>Ga0105237_10002582_pt1 | contig 22325 bp, 26 predicted proteins | sample KBSC24metaG_FD_81520 | JGI IMG/M metagenome (GOLD analysis project Ga0105237, IMG submission 81520) | Corn rhizosphere microbial communities from Kellogg Biological Station, Michigan, USA - KBS C2-4 metaG | ecosystem: Host-associated > Plants > Roots > Rhizosphere > Soil | place: Michigan, USA...
AGAATCGCCACGCCGCCTAGCTACCCCCCCCCCAGAGTATATTTCCCGCCCGCGGGGAAGGGGTGGAAAAAAGGGGGGAAAAACCCGGGGGGGCGGGGGGAAACAAAAGGGGGGGGGCGGGGGGGGGGGGGGGTATTCCGCACCAGGCAGGCGGCGTGGCTGCCGCGATGCGATATCTCGGAAAGCCGTGCCAAAAATAGGCACATCGCTATGGCGCTTATTCGCGGCTATCGCGTAAGTCAGCGTTTCTGCCGCCACGGAGATCACCTATGCGCGCCGATAAGATCACCAGCCTGAGCGACGAATTGCTCGCCGCCTATCGAAATGACGGGCTGTTCATTGCTGCAGAGGCCTTCGCCGACCTGACGGTTGAGGAGGCCTTTGCGATTCAGGGCGCCGTTCTGCGCTCTCTCGATGAAACGGTGCCTGTGGTAAAGGTCGGCGTCGGCCCCGATAAGTCCCCGATCGCGGCCCCCATCATGGGCAGCTATGTCGTGGAAAGCGGCGGTCGTCTCGATGTGCCCACGCGCGGCCTTGTAGGCCTCGAAGTCGAGGTCGCGGTACGCCTTCGCCACGACTTAACGCCGGAAATTGCCGCTGGCGGCGTTCCCGCCTTGCTTGGTGCCGTCGATCAATTTCTGTGCGGTATCGAGATTGTTGGGACTCGTTTTGACGACCGCGCAAAGGCCGGCCAATTTGGGGGCTTGGCGGATTGCATGACGTCCGCCGGCTACGTTTGGTCCGCTGCGACTTGGGAGCCCGGTGTTGAGGTCGATGGCACGCAGATTGACCTCCTTGTGGATGGCAGGTCCCTCTGGGCGGGGCAGGGGAAGCACCCGTTCGGCGGTGTGCTCGCGCCCATCCTGGCCTACGCGAAAGCGCCGAGAGACCAGTTTGGCGGGCTGCGCGCCGGGATGATCGTTACGACAGGGAGCCTGTGCGGAATCGTCCCAATGACGGGTGCCGGAAGTGTTGTCGCCGGAATGGGGCAGACCAATGCCGTGGCCGTGACATTAGTGGACAGGCATACGGCGTGAAAATCGAAACCTCATCGCGAAGCCGCCTCAAACGCGGGAATGAGGTTTTCACCGGCTCCGCCTGACGGTATATCGCAAGCTGCGCTTCCGGGCAGGTGGCGGCTAAAGCGGAGGCGTTGCATATCTGCCATGCCAGCGCCTCATCGTCGTTCATAATGCCGTTAAAGTTGACTTGTCCGGCGAACGGGCGAACCTATTTATAGAGCAGAATCGGCAAGATGGCTCAGAATGGGCATCCTGGCGGTTGCTACGGGCGCGTGTCCTCCTCCCTCCATTCGCGCGCCCTCGGAAAGGATTAGAACATGACGGACGTCACATCAGGCGGCGCCGACTTCGACCGCGAACGGGTCTATCCCGTTCTGCCGTTGCGCGACATCGTGGTTTTTCCGGGCATGATCGTGCCGCTCTTTGTGGGGCGCGAGAAATCCGTAAAGGCCTTGGAAGAGGTCATGCGCGACGATAAGCACATTCTCGTCGTGACGCAGAAGAATGCGCAGGACGATGACCCATCCCCGGATCAGATTTACGCCACCGGCACGATCGCCTCGGTGCTGCAGCTCCTGAAGCTGCCCGACGGCACCGTGAAGGTCTTGGTCGAGGGCCTCAACCGCGCGACCATCGATCGCTACCTCCAGACGCAGGACTACTTTGAGGCCGAGGCGTCGGTCCTTGAGGAGCCGGCTGGCGACGCCGTGGAAATCGAGGCATTGGCCCGTTCCGCGCAGAGCGAGTTCGAGAACTACGTCAAGCTGAACAAGAAGATCTCAGCTGAGGTCGTCGCGGCTGTCGGCCAGATCGACAATCATTCGAAGCTTGCTGACACCATTGCCAGCCATCTCGTGATCAAGATCAACGAGAAGGAAGACCTGCTCGGTACCGTCTCGGTGGCGGAGCGGCTGCAGAAGATTCTCGGCCTCATGGAGGGCGAGATCGGTGTGCTGCAGGTGGAAAAGCGCATCCGTGGCCGCGTCAAGCGTCAGATGGAGAAGACGCAGCGCGAGTACTACCTCAACGAGCAGATGAAGGCGATTCAGCGCGAGCTGGGCGATGGCGAGGAGGGCCAGAACGAGGTCACCGAGCTCGAAGAGAAGATCAAGAAGACCAAGTTCACCAAGGAAGCCCGCGACCGCGCCAATGCCGAGCTGAAGAAGCTCAAGCAGATGTCGCCGATGTCGGCCGAAGCGACCGTGGTCAGGAACTATCTTGATTGGCTGCTCAGCTTGCCGTGGGGCAAGAAGAGCAAGGTCAAGCGCGACCTGAACTATGCCCAGGAAGTGCTGGATGCCGATCACTATGGCCTGGAGAAGGTTAAGGACCGTATTGTCGAGTATCTCGCCGTGCAGGCCCGTACCGGCAAGCTCAAGGGCCCGATCCTCTGCCTCGTCGGCCCCCCGGGCGTCGGCAAGACCTCGCTTGGCAAATCTATCGCCAAAGCGACCGGCCGCGAGTTCGTGCGCATGTCGCTTGGCGGCGTGCGGGACGAAGCCGAAATACGCGGACACCGGCGGACCTATATCGGCTCGATGCCCGGCAAGGTTATCCAGTCGATCCGCAAGGCGGGAAAATCCAATCCGCTCTTCCTGCTCGATGAAATCGACAAGATGGGCCAGGATTTTCGGGGCGACCCGTCCTCGGCGCTGCTCGAAGTGCTCGATCCGGAGCAGAACAACACGTTCAACGACCACTATCTCGAGGTCGACTACGACCTTTCGGACGTGATGTTCGTGACGACATCGAACACGCTCAACATCCCGGCCCCGCTGATGGACCGCATGGAGATCATTCGCCTCTCGGGTTACACCGAGGAGGAGAAGTTCGAGATCGCCCGGCGGCACCTGATCCCCGAGACGCTCAAGGAAAATGGCCTTGAGGCGAAGGAATTCGTGCTGGACGACGAGCATCTGACGGCGCTGATCCGCACTTATACGCGGGAAGCCGGCGTCCGGAATCTCAAGCGCGAGATTTCGAAGCTGATGCGCAAGTCGGTCAAGGACATCCTGGTCTCGAAGTCCAAGAAGATCGTCATCGACGACAAGCGCCTCGAGGACTATCTCGGCCCCGCAATCTTCACCCGCGCCGAGCTCGACTCCGAGCCGTCGGTGGGTGTCGTGACGGGCCTCGCCTGGACGCCGGTGGGTGGCGAACTGCTGACCATCGAAGGCGTGATGACCCACGGCAAGGGCCGCATGACGGTGACGGGCAACCTCAAAGAGGTGATGAAGGAATCGATTTCCGCGGCCAACGGTTATGTGCGCTCGCGGGCTGTCGATTTCGGCATCAAGCCGCCGCTGTTCGACACGCGGGACATTCACGTCCACGTGCCGGAAGGCGCGACGCCCAAGGACGGACCGTCCGCAGGCATCGCGATGGCAACGGCGATCGTTTCGGTGATGACCGGCATTCCGGTGCGGCACGATATCGCCATGACGGGCGAAATCACGCTCCGCGGCCGTGTTCTGCCGATCGGCGGGCTCAAGGAAAAGCTCCTTGCGGCGCTCCGGAGCGGCATCAAGACGGTGCTGATCCCCGAAGAGAACGTCCGCGATCTCAAGGAGATTCCCGAGATCGTGACCAAGGGCATGGAGATCATCCCGGTCAGCCGGATGGAACAGGTGCTGTCGCGCGCCTTGATCCGTCAGCCCGAGCCGATCGATTGGGTCTACGACGAGAAGGCGCCGCCTGCGGCGACCATCGACCCGCCGGTCGACGGCGACGATGCCGGCGCGGGACTGCCGCATTAAGCCAGTACGGCCACGGTGATTTGGAACGGCGCCTTCGGGCGCCGTTTTCATTCCTGGTGTTTTTGGTTGATCCGTTCGTTGCGCGTCAGGCGGACCGAGAAAGTCGCGATGTCCCAGGCGTTGCGGATGGAGACCAGCAGCAGCAGAAGCGTCGCTGCGGCGACGAGTTCGGCCGCCACTTCGGGCGCCCAGAATACCGCCGCACCACCTGCGATCATGAGGAGGTAGCAGATGGCCGGCAGCACGCCGAAGAACAGCCGGTCCCACTGAGTTGCCTGGTAAAAGTCGTAGCGCTCAAAGGTACGCCACAGGGTAAGGCCGGTGTAGACGAAGCCGCATGTACCCAGCACTGCAAACAGCACAGCGGCGAACGAAATCAAATGGTCCGGTATCAGCGCCAGGGCGCCGACCGCCACGATCACCCCGAGATGGAAGACCGTTGGGCTCTGGTAGATGATTGTGCCGCGATTGAGCTGATCGACAGCAAGTTCTGCCGTCAGCGTTGCGACAATGAACATGACGCCAACCAGCGCTCCCGCCGATGTGCCGACTACCAGATAAAACGTTTCCCACGCCTGCAGCATGCCGATGCCCCACGACCCCGCCGAATTCGTCTCACGGATTGCCAGTCGACGCCAGTAGACCAAGGCCATCATGGAAAATCGAGGCGGAGGGAGCTTGTTTGAGACAAGTCCTGCAGGCGGCGGGCATGCTAGCCTGCCAGTTCTGGGCTTAGTCGAGGATGACACGGAATTGTCTCGGCGGGCGAGCCGCTCCGCCCCGATATCGGTTGCCTTCCTGTGGACATTTCCACTTCATTAACAAGTTTAGGCGTCCTAAAATCCGGAAACGCCCGGAAATCCTTGCCTTTCGGCCAGAATCGTCAAAGGGTGGCGCCGTTTTGGTTCGCCAGCGACGGCGGGCGTTTTTCACTGTGAGGAAACCCAATGAACAAGAACGATCTGATCGGCGTGGTTGCCGATAAGGCGAAGGTTACCAAGGCACAGGCGGGGGAGGCTGTCGACGCCGTCTTCGATGCGATCACCGGATCGCTCAAGAAGGGTGACGAAGTCCGCCTGGTCGGCTTCGGCACGTTCTCGGTGTCCAAGCGCAAGGCGTCGACCGGCCGCAATCCCGCGACCGGCGCCGAAATCAAGATCCCGGCCTCCAACCAGGCCAAATTCAAGCCCGGCAAGGGCCTCAAGGATTCGATCAACTAATTATCGGACCTTTGGGGTCGCGTTCTTCGGGCGCGGTTCCGCAATACGGCTCCCTGCTTCACGCAGCGGGGCCGTTTGCATTTTTGGCCTCTCGGAGTTGACGGGGCAGGGGCATGGCCCTATCAGGGCCGCTTGCTGGCCTGGCTGCAAAGGCAGGGCGATTAGCTCAGCGGTAGAGCGCCTCGTTTACACCGAGGATGTCGGCGGTTCGAACCCGTCATCGCCCACCAAATTTCGCCTCAGGCTTGTATGCTTTGCTCTCAACTTGCCGAGCCTGCTCGCGCCGCAATAGGGTGCGGCGGCATTCCGCCAGCGAGAAATCTCCTTGAACCGTTTGGACAAGCGCCGTGCAGCAAAGGGGACCGTGGAAGGCAATCAGCCCTCGGTGATGCTTGCGCTGTTGCGCGATGGGTTGGCCTTGCAACGCCAGAACCGGCTCGATGATGCGGCGCTGCGGTATCGCCGGATCCTCGAGCTTGATCCATCGCAGCCACAAGCCTGCCATTTGCTTGGCCTCGTCGAACATCAGCGCGGTGACCAGGAACGTGCAGCGGCGCTGATAACGCGGGCCGTAGCCGCAGGACCATCGAATGCGGACTTTCGAGCCGACCTTGGAGTGGTGCTTCGCGCCATGCGGCGCTTTCCTGAGGCCCGGCAGTCACTGGTGGAGGCCGATCGGCTGCGCCCGCACAATCCCCGCATCCTCAGCCTCCTCGCCACGTCATGCCTTGATATGGGGGAGCCCGCTGAGGCGGTCGCATGCTATCGCCAGGCCATTGCCGCGGCGCCAAACGATGCGTCGCTCCACAGCAATCTTGGCAACGTCCTCAATTTGCTCGGCGACACCGAGGCAGCACTTGCGAGCTTCCGCCGGGCCCTGGAGCTCGATCCGGCCTCTGCCGTAACCCGCAGCAATTTCGGCCACACCCTCGCCGGAACCGGCGCTCTCGATGAGGCGATCGCGCAGTACCACGAGGCGTTGCGCCTCGATCCTGACGCTCTGGCGGCGCGGATCAATCTCGGGCTGGCTTTCGCGCACCAAGGGCGGTTGGAGGAGGCCGATAATGCCTTCCGCACAGCACTTGCGGCTAATCCCAAGGCGGTGGATGCCATTGCGGGCTATGCGAGTGTGCTTGAGCGGCGAGGCAACCTGAGTGAAGCGCTCCGGCAATACGACCTGATCCTCAAGCAGCGCCCCGACGACGTCATGGCGATGGCAAGAAAGCTCTTCCTCCAGAACTATCTCGGCGATGGCAACCTCGCCGAAATTGTATCGGGCGCGCGCCATTTCGGCAGCGTGCTGGCGCGCGCGGCCGGTCCGACATTGCCGCACGAAAATGATCGGCAACCGGAGAGGCGGCTAAGGATTGGCCTCGTCTCCGGCGACCTTCGGCTCCATCCAGTGGGGCGCTTCCTCGTCGGACCGCTCGCTGAAATCGATCCGCAAAAGCTCGAGCTGTTCGCCTATTCGACGCAGATCCAGGATGACGAACTAACCACCCGAATGCAGCGGAGCATCCCGAATTGGCGGCAGGTGGCACATCTGACCTCCGAACATCTGGCTGACGCCATTCGGGCCGATCGGATCGACATCCTTGTCGACCTGTCTGGAAATACCGGCGCCAGTCGCCTGTCGACCTTTGCGCGAAAGCCGGCGCCGGTCGCCGTCACATGGCTGGGTTATTTCGCCACGACCGGCGTCGAGACTATCGATTATGTGCTGTGCAATGAGGTGCTCGTGCCTCGTGAGGAAGAATGGCAATGGGTCGAACGGCCGTGGCGGATGCCGGGCACGTACTTTTGCTTTTCGACCCCGTCCGTGGATGTGCCGGTATCGCTGCCTCCCTGTCTCGAAAGTGGGTTCGTGACCTTCGGCAGTTTTAACAATCTCAACAAGCTCAGCGACGGGGCGGCCCAAGTATGGTCGGATGTGCTGAAGGCGGTGCCCCGGAGCCGTCTGTTGCTGAGAGCTGAGGCACTGCAAAACGCCGAGACCATCGCAGGCGTCTATCGCCGCTTCGCCGATCTCGGCATATCGCCAGAGCGGCTGCAACTCGAGGGGTATTTGTCGGACTACGCCGCGCACCTCGCCGGCTACAATCGCGTCGACATCGCGCTCGATTCGTTCCCGTACGCCGGCGGGACCACGACGGTAGAGTCGCTTTGGATGGGCGTGCCGGTGATTACGCACAAGGGCGATCGCTTCGTCTCGCATATGGGAGAGAACATCCTGTATCAGGCCGGCCTTGCCGATTGGATCGCTGCCGATACCGGGGCGTTCATTGCCAAGGCCGCCGGGCTTGCAGCCGATCAGGCCGCCCTCGCCGCAGTGCGCGCGAACCTTCGGCCGATGCTGGCAGCTTCGCCGCTGTTCGACGCACGAGGGTTTGCCCGCGACCTGGAGCAGGCGTTTCGCGAGATGTGGCGTATCTGGTGCGCCAACGAGCAGGGTGGCCCATAGGGCGCCTGCGTGACGACGCGGGAGAGCCCACGGCGCGGAGGTGCGGGTGATGCTCTCGGCGCCGCATCTCTCACCCGGTCTGCAAAGATGCAAAATAGCGCCGGAGTAGCGCTTGACTTGCCAGGGGTCGGCGGCTACACGGACGCCTGCATTGAGCGGGCTCCGGCCCCCATGATGCGGGAGTAGCTCAGTTGGTTAGAGCGTCGGCCTGTCACGCCGAAGGTCGCGGGTTCGAGCCCCGTCTCTCGCGCCACTCATCCCCTCAAATCCTGGATGATGCGCGGCGGGCACGATCGGTTTAGCGCCTCGGCAGATCGCCAACTGCTAAATGCTCCGGAACTCCGACAATGAATTCCATCGTCATGACGATAGCGCTTGGGGTCGGCGCCTTTATCTCTACTGACCTCGACGACATCTTCGTCTTGCTGACGTTTTTCGCCGATCCGTCCTTGCAGGCGCGCCAAATCGTCGGCGGCCAATTTCTGGGCATCGGCGTTTTGGTGGCGATCAGCCTCGTCGTCTCGCTCGCTTCGCTCGTCGTGCCGGCGGGCTATATCGGCCTCTTCGGGCTCATCCCGTTGCTCCTTGGGCTGAAGAAGCTCTGGGACCGGCGGCGGGGCGCCGCTGTGGACGATCATGAGAATGAGGTTGCCGGCGCAGCGGCCTCGAGAAACTTCGGCAGCATCGTCGCGGTTGCGGTGATCACCATCGCCAATGGCGGGGACAATATCGGTACCTACACGCCGCTGTTCGCCGCTCGGCCGAGCTGGGAAATTGCAACCATGATTGCCGTCTTCGCAGGAATGACGGGCATCTGGTGCGCCAGCGCCTACTGGCTGACACGACATCCGGCGGTGCGTGCCCACCTTCAGCACTGGGGGCCGCGCGTCGTCCCGTTTTTCCTGATGGCACTGGGCCTTTGCATTCTCATCAGGGCAGGGTCGTTCGATCTGCTCTCGGCTGCCGCATCACACAGCCCGTAGGCGTGCGCCAGCCCGCTACTGCCCCGAGGCGGTCCTGATCGCTCCGGACGGCAGATCGGCGCCGGACGACCGCTTGGCGACGATGATTGTCTGGTGATTGTCGACCAGCCCGACCCACTCGGAGGCATCTGCCTGCGACTGGCGCTTCAGATAGGTATAGCTCGTGTCCGACCATAGCCGGATGAGGCTGTCCTGATTGTCGAGCACGAGGTCGCCACGATCGGTCCGGACGATCAAGACAGCATGCCCCTCGCCATCCTTGTCGCGCACCGCCGCCATCAACAGATCGCTCTGCGGCCATCCCTCGCGGATGAGCTGGCGCTGCTTGGCAAGCTGATAATCCTCGCAGTCGCCGTATCCCGAGTCCGGATAAGTCCAGTAGTCGGCGACGTGGTACTGTTGCATGTCCGTCATCGGCTTGATGGTCGTGTTGTAGAAGGTGTTGACCACCAGAAGCTGCTGCCAGAGCGCCGGTGTGAGATGGACCGCCGGCTGGACAACCTCGTCGCCTGGGCAGGCTGACGCGATACGCTGGCAAAGTTCGGCCGCAGCATAAGGGACACTGGTTGGCCCGATCGTTTGAATGAACGCCGCGTTGGTGAAGTCGACAGGCTGCGCTGCAACGCCAACCTTCGGCGATGTTGCTGCTACCGCTGGCGACGCCAGGATCAGCATCGCCATAAGCAATGATTTGCCGATGATATTGAATGAAGCCATGCCCGCCCACTCCCGATGGAGCAGAGGCTAAGCAAGGCGCGTTCCTTCGATCGGAAAATTGCCAGCTAGATTTTATGACAAGTGTCAGCAAGGCGGTTACCTGCCGTTAGCCATACTTTGGGGGGCTTGGCTGTCGCCCTATCGCGCGCCGGTGTCGCCGGCGCTCAAGCCGTTCTGAGCGTTGTAGAGATCGTTGTTGATCGACTGATCGACGCTCACCGGTGCGCCGTTATCGGGTTGCAGGGTGCGACGAACCGCTTCGGGGCACTTCGGATCACGCACAGGCACCATGCTGCCGTCATCGGCGTGGCAGATCGCTGGTCCCGTGTCGCCGAGCGTGGTGCAGCCCGAAAGCGTCATGATCGCCAGCAGAGTGCCAGCCACCGCCACGATGAAGCTGCGGCTTGTCTTAGTCATTCGATATCCCATGCGAAGGTGCTGCGCCGAAGCCCCGCGGGATCATGACTGGAGAGAAATTGCGGCAGCTTTGCGGGTGACCGCGATTGCCGGCCTCAAGGCGCGGCAACTAAACCCTCTAGAGCGCTGACGGCGGCTAAGTGCCGCCGTCCCGGCCTAACTCGTCATTTGTTGACGAAGAGCGTATCCCCGCCGATGACCGCCGCCGACACTGCGATCACGTCCGTCGGCGCAAAGCCGGCGGTCTGCAGCGTGGAGGTCAGTTTGGCATTCGCCTCGATTTCCGTGCCGAGCCTCTGGACGGCGGGGCTGGCCGCGATGGCTGCCTGCGTCTGCGTGTCGTTCTTCTTAAAACCCTTGAGGCTCGAGACCTTGATGATGTCGACCTTGGACGCGGCCTCGACCTTGGCCAGGTCCGCGTCAGAGCCCAGCAGCTTGCCGGTGACCTCGTCATAGGTAATCGAGCTGCTCGGATGCGCTATGATTTTGCCGACGATGCAGCCGCCGATGGCGCCCAAAAGGACGCTGTGATGCGCAAGGTGCGCCGCAGTGCCGCCGACGACGGCGCCCGCAATGCAGCCTGCCGCGAAGGCGGGCGCCGGCGCCGCCAGCAACATGCCCGTAATAGCGATGGTCGCGATTTTCCTGTTCATTGTGCTCTCTCCAAAAAGCCAGCCCCATGTGGTGCCATAGCACGCCGATGAGAGTGAACCGATCCCCCGCCGGATGCGCCCCGTTGCCGCACCTTGCGGGGATGTCGCCGGGGAGACAGGGATCAGGTCGGCGGCGCCGCCACGAGGCCGCCGATCACGACCATGCTGAGTGTTACGCCCATCGAGTAGAGCGTCATCAGGCTCAGCGGCGGTGCGAACTCCGACTTCACGCCGCGGGCGACGAAAATCATCAGCACCGGCAACCAGTCGAGCGCGTAGCGCTGCGCCGAGTACTGCGAGTAGCCGTTCGAATGATAGAGCAGCGTCAGCCCGAGAATGACGGCGCACGTCGCAAGGCCGAACCAGAAGGCGCGATCCCAGCGCGCGAGGAAGGCAAAGAGCAGCGCGGGGGTCACCAGGAATATCGAGGCGCCGTTGGCGTCAAAGCCCGTCATCTGCGTCAGGTAGGTATTGGCAAACTCTACATGCGGTCCAGCGATGAACATGTAGATGAAGTTGAACAGCAGATAGGCGCGCGAGAAGAGGCCGATATCGTGTACGCGAAGCGCGATGAAGCCGGCGGTTGAGCGATGTTCGCCGGCGAACGGGAAGATGTAGGCGTAGCCGGTCTCGAGCGGCGAGCCGAAGCGCATGTCGTTATAGGCGAAATAGATGGCGACCGCGATGATCGGGAACGCCATTAGCTTCGCAACGCGCAGGATCGCCTTGCCGTCGATCCTCAACCACGGCGTCCCTTCGTCGAGCAGCATGACGTAAAGGAACGGCACGTAAAGGATCGTCATCTGCCGCGATAGGAAGGCGAGGCCGATGAAAAGGCCTGTCAACAGCGCGTTCTTGCGGATGATGGCGAAGTAGAGGGCCGCCGTGCTGAACAGGAAGCCCCAGCTCTGGGCGTAGAACCACACGTGATCGCTACGCAGGGTGACGAAGAACAGCGGGCTGGCGAAAAGGATCAGCATCACGATCAAGGTCGTGATGTCGCGCGAGCCGGCAGTCTGGGCGACGGCGATGCGGAACCAGAGATAGCCGGTCAGCGCGAAGGCCAAAATCGTCAGCGGCAGGAAGTGGTGAAAGTCGACGCCGAACAGGGCCACGAACGGCAGCGCAATTACGCCGGGTACCGGGGGAAAAATAACGTAATTCAGCCCGTTGAAGGTCGCGCAGTCGGAATCGAAGCATTTGCCGGCGACATCGAGCCTGCCGTGCAGCCAGCCATCGGCCATCAGCGCGTAGGAGTTCGTGCCGGGCGCCTCGCGCAGTATGGCCAGGCCAAGCACACCCACAAAGGCGAGGGCCGCGAGGGTAAGCAGCCCGATGATGATAACGCGCCTGGCTGTCATGACCGACTTCCCGCTGGTGGCAACTGCCGGGCGACCTTGCGACCGACGGGCTCCGACGATAGCCGCGGTGGGTGAAGATAACGTCACTTGAGCCCCCAATTCCGAGCACCGATTTGCCTCGTCCGCGATCCGGCGGAACTGAAGGTCAGGAGCTTATGACCAAAGAAATTGACGACGGCGCCGATGCCGATGGCGATACCATGCGCTAGTCCGTCGCGAACAAATTCGGGGTAGGGCGCCTGCTGCTGAAGGCCGATGAAGACAAAGGTCAGTCCGAGCACGACAGCCGCGCCAACGACGTTCACCGCGATAAAGATCGCCGTCTGCTGCAGCAACGGGCGATCGGAACCCGGAAACACATAGCGCCGGTAAAGCGTAAAGCCCGCGGACATGCCGATGAGGTAGGCGACAAAGATCGCGGCACTCAGCGGCAGCACAGCCGAAAGCGGAAAGCGCACCAGCCAGTTGACCGCAGCGGCAAATCCGCCGAGGGCGAGGAAGCGTACGGACTGGCGCTGCGACAGGGACTTCAGCGTCTCGATCATGATCAGAGCAGCCAGCTCGCGATGAACGCCAGTCCCATCACGCCGCCGAGCGCGATGCTCAGCCGGTCGCGGATGGCAAAGGCGACGGGATCGTCGTTGAGCTGCTGGCGGTGGCAGAGCATCCAGATGCGCGAGATCCACATGAAGAGCACCGCAGGGAAAACCCAGAGGAACAGGGGTTCGCGATAGAAGGCGGCGCTGAAGGCGTCATTCATGATGTAGAGCACCATGATTGTGACAGCCGTCATGCCAGTCGCGACGCCCATCGCGAGGATCAGGCCGGCGTCGCCAGCGAGATAACCGCGGCCGCCGACAGCGCTCAGGCCTTTGGCGATGCTCTTCTGAATCTCCGTCTGACGCTTGGCGAAGGACAGCGAGGTGAACAGGAACATCGAGAACACCAGCAGCCACGCCGACGGCGCGGCATTCACCGCGACGATGCCGAGGCCGAGGCGCATGGTGAAAAGCGCACCGAGCGCAAAGGCATCAACGATCGGCTGGCGCTTAATATAAAACGAATAACCCAGCGTCGTAGCCATATAGGCCGCGATCACGGCGAAGCTCTGGAGGCCGAGCGTAGCCGCCAGTGCGAGGCTGCCGACGATGAGGCCCGCCGCCGCCGGGATACCGTGTTTGATCCTGAGCTTGCCCGAAGCCAGTGGACGCTCGCGCTTGGTCCAGTGCCGGCGATCGTCGGCGAGGTCGAACAGGTCGTTGAGGAGGTAAGTGCCGGACGCCATCAGCGACATTGCAATGAACGCCGTAAGCGCGCGGACATCGGCAATCGGCTGTGTCGCCATGCCGGACAAAATCAGCGGCACGAATACCAAGGCGTTCTTGGCCCACTGGTGGACCCGCAATGCCTTCAGCCAGCCGCGGAGCCCAAGCCCGGGACGCTCAAATTCTGCCTCAACCGGCTTGCCGAGGCGGCGGGCCTTTGCGGCGACCTGCGAAGAGGCGCCCGCGAGAATAATCGATTCAGCCCGGGCCCAGACGGGCAGGTCGGATTTGCTGTCGCCCGCGTAGGCAAAGCCATCGGGGAATTTCTCCGCCAGCGCCTTGGCTTTGGCATTGCCCTTGAGGTTCAGCGAGCCGTCGCTGGCGATGACGAAATCGACGAAGTCGAAGCGTCGCGCCAGCCGGAGGGCCAGCAACTGATCGGCAGCGGTGGCAAGCCCGACCTGGCGGCCTGCCGCATGAGCCTCGCGGGCAAACTCGACGAGGCCGTCATTCAGCGGCAGATCATCGACCGCCAGCGCCACGCGCAGGCTGAGCTCACGTTTCAACGCAGCCTTACCGCGCATCAGCCAGAAAACGAGATCAAAGGCGCGCAGCGGGTTCGCCTTGACGTAGGCGACGGCGGTTTCGTGCAGGAGATCGGTGCGGATCAGCGCATCGTCCACGTCGAGCACCAGCGGCAGGAGATCCTGCCGGGTGGTGCTCTGTTCAAGATCGAGATCGAGAGAAAGGTCAGTAGCCATTTGCCGCGCCGCTCAGCTTGTTGTCGGCGAGAGACCTACTGCCACGCGGAACGGGCGGCCACGTAAACCCCCGGTTAACCTAAATGTCGGGCCATTTGATGAAAAATGACGTGAATGGTACGCAGTCGCCGTCCGACATTTGTCCGTAAATCGTTCATCTTGTTAAGGTTTACTTGATTAAACTCTTGCGCATTCAAGTTGAGAAGAGCGTTCGTACTGCAGCGCATCGGACGTTTTGCATTATGACCCACCCAGATACCACAGGCCCGCTCAACCTAGTCTATGATCCGGAGCTTCGGGCATCCAATTTTCAGATCAGCGGTTGGCGCCGCGGCAAGCCGTTTGTGGTCTCGGGCTGCCTGCCAGTGCCGGTGTCGCCGACATTGAGCCGCTCGCCCGCAACCAGTGTGGTGTCGAAGGAAGCGATCAAGGTGCTGCTCCGCGAGATCATCGCGGCTGTCGACCAGTCGCCCCTGCCGACGCCGGCTTCCATCAAAGAGAAAACAGCGGCGGATTAGTCTGCCCTTGGGCAAACCGCTGCGCGTCGCGCAGGCTTCTTGACTCATCCATAGCCACGCAGCTATACGTTGATCCATAGCCGGATGGATATGGATTGCGATGCCGAACGCTCAGGATGCGCTCTTCCGAACACTTGCCGATCCGACCCGGCGGGCTCTTTTCGAGCGGCTCTGCCGCGAAGGGGAGAAGACTGTCAGCGCGCTGACCGCGCGGGCAGGGGTCTCGCAGCCGGTCGTCTCCAAACATCTGAGCGTCCTGAAACAGGCTGGGCTGGTGCGCGATCGTCACGAGGGGCGGCAGACCCACTATAGCGCTCAGCTTGGCGCTCTTGCGCCGCTGGTCGACTGGACGCGGGAAATGGCGGGGTTTTGGGAAAACCGGTTCGATGACCTGGAAAACCTGATCAAGAGGATGGATCAGTGACCGAGCCTGAAACCCGCACCGTCGTCGTTGAGCGCGAGATCGCTGGTCCGCCCGAGAAGATTTGGCGGGCGCTGACGCAACCGCACCTGATCGAGGAATGGCTGATGAAGGGCGATTTCAAGCCGGTGGTCGGTCATCGATTCGATTTTCGTCGGGACCCGAAACCAGACGTGAGCGTCGTGGTCGATTGCCAGGTCCTCGAAGTCGAGCCGACAAAGACGCTCTCCTACACATGGAATGCCTACGGCCTCGAAAGCATCGTGACGTTCACGCTGACGCCGACGAGCACCGGCACGCACCTCCGCATGGAGCAGTCAGGCTTCCGACCGGATCAGCAGGCGGCGTTCAAAGGCTCGAGGGCCTCATGGCCGCATTTCCTCACCACGCTTGAGCAAGTCATCAAGCGAATGGACTAAAGGCGCGGCCCTGTCGCGCACACGAAACAACCGAAAACGGAGAACAGCCATGAAAATCAAGCTGACCACCATCTACGTGGACGATCAGGATAAGGCGCTGCGCTTTTACACCGAGGTGCTGGGCTTTGCGAAAAAGGCCGATTTCAGCAATGGCGGCTACCGCTGGCTGACCGTGACCTCGCCCGACGACGCAGATGGAGTCGAACTGCAGCTGGCGCTCAACAACAATCCGCCGGCGAAGGCCTATCAGGAAGCGATCTTCCAGCAGGGCCAGCCCGCGGTGATGTTCTTCACCGACGACATCAAGGCGGATTACGAGCGGATCAAGGCGAAAGGCGTCGAGTTCAAGATGCCGCCGACCGATGTCACCGGCTCGACCATTGCCCAGCTCAATGACGGCTGCGGCAACATGGTCCAGATCACCCAGCTCGCGCGCTGGTAAGGAGCAGAACGATGGCAACGAAAGGTACCGGCAAGACGGCAGCTAAAGCGTCGAAAGCATTCTCCGCCGAGGAGGTCGACGCCATCAAGGAGCGTACCAGGGAAGAGGGGCGTGCCCGAAAGGGCAAAGTCGATGGCGAGGCCGAGGTGCTGGCAAAGATCGCCACGATGAGGGATGCCGACCGCGTGATGGCGGAAAGAATCCACGCCATCGTCAAAGCCAACGCGCCGGAACTCTCGCCCAAGACCTGGTACGGCATGCCCGCCTATGCCACCAGCGCCGGCAAGGTCGTCTGCTTCTTCCAGGACGCCCACAAGTTCAAGACTCGCTATGCGACGCTGGGTTTCAGCGATACGGCCAGGCTCGACGGCGGCAATATGTGGCCGAATGCCTACGCTCTCACAAAGTTGACCGCCGCCGACGAGGCACGGATTGGCGCACTGGTGAAAAAGGCCGCCGGCTGAGGGCTGACTCAGCCGCCCGAAGCTGCCGGCGTTACTTGACGGCAACAGGCCACAGCGCCTTGTTTTGGACCCCTCGGGGACCCATTTCTTCCACATCCGCTCTGGATTTTGTGCTGGCCGGAACCTCCGGCGGCACGGAGCCGTTTCAGCGGCGTGGATGCGAGGATGATGCGTCAGTTTGCCGGTGTGATCGCTGTGTCGCTTGCGTCGGTGGCCGTTGTGCCGGCCGCGCGGGCGGCTGACGTGATCAGCTACCCCACCAGCACGGCGCAGGAAGTCCCGGTAGCCTCGTCGGATGCGACCTTCGACTGGAACGGCTTTTACGCTGGGGTGTACGGCGCTTACCGGCATAGCCCGGCGGCGGGCGATCAGTTCGGCGTCGGCATAGATGCAGGCGTCAATGTCACCTTCAATTACGTGCTGGCTGGTGCCGAAATATCGGTCGAAGGGTTGGGTGGGAACGATGCAACGAGCTATGTCAGCGGCGTCGGTCGTGCTGGCCTTCTCGTAACCGACAACGCGCTCGTTTACGGCGCCGCCGGTTACGGCCTCGATACCGGTCCGGCCGATGAGAGCGATGCGCTCGTGGGCGGCGGGCTCGAATATGCGATCACCAACAACCTGTCCCTCCGTGGACAGTACCTGCACGGTATCCCGGTAACCGGCGCCAATCCCAAAGACCAGGTCACCTTAGGCGCGCAGTTCCACTTCTAGCGAACGCAGCGGCCAAACGACGCGCTGAGCCCTCGCAACGGCCCGAGCGTTGGTTACTTTTCGTTATCCGAGTTGCCTAAAATTGTCGGCAATCGGCTTGTGCCGCCTCCTTTGCGCACCGACAATGAGTGCAGTCCCGCTACCCGGGAACAGGATTTGCACCCATGCGTAAGTTTGCGTTTGCCGCCGGTCTTGTTCTGGCCGGTTTTGCCGTCAGTAGCGCCCACGCGTCCGACCTTTATCCCATGCAACCGGCGCCGGCCTACAACCCCGCAGCCTTCAGCTTCGATGGTTTCTATCTCGGCGCGCAGGGTGGCGGCATCGTCGGCGGATACACGGCCGGGTCGGTCGGTGTGGTCGCCGGCGTCAATTTCAACGTGGCCGATCCGATCATTGTCGGCGGTGAATTTCAGGCGGATTGGCTGTTCAACAGCAACAATTCGACCACCTACGATTTCTATGCCCTCGGTCGGGCAGGGACCGTCGTGACGCAGAATCTGCTGGCTTATGTCGAAGCCGGTCCGGGCTGGACCAGCAACAGCGCTGGTTATGCATTCGGTGGCGGGGGCGAGTACGCGCTCACCGACATGATGAGCGTCAAGGGAGAGGTCCTCGGTACCGGCAATTGGGGCGCCGGGCCGGGTGCGGCGAAGCTGCAGGCAGGCCTGCTCTTCCACCTTCAATAAGCGGCAGGAACTAGTCCCTCCAAGCGGCATATGACTCCTGAGCCTGGGCCCCAAAAACGGGGCCCTTTTCTTTTCGCGATTGCCCATTCAGAAAGAAGCCGAGACCGCATATTGATGACTAAACAGGTCATATTTTCTTTCCCTTGAAACAACCAAGGCGAACAGCTAAGCCCTAATCGTTCCAGGAAGCGCTGGCTCGCGCGCCCAAAATTGCCCGCAGAGCCGTCGCTTGCCGGTCGCCGAAACCGGCGACCCAGCGATAGGCTGAAGTATGACCGATTTGCTCAGCAACTACCTGCCGATTGTCCTGTTCATAGGACTTGCCGGCGTGATCGGGCTTGCCTTGTTGATTGCCCCGTTCATCGTCGCGGTGAAGAAGCCCGACCCCGAAAAAGTCTCGGCCTATGAATGCGGCTTCGACGCCTTCGACGATGCCCGCATGAAGTTCGATATTCGCTTCTACCTCGTTTCGATTCTCTTCATCATCTTCGATCTCGAAGTGGCGTTCCTGTTTCCCTGGGCCGTGGCCTTCAAGGATGTCGGCTGGTTCGGCTTCTGGTCGATGATGATCTTCCTCGGCGTTCTGACCGTCGGCTTTATCTACGAATGGCGGAAGGGTGCCCTCGAATGGGATTGACCGAAACGGGCACGCTGGTTGCCCCGCAGCCCAAAGGTATCATCGACCCGCGCACCAACAAACCGGTGGGCGCCGACGATCCGTTCTTCAAGGACATCAACGACGAGCTCGCAGACAAGGGCTTTCTCGTTACTGCGACCGATGACCTCATCACCTGGGCCCGTACCGGTTCGCTGATGTGGATGACGTTCGGGCTCGCCTGCTGCGCCGTCGAGATGATCCAGGTGTCCATGCCGCGCTATGACGTCGAGCGCTTCGGTTTTGCGCCGCGCGCCTCGCCGCGCCAGTCTGACGTGATGATCGTCGCCGGCACGCTGACCAACAAGATGGCCCCGGCGCTGCGCAAGGTCTACGACCAGATGCCCGAGCCGCGCTACGTCATTTCGATGGGAAGCTGCGCCAACGGCGGCGGCTACTATCACTATTCGTACTCCGTCGTTCGCGGCTGCGATCGCGTGGTGCCGGTCGACATCTACATTCCAGGCTGCCCGCCGACCGCCGAAGCGCTGCTTTATGGCGTGATGCTGCTGCAGAAGAAGATCCGCCGCACCGGCACGATCGAAAGGTAAGCGATGGATCAGGCAGCACTCGAATCGACGCTCACCGAGCTGGGCGCCTATTTGGCTGAAAAGCTGGGCGGCAAGCTGGTAAGCCAGGCCGTCGCCGTGCGCGAACTGACGCTCGTTGCAAGTCGCGAGTCGGTCCTCGATGTGATTCGCTTCCTCCATGACGACAGCAATTGCCGGTTCGTCTCGATCACCGACGTCTGCGGGGTCGACTATCCCGGCCGCGCCGAGCGGTTCGACGTGGTCTATCACCTGCTGAGCCCCTACCGGAACGTCCGCGTCCGCGTAAAAGTGTCGACCGACGATGTGACGCCAGTGCCGAGCATCACCGAGATTTTCCCAGGCGCCGACTGGTACGAACGCGAGGCTTACGATCTCTACGGCATTCTGTTCTCCGGCCACCCAGACCTCCGTCGCCTTCTCACCGACTACGGCTTCGATGGCTATCCGCTGCGCAAGGATTTTCCGCTGACCGGCTTCGTCGAGGTGCGCTACGACGAAGAACGCAAGCGCGTTGTCTACGAGCCCGTAAAGCTCGCGCAGGAATTCCGCAGCTTCGACTATCTGTCACCTTGGGAAGGTACGGATTACGTGTTGCCCGGTGACGAGAAGAAGTCGAACTGATGAGCGAAGCAGAACTCCGCACCTTCACCGTCAACTTTGGGCCGCAGCATCCGTCGGCGCACGGCGTACTGCGCCTTGTGCTCGAACTCGACGGCGAGATCGTCGAGCGTGTCGATCCGCATATCGGCTTGTTGCATCGCGGCACTGAGAAGCTGATCGAGTACAAGACTTATCTCCAGGCCGTGCCTTATTTCGATCGGCTCGATTACGTCGCGCCGATGAATCAGGAGCACGCCTTCGCGCTCGCCGTCGAAAAGCTGCTCGGCATCACCGTGCCGTTCCGCGGCCAGCTCATCCGCGTGCTCTATTCCGAAATCGGCCGGCTGCTCTCGCACATTCTGAACACCACGACGCAGGCGCTCGACGTCGGCGCGCTGACGCCGCCGCTCTGGGGTTTCGATGAGCGCGAAAAGCTCATGATCTTCTACGAGCGCGCCTCGGGCAGCCGGATGCATGCGGCCTATTTCCGGCCGGGCGGCGTGCATCAGGATCTGCCGCAAAAGCTCATCGATGATATCGAGGCGTTCTGCGATCCGTTCCTCAAAGTCTGCGACGATCTCGAAACGCTGCTCACCGGCAACCGCATCTATATGCAGCGCAACGCCGATATCGGCGTGGTGTCGCTCGAAGACGCGTGGAAGTGGGGCTTTTCCGGCGTGATGATCCGCGGCTCGGGCGCGCCCTGGGATCTGCGGAAGTCGCAGCCCTATGAGTGCTACGATCGGCTCGAATTCGACATCCCGATCGGCAAGAACGGCGACTGTTATGATCGTTACCTCGTCCGCATGGACGAGATGCGCCAGTCGATCCGCATCATGAAGCAGGTCATCGCGCTGCTAAACTCGCCGGAAGGCAAGGGGCCCGTCTCCTCGACCGACGGTAAAGTCGTGCCGCCGAAGCGCGGCGAGATGAAGCAGTCGATGGAAGCGCTGATCCATCACTTCAAGCTCTATACCGAGGGCTACAAAGTGCCCGCCGGCGAAGTCTACGCCGCGGTCGAGGCGCCCAAGGGTGAGTTCGGCGTCTACCTCGTGGCGGACGGCACCAACCGGCCCTATCGCTGCAAGATCAAGGCGCCGGGTTTTGCGCACCTCAGTGCCATGGATTTCCTCTGTCGCGGCCACATGCTGGCGGACGTTTCGGCCATTCTCGGCTCGCTCGATATCGTGTTTGGCGAGGTGGACAGATGAGGCGTATTGCCGTTGTCGGCCTGTTGGTTGTCGCGACCGCTGTCGCAGCGCACGCCGCGGACAAGCCGACTGTCGCCGGCTTGGTCAAGGACGGCTACGAAATCAAGGGGCTGATGCCGTCGAATGCTGGTCCGGGCATTTTGCTGCAGAAGGGCGATGATGTCGTGATGTGCTTCGTTGCCGAGACGCCCGACTCGCCTGATATCCCCACCCAATACTGCAAACCGGTGCATTAAGTGACCGGATGCTGCCTCTACGAAGCCTGAAGTTTCTGCCGGAGAACGAGCCTTGAATACTGGCATGCCTAACCTGATGCTCATGTTGTTTTTCCCGCTGATCTGCATTGGCCTCGGCGCTCTGATGGATTTCGGGCTCGTCCTGGCCCGCAGGCGCAAGCTCAGCACGTTCCCGGGCGGTGCGAACCGTTTCTACTGGGCCATAATGATTGCCGCGATCCTGAGAAGCGCCATTTTCAGCCTGATGTTCGTGCCCGCGCTGGCGCTGCAGGGACAGGTGGTCGCGGCCTATCCGGCGACGCAGATCGAACTCTCGGTGCTCATGGTGTTGCCGGCGCTGTTCGGCGCGTTTTTTGCCACGCGCCTTGAGAGGCACGTGTTCGACCTGCTCGAAAGCGGGTTGCTGCGTGACCGGACGGCGTTTCTTGCAATGCGCGGCCGTTCGCGCGGGCCGGAGGCTGGCTGATGTCCGTTCGCCGCCTCGCAGACGCTGCCATTCAGCCGCCGGCGTTCGCCTTCAACGCGGATAACGCGCGTTGGGCCGCCGCCAAGATGGCTGAGTACCCGGCTGGCCGCCAGCAGTCCGCTGTTATTCCGCTGTTGTGGCGGGCGCAGGAGCAGGAGGGCTGGGTCACCCGGCCGGCGATCGAGGCGATCGGCACCATGCTCGATATGCCCTATATCCGCGTGCTCGAAGTGGCGACGTTCTATACGCAGTTCCTGCTCAAGCCGGTCGGCAGCAAGGCACATGTGCTGGTGTGCGGCACCACGCCCTGCATGCTGCGTGGCGCCGAGGATTTGCGCGCCGTTTGCGAGCATCGCATCAACCACGAACCGCTCGAGACCAACGAGGCCGGGACGCTGAGCTGGGAAGAGGTCGAATGCCTCGGCGCCTGCGTCAATGCGCCGATGATCATGATCGGCAACGACACCTACGAAGATCTGACTGTCGAGCGCTTCGAGCAGATTCTCGATGATTTCGAAGCCGGCAAGGGCGCATCAGTAAAGCTTGGGACGCAGATCGACCGCGTGACTTCGGCGGCCGAGGGCGGCGCGACGACGTTGCTTGAAGCGCCGACGGCCGAGCGGACCTATGAGCCTTTCCCGCCACCGCCGGCTCCCGCTCCAGCACCGGGCGCGCCGGCTGCGGCTCCTGCTGCTGCGCCAGCACCTGCTGCCAAGGCAGCCGAACCGGCGCCTACGACGCCGGGCAACAAGAACCAGGTTTCTGCCGAAGCCGCGCCCGCGCTCAAAGAGCCCAAAGGTGCGCCGAAGGCAACCGTGGCCGCGGCGGACGGCGAACGCAATCAGGCGAACGTCGCGGCCAAGGCTGACGGCACGCCGAATACAGCGATGCGCGAAGGCGCCACCGGTTCTGAGTCGCCGGCTGGCAAAGTTGACGGCGGGAAGACCACCGGCAAAAAGACGCCCACGAAGCTGTTCGATGCGCCAGCGGGTCCTGCTGATGACCTCAAGATGATCAATGGCGTCGGCCCGGTCCTCGAAGGTGCGCTCAACACTATCGGCATCACGACCTGGGCACAGGTATCGAAGCTCACCGAGACGCAGATCGACGCCGTCGAGGGCGAACTGGGCTTCCGGGGCCGCGTGGCCCGCGACAACTGGCTGCAGCAGGCCGAGGTGTTGGCGCGCGGCGGCGCTGCAGAATATGAACGCGTCTTCGGCAAGAAGCCGCGGTGAGGTGAGCAATGCTCGAAGATAAAGACCGCATTTTCACCAATCTCTACGGCAAGCACGACTGGCACCTCAAAGGCGCGCAGTCGCGTGGCGC
>Ga0105237_10002583_pt1 | contig 22325 bp, 13 predicted proteins | sample KBSC24metaG_FD_81520 | JGI IMG/M metagenome (GOLD analysis project Ga0105237, IMG submission 81520) | Corn rhizosphere microbial communities from Kellogg Biological Station, Michigan, USA - KBS C2-4 metaG | ecosystem: Host-associated > Plants > Roots > Rhizosphere > Soil | place: Michigan, USA...
AGCACGCTAGGTCTGGCTGTCGGCGGTAACACCTCTACCACCACCACCTTCCACAATATCGCTCCGAACGGTTCGGGTAATATTGTGCTGAGCGTCTCGAAGGGTACGATGTCTAATTTCAATGACATCGGTGTGCTGATCGTCACTGCCGACAGCTCGGCGCCGACCATCATCGGCACTCCGCCCGCCGGCTCGATCAATGCTGCTTATAGCTTCCTCTATGGAAGCACGGGTTATCCGGCACCAACGTTCAGCGTCACTTCCGGTGCCTTGCCCGGCGGTTTGAGTCTCTCCGCAGGAGGCCTCATCTCGGGCGTGCCGAGCGCAGTAGGCACCTACACCGGTACCGTCACGGCGACAAACGGGGTTGTCCCGGCGGCAACGTCGAACTTCAGCATCGCCATCACTGGGGAGATCTCATCCCCGACGATCACCGGAGTTCCAACGAGTAGCGCGACGGCGGGTTCAGCCTACAGCTTCACCTTCGGAGCCACGGGCAATCCCGCGCCGACATTCAGCATCACCTCGGGTAGTCTGCCTACGGGTCTGACGCTGGGTGCTTCATCCGGCGCCATCGGTAGTACGGTTTCGAGCACGGCTTCGGGACCCTATACGGCAGTGGCTACGGCGGGTAATCTGGAAAGCAGTGCGAGCACGCCTCCTTTCACGATCTACGTGAATCATTCGCCGGCTATCACCAATACGGCGGTTTCGCCGATCACGGTGACCATCGGTTATACCTTCACCTACTCGACCACCGGTTATCCGGCCCCGACGTTCAGCCTGCTCTCGGGCACTCTGCCCACGGGATTGAGTCTCACGCCAGCCGGTACGATCACCGGTACGCCAACCGCGACGGGCACGTACACGGGTACGGTCAGTGCCACCAACGGCATCGGCAGCGCGGCGACGTCGAACTTCACCATCGCGTCGTTTTCCAGCCCGACACTTAGCGGTACGGCCCCTGGCGGAACGACGGGCACAGCGTATAGCTACGCCTACACGATGACGGGAGTTCCGACACCCACCTGCACGATCAAGGCTGGCGGCCTGCCTCCGGGCTTGACGCTCTCTGGTTCGGGAGTGGTTTCGGGCACGCCGACAACGGTGGGCACCTTTACCGGTGCACTCTCGGCCAGCAATGGCGCGGGCACAGCGCCTCCAGTGAACTTCAGCATCGCGATCGCTGCGGGAACCTCGGCTCCGACTATTAGCGGAACGCCGTTGACCGGTACCAACGGCATGCTCTACAGCTTCAGCTACACGGTGACGGGCTCCCCATCGCCGACGTGCACGGTTACCTCGGGTAGTTTGCCTGCGGGTCTGTCGCTCACGACGTCGGGAGCAATCACGGGTACGCCAACCGCGACGGGAACATCGAACGGTGTGATTACCGCGGCCAACGGCATCGGCTCTCCGGCGACGCAGAGCTTTAGCATCGTGATTCTGGCTGCCGGAGCAGGCGGTCCCCAGGCGAACTTCAACTTCGAGCCGTCTGGCACCCCTGCCTCGCCGGGAGGTAACTGGAATACCGTCTTTGGAGGCTCCGGCAATACGGCCGGTACGAGCCTGACCTCAAAGGACTACAATACGGGAGCGTCTACAGGATTCGGCGTCACGTTGACAACCTGGACCTTAGCCACGAACTACGGTGTGGACAGTTCGGCAATCTACCCATCACCCATCCAAAAGTGGGGATTCGCCATCCAGAGCGGCGCCTTTACCGGCACCACCACCATCACCGGTCTGAGCCCGTCAGCGGTCTACCGCATCACGGTCTTTGGCTCGGGTGGTAGCTTTGGGGGCTTGGCCAACTACACCATCGGCACCACTACCCTGGGTTACGCGATTACCAATAACACGACCTCGATCATCGCATTCAACAACGTGATGTCGGACGGATCCGGTAATGTCGTCATGAAAGTGACGTCGGGTACGAACAACATCGGCGAGTTGGGCGCCCTGATCGTCCAGACGATGTCCACCAGCTCCAGCACGCCGCCTTCGATCAGCGGTACGGCTCCAGGCGGTGTCGTGGGCACAGCCTACAGTTACAGCTACACGGTGGGAGGTTCACCAGCACCGACCTGTACGGTGACTTCGGGCAGCCTGCCCGCGGGCCTAACGCTCGCCGGGAACGGCACGATCTCGGGCGTGCCGACGACGGCGGGTACGTCGACCGGTACAATCACGGCGGCCAACGGTATTGGTTCACCGGCGACGAAGAGCTTTAGCATCGTCATTACCCAGGCGCCCTCGATCAGCGGCACGGCGCCGGGCGGTTCAGTGGGTAGCGCCTACAGTTACAGCTATACGGTGACGGGTTCTCCGACGCCGACTTGCACGGTAACTTCCGGCAGCCTGCCTTCAGGCCTGTCGCTCGCTGCCAACGGTACGATCTCAGGTACGCCGGCCGCTACAGGCACGTCGACCGGTGTCATCACGGCAGCCAACGGCGTTGGTTCCCCGGCGACGACCAGCTTCAGCATCGTCATCACTTCGCCGCTCAACGTCTACTTCAACTTCGAGCCGAATGGCACGAGTACCGCGCCTGGCGGCAACTGGAATACGGTATACGGTTCCTCCGGTACCAACACCAGCGGCACGAGCACGACCTCGAAGGACTTCAACACCGGTGCCTCGACGGGAGTGACGGTGGGCCTGAGCGGGTTCACCTTCGCGTCGTGGTACGGCAAAGTGAGCACGGCACTCTACACCTCACCCGTCCAGACCTACTCATTCGCGACGGGTTCTGGCGTGACCGGCACCGTACTGATCAGCGGCCTTAATAGCGCCAAGACCTACAGCGTCACCGTCTTCGGCTCGGATACCGGTGGCAATGGGCCGACCTTCCACTCGACCTACACCATCGGCACGACGGCGTTGAATTACGTGAACACCAATAACACCACAGCGACCGCGGTATTCAGCAGCGTCACGCCGAACGGCTCAGGCCAGATCACAATGACGGTTAACCGAGGTACCGATCACATCGGTTCATTGGGTGCCTTGATCGTCCATCAGAACTGACAAGGTAAGCAAATGTGTCCTCCTTGAGAGGATAAAGACAGGGCTGGAAGAGCGATCTTCCAGCCCTGTTTCGTTTTTCATTAGACGCGACTTGGGTCGGCATTTCCGGCATCCTTGGGCTCATGGAGGAGGTAATAACGCCCGGATTACGCAAAAAGATGAGTGATGCCGACCGGAATTGGCGTCGTTTTGTTTGGTTCCGGGTTCTCTTCAATTCCCGTTTTTACTACCCGGTGCTGGCTGTCCTGTTTCTCGATCTGGGCCTTAATGCAACCGAGTATACGCTCCTGAATTTTGCCTGGGCATTGGCTATCGTCTTTACCGATTTACCGGCAGGGGTGCTGGCCGACCGGATCGGTCGCAAGCCTCTCGTTGTGGCGGCAGCCTTCTTCATGGTGCTGGAGATGATTCTGCTGGGCGTGGCTCCCCGTCATGGCGGCATCGTTCTTTTGCTCTGTTGCCTGGCGAATCGCATCCTGAGCGGCATGGCGGAGGGCATGGCGAGCGGAGCGGATGAGGCGCTGGTTTTCGATTCTTTGGCCGAGAGAGGCAGATCCGATGAATGGCCCAAGGTGCTGGACCAGGTGATGCGGTGGCAGGGCGTGGGCATGGTGATCGCCATGCTCGTGGGCGGAGCGGTTTACGATCCCATCTTCATGGGACATTTGCTTTCGTTCTTCGGGCTGAATTTTTCCTTAACGCAAGGTTTCACGCTTCGCTTTCCGATCTATCTCAATCTCATCACGGCTCTCCTGACGCTCGGAATTGCTCTGGGCTTGCGGGAGCCCGAGGTGCGGGCAACTCACGTTGCGCCGGAGACCAAAGAAGCCAGCGGACCGGAGATGACGGCATGGCATCTGGTCGTAAACGCGGGAACCTGGATCGTCAAAACGCCGGTTGCGCTCTTCGTCATCCTGGCTGGCGTGCTGATCGATAGCGTCGTCCGGCTTTTCCTCACTTTTTCCAGCTCCTATTTCCGGGTGATTGAGCTTCCCGCGGCGACCTTCGGTCTCATTGGTGCAATCATGGGAGGTCTCGGAATGGTCGTATCGCCTGTTGCCCGTCGCATGGTGACCTCCAATTCTGTGGCGCGTAATTACGGTCTCATCGGGGTGATCGTTCTGGTGGGGCTCATCGGAGTCGCCTGTCGGTGGACTTACTGGGGTGTTATTTTTATTTTCCCGCTCGGCGCTGCCATGATGGCCCTTGGATATATCGTCTCCTACTACCTAAATGCACTCGTGGATTCGAGCCATCGGGCCACAGTGCTTTCTTTTAAGGGCCTCGCCTTCAATCTCGGCTACGGATTTATTAGTCTTCTCTTTGCCCTGGTATTGCGGGCGGTTCGGGATGGGGGTAATGCGGAGGACGCCGTCGCGCGCGGCTTTGTTTACCTGCCGGTATGGATTGTGTTTGGATGCCTGATCTGTGCGTTCTGCTTTTGGCGACAAAAGCGGCTTCTGAACGTGGTCTCGACGGAAAAGAGTGTCCGATAATTTCGCGAGAGATCAGGCGAGGTCGTTGACCAGGACAATGCGGTAGCGCGCCTTGCCGGAGCGCAGGTGATCCAGGGCTTCGTTCACCTTTGACATGGGAAAGGTTTCCGTGATGGGCGCAATGGAATGCCGGGCGCAAAAATCGAGCATGGTGCTGATGGCCGTGGGGCTGCCGGTGGGCGAGCCGGAGATGGATTTCTGGCCCATGATGAGTCCGAACGCGGGAACCGGCATGGGCTCGAGGACGGCACCGACGACGTGCAAGCGGCCATGGGGCGCGAGCGTTTCGAGCAGGCCGGGAACATCCAGCGGAACGTTAATGGTGGAGATGATGAGATCGAGGCTGCCCGTGATTTTTTTCAGGACGCCGTCACGTTTCGTATTGTGGACATGATGGGCACCGAGTTTGCGAGCCTCAGTTTCCTTGCTGTCGCTGGTGGTGAAGGCGTGGACTTCGCAGCCCCATTTGCTGGCGAATTGGAGGGCCATGTGACCCAGGCCGCCGATGCCGATGATTCCCACTCGCGCTGTGGAGGGAATTTTGTGTTGAAGGAAGGGAGTAAAGACGGTGATACCGCCGCAAAGCAGCGGACCGGTTTTCGCGAGATCAAGCGTATCGGGCAGGGGACGGGCCCAAGTCCACTGGCAGCGCAGGCGGTCGGCGAAGCCGCCGTGGCGTCCGACGATGGTTCCTTGGTTATGGGAGCAGAGATTATGATCGCCCGAGAGGCACTCGTGACAGGAGAGGCAGCTGTAAGCCGACCAGCCAATGCCGACGCGTTGCCCCAGTTTGAGGCCCTTGGCCTGGGAACCCAGGGCGACGATGGTTCCCACCGCTTCGTGACCCGGAACAAAGGGGTATTTGGACATGCCCCAATCATTGTCGAGCATCGAAAGGTCGGAGTGGCAAATGCCGCAATGCGTGACCTTGATCTCGATCTCTTCGGGACCCAGTTCGCCCGGATCGAATTCGAAGGGTTGCAGGGGGGCTTTGGCGGTGGAAGCGGCGTAACCGTGAATCTTGGACATGGACGTGAGTTTCGAGGGTGTTGGTATCGGTAAAACAACAGGATGATTGCCTAACCTGTGGTGAGTATTAGAATCATCATCGTGAAGCAAGGATCCTATTGCGCGGTGTTATTGTTAAGCTTTTTGTGTGCCGGAACGGCACCGGCGATGTCCATACGCGATTTTGCGGCGATGAATATCGATAATCAATCGACTTATGTTTCCTTGCTGGTGGATGGAGCGGCGACTTTTTTGAAGGCGCATGCCCAGCCGGAGCAGGCTAAAAAGGCAATCTCCTTCTTCAAGGATTCCAGCAAGGAGGGTGGCGTTCATCAACTCGCGTCAGAGCTCAAGCAGCTCAATGCCATGAATAATCTCAACGCCACCAATCCAAATAATCGGGCGCATGTTTATGAGATTGAGGATGCGATGGAGATTATCTTAAAGGATAAGGGAATTATCGTTCCCCTGAGCTACTTGCGGACGATTAATAAGGATTTTTCACCCTTTAGTCAGAGGCTTCCGCAGGCGATTGGCCAATAAGAAGCCTCTCAGTTCGCATCGATTGCCATGAATTGATTTTTCGATCAATTGGCATCGATTTTGGTCGATACTCTAAATGTAATCAGTTCGATGAAAAGCCTTGTCGCAATGATTGCATGCCTATGCTACATTTCGGAATGCTGCGACGCGGGTGTTTGCTAGTCCAGGCGTTCGTAGGATTATTTTTTCTATCCGGGTCATTTGTAGAGGCGGGGCCGGACGACATGGAAAGTCCGCTGGTCGTCGAAAAAAAGATGCCTTCCTTCTGGGACCAACGCTACATGCTGGGCGATTGGGGCGGTGAGCGCACGGAGCTGGAAAAGAAAGGGGTCACCTTCGATTTTAACGATATTGGTGATTTTCTAACCGACGTGGCGGGAAGCCAGGTGCACCATGCGACTTATTTCGGACGGTTCCGCGCGTCGATTGATATCAATTTCAGTAAACTCTCCGATTTCGACGGCGAGTTTTTCTTTTCCGGGATCTGGCAATACGGACGGAATCTTTCCGGCCAATATCTTAACGTGAATACCCTGACGAGCAGTATCGCCGGGGAGGAAAGCGAGCGGATTGATCAGCTGTGGTACCAGCAGGGTTTCGCCGACAACATGTTCAAGGTGAAGGTGGGGCAGGTGGCGGCGGTGAACGAATTCGGTGCGACCGATTTCTTCGACATCCTTTTCAATGACGAGCTCGGCTACGCGCCCAATGCCATTTTCTCGGCGAAGCAGCCGTTCAGTCCCGCAGGAAAGCCCGGTATCATTTTGTGGGAAGACCTATCGGACTTGACGCCGGGGCTTTACATGAAGGCGGGTATCTTTACCGCTTACAACAACCCTTATCGACCCGACTCGAACGGGATCTATTACTATGACGATTTCAATCATGGCATGGTTGGCTCGTTTGAAGTCGGTTATCAGGAACCGAAGACAGTCTATAACGGCGTCTACAAGGCGGGAATCAATGCCAACAATCTCGGTGTCTATACCAATCCGGCGACGGGCGAGAACTATCACGGCGATTTCACTGCTTATGCTCTCGCGGAAAAAACGGTCTACCGTCCCACGGGCGCGGATGGAAAGCTGGAGCTGAAGAAGGGACTCGATCTCTTATTGGAATTTGTGGGCGCGCTGGGCGATCGCAACGCACTCCAGTATGAAGTCACCGCTGGCGCGAGATATACTGGTCTTATCCCGGGACGCGATGAGGACAAGGTGGGACTCGGCTTCATTTATTCGGACAACGGCACCGCTTTTGGTCAGGCTTATGAGGCGACTCACGGTCACGGGCTCGGAGGCGAAACAACCGTGGAGCTCGATTACCAGTACAACCCGGCGCCGTGGCTTTCCATCCAGCCTGATGCGCAGTGCATCGTGGATCCGGGTGGCGATTCCGATCGTAGCCTTATCGTCGTCCTGGGGCTGCGCACCATTGTCAGCTTTTAATTTCACACCAAATCGATCCCGAAGGAAAACATATGAATCCCTATCTGGCGGAATTTATCGGCACGGCCCTGCTCATTCTATTCGGCGACGGCGTCGTGGCCAACGTGGTGTTGAATAAATCCAAAGGGCAGGGTGGCGGCTGGATTGTGATTGCGACGGGCTGGGGACTGGCGGTCATGGTCGGCGTGTATGCGGTGGGCACTATCAGCGGAGCTCATTTGAATCCGGCGGTAACCATCGGCCTGGCTGCCATCGGTAAATTTGCATGGGGCAAGGTGGCGGGTTATGTCGCGGCCCAGATCGCGGGGGCGATGTTCGGTGCGTTCCTCGTTTGGCTGGCTTATTTGCCGCACTGGAAGGAGACCCCGGATACGGGAACCAAGCTGGCGGTCTTTTGCACGGCTCCGGCCATTCGTTCCACGTATGCCAATCTGCTTTGCGAGATTATCGGCGCTGCGGCGCTGGTCTTCGGTGTGCTGTCGATTCCTTCCAACGCCAATCTCGGCGGGCCGGGCTGGGCGGTGGGTTTCGGGCCGCTGCTCGTCGGCCTGTTGGTTTTCGCCATCGGTCTTTCGCTTGGTGGGCCGACCGGTTATGCCATCAATCCCGCGCGGGATTTCGGTCCCCGGCTGGCTCATGCAATTCTACCCATCGCGGGCAAGGGCGGTTCCGACTGGAGCTACGCCTGGATTCCGATCGTCGGGCCCATCGTCGGCGGTCTTCTCGGTGCCTTTGCCTACCAACTCCTTTATACTTAAAGCGCGTCCTCAACTCCGTCCCACTTCACCTATCTTTATGTCCTACATTCTCGCCTTCGATTCGGGAACCACCAGTGTTCGTGCCATCATTTTTGACCGGGAAGGCCAGATCCGTTCCGTGGCTCAAAAGGAGATCCGCCAGATTTTTCCCAAGCCCGGCTGGGTGGAGCAGGATCCACAGGAGATCTGGTTCTCGCAAATCACCGTGGCGGTGGAGGCTCTTGGCCGGGCCCGCATCCGTCCCAGCGACATCGCGGGAGTAGGCATTACCAATCAGCGGGAAACGACCATTGTCTGGGACCGCAAGACGGGTGAGGCGGTCTACAACGCGATTGTCTGGCAGGATCGGCGGACGGCTGGAGCCTGCGACAAGCTCCGTGCCACCGGTCACGACAAGCAGATCAGAAACCGCACGGGATTGCTGCTGGACGCCTATTTCTCCGGCACCAAGATCGCGTGGATTCTCGACAACGTGCCCGGAGCGCGCGCGAGGGCGGAGGCGGGCGATCTGCTCTTCGGCACGGTGGATACATGGATCATCTGGAAACTGACCAGCGGTCACAACGTCCATGTAACCGACCCGAGCAACGCTTCGCGCACGCTTCTCTACAACATTCACACCGGGAAGTGGGACAAGGAACTCCTCAAGCTTTTCCGCATCCCCGCCAGCTTGCTGCCCGAGGTCCGCACTTCCAGCGAGGTCTACGGCGAGATCAGTACCTCACTCGGTTTGCAAAAGGTGCCCATCGCCGGTATTGCGGGCGACCAACAGGCGGCTCTCTTCGGCCAGATGTGCGTGCATCCAGGCCAGGCCAAAAACACCTACGGCACAGGTTGCTTCCTCCTGCAGAATCTCGGGACCACGCCAATCACCTCCAAGAACCGACTGCTGACCAGCGCGGCCTGCCAGATTGGCAAGAAACGCGAGTTCGCTCTGGAAGGCAGCGTCTTCATCGGTGGCGCTGTGGTGCAATGGCTGCGCGATGGCTTGCAGTTGGTCCGCTCCGCGAAGGAGGTCGATCTCCTCGCGGAATCGACGCCGGACAATGGCGGCGTCTACCTTGTCCCGGCTTTTACCGGCTTGGGTGCGCCTCACTGGGATCCCTACGCCCGCGGCGCAATCATGGGCATCACGCGAGATACCTCCGCAGCGCATATTGCCCGTGCCGCGCTGGAAGGCGTCGCCTATCAGGTGGCCGATTTGATCGACGCGATGCAGGCGGATACCGGTAAAAGACTGAAGGAATTGCGCGTGGATGGCGGTGCCACGCATAGCGCCTTCATGATGCAGTTCCAAGCCGACCTGCTGCAAATTCCGGTCGTCCGCCCCGCGGTGACGGAAACCACGGCATTGGGCGCGGCTTATCTTGCCGGTCTGGCCGTCGGTTATTGGAAGAATCTCGGCAGCATTGCCAGCCAGTGGAAAGTGGAAAAAGTCTTCGAGCCAAAAATGTCGAAGACCCGGGTGGCCGAATTACGCTCCCGCTGGAACGAAGCTCTCTCCCGGGCCAAGGATTGGGAACTGCATGCGGCTCCTTCGACGAAGCGGAAGAAGAGCGGCAAAAAATAGAAGACCTTATTCGTTCCCATGAAACGCAGCGAAATGTTGAAGCAGGCCCAGGAACGCATCGAACCATGGGACATGATTGTGGTCGGCGGCGGAGCCACGGGCGTAGGCGTAGCGGTGGACGCGGCCACGCGGGGTTACGCCACGCTGTTATTGGAACAGGAGGATTTTGGCAAGGGCACGTCGAGCCGCGCCACGAAACTGGTGCACGGGGGCGTCCGTTATCTCGAGCAGGGAAACGTTTCGCTGGTCATGGAGGCGCTCAAGGAAAGGGGACTCCTGCGCCAGAATGCCCCGCACCTTGTCCATGAACTGCCCTTGATCGTTCCCAGCTATTCCTGGTGGGAGGGACCCTTCTATGGAATAGGCCTCAAACTTTACCAGGTACTCTCCGGCAAATACGGTTTTGGTTCATCCGAGCTCTTGTCCAAGGAAGAAACGCTCAAACGCCTGCCCAGCGTTAATCCGGAAGGATTGACCGGCGGGGTCGTCTACTACGACGGCCAGTTCGATGACACACGGTTGCTGATCAATCTCGTGGCCACGGCTGCTGAACAGGGGGCCACTCTGCTCAATTATGCCCGCGTGACCAAGCTCACCAAGGGATCCGACGGCATTATCCACGGTTTGACCTGGTGTGATCTGGAAACGGGCGAAGAATTTGCAATCAAGGGCCGGGTCGTGGTCAACGCGACCGGAGCTTTTACCGATTCGGTGCGACATCTCGCCGAGCCCGATGCCAGGAAGATGATCGCGCCGAGCCAGGGTGCTCACATTGTCCTGGACCGATCGTTTCTGCCGGGAGAGAACGCCATCCTGGTTCCTCACACCAAGGATGGGCGCGTCATGTTCGCGTTGCCCTGGCACGATCACACGCTGGTGGGCACGACCGACACGCCCATCGAAAAGGCGACTCTGGAACCGGTGGCTTTCGACCAGGAAGTCGAGTTCATGCTCGAGACCGCGGGGCTCTACCTGGCCAAGCGTCCAGCCAAGGCGGATATTCTCAGCGTTTTCGCCGGGATTCGCCCGTTGGTTAAAGTCGGGGAAGGCAAGAACACGGCAGCGCTTTCGCGGGATCACACCGTCCATATCGATCCTTCCGGTCTCTTGAGCATCGCCGGTGGCAAGTGGACGACTTATCGCAATATGGCGGAAGATGCCGTCGACCAGGCCGCCACTCTCGGTGATCTTCCCGACAAGCCTTGCGTGACCAAGACGCTGAATATTCATGGCTTTCATCCGAACGCGGACAAATTCGAGGCCCTCTCTTTTTACGGATCGGACGCTCCCGCCATCCGTCAGCTCATCAGGGAGGATTCCACACTGGGCGGCCAACTCGATGCCGAATTACCTTATGTCGAAGCGGAGGTTGTTTGGGCCGCACGCGAAGAAATGGCCCGCACCGTGGAGGATATTCTTGCCCGCCGCACCCGGGCTTTGTTTCTCAACGCCAAGGCCGCCATACGCATGGCTCCCCGCGTCGCGATCCTCTTAGCCCGGGAACTGGGTAAAGACGAGAAATGGCAGGCCGACCAGATCCAAAAATTCAACCAAACAGCCAGCGGCTATCTGGTCCGAGTTTAAGGCCATGCGACAGTCCTGGTCGGGTTCGATTCATTTCACGGTTTGAGACAGTTATTTTACCTGGCTGTGAAGATGATAGTGTGGAAACGAAATGAGCGAGAATTTCACGAAGCACCTTTTGGCCTCTTTAGGTTTGATGGGGATTCTTTGCGTCACGAGTCATGGAGTGGCAGAAAATAAAAATAGCTCGGTCGATAATCCTGGATTAACTGGCGAGCCCGACAGGAAGGAGACGCCACCCTCAACTCATCAGGAGCCTCTAGCTTCGACAAATAATTCTCCGGTTCCCGCTGCTTCGTCGAAAATTATTTCTTCATCCGTACCGGCTACAACCTCTTCCGCGACAGAAAACAAGGTGGCCACGCTCACGGTGGAAGATTTGCTGGAATACGATGAGCAACCCGAGGTGATAAAACGATTGATCGCTCAGGGATTAGCCCTGACAAATCTCAACCTCACTTATAAATACGGTTCTTCCGATCCGAAAAATGGCGGGATGGATTGTTCGGGAACGGTTTATTACCTGTTGGGCCAGGCGGGGCTGAAAGATGTTCCCCGCGATGCCAGCGGGATGTACAAATGGGCTTGGAAGCAAGGGCGCTTTCAATCCGTCGTCAGCCTTTATGCGGATACGTTTGAGCTCGATCGACTCAAGCCGGGCGACCTGCTTTTTTGGACGGGGACTTATCGCGTGGATCGCGATCCTCCCGTGACTCACGTGATGATTTACCTGGGAACGAACCGCCATAATGGACATCGCGTGATGCTCGGAGCGAGTGAAGGTCGTCCCTTTGAGGGTAAATCCCGCTACGGCGTGAGTGTTTTTGACTTCAAGCTGCCCGGTGCCAATCGCAAGCGGGATTCTCTTTCGACCGTTGCTGCGGGAACTGAATTGGAGGCGCGATTTATCGGTTACAGTCCGGTGCCGGGCCTTAACAGCAGCACGGAGAAATAATTTATTATCTTTCCCGTAGAAAGCGTACTTCCTCCCGCAGCTTTTCGACTTCATCCATCAATGCCGTGACCATCTTCAGGCCGTTGTGATTAATTTCATATTCGGACAGAAGAAAGGCGATGCGTCGCAACCGGTGAATGGCATCATCATCAAAAAGTAAATCGGATTTGTCAGGGGTTTGGATGGTGGAGACCAGTCCGTAATTATAATAGAGAACAATCTGATCCCGCGAGATACGGGTAATCCTCTCGACGGTCTCAATGGTGTAGACGGGAGCGGAGGAATTAGAGGGGGCTGCGTCTTCGTTCATGGATTGGATCGGTTGGGTTTATCGATTACTCGCTTGGCTTGAAAGACGAGGTGCGTCTGAGTTGTTCCCAAAGGTCCTTTTCGTCGGGGCTGACTTGGGGCGGCATTTTGATTTCGATTACGACGAAAAGATCTCCCCGCTCTTCTGACTTGGGCTTGGGCAATCCGCGACCGCGCAGGCGCAATCGCTGGCCGTTGGCGGTACCCGGGGGTATCTTCACATCCAGATCGCCGTCAAGTCCGTGCAGGCGTGTCGTCGTCCCGAGAACGGCATCCCAGGGGGCAAGGGGAAGATCATGATATAAATCGGCGCCAAGCACCCGGAAGTCGGGATGGCTTGCCAGCCGAACACGTAGGAAGAGATTCCCCGCCTCGCCGCCACCGGTTCCGGCTTCGCCCTTGCCAGGCACACGGATGACTTGTCCCTCCAAGGCGCCCTTGGGAATGCGGACTTTAAAGGATTCCGTTTTGGCTTTTCCCGTGGCGGGATCAACCGACTGAAGAGAGAGTGCGCGGATAGCCCCGTGCATCGCCTCTTCCAATGTGACAAGGATGGCTCCTTCAATGTCCTGGCCATGACGCGGACCACTGAAAGCTCCGGCCCGAGTCCGTCCACCGGTTGAAAATCCACCGAATCGATGGCCTCGACCGAAGACCTGCTCAAAGAAATCGCTGAATCCCGTGCCTTCAAAATGAAATTCCTGACCATCCTCTGTGCCCGCTTCCGGGTGCGGAAAGCCTTGTTCTCCGTAGGACGGAATACCTTGAGCATTCCAGTTTTCACCAAGCTGGTCGTACTTCTTCCGATTTTCGGGATCACCGAGAACCTCATAGGCTTCGTTGATTTCCTTAAACTTGGTCTCGCCCTCTTTCTTGTCTTTGGCGACATCGGGATGGTACTTCCGCGCCAGCTGGCGAAACGCTGATTTAATCTCGTCACTGCTCGCCGTGCGGGCCACGCCCAAGATCTGATAGTAATCCTTAAAAGCAGTGGCCATGCAAAATCCTACCCTTACCCCACTTTACGGAAACAGCACTTTATATTCTAATACGGACGCGCTCTCAGTTGGAATCGAACCGTAAATTTGGTCTTAGGCAGGCTTTTCCCTTCATCTTGCTAATACCTTGACGCATTTTGTTGGAAATAATACTATTTAACTGAGGTTAATGGCATGTCTTCGCCGTTAAAAATGACTCTTCTTTTTAGGCCTCGATTTTTTCTAACCATCTTAGGGGTGGTCTGGATTTCCATGGTAGTCGTAGGTTTTATCGTCTTGGGGAAAGAGGAATTTACCCCGGCGCAATCGGCATCGGTGGCCACGTTCTTTCCTCAGGAAACTTCCATTCATCGAGCTTTCGATAAGCCAACGCTTCTGATTTTTGTCCATCCGCTTTGTCCCTGTACTCGGGCCACTTTCCATGAATTGGGCGAACTTCTGGCTGAATTACCGGACAGGCTTTCCGTGGTTTTGGTTTTTACCATACCGGATGGATTGCCGACTGGATGGGAAAAGGAAGATTTATGGCAATCAGCCACCTCCCTGCCAGGAGTGCGTCTTTGGCGGGATGAAGGAGGAGTGGAGGCGCGGCGGTTCGGAGTGCGGGGCTCAGGGCATGCTCTGTTATATGACGTTTCGGGCAGATTGTTGTTTAGCGGCGGCATCACGCTTTCCCGTGGTCATGAAGGAGACAATCCGGGCCTCTTGGCCATTGTTGATTTTGTCCAGCATGGACACGCATCCACCACGCATACGCCCGTTTTTGGTTGTTCTCTCTTATAATGAGTCCCCAGCGACCGATAATTCTAGAAATGATCACATTTGCAAAAAAGTTATGGACGTTTCCCGATCTTTTCTCAGGCCGGGAAAAAGAGGTGCCTGAGCACCTTGCCCAACTTGCGGAAGAACATTTCCAAGATCATTGCCAGAGGGTTTGGCGGCGTACGGATTACATTTTTGCCGACTTGATGATGATCCAGTGGTTGGTCGGCATTGCCGTGGCTCTATGGATCACCCCTCATACCTGGATAGGAGCCACCAGCGAGCTTCACGTCCACGTCATGGCCGCGATTTTCCTCGGGGGTGTACTAGCCGGTTTTCCGGTTCTGCTTATTTTTTTGTATCCGGGCCAAGTCATTACACGCCATGTCATCGCTGTTTCCCAAATGTTGGTTTCCGCTCTTCTCATCGATCTCACGGGTGGGCGGATCGAAACCCATTTTCACATTTTCGGGTCACTGGCCTTTCTTGCTTTTTATCGGGACTGGCGGGTGTTGGTCTCCGCCACCAGTGTCGTCGCCATTGATCATTTCCTTCGCGGCGAATATTGGCCGCAGTCGGTTTTCGGCTCAGTGACGCTGGATTCCTATCGTTGGATGGAGCATGTCGCCTGGGTTCTTTTTGAAGTCGTATTTCTTTGGATCATGTGCCGTCAGAGCATCAGGGAAATGTGGGACATTGCCCGGCGCCAGGCGGAACTGGAGCTGACCAATGACAGGATTGAGCTGGCGGTGCAGAAGCGCACCAGTGAATTAGATGACGCCAATCGGGAGCTTTTAAAGTCGAAGGAGGCGGCCGAGGCAGCCAACGTCGCCAAGTCTTCTTTCCTGGCCAACATGAGCCATGAGATTCGTACACCTATGAACGGTGTCATCGGCATGACGGGCTTGTTGCTTGATACCAAGCTCGATGCCGAACAGGTCGGTTTCGTGGAAACAATCCGGCAAAGCAGCGATAACCTCCTGACAATCATCAACGAGATTCTGGACTTTTCTAAAATCGAATCAGGTGCGCTGGATCTGGAATGCCTCGACTTTGATTTGATTCCCAACTTGGAAGAAGTATTGGATCTCTTTGGTGTGCGATCGGCTGAAAAGGGCATCGATCTTGCCTATCTCTACGATTCCAGCACTCCAACGGCTATCGTGGGCGATCCTACCCGGCTGCATCAAATCTTGATCAATCTGGTGGGCAACGCCTTGAAATTCACGGAAAAAGGAGAGGTCGTCGTGGAAGTATTCTGTGAGCCTTTTTTTCGCCAAGACCTGCCCCGGGATCTCGAGTATCTCCGTCTTTTGGATCAGGGAGAGTTTGCGCGGGAGGAATGGGTCCAGCTTCGCTTTCAAGTGCGGGATACCGGACCCGGTATTCCTGCGGACCGCATGGACCGCCTCTTCCAGCCTTTCAGCCAGATCGATGCTTCCATTACGCGACGTCACGGCGGTACCGGCCTAGGGCTGGTTATCGCCAAGCGCCTAGCTGAGGCCATGGGTGGAAAAATCTGGGTCGAAAGTACGCCGGGTGTCGGAACATCGTTCTTTTTCACCCTTTTGACCAAGGCGACCCGTTCGCGTCGCCGGGTGAACTTTCTTACTTCATCCTCCATATTGAAGGATAAGCGCGTGCTTATCGTGGATGATGGGGAAATCAATCGCCGTATTCTGCAGATTCAAACCGGACGCTGGGCCATGATCCCCCGGGTTTTTGAGAAACCTGGAGATGCCCTGGCATGGCTACGGGAAGGGCCACCGTTAGATGTGGCAGTCCTTGATTTACAAATGCCCACTATGGACGGCTGCCAGTTGGCCCACGAAATCCATTTACTCGAAGGCTATAAGAAGCTGCCTCTTATTTTACTCAGTTCCTCGCTTCCCTCCAAAGGTATGGGCGTAAACCACGCCAATGAATTTGTCGTGCGGTTAATGAAGCCGATTAAACAGGCGGATCTTTTTAACGCTCTTACGACAGCCTTGGGGAATGTCAAAACCCTTACGAAGTCCGTGTATCTCCGCAAGACGTTCGATCACGACATGGCTCAGCGCCTGCCACTCAAAATTCTAGTGGCTGAGGACAACGTCATTAACCAGAAAGTGGCGATGCGCATTTTGCTTCAGTTCGGTTATCAGACGGATTTGGCCGCCAATGGAAAAGAAGCGATAGAAGCGGTGGAGCAACAAAAGTACGATCTTCTTTTCATGGATATGCAGATGCCCGAAATGGATGGCCTGGAAGCCACACGTCGTATTTGTGCCCGTTTCCACCCGTCCGAGCGACCTTACATTATCGCCATGACCGCCAATGCGATGAAGGAGGATCATGAACATTGCCTGGCCGCAGGCATGGATGATTATCTCAGCAAGCCCATCCGCGCCGAGGAAATCAAAAGCGCCCTTGAACGTGTCGCCCTGCAACGAAATTCTGCTGCCTCCTCCTGACGAAGCAGATTCCCAGGGAGTCGAACCAACATCTACGGTTAAAAAAACTACTTTTCATCTCAACAAACAGGGCTGGAAGATGATTCTTCCAGCCCTGTCTTTAATCCTCTAAAGAGGATAACTTCTATCTGATCATCGCGTCAGTTCTGATGGATAATCAGGGCGCCCAGGGAACCGATGTGATCGGTGCCGGCATTAACGCTCATCGTGATGTTACCCGACGTATCCGGAGTGACGCTGCTGAAGACCGCCGTCGTCGTCGTGTTGTTGGCGTTGACATAGTTCAGAACCGTAGAGCCAATGGTGTAGGTCGAATGGGCGGTTGGGCTGCCGCCGGTATCCGAACCGAACACCGTCACACTATAGGCCTTCGTGTGATCGAGACCGCTGACCACGACCGTGCCGGAGGCGGTGCCGCTGCCCTTGGCGAACGAATTGCTTTGGATCGGCGACGGATAGAGCGCCGTGCTCACCTTGCCGTAGGCCTGCGAGTAGGTGAACGAGCTGGCGTTGACCACCACGCCGGTGCTGGCCCCGGTGTTGTAGTTCTTCGAGGTCGTGCTCGTGCCGCTGGTCAGGCCGAAGACGGTATTCCAGTTGCCACCCGGTGAGCTGGGCGAACCGGTCGGTTCGAAGTTGAACCGTACCTCCAGTGCCGTGTTGATGGCGATGCTGAAGCTCTTCGTCGCCGCCGGGATGACGCCGTTGGCTGCCGTGATGACACCGGTCGACGTACCTGGTGTCGTCGGCGTGCCCGAGATCGTACCGCTGGTCGACAAAGTCAGGCCCGCAGGCAGACTGCCTGAAGTCACCGTACAGGTTGGTGTGGGAGAACCACTCACCGTGTAGCTGTAACTATAAGCCGTACCCACCGTACCGCCCGGCGCCGTACCAGTGATCGAAGGCGCCTTGGTGATGAGGATGCTGAAGTTCTTCGTCGCCGAGGGGCTGATGCCGTTGTTCGCCGTGATCACGCCGGTTGACGTGCCCGGCGTCGTCGGCACACCCGAGATCGTGCCGCCTGTGGAGAGCGTCAGGCCTGCGGGTAGTGAACCGGAAGTCACCGTGCAAGTCGGCGTCGGTGAACCCGACACTGTGTAGGTGTAGCTATAAGCCGTGCCCACGATACCACCCGGCGCCGAACCGGTGATGGAGGGCGCAGTACCGCCACCACCGGAGGCGGTGCGGACCAGGATGGCACTGAGGACCGCCTCGCCCGAGACGTTGCTCAGCGTGATGTTCAGGTTGTTGGCGGTGACGCTCACGCCGGGAATGACGTAGTCATAGGCGGCGTTGTCGTCGTAGCTCACCTGCAGGTCCTGGATCGCGTTGAAGACATCGAGGGTCGCCACCTGCGTGCCCTGGGCGGAGACGTTGAAGACCCGCTGGCCCGGCAGGTAGATCGGCCCGGGTTCGATGAACTTCAGAACGACGTCGTAGGTCCCGTTCGTGGTGATGGGGACATTGTAGACGAGGCCCGCGGACGAGTTGGCCATCCGCATTTTTTGATAAAGCGCGGCATCGGGCGAGGGAGCGTTATTGCCATAGACTCCCACGGCGGTGCTGCTGTAATTCACACCGGTCGTGGTAAAGCCACTGTCCGCCGCGTAGACCGTGCTATCGCTGGCGGTGTAGCTGGTTGTGCTGCCGCAGTCGATCGCCTTCGCGACCGAGCCGGTGGGGAGAACCGTCACCGTGGCGTAGTTGGAGCCGGTCAGCGCCGTATCGGAGGCATCCAGCCGGAGAACATAGGTGCCGATTTTGGAGAAGGTGACCGTGGTGGTCAGCGAGTGCTGGCTCCCCCACGAAACCGCGGCGGGACCGCTGGCCAGATTCCAGGTGTAGGTGACCGACGAGCCCGTGGGCAGGCCGTCATCCGTCACCGTCCCAGTCATCGTCGTCATGACACTCGATCCGCTCCAGTTGATCGTCCGGTAAGCCGGATATGGATTGGTCATGTTGGCGTTGATGTACTCGTCGAGCGCGGGTTGGTAGGCGAGTACCTGCGGAGCCTGATTAGCCGGGGAGGTTCCGGTGTAAGTCACATTCACGCTGACCGAGCTGGTGTTCGCGTTGTTATCCAGAGCGTAGAAGGTGATGATGTTGCTGCCAACCACGAGAGGAACGCCGGAGACCGACCAGCTTGTTGTGCCGGTGGCGGTGCCGCTGTAGCCCAGATTCGAGGTCCAGAGGATCTTCGATAGCGAGCTGCCGCTGGCTGGTCCCGCCGTGCCGCTGAAGTTCAGGCTGCCCGCGCCGCTCGAGACCGTGTAGGCCGAGTTGACGATGGTCGGCGTGGTGATGCCGATTGACGGTGTCGCGCTGATTCCGCTGCTGTTATAGTTCGTCCCGTAGGGGAGATTGACCGTGGTGTAGCCGCCCAGGCTCGCCAGGTTGCTGTTATTAAATCCGTTGGAAGGCATTTCCGCCATAACCTGGATCGTATTGTTGCCATAATTGAGCGGGATGCCGCTCAGGGACCAATTCGGAGCCGTGCCGGTTCCTACCCGGGGATTTGTCAGGTAAGTGCCGGGGGGATAGATCAATCCCGTCGAGCTGCTGGAATAAATGTCGTTGCCGCTCAGCGTGACTGTGTAAGTGGGAGGCGTGCCCGTGTTATTGATGCCGATCACATCATAGACAATAATGCCGCCCGTTGTCGTATTGATGAAACCGAGGCGATGGCCCGAAGTGGCCGTAATCGAGGCAAAAGCGCTATCGGTAGTCGTGACCGTATTGCCGCTGACAGTGTAGCTGAAGGCATGGACGGCATTCGGATCAATTGTACTGGATGTCCAACCCACCCTCGTCCAGCCAGCCGACGAATTGGCCAATCCGGAGAGGTTCAGCGTCGTGCCCTGGGAAGCATTCGTGAGAAACAGGTTCATGATACCCTGCTCCGGCAATCCCACCTTCTGCGCCAGCATCCATGAAATCAGAAGTGGATTTTCGTAAAAAGCCGACCAGGTCGTGGCCGAGTGGCCGCCGCTGAAATATTTGGTGTAAATGACAGGTATCCCGTGGTTACGCACACCGGCAACGGGACGCTCGGTTCCGCCAACGCCGAAATTGCTGGCATCATCGGCGGCTACGCCACACCAAATAGGAATCTGCGGCTGCAGTTCATACTCGGTGGAGGTGAGTCCCGATACGGGAGCGCCGCAGGAAAACATGCTGTTTCCCGGAGGAACATACAAACCCGTGCCGCCATAAATGCCGCCAATCCATTCCATGACGTCCCACGTGCTTCCCGCACCGGCGGAAAGACCGGTCAGCGAGATGCGGGAGGTGTCCACGGCGTTGGGATACTGGGTGATGAGTGTGTTGATGATGTTCTGAAAATCGGGGATGTTGCTTGGACCGAAATAACCGCTGGCAGACTGGGGCAGAACCAGGAAGCAAGGATTGGCTGTCTGATTGGGGGGATTGGCCGATGCCACGAGACCTGTCGCCCCATTGGCGGTTCCTCCACCGGCGTTCATCTGCTTATCATCATCCGTACCTGCCTCACCGATGCCGTGCAGAAAAAATATGACCGGATACTTGACGCTGCCGCCCGTCGTGTAACTGACAGGAACAAAGAAGCGATAGGGTATTCCGCCGTGATTCGTAACAGCGGCGTAAGTCGACTTTCCCGGAGCGTTGACCGCTGAATTGCCATACGGGAAGGTGGAACCATTGTTCGCCGGATATGTTGGTGGAGTAAACGCCGAGGCCGAAAGCATCCCCAGCACGGCGCTAATAACCATTAGCGCCAGGAGGCGGAATAGAGGCAGAGATGACAACAGGGTAGCACTGGTTTTTTTTAATGGAGTAGTCGAGGGCATATGATCGAGCGGGTGGGTATTGGGTTTTAATATCCTTTTGGAAGGCCCCCACTTAATAAGTCCTCAGGAGGTTTTCCGCGAAAGGTGCAATGGTTGTATTAATGATAAAATTACAAACCTGCAATAGAAAATTGTTAAGCAATTAAAATATATCTTAACATAAATAAAATATAAAGCCGATTTTAGAGGAGGCACAAAACCAGAGATAATATTCAGCGCTGGTGTGGGGGTAAGGCCTATTCTTTCCGAAGTGCCCGAGAATCCATTCCAATGAAATGAGGTAACCAACACTCTACGGTTTGGAAGGCTTCTGATCACGAAGAGGCAGGTCTGGGCTAAGCGGGAAGTTGCCCATCTAAAAGGTCCAGGCTTTCAGTGAAAAAGTAAGTCTTGTGACCTCCTGCTACAACGGTAATGATCAAAGGACTTAAATGAATCCTGCCCAAGGGCCTCATTATATATGCGGACTTGCTTCTTTGAAGAGGCAGGCAACGCCTTTTGGAGCTCGGTTCGGACTCCGGCTGGTGGGCATGATCTTGCTGCTGGTATTAATGCTTCCGGGGGTGGCATGGGCCCAGTTAACCAACATTCAATATACCACGGCATCGGACGGTCACGGGGGTCTTGTTATCACCGGTTTCTCTGCTTCGGGTAGCGGCGCTCTGGCCATCCCGAGCACGATCACTGTTGGCAGCGTGTCCTCTCCGGTCACAGGCATCGGCGCGAGGGCGTTTTATGACCAGGAAACCCTGACCAGCGTGACGATTCCCAATGGCGTTACCAGCATTGGAGATAGCGCATTTACTTACTGTGTGGGCATGACGAGCGTGACGATTCCCGGCAGCGTTACCAGCATCGGGCAGAGTACGTTCGTCGGATGTAGCAGCCTAACCACCCTGACAATACCGAATAGCGTCACCCGCATCGGGCAGCAGGCATTCGGCTCTTGCAACAGTCTGACCAGCGTCGTACTCGGCAATGGCGTCACCGGCATACCAACCTATGCATTCTTTTCATGTCCCGTCCTGGCCAATATCACGATCGGTAGCGGCGTCACCAACATTGGGGACTATGCATTTCAATATTGCAGTGGTTTGACCAGCGTGGCCATCCCGGCCAACGTCACCCGCATCGGAGGTGCGGCTTTCTATGCCTGTACCTCTCTGGCCAGCGTATCCATCGCAAATGGCGTGACCATCGTCGGTGGAGCGTCATTCCAGGGTTGCAGCAGTCTGACCAGCGTGACCATCCCGGCCAGCGTCACCAACATCGGGGAATCGGCGTTCGCCGAATGTGCCAGCCTTGTTTCGATAACGGTGTCGGCTCAAAACCCGGCTTACACCAGCGTGGGCGGTGTCCTGTTCAACCTGAACCAGACGATTCTCCTGCAATACCCCGGGGGTAAGGCAGGCAGCTATACGATTCCCAACGGCGTCATCAACGTTGCCAACTATGCTTTTTATAAGTGCACCGGTCTGACCGGCGTGACAATTCCCAATGGTGTTGCCGGCCTCGGGTCCCAGGCTTTCCTGGGCTGTACCAGCCTGACCAGCGTGACGATTCCCACCAGCATCATTGCCATTGGAG
>Ga0105237_10002585_pt1 | contig 22321 bp, 18 predicted proteins | sample KBSC24metaG_FD_81520 | JGI IMG/M metagenome (GOLD analysis project Ga0105237, IMG submission 81520) | Corn rhizosphere microbial communities from Kellogg Biological Station, Michigan, USA - KBS C2-4 metaG | ecosystem: Host-associated > Plants > Roots > Rhizosphere > Soil | place: Michigan, USA...
CCGATCCATTTTTTAAAGTATCTCACCATTTCAAAGGTGACATATCCCACCGGAACGATCACCAGCCAAAAGGGCCAGGGGAAAAAAGCAAGGGGCAGCACTCCCAACAGCAGGGCCAGTATCAGCTCCCCGATGGACAGCCGGCGACTGGTGACGGGTTTGGACTTGCTATGTTCGGGATCTGTTACGTTGTCGGCCCACTGGATGGCAAATACGGGCATCAGCCTGCTGAGGCTGTGAGCTGTTATGACCGCCCCGATGAAATAACGATAATTATAGAAAATAAGATGGGACGGTCCGTTCAATTCGGGTGTGAAGGATGGCAGTTCTTTTAGCAGGAGGAACTTGCTTGCGAGCATCGCGATCAATCCGATGACCCCAAAAGCGCCTACCCGGCTGTCCTTCATGATGAGCAAGATCTTTTCCTTTGTCCAGCCGCCGCCAAATCCGTCGCAAACATCTGCAAAACCATCTTCATGGAAGGCGCCCGTCAACAGGATGCCCGCGATAATGGATGCCAGGATGCCGATGTCCGCAGATATCAGGCGGGAGAACACCAGGAATATCAAAGCGGAAAGCCCTCCTACTATCCATCCTACCAGGGGGAAATATTTGGGCGCCTTATTTAAATATCCAGGATCATGACCAATGTTTTTTGGAACCCTTATGCGGGTAAAATACATGATGGCCGTTAAAAATATCTTCCACTCGTTCATGCTATTTGCTTATTCATTCTTGCTGACGCCTGCCGACTCGAAGGAGGCCATCTCCCGCAGGAATGCCAGCGCGGATTGTAGTACGGGATATGCCATGGCAGCGCCCGTCCCTTCACCCAATCGCATACCCAGGTCGAGCAAGGGCCGTGCATTCAGATATTTTAACATCCGCAGGTGTCCCTTTTCGCCGCTGGTGTGTGAATATACACAATGATCTTTAACCTTCTCATCCTCTATTACCGCCAGCAGCAAGGCTGCGGTGGTGATAAATCCATCCACCAGGATCACCATGTTCAACGCCGCGGCCTGCAGATAGGCGCCGGCCATCATGGCAATCTCAAAACCTCCTATATGCTGCAGGATGGTAATTGCGTCGGGAGAGGCGGTTATGGCAGCTGCGTGTTTTTTATGAACTTTTACGAGGGTCGAGATCTTGGTCTCCAACTGTGTGTCGTTGACGCCTGTCCCCCTGCCACAACATTCTTCCACCGGAATGCCTGTGACAAAGCTCATGATGAGCGCGGCGGAGGAGGTATTGCCAATACCCATCTCACCAAGACCAATACAGTTACAGCCTTCCTGGTGTAAGTTTTTTACGATGGCCCGGCCGGCGTCCATGGCACGGATGGCTTCGTTCCTGCTCATCGCGTCGTCTTCCAGGTAGTTGCGTGTGCCGTGGGCGATCTTTTCGTGGAGAAGAGAATCTTCCGTTGTAAAATCGAAGTTGACGCCCGCGTCGACCACTTTAAGGGCTATGTTGTGCTGTCTGCAAAGTACGTTGATGGCCGCGCCGCCGTGAATAAAATTCAGGACCATCTGCGCCGTCACCGCCTGGGGATATGGATTTACAAGACCGGTGGCTGCAATACCATGATCTCCCGCAAAGACGACAATATGCGGATGGGTCAGCCGCGGATGGGCGGTCCCCTGGATCAATCCTATCTGGAGCGCCAGTTCCTCCAGCCTTCCCAGGGCGCCGATGGGTTTGGTCTTACCGTCGATGCGGCCTTGCAGGGTCTCGCGTAAGGAGGTCCTTGAAGTGAGGGAGGTGTTTTGGTCTGTCATATTTTTTTTAATGTTAGATCGGTGAAATAGAAACCGGCAGGACCTTCCGGTGCCTTATATTCTTTATAGGATATTGCTCCCTTTTCAAATTCGACGGGATTGTTGAAGATAGGCCCATCAAAGACAAAGGAGTGATATTCGCCATTCTCTCCACAGGGATCTGCTTCTGCCGGCAGATCATGTAAAAAGCTTTCGTCGAGCAGTCTTCCGCAAAAGCTTTTGTCCAGCCACCGGGTGTTTACGCAAATTATGATGGCCCTGAAGCCTTTTTTTATAAATTCCTGTACGAGTACCTGCGAAGGTATCTTCCATAATGGAAAGATACAGACCATTTCTTTCAATTTCTCTTCGCGGTACTGTTTCAGGTCTTCCAGAAAAATATCGCCAAAGATAGCATGGGTGTATCCGCTGTTTTTGAGAGCTGCTACTTTCTCCTGCATGGTCCGCTCGTAGGCGCCCGCGTCCGGCTGGTCCGGCAGCTCCACGGTTTCGAGGGATATGCCAATGGATGCCGCCTGTGCTTCCAGCAATTCCCTGCGTACGTCATGCATAGATATCCTGTTGCGATGCATATTGATACTGGTGAGCAGGCTGTCTACCCGGTATTCTTTGTCCGCCATGACCCGATGCAGGGCAAGGGCGGAGTCCTTTCCTCCACTCCAATTCATATACGCCTTTATCATTTAGCTACCCCTTTTATAGTGACCGGGATGCCGCTGACCATCAATAATACCTGGTCTGCTTTTGCTGCAATATATTGATTCATCCAACCCTGCAGGTCCGTAAATTTTCTGCCTATCTCTGTCTCCGCATGCACTCCCATACCAATCTCATTGCTGACGATCAGGAGTGTTACATTTTTTTGACAGAGGGAATCTATCTCTTTTTTACATTCTTCCAGGCATGCGTCGACATTGTATTTCAGGTCGATAAAAAAGTTGGTCAGCCAGAGGGTGACACAGTCGATGACCACGACCCGACCGTCTATGTCCAGCCGGCTTGGGTATTTCTCTTCTTCCAGGGAGGTCCAGCGGTGGTCGCGTTCCTGCCGGTGGCGTTGTACTCTTTGACGAAACGCATCATCGCCCCAGTTGCGTGAGGTAGCCACATACACAGGGTTATCGCTCCATAGTAAAGCCAGCTCCTGCGCATGTCTGCTCTTGCCGCTACGGGCTCCGCCTGTGATAAAGGTCATTTTACGCATGCTGCGGGAGTTTATCAGATATCCATCTGTATTTCGAGCGTAGTCTATCCGGTACGGTAAAAAGAGCCGGGTGGAAAAGAGCTGCCAGCAGTTCGATCCCATCTGTCAATGTCCCGGGGCTTGGTTGTGTAAAGAGATCATAATCCGCCAGGAATACGGCGTCGTTCTTCACTGCCTGCAGCCTGCGCCATTCCGGCCTGTCGTGCAGGAGATGCAATTCTTCTGCCGCACGGTTTGTCTGGAACCCGCAAGGCGCGATCACCAGCACTTCCGGATCGTAGCGAACGATCTTTTCCCAGGATGTGATGATGCTGTCGCCGCCCGGATTGGATAACATATCGATGCCGCCTGCGTAGGCGATCTGGTGTGGTATCCAATGCCCGCAGTTGTATACCGGCTCTATCCACTCCATCACCATCACTCTTTTTGGAAGGGCTTTGTGGCGGCGCAGCTCATCGATGATCGTATCTATTCTTTTTTGAAGATCCGAGAGGTGTTTATAAGCCGCCTCTTCCCGACCCAATGCCGTGGCGATGGTCACGGCTGTTTGGAAGACATCCTGCAGGCTGTTTGGCGTGAGAGAGATCAGGGCGGGCTGTTTTTCCAGTCGTGCTATTGACGCGGACGTGCAGACCGTATCGATCTGACATACGTCACATACGTCCTGTGTGAAGATGACATCCGGCATGATGGATTGCAGCAGCTCCTCTTCCACATAGTAGAGGCTTTTGCCCTGGGCCTTGCTGGCGGAAAAGATCCTGTCTATCTCCCCGCTGCTGTAATTTTTTCCTTCCAGCACGCACCGCACCAGCACCGGCTTGCCGGCGGAATCAGGCGGGCATTCGAAGGTAACTCCATACAACAGGTCCTGCAGACCCATGTCATAGATCATCTTTGTAGCAGCGGGGAGAAAGGAGCAGGCTTTCATATAAGTAAATTACAATTTAATATGGATTCCGGCTGTCAGGTTGGTACCCTGTACGCTGTAACCATATACTTCATAATAATTTGTCTTGTTGGTGATATTTTTTACATCCACAAAGACGCTGCAGCCGGTGGTGGGTACCTGGTATTCGGCATAGGCGTTCCACAGTGCATAGCTGCCCAGTGTAACGGAGACCTTTGAATAAGGGGGAGCGGGCTCGTAGGCATAGTCGAAACGTTGTCCTGTGACCTGCAGGCTGCTGCTGATGAACATCCCTTTAAAGGGGCGAACGCCTGCCGAGAACTGGAAGTTATTCTTTGGTCTTAGCTGCAGACCATTGTAAGTCGTGTCCTTGGTCGTCAGCTTCTGCGTGGTCTCGCCCGTGACATAGGTATAGGAAGCCTTGAAGGAAAAGATCTTGTTCAGGTTGTAGTTGATCTCCGCCTCGATGCCATGATCGTGCTGTTTGTCCCTGTTGAAATAGCCTGTGTTGCCCGACACCGGATCGTATGCATATACGATCATATTCTTTACCACACGGTCGAAGTAGTCGCCGGTGATGGAGAGTCTTTCGTCCAGTAGGAACAATTGTGCGCCGCCTTCGGCTGTATTGGATTTTTCGGGCTTGAGACCGGGATTGGCGCCAAAGGGACCATAGAGCTCGTTGACGGAGGGCGCTCTGAAGCCGGATGAAATGTTTACGAACAGCTTCAGCGTTCTGTTGATGAGGTAAGAGGGGTTAAAGCTGTAGCTAAAGTTGTCGCCGTATTTGTTGTCATGATTATAACGGCCGCCCAGTTCCACGTTCAGCCCGCGGTTCTTATAAAAAAGGGAAGCGTAGGGGCTGATGATGCTGTTGACCGTATCAGGCTTGACCAGCGTATAGGTCTGGAAGCTGGCGCCGCCTACCAGCTGTATGTTTTCCGAGAAATGATGGGTGACGAATGCCTCGGCATGATGGAAGCGGCCCTGGTAGGCCGAGTTATACGGGTCGCCATAGTTCCGCTGCGTATAATCGTATCCATAATAGGCATAGACGGTGCCTTTTTGATATTTCAGGTTGGCCGTCATACCTGTATTGACGAGATTGGCCGTGTAAGGGATCTTTCCGCCCGCGAATGGGCCATTGGAAATGCTGCCCTTATATTCCGAGTAGCGGAAAAAAGGAGATAATTTAAAATTATCCGATACATTGATGCCAGTCCTTGCCTGGAAGGCCTGCATATTGTATCCGTTCTTTGGAAAGTTACCGGAGCCGGTGGTGTCCTTTGCTTCTGCAATACCATCCGTGTTGAGGTATTGATAATTGAGGTCGTATTCGAATATCTTTCCTTTTCGTCCGAAGTCGGCCGCGCCTTTCAGGGTCTTGTACGTGCCGTAGGAAAGGATGCCGCTGCCTGTCGTCTGATCGGATTCTGCCTTGCGGGTTATGATGTTGATGACGCCGGCTACCGCGCTGGAGCCATAGAGCACGGCCTGGCTGCCTTTCAATATCTCCACTCTTTCGATGGTGTTCAGGGGGATCAGTCGTATGTCATACTGACCTCCTATCTGGGATGGGTCATTCAGGGGTATGCCATCCAGCAATATCAGCGTGTATTTATCGCTGGCGCCCCGGAGGTAGATGGTCTTGTCCTTTCCCGGATTGCTATTGGCGCCGCTGACCAGGATGCCTGTCTGTTCGTTCAATACCTGGGAGAGGTCTTTTCCTGCACTGTGGTCGATGACTTCGCGGGGGATGATGGTGACGACCTTGCCCGTCTCGCTCAGTTTCTTTGGGGATTTGGTGGCGGTGACTACGAGCTGGTCCAATTGTTTGGCCGTGGTGTCGGATGTAGTCTGCGCGATCAATGTGCTGCTGGCGGCCATTGCCAGCATGCCGAGAATGAAATTTTTCTTGCTCATTACAGTTAATTGTTTTTCCCGGTGTTGATGCCGAGTGTAATTTGATAATGAGCCTTCGGAAATAAATAATGAAGCGGATAACACTCCATGCCTTTCGCCCGAAAGCCTTGAATTGTGAAATGATCTGGCAGGTCTTCTGGCTTATGCCTTCTCCGGGCGACCTTCCCATCCGACGATTGACGGACAGTGGTTAGAAGTTTGCCGGAGAGTGTTGATTGACATTTACAGCTACGGGGATAGCGCCGGAATTGCACCGGACTTCCCTTTTAATGAGCCGCCTGACGGCGGATCAACCAAGATCGGGTGCGAATATACTATTTAAATCTTTTATAGAGGAACAACTTCCACTTCTCCTCTGCAATTCCTTCCTTGTCCATTTCTGCTCTGGACAGTGTAAAGAACAAATCTGAAAGTCGATTGATGTATGCGGGTATGGCCGGATGTATGGTGTCTGCACGCATCAGTGTTACCAGTCTGCGCTCGCCCCTTCTCATCTGTGTACGTACCAGGTGGCAGAGGGCGGACACTTCATTACCTCCCGGCAGGAGGAAATATTCGGAGGGGCTGGTCATGGCTTGTTCCAATTCGTCGATCCATGTTTCACAGAAGGAGGCTCCATCCCCGGGCATTGGGTTTGTATTGATCTTTTTGGCGTCGGAAGGTCTCGCCAGATGAGACATCATATCCATCATGTCCTTTTGTATCTTATGCAACCGTGTCTGCCAGGGATGTTCCGCTCCTAATTTGACCCTCAGCAGTCCGATGCTGGAATTGACCTCATCGAGGGCGCCGATGCATTCCACCCGTATATCGTCCTTTGGTACCCGGCTGCCGCCGAAGAGACCGGTGGTGCCGGTGTCGCCTTTTTTAGTGTATATCTTCATGAGAAATAGATTTTGTGCGTAATGCTTGTAATAGTCCGGCCATGCTGGTAAAACTTCGACTCTCTGATAGGCTTTTTAAGGTCCAGGTGCTCCCGTCAGTGTGTATGGAAGGCAGGCCTTCCGATGTGACCCCGAACCCTTCGCGCTGCAGGGCGCGTCTTGTCCAGAATACGGCGGCGCCTTCGCCCGTCAGTCCGATCTTTTTCGAGCTGCCGGCATGGATATGGAAGCTGCCCGTCTCTTTATCAAAGTGAATGCCTTCTTTGTCGAAGACGGTTTCAAAAATCCCATTCAATACCAGGTCTTCCGGAACTCCTTTTTCCAATTTTCCTCCTGCCTTTTGGAGGAGCCAGACCTCATCGGCCACCTGCAAGGCAAGATCCAGCTCGTGTGTGGAAAGCAGGATGCCTTTCTGTGTCGTCCGGGCCAGTTTGTGCAACAGCTGCATGATCTGGATACGGCTGGGCAGGTCCAGGTGTGCGGTGGGCTCATCCAGCATCATCAGCGGCGTATCCTGCGCCAATGCCCGGGACAGCATCACCTTTTGTCTTTCCCCATCACTGAGCATTCCCATCTTCCTTTGGGCATAGTCTTCGATGCCTGTCATTCCCATGGCCCATGATATGATGCGTTTGTCTTCTTCGCTTAAGGTCCCCAACCAGCCGGAATAAGGGTATCTTCCAAGCGCCACCAGCGAATAGACGGTGAGGTTGTTATGTCGTACAGGGTCTGTAAGGACGAGACTGATCTTACGGGCCAACCGGGAAGGGTTATGGAGTGATGATCCTCTGTCGCCCAGGATATCGATGGTCCCTCCCAGCGCGGGCTGCAGACCAGAGAGTGTCCGCATCAGCGTTGATTTTCCCGAACCATTCGGTCCCAGCAGACAGATCATCCGGCCGGGCTGGATAGATACAGAGAGCGGACCCGCGATGGCGACGGACCGGCCGCCGACATGATATCCTGCCGTCAGTTCGTGTGTTGTCAATAAGGTTTGCGGATCACTCATCCGTATATGCTTAAATTGTTTTTACTAAGAATTATCCAAACCACCATCGGAGCTCCCACCAATGCCGTGATGATATTAATGGGCAGGGCTGTCTGGTTACCCGGCCATTGTCCGATGAGATCACACAGCAGAATGAGCCCTGTGCCGATGAGACAACAGGCCGGGATCAATATCCTGTGGCTGGAAGTGGAAAAGAGAGACCGTGCCATTTGAGGGACAGCGATGCCTACGAACCCGATGGGACCGCAAAAGGCGGTGATGCTGCCTGCCAGCAGGCTGGTACTGCAAATGATAATTACCCGCGCACGGTGTATCGTTACACCCATGCTTCTGGCATAGTTATCACCCAGCAGCAGAGCATCCAGGGTCTTGGAAGAAAGGAAGGCGAGGACAAGTCCCGTCAATGTCACCAGTCCCAGGATATAGAGCTGTGTTCCTGTCACTCCTCCCAGGGAGCCGAATGTCCACAGCAGGTAATCCTTTATCAACTCGGCGTCGCTGAAATACTGCCAGATGCTGATGATGGCCAGCGTGGCCGTGCTGACCATCACGCCGATGATCAACATCATCATATTGTCCCGGACTTTTCTGGAGATCATGATCACGAGCAGCATGACGACGGCGGCTCCCAGACATCCAGCCAGGGTAATCAACCAGCTGCCGGAGATGCCTAATTCGCGGATCGTGTATAGCGTGATAATGCTGCCGCCTCCCAGCATGATGGCTGCCACCCCCAGACTGGCGCCCGCCGTAACCCCCAGCACCGATGGCTCCGCGAGGGGATTGCGGAAGAGGGTCTGCATCTGAAGGCCGCTGACGGAGAGACCGCAGCCTGCTATAACTGCTGTGCAGGCTTTGGGAATTCGGATCTGGCTGACGATGTAATGCCCGGTGCTGTCTTCTCCGGGGAGGGACAAAATGATCCTGAGAACAGACTTTAGCGGTATCCTTACCGGCCCCAAGGCAATGTCCAGGAAGAAAATCAAAATGAGCAGCGTGCATAATGCCACCCATCTCCAGGCTTTATTGCCGGCGGAGCGGGGGGAGAGATCTTTATGGAAGCGAGCGGGTTTCATCATTGTAGTTGTCGATAATAGACCAGGGTGTGACCAGGCAATAGTTCGGGATGGAGGATGCTGATCATATCCGCCAACACCACCTGAGGGTTCACGACGCCGGATTCCCAATAATCGTTGGAGCCGAGATCGTTTGTCCTTTTATCAAAGTTGTACAAATTTCCCATTTTGAACGATTGGAAGCTGGCATATCGTGGATCTTTTGCCAGGATGTCCTGTTTGGTCGTCACATATCCGATGTTCAGCCAGTATTGGGCTGTCAATGCTTCCGGAGCCACCGATTCGAAATTCAATGGCAGGCTGCCGGTAGTTTTTGTGCTTGCCCAATTGTAGCCGCCGCCTGCATCTTCTATAAAATGCGCCATATAGCTATCACCGGCCGGCAGGAACCAGGTGCCTTTAAAAGGCATCCCGATAATGGCATGCGGATGTGTTTTTGTCTGACGGCTTAGCTGTGTGAGACTGTCGTAAGTTTTTACCACGCTGTCGAACTTTTTATCGACCAATGCCTCCCTGTTTGTCAGTGCGCCGATCAGCTTTACCCATTCCGCCTTGCCGAGGGGTGTGTTCTCCAGCCATTCTGCGACTATGATGACCGGTATGCCCGCATCCGTCAGTACTTTGAACTTGGCGGCATTTGCTTCGGGGTTGCTCATCGCCATCAATAATCCGGGATGCATGGATATCACCAGCTCGTTATTGATATTTTCATCCAGTCCCACTTCCGCTGTCTTGTGGGTGCGGATATTTTCCCGTACGATGGGAGCGTTGACATACCGGTAGTTGCCCAGTCCTGTGATCCTATCTGCGACGCCTGCGAAATCCGCGAACCCGATATGGGTGGAAGATAGGGCGATCATCGTCTGTACGGGTATGGGTATTACCTGCGCCCGTGGATAGCCGGCGGGTGTGGGGCGGCCTATTTGCACCAGGACATATTCTATCGTATCCTGCCGGGTGCCGTTGCGATCCAGGATATGTACCACTTTGAACCCATCGTGGTAGTCGATGGTAAAGTTATGGGCATAACGGATGGTCGTTTGAACCTGCGTAGTGTCGGCGCCGCCTGCGGTAGGGGGTGTATTCTTTGGCGCGGGTGGATGGCAGGCCAAGATGAGCGCCGGGATGATGAAAAAAAGAAACCTGTTCATGGTAATTGTGTTTGAATAAATCTGATCCTATCCTGTATGGTGCTGCGCGGCAGTTCTACTATGTGATAGCCTGCGTTATCGTATGCCGCGCGTATGTGTTCGTCCAATATTATCGCTTCTTCGAAGGTCTGCCATCTTTCGCTGTCCTGTACATAAATTTGCTGCCAGGGTGGTAGTAAGAAAACAATGGTGGCATAGCGGTATGTTCTTATTGCTTTTCGATATTCTTCATCCACGGGCAGCTGCGCTGCCCGCAGATACGCAATAATGTCGGGGATGCCTCTGTCAAAGAAGGAATCGGGGGTAGCCATCAGGAAATCGTTTGTCATGCGTTGTAATGCTTTTTTGGCGAAGCAGGGCAGGTTTATCCACGGCAGACAATCCGAACCTTTTTCCTTCTCTTCAATGATCAAATTACGGGACGCCTCTGCATAGCCATTGTAGCCGCATTGCTGCAAACCTTTTAGCAGGCTGGTCTTGCCTGCTCCCGGCGGTCCTGTTATGATATATTTAGGCATACCGCTGTTACAATTATTAATACTATTGTTAACAGACATACCCGGTGGTTGATGTCGATGGCTTTTTTAATTTCTTCCGGCGATAGTTCTCTTGAATTATTGCCGATATAGGGTTTTTTCACCGCGAGTCCATGATAAATATTTGTCCCTCCGAATTGTACGTCCAGGATGCCTGCCAGGGCCGCTTCCGGATAGCCCGCGTTGGGACTCTTGTGCTGATGACCGTACCGGACAATAAATTGAAAGCTTTTTTTGCTGAATGATGCTGCTGCCATCAGTAAGGCTGTGAGCCGGGCAGGGATAAAATTCGCCACATCATCCAGCCGGGCGGCAAACTTCCCGAACAGCTCGAATCTGTCCGTGCGATGGCCGATCATGGAGTCCAGCGTATTGATCATCTTGTAGGTCATCATACCGGGCACTCCCGCGCAGGCATAATAGAATAAGGGCGCCACAACGCCATCGCTGAGATTTTCGGACAGGGTCTCCATAACGGCGATACGTATTTGCGCTGCGCTGAGATTGCGTGTATCTCTGCCTACGATGTGAGAAAGCTGTAACCTCCCTGCTTCGAGACCTTGATCTTGTAATGTTTTGAATACTTTTTTTCCTTCTCTTATTAGTTGGCGATGAGCCAGTCCGTAGAATACGAACAGACTGGCGGAGAGATACCAGGCTATGTGCGAGAGTTCCCAGAGGCTGGCAAGGAGGAGATGAAGACTGGTAAATGTGACTGCACAGAGGGTTAGTGTTAAGAGAGTACCCTTGAGGAATCGTTTGCGGTGCTTATTCAACCTGGTCTCGCCCTCTGCGATCAGCCATCCGAATAGCCGGATGGGATGGGGCCATCCGGCCGGATCGCCCAGCAAAAGGTCCAGCAGATAGCCTGCTGTCAGGGGTATGATCAGGCGCATTGCAGTCTCCATTCTTTTAGTGCGTTTATCAATAATAGGTTTTGTTCGGGTGTCTGCGTCGCCACTCTGAAATGACCCGGGCCGAGACCTCTGAAATTCTCCGCATTGCGTATGGCTATTCCATGTTCTTGTAGTAGATATTGTTGTAGTTCGTGTGAGCTGCCTTGTTTTGTCTCGCAGAGGAAATAGTGAGTATGGCTTTCATAGGCGCGTATGTCGAGGGTGGATAGTTGTTGCAGAAAAACTTCCTTATCCTTTAGGAGAATGTCCAGGGGGAAGAGCTTGTAGTTGTCGAAAATGAAATGACCTGCGGCGAGCGCCAGGGTATTGACGGACCAGGGCATTTTTACCGATGCCAACTGATGGATCATCTTTTGGGATGCCATGGTATATCCCAGCCTCAATCCGGGAATGGCAAATGACTTGGTCAGCGAACGAAGGATCACCAGGTTGGGATATTTTTCCAGGTTCGGACTAAGCGACTCGATGGCACGGGTGAATTCAATAAAAGCTTCGTCTATGATGAAGAGGGTATCGGGATGGGTTTGGAGCAAGGACCCCATGTCAGCGATGATTGCGCCTGTGGGGTTGTTGGGGTTGCCTATCCATAGGAGATCGGGAAGGGACCTGGTTTTTTCGAGGTCGTTCCATGGGATAAACTCCAGGTGGTGTGCATGCATTCTGCAGGCGTCTTCATATTCCGAAAACGATGGGATGACAATGGCCGACCGGCGACCGGAGAAGGCCTGCGCCAGGAGGTAGATACTTTCCACGGCCCCGTTGGTGATCAGTATTTGTTCCGCGCTGACGTTATGATGTCTTGCCGCCTTATGGGCCAGGCTCTCGCCTGCTGCTTCGGGATAATGCTGTATGTGTTCCCATTGTCCGAAAAGGTATTCTTTCAATCCGGCAGGTTCGCCTCCGTACCAGACGTTGGTGCTGAAGTCTGCAATGACCCTGCCTCCGTGATCTCCATGTCCGTGTAGCATCAGCTTTGCAGGGTTTTATAGATGAAGTCGATATCGAGATGCGCCCGTAGCAAGGCGGCCAATTTGTCGTACTGTTCTTCTTTGTATTGCCGATGATCGGGGGTCTGGCCTTGCGCGTCTGTATAAGGGGCCAGCAGGGAGTCCACTACTACCGCGTTGTCGAGGATACCGTGGAGGTAGGTGCCCCAGCAGCGATCATTTAGGAAATAGCCGTCGGATAGGGTATTGCCATCGGCGGGGGTATTGCCATCGGCGGGGCGGGCGGCTGTATCTGTGAACTGATTCAATGGGCTGGATTTTCCGACCGGGCTCGTCTCACCCATATGTATCTCATAACCTTCACAGATATGCGCACTATCCCGGAACCTGAATTGCCGTTGGAGTGTCGTTTTATCTTTTTGCAGAACGGTGGATACGGGCAGGAGACCTATTCCTGTGATGGACCCTGTCTTTGACTCGACCTGGTCGGGGTCATCTATCCGCTGCCCCAGCATCTGGTAGCCGCCGCAGATGCCGATGACGGTCTTTTGCCGGCTGTGCGCCCGGCGGATAGCCTCTATTACGCCAGTATTATAGAGGGTTGCCAGGTCTTCGATGGTGTTCTTGCTTCCCGGAAGGATGATGATATCAGCTCTTTCAATGGCTGCGGGGCGGTGGCTATAATATAAATTTACCCGGGGGTCGCGGCTAAGATGATGGAAGTCGGTGAAATTGGATAACCGTTGGAGGAGCACTACCGCTATGTTGACCTTACCCGGGACATAGGTTTTTCCTTTGTCGGCAGCGTTGATAGCGTCCTCTTCTTCGATGAAGATATCACGGAACCAGGGTACGACACCTACTACGGGTACGCCACAAAGTTCGGCCAGTTGGGCTTTGCCGTCATCGAAGAGCCGGGCGTCGCCTCTAAATTTATTTATGATGATGCCTTTGATACAGGCTCTTTCTTCGGGGCTCAGCAGGGCCATTGTTCCATAGCAGCTGCCGAAGACGCCGCCCCTGTCGATGTCGGCGATGAGGTAGGTTGCGGCGCCTGCAGCCATTGCCATGCGCATATTGGTGATGTCCAGGTGTTTCAGGTTCAGTTCGGAGATACTGCCCGCACCTTCCATGACGATGGGAGTGTAACGGGATGCCAGCCGGTAGTAGGCATCTTTTACTTCTAAAAAGAGGGTTTCGCGGTGTTGTGAGTGGAAGTATTCCGCGGCCGAGGAATTACCGGCGGGCTTGCCAAGGAGTATGACCTGGGCGTGCTGATCGGTGGTGGGTTTTAACAGCACCGGGTTCATATCCGTGTGGCACGGAATGCCGCAGGCTTCCGCCTGTGCTGCCTGAGCGCGTCCTATTTCCAGGCCTTCGGGTGTAGCATAGCTGTTCAGGGACATATTCTGTGCCTTGAAGGGGGCAGGGGTATAGCCATCCTGGCGGAATATCCTGCAGAATCCCGCGGTGATGACACTTTTCCCTACATCGGAACCTGTGCCTACAAACATGATGGACCGAAGACGTCTTTTAGATTGCATGTGATTTAACTATGCATTGACTGCCAGCGGCAGGGTTCACTTCATGCTTTTCACCCGAAAGTGATGAATATCGAATGATGCGGGCAGGTCTTCTGGCTTATGTCGTTCCGGGCCGCCTTCCCGTCCCTGGGGACAGTGGTCTGAAGTTTGCCGGAGTGAAAATGACATTTACAGCTACGGGGATAGCGCCGGAATAGCACCGGACTTCCCTTTTAATCCGCCAGACGAACAGTAGTTCGTAGTCCGAAGGACATTCACGAACCGGGGTTCGTGGTCCAAAGGACCTTTTGCGGAACCAGCATCTGGCACGAAGGTAAGTCAGGGGAGTCAAAACGCATAATTTACCGACACTCCGCTGAAATAATTCACCGTGGGTGCGGCATTGTAATAGCGGGCGGGCGGCGCTGCGGCATTGATATCATTTCCCAGGCTGTACCGGGTATTGAAGAGGTTGTCGCCGCCTGCATATATGTCCAACTTCCATTTGGGTGTTATTATTTTTCTGTAACCTACGCGGGCGCCCAGTAAGTTGTAGGACCCGGCGTAGGCCGTATTGGCATCGTTGAGGGCGATGCGGTCCGCATAGGTGAATGTGACATTTGTATAAAAGCCGCATCGTAACAGCATATCGGCGCCGGCTACCACTGTCTGTGGAGGCACGCTGGGCAGGCGGTGGCCGGTATAATCATGTCCCATGGTGGAGAAGTCCTTGTAGTGGAAGTCGTGCCAGGTATGACTTACCCAAAGCCGGACGCTCCGGAAGAATCCTTTGGGATCATCGGCCAGCTGATAGGAGACGAAGCTTTCGATGCCGTGCTGATTCGTGTGGCCTGCATTGATAGAATAACCTACACCGTTGGAGTCTATCCGTTGTACGATGGTATTGGAAAGCTCGAAGAAGAAAGCGTTGATATCGAAGAACAATCTGCCATGGAAAAGATTACCACGGACGCCCGCCTCATAGTCCGTGCCGTCTTCCGGCTGAAGGGGAGGCCCAAGGACACCATTGGTCTTCTGCAGCTCTTGCGTGGTGGGCGTGGAGAAACCACGGGCTGCGCTGACATAGAGCGATACGTCCGGGAGGACCTTTTTCAGGATAGATAAACGTGGCGCCAGCTTGTTGGCAAATCGTATGTCGTTGGTGACGGGGGGCCTCACGGATGTCCGGGTGAGCTGTACTCCAGTCCTATTGAAGCTGGCCCCCAGCGTTATCGTCCAGCCAGCATCCATTTTCAGGTCGGCCTGGGCGAAGAGGATATATTGCCAGTTGCCGATGCGATCATCCGTCTGTAGCGTATCCTGTACTCCCAGCTTGTTGGCATAATCACGGGTTTCGAAGAAACCTTTCTGAGCCTCTGCGCCCGCATTGATCTGCAGACGGCTGTCACCCAGGCTGGTCTTATACTGAAATACCGTTCGGCCGCCGAAATGCGGCTCCTGTCTTACTTCATAGACCCTGATCCCCGGGTTGCGGAAGTCTGTATAGGACCCATATACGGCGGTGGTATTCTGCCAGTGATCATTAAAATGGTATTCGCTGCTAAAGCCTGCGGTAAAGTTCTTTTGAAAAATGGCGGGCTGGGCCTGTACGGCTCCGGGGGAAGTCATAGTGCCGGGTCGGGCCTGTCGTGGGTTGGCCAGGTATTCTGCCCCTGTCAGACCACCGGGTGTCTGATAATACAGATCGCTGTACAGGATATAGGCATGGATGGTCTGTTTGTCGCTGGCTTTTAGCTGTGTCTCCCAACTGGCGACATTCCTTCGCATGGATGTCCATTGTCTATAACCGTCACTATTCTGATGCGTATAGCTAAAGATATTGCGGTGGTTTTCTTCCCCGGTGCGGATATTCACATTTATATTCTGCGTATTCCATGTGCCGTAGCCATAGTCCACGCTAACGCCTTTGTCCCAGACGGAGGGCAGGCTGTTGATGAGGACTGCCCCGCCAATGCCTGCGCCATAGAGACTGCCTGCCGCACCCTTGATGATCTCTATGGATTGAAAATTGTAAAAGCCCAGCTCGTTCAGATAGGTATTGCCACCGGGGTCCGTCAGGGGTATCTCGTTCCAATAGATCTTGACATCTCTTACGCCGAAGGGGCTGCGCAAAGAGCTGCCCCTGATATTGAGCCGGTAGCTGCCGGGGGATCGTTCTTCCATACGTACGCCGGGATTGGCGTTCATGGCCGGCAGGATGCTGCTGTTGCCAAACCGGAGAAGCGCTGCTTTGCTGACGACGCTGATGGGAGCGCCTACTTCTGAGAGTTTCCGGTTTTGTTCGTATGCTTTTACCACGGCCTCCCGCAGGGGCTTTGTGTCTGATGAATCCGATAGAAAAGATGGGGGAGCCTGCTGTGCCCACAGCCGGCCAAACGAGGTTGTAAGAAAGACGAGCAGTAAGGTTTTTTTCATCTATCCGGAATAAGACGGTTGATTACGAAGTTAGAGCCTTATCTTTAAATAGTACATTTTACTTGCTTATGGGTCAAAAAAAGCTGGGCCTTTTCGATCTTACCATGATCGTGGTTAGCCTGACCATCGGAATGGGCATCTTCCGTACGCCCGTCGTTGCTGCTGGTAAGGCTGGAACGCCCACCCTCTTCTTTCTTGCCTGGATCATAGGTGGACTGGTGGCTTTGTGCGGAGCGCTGACCTATGCGGAGATTGGTTCCCGCTACCCTGTCACGGGCGGCTATTACAGGATATTCTCCTACGCGTATCATCCCTCCCTGGCATTTGCTATCAATTGTATCATCCTGGTGTCTAATGCGGGCTCCACAGCACTGGTCGCGGTCATTGGAGCCGAATACATCGGGCGATTTTTTTTTGACGGCCCTCCTTCGGTGCTGTTCAAGCAGGGGGTCACTCTGAGCGCTGTAGCTGTCTTCTATATCATCAATCTTCTGGGTATCAAAATGAGCAGCCGCGTTCTGAATGTTTTTATACTCATAAAAATTTCGCTTATCGCCCTGCTGCTGCTGTCTGTATTTGGACATTACCCTATTGGTACTGCTGCGCCTGTTGCGGCGGCTCCGGGCCCATCTTCTTTTGGAGGTATGGTGAAGGCGCTGGCCATCGGGCTTGTTGCCGTCTCCTTCACCTATGGAGGGTATCAGCAGACCATCAATTTTGGGGGGGACGTAAAGGACCCTGCCCGTGTGATGCCCAAGGGTATTACATACGGCATCTGTATCATTCTCCTACTCTACCTCTCCATCAACTTTGTCTATGTGAAGGTGATCGGTTTCGAGTCGCTGAAACATGCCGACTCCATTGCCGCCCTGCTTATCAAACATCTTTTCGGGCCGGTGGGTGAGAGTATACTTCGGGTGCTGATGTTCCTTTCCGTGCTGGCCTATGTCAATGTCCTGCTGATGAGCAATCCCCGTGTGATGTACGCCATGAGTGAAGAAGGCATCCTCCCGGGGGCATTTAAGAAAAAGACAAAGAAGCACGATGCCATCGTGTGGTCGCTGACTGCGTTCAGTCTTGTCATCGTCCTTACGCTGGTGTTTACCAGCGCCGTGGAGAAGATCATCAACTATACTATTTTCCTGGATTCCATCGGCATGTCGACCTCCGCGGCCTGTCTTTTTATCCTACGTAAAAAGAAGGTGGGGGAAGAGCGAAGTGATATTTATCGCATGCGGCTTTTCCCATTGATACCCCTGATCTTTATTTTTGCCTATATCAGTGTCGCCACCAGCATTGTGCTGGATGATCCGTTGACGGCGGGGTATGGAGTGCTGATCTTTGCGTTGTTCTTTGTATTGTATTTTATCATCCGTCGGGCAAAAAGAGGGGAGATGGCGGGAGCAAAACATTAACTATGGACATTTCATATATCATCAATGAATTGGGTGAAGACAGGGAGCACTATTTCAATGCCATAGCGCCACCTATCGTTCAGACCAGCAATTTCAGGGTAAAGTCGGTGGCGGAGCTGAAAGCGCTATTTGACGATGAATACAGCGGCTATCTCTATAGCCGGGGACTTAATCCCACGGTGGAGATACTGCGTAAAAAGCTGGCTGCGCTGGACGGGGCGGAAGATTGTCTTGTCTTCAACAGCGGCGCTGCCGCCATCTTTGCGGCTGTGCTGGCCAATGTCCGGGCAGGCGATCATATTGTGTCGGTGGAGCGACCCTATACCTGGGCCGCCAGGACTTTTGATGTCATCCTTCCCCGATTTGGCGTAAGCACTACCTATATCGATGGTACCGCGATAGAGAACTTTGAGAGAGCCATCTTACCCAATACGCGTATAATCTATCTCGAGTCCCCCAATTCCTGGGAATTCAAGCTGCAGGACCTCCGGGCGGTGGCGGAGCTGGCCCGTGCCGAGAATATTATCACCATCATCGACAACAGCTATTGTACGCCTGTCTTTCAGCGTCCTATTGGAATGGGTATCGACATCGTCATGCAGACCGCTACCAAATACATAGGGGGGCATAGCGATACGCTCGGAGGGGTGCTTACCGGATCGGGGGTTATGATGAAGAAGATCTTCGACAGTGAATACCTGAATATTGGAAGTGGGATACAGCCTTTCAATGCCTGGCTGCTGTTGAGGGGGCTCAGGACGATGCCTGCCCGGCTGGAGCGTATCACCCATACTACCCGGCAGGTGGTGGACTTTCTCAAGCAGCATCCCCGCGTGGAGTCCGTTCTCTTCCCTTTTGATGAGACATTCCCCCAGTATGAGCTTGCCCGGCAGCAGATGGATGGGGCCTGTGGATTATTAAGTTTTTATGTCCGGGCCACCGAAATGGGGCAGATCGTCCGACTGTGCGAATCCCTACGGCATATTATGATGGCCGTGAGCTGGGGTGGTCATGAGTCCCTTATCATCCCCCGGTGCTCCGGCATTGAACCCGGGGACTTCGATCCTTCCAATATGGAGCACCGTATGTTGCGGCTATACACGGGGTTGGAAGATGCCGCCTATCTGATTGCCGACCTGGAACAGGCCTTTTTAAAAGCCTGGTCATAAGCCAACTGCGAGGAGTAGGGTATGCCCGGAACGGGCCTCCGGCGGCCAATTTTTGACCATCGGTAAGTGGAGATGCTCAAGGTGAGGGGGGATTCTGTATTTTTGGCACTAACGAACCAAAAGTTCGTTGCATTAAAGTTGCAGACCATGAAAAAAATGCTGCTGGTGTGTTTGTTACCCGCAACCCTGTTAAGTCACATGAGTCATGCCCAGGATAAATGGGACCTCCGGCGGTGCGTAGAGTATGCATTGGCCAATAATATTTCCATCAAGCAGGCGGATGTGCAGGCCCGGCTGGCGAGGCTTACCCTCAGTCAAAGCAAGCTCAACCAGGTACCTACTCTGGCGGTTGGTTCAGGTCTCGGGATCAACTCGGGTAATTCGCTGAACCCTACCAATTACACCGTCGTCAATCAAACCGTCCTTTATAATAATTTCTCCCTGCAGTCCAATGTTACGGTCTTCAATGGTTTCAACCTGCAGAATGTAATAGTGGCCAATCGATATGCCTGGCAGTCGTCCCTGGCCATCACGGAGAGGACGAAGAATGATGTCAGTCTGAATGTTGCCAACGCGTATTTGCAGGTGCTGCTGACCAACGAGCAGACGAGAGCAGCCCATGCCAAGCTGGAGCTTTCCCAATCCCAGCTGGAGATCACCCGCAAACAGGTCCGTGCCGGCACGCTGCCGGAGCTCAATGCTGCGGAGCTGGAGTCGCAGGTGGCCCAGGATAGTTCCAACTATATCAACCTGCAGGGCACCACCCAACTGAATATTTATACGTTAAAAGCCTATATGGGACTGGATGCAGGCGCGGCTTTCGACGTAGCGACCCCGCCCGTGGAGCAAATACCCGTGGAAAACCTGATAGACGTACAGCCCGAGGCCGTCTATGCCCTGGCGCTGACCAATCAGCCGCAGCAAAAGGCGGATGCCTTTCAGATCGAGTCTTCCCGGCATTTTGTAAAAGCGAACAAAGGCGCTATGTACCCCCAGGTATCGCTCGGAGGAAGCCTGGGTACCAATTTCAACACAACCGCGCTGCCCGGGTACTATTCTGTGACGAGTCCCCTGCCTTCACCCATATCCATCGGATATGTAGAAGGTTCCAACACCCGCGTGCTGGTGGATAGCTTCTCCAAAACCTTTCAAACCGAGAGTCACACGCCCTATTTCAAACAATTGAGCTCCTATTTCAGTCAGTCGATCGGCATCAATGTCAGCATTCCCATTCTCAACAATGGCGTGCTCCGGACCAATTATGCCAGATCAAAGCTGAATCTCAGGAATGCGGAGCTGCAAAGAGATCAGGACAATCTCACGCTTAAGAATAATATCTACCAGGCCTATACAGCTGCCAGCACCGCCCTTCAGAAGTATGAGGCTAATAAGATCAGTCTGGCTGCTACGTTGAAGAGCGCCGACTATGCGCGGAAGAGATATGGCGTCGGCATGCTCAATACGATAGATCTTCTGACGAATGAAAATAATTATTTCAATGCGCAAATAAACCTGCTGTCATCCCAGTATGATTATGTGTTCAAGATGAAAGTGCTGGAGTTCTATAAAGGGCTGGGAATAAAACTAACAAAAGACTAATCATGAGAAAGAAAGCAATCTGGATAATAGTTGGAATAGTAGTCCTCATCATATTGCTGGTGCTATTAAAGAAGGGAGGTGTGCTGGGAAAGGACGAGGGGATCAAGGTCTCCGCGGAAAAAGCGACCCGCCGCAATATAACGGAGATCGTTACCGCCAGCGGCAAGATCTATCCCGAGAAGGAGGTAAAGATCAGTCCTGATATATCGGGAGAGGTGGTCGACCTCAAAGTGACCCAGGAGGGGGACAGCGTGCATAAGGGGCAGGAGCTGGCCAGGATCTATGCGGATATCTATACGACACAGCGTGATCAGGCGGCGGCCGACATGAGTCAACGGCAGGCACTCGTCTCCAATATGTCCGCCCAGCTGCCGGGTCTTAAAGCTGCCATGGATGCCGCAAAAAATACCTTTGACCGGCAAAAACAGCTAATGGACCAGGGCGTGATCAGCCGGGCCGAATATGAGTCTTCGGAGAGCGCCTATAAGACCGCGGAGGCAAATTATATGGCTGCCCAGCAGACGGCAAAAGGAAATGTAGCGGGTGTCGCCAGCGCCCGGGCGAGCCTGGATATTGCCGCCAAGAACCTCAGCCGTACCACGGTCATATCGCCCATCGACGGGGTGGTGTCTTTGCTGAGCATCAAGAAAGGAGAAAGAGTGGTAGGAAATTCCATGATGGCCGGTACGGAGATGATGCGTGTGGCGGATATGAGCAGGATCGAAGCGATCGTAGACGTAGGCGAGAACGATATACCCAAGGTACATTTGGGAGACTCCGCCTTTATAGAGGTGGATGCCTATAACACCAGGAAGTTCAGGGGTACTGTTACGCAAATAGCCAGCAGCGTTAGTACGGCCGGCGGGTCTACGACCTCTATTTCCACCAATGATGTCACGAACTATAAGGTGCATATCCGGCTGTCGCCGGACTCGTACAAGGACCTTATCGACCCCTCCCGGCCCAAGTCTTTTCCTTTCCGGCCAGGTATGAGCGCCAGCGCGGATATACAGACCCGTACCCATGCCAATGTGCTTTCCGTGCCCATCAATGCCGTATCTACCCGGGAAAAGAACTCCGACAACAGTGTCCAGAGCGATAAAGATAAAAAGGATGACAACAGCTCCGACGATAGCAAGACGACCGCGATGGCTGCGGGAGATATGGATATCGTGGCCTTTGTTTTGCAGACCGGAGATACAGTGAGAAAGGTTAAAGTGAAGACGGATATACAGGATATTAACTACATTGAGATAGCGGATGGTCTGAAGGAAGGGGATATGGTTATCACCGGTCCGTACAGCACCGTTAGCAAAACCCTGAAGAGCGGCACGAAGGTGAAAGTGGTTCCAAAAGACAAGCTGTTCGAAGGCAATAAGAATTAAAAAGAAGGCAAACATGCGTTTTGGAGTGATAGGCAGTGGCAGTTGGGCTACGGCATTAGCCAAGATCCTCACCGACAACAGGACTCCCATTAACTGGTGGATAAGACATCCGGCCACTATAGGTCATATTCAATCCCGGCATCACAATCCGCAATATCTTCCGTCCGTCCAGTTCGATACGGGGCTGTTGACCATGAGCGACCATGTGCAGGAAGTTATCGCTGCCAGCGACACGCTGGTGATCGCCGTGCCTTCCGCCTATGTGGCGGGTACATTACAGGGGCTGGACAAGGGGGTCTTCAGGGGGAAAAGAGTCATTTCTGCTGTAAAGGGAATATTACCCGAGCAGAATCTCCTGCTCAACGACTGGCTTCACGGAGCGTTCGATTTCAATCTGTCGGATTATTATACGGTGATGGGTCCTTGTCATGCGGTGGAAGTGGCTGCGGAAAAGCTTTC
>Ga0105237_10002586_pt1 | contig 22321 bp, 21 predicted proteins | sample KBSC24metaG_FD_81520 | JGI IMG/M metagenome (GOLD analysis project Ga0105237, IMG submission 81520) | Corn rhizosphere microbial communities from Kellogg Biological Station, Michigan, USA - KBS C2-4 metaG | ecosystem: Host-associated > Plants > Roots > Rhizosphere > Soil | place: Michigan, USA...
GCAATTTCTTCAGATCCGCGATCTCCATTTTCGAATGGACGGCGAAGCAATGTACGAATGGGAGAAATGGGAGGTAACTGATTTGTGGATTGACGAATCTCCAGAGCAATCATCAACGCGTACTTGGGCAATCTCATTCAATTTTTGGGATCTCGCCGAGATGACATTGCGGTGTGACACTATTACAGTGAACGGCGAGGTGCTGAAATGATTTGGAAATCTACCGCTTTGGTGAGGCGGTTAAGTTCCCTATAAAGATTTTAGTGTCGATCTTATGAAGCATGGCGATTTACAGAAGGCGGTGTCGGAAGGGATTATCGACTCGTATTTCTTCGACATAAAAAAGAAAGCGCTGACGATGCACGTCGTGATGACTTATGCCGGCGTGCAGTCTTCGTATGACTTGGAGTTTCTGCAGATCAGTCACCTCCAATTCGACGATGAAGGAACAAGTGAGTGGGAGAAGTTAGAGCTGACAGAACTATGGGTCGATGAGTCGCCAGATCAATCATCGGCAAAGACTTGGGCAATTACACTTAATTTTTGGGATCTTGCGCAGATGGTTTTTCGGTGCGGCTCTATTACAGTTAACGGAGAAAATCTTCTGTAGTCATCGTTTGAGACGCATCGGAGACGATTGTCCGCACAGCGAGCAGACGATCGCTCAGGAGTCGTCTCCAAATATTTATTCTCGGTCGCGAGATGACTGATTTCTTAACACGAGGCTGGCTGCGTGATTTGCTTGGACGTTGGCAAATGGGAGTGCTTACTCCCGCTGCAGTCCATGGGCTCGCGGAAGCGCTTTGGAACAGTGCCGAGTGGCCAAATCTTGATGAGGATGATCCGCGTGCTATCGAGATTGAGGTGCTATCTCATCTAGAGATTCTGAATTACCAGCTCATCACCCGCGATGATATCCCCGCGATGTTGACATTTCTTGATACGCGAATAGGAGCTGAGCAGCAGGGATGGATGGTCTGGAAGCAATACTGGGATATGGTCGATATGGATAATCGGGCTGCTGCGTTAAAAGATGACCCGTTTTATATCATATAGGGATTGACTGGGTTCGGGTGCTTAAGGAGGTGGAGGGGATGGTATATGCGACCACCCGCAGTTTTAATTCGATATCGAGTCTATGGGTCATCGCGATTTATCTCAGGCGATATTGGAAGGATTCATGGTATTCCGATGTGATTCCGTGACAGTTGATGGCAAGACGCTTCGGTAAATCAAAGCTATCCTGTTAGAAAGCATACAACCCCTCACTGCCTACATCTCCGCGCACTCCGCCTGATGCGACTCCCGATCGCTCGGCCCCGACTCATTCGCTCCACCCCGACTCTGTTGCACAGTATACCCACTCCCTGCCGTCCCTGGTGACCGAATCGTGATCGTTCCATTCTGATCGGTGCGATACCACGGCACCCCCGCTGCCTGATACACCGTCTTGGCTTGCTCGTGCATGTGCCCGTAATCGTTGTGCGCCGCCAACGACGCAATCACCCACGACGGACGAAGGAGATCGAGATACCGCGCGGTCACACCATTGCAGCTCCCATGGTGATCCGCCTTGAGCACATCGACGCGCATCCCAGGAATCCGTGCATACCCAGCCCGCATGAAGTACTGAATCTCTTCATGCTCCGCATCCCCGGCAAACCACATGGTGAACGACGCTGAATCTGGTCCCACCAACTTGACCACTGCGGACCGATTGTTGGCACTCTGCGGCCGGCGAAGCGGCTTGAGTAGATGCAGCTTCGCTCCGCCTTTCATCGTAATGGTACACATCGGCTCCCCGTTGTCACACGGATCGTCCGTACTCCGATAGATCAAACTATCCCGATCCATTCGCGCGAGAACAGAATCCCGGAGTCGCGTCAACGTAGAAGCCGTAGACGGCTCTTTGTTCTCGAAGAAATACCGGACTCGGATATGCCGATCCGAATCAAACAGCGCCAACAATCCACGATAGTGATCGGAATGCTGGTGCGACAACACGACCATATCGATCGTGGTATTGCTCAATCCCAACGAATCGAGTAACGCCCCAAACCGCTCTTCGTCTGGCCCACCATCGATGATGACCCGACTGTCCCCATTCCGGATATATGTCGCGTCACCCTGCCCCACATCGAGCACCCGCACCGTAAGTGCCGGTGCCGGAGGATCGACGACCGGTGCGCCGGCCATACCAGACAGCATACCGCGAAGCCTGCTCTGCGTCCCGCCACGTTTGGCGTGAACTCCCGCCTCGTTGGACGAACGATCCCACGTGCTCGAAGAATCTCGTGCGATTCCAAGACAATACTTGAATAGCACGATGCCAAGAGCCGCAATGACGAGGAGCAACAGCAGACGTTTCATAGACGTAGGATAATAGCACGTCGTCGTATGCGCTGTAGCTTCTTCACACGCGTATTCGCGTTCTGTTGCTCGATTGAATTGGGATGCGCGAAATGTGCCTACGCCGTGCTTCCCATTGGGGGACTTACAACGTCCGCAATACCGCGCGAACCGGCGCCGCGTCCAAGTCCACCAGCTTCGTTGGGAACGCGATGAGCTCGTACACTCCGGGCGTCACCGTGCGGAGATCCAAGTTCTCCAGCACATACGCCCCGTGATCGAACAAGGCGTGGTGCACGGCGAGCGTCTTGCTCTCCCGATCATCCACCGACGGGGAGTCGACGCCAAGTAACTGCAATCCCTGATCGACTAGCCGAGTGACCGTCCCTGCTGTTAACACCGGCCATTGGTCCGGAAATGTCCCGGAGGCAACACTTCGTCCTGTCTTGAGCAGGAGTCGTTGTATACCAGCGTTTCCCGATCCCACCGCCGCTCGCACTCGGTCCGCCAACACCCCGTCGTCGATGACGCCGGTGAGGTCCGACACATCCACCACCACCGCTACCCCATAGAACGCCGAGAGCGGCAACGCATCCGCCCCTGGTGTCCCCGGCCGTACATGCAACGGCGCATCCGCATGCGTCCCCACGTGCGGACTCGACGTGATCGTACTGACATTCACGCTGTCCCCCGCCGCCATGTCCCACGTCCATCCGCACGAAAACGGCGTGTCGCCCGGCCACCAAGGTGACGCGGGCGACACAGGGACGGAAATGTCGATCAACGACATCCCGTCAGCGACCATGGCGTGGTCCACGCACGCACGTGCGTTACGCCACCACCGACGTGACCGCGCTCACCACGTGATCAGGGGTCAAACCAAACTGCTTGTACAGCTCCTGATACGGCGCCGACGCCCCGAAGTGATCGAGCCCGATCGCCACGCCCTCGTGCCCAACCCACTTGTACCACGACATCGTCGCGCCCGCCTCGATCGACACGCGCTTCACACCCTTTGGAAGCACGCTCTCCCGATACGCCTCGTCCTGCTGCTCGAACAGCTCCATACTCGGCATGCTCACCACCCGCGCCCGCACACCCTGCTCGGCTAACGTCTTCTGCGCCTTGAGCGCGATCCCGATTTCGGAGCCCGTGGCGATCACCACCACCTGCGGCGCACCGTTGGCCGAATCCGACAACACGTACGCACCCTTGGTCACCCCACTCGCTGGCGCATACACGCTCCGATCGAGGAAGTCGAGCTTTTGCCGTGTGAGCACCAACGCCACCGGTCCCGTGCGATGCGTGAGCGCGATGCGCCACGCTTCGGCCGTCTCAGAAGCGTCCGCGGGGCGAATGACCATCATGTTGGGGATCGCCCGCAACGTGGAGAGCTGCTCGATGGGTTGGTGCGTGGGACCATCCTCACCCAAGCCGATGGAGTCGTGCGTGTACACGTAAATCACATGCTGGTGCATGAGCGACGCCAATCGCACCGACGGCCGCATGTAATCGCTGAAGATCAAGAACGTCGCGCCGTACGGCGTCACGCCGCCATGCAACGCCATTCCGTTCATCACTGCGCCCATCCCATGCTCGCGGATCCCAAAATGGAAATTCCGGCCAGCGTAGTTTTCCGCCGCGAAGCTCGGTGCCCCTTTGATGATCGTGTTGGTCGAGCCGGCGAGATCTGCCGAGCCGCCGATCAGTTCTGGGACTTTCGGAGCGATAGCATTGAGCACCATCCCCGACGCCGCACGTGACGCGATGTTCCCATTTTGCGCCGTGAAGGTCGGAAGCAACGCTTCCCACCCATCCTGCATTTTCCCCGCGAGCCGACGCTCCAACTCCGCGGCCAACTCCGGATTTGCTTTTTTGTACGTCGCAAACGTCTCGTTCCACTCGCCTTGCTGCTTGGCGCCGACGTCGCGCTGTTTCCGCCAACAGACAAGCGCGTCGGGAGCCACGTAAAACGGTTCGAGCGACGGAATCTTGAGATTTTCCTTGGTCAGTTTGATCTCATCGGCACCAAGCGGCGCACCGTGCGCCTCGGCGGTGTCCTGCTTGTGCGGGCTGCCGTAACCAATGTGCGACTTCACGATTACCAGCGACGGTTTGTCGGTCACGCGTTTGGCTTCGGCAATCGCGGCATCCAACGCCGTCAGATCGTTCACGTCGGCCACATGCTGCACGTGCCAGCCGTACGCTTCAAACCGCTTGCCCGTGTCATCGCCAAAGGTCAGCGACGTATCGCCTTCGATCGTGATGTTGTTGTCGTCGTAAAAACCGATCAACTTGCCGAGCTTGAGGTGCCCTGCGAACGACGCGGCTTCGGCGGCCACCCCTTCCATGACATCGCCGTCGCTGCAGATGAACCACGTATGATGGTCGATCACCGCGGGCGTTTTGTTGAACAGCGCCGCCAGATGCGCTTCGGCGACCGCCATCCCGATGGCGTTCCCCACGCCTTGGCCGAGCGGGCCGGTCGTGGTTTCGACACCCGGCGTGTGGCCGTATTCTGGGTGGCCCGGCGTTTTGCTCCCCCATTGCCGGAACGCTTTGATGTCGTCGAGTGACAGATCGTACCCAGTGAGATACAGTGCGCTGTACAGCAGCATCGATGCGTGGCCGCACGACAACACGAAGCGGTCCCGGTTGGCCCATTTGGGGTCGGTTGGGTTATGCCGCATGTGCTTGGTGAACAGCGTGTAGGCGAGCGGGGCGAGCGCCATGGGCGTCCCCGGATGTCCGGAGTCGGCCTGTTGCACGGCGTCCATGGAGAGGACGCGGATGGCGTCGATACAGGCGAGGTCGAGTTCGGCTTGGGTCATGACGGAGGAAAAATAAAAGAGCACGCTCGCCGCGTAGAGCACCGAGCAGGCGGAAAGAGACGGACGGTTACGCGTTGGGCCCGGGGAGCGGGATCGGCAAATGAATGTTTGGCAGCAGTGCTTCGATTTCGAACCGGCGTGGCTCCAGCCATTTGGGGAGCCGGAGTGCCTGGCCTAGCTGGTCGGGCGGCTCGTCGACGGTAAACCCCGGTGCGTCGGTCGCGATCTCGAACAGCACGCCACCGGGCTCGCGGAAGTATATGGAGCGAAAATAGTCACGGTCGAGCTGTGGCGTAATGTTGTAGCCCAAGACGGCGAGCGCGTCGTGGGCCGCCATCTGAATGGCGTCGGTGGCGGCGCGGAATGCCACGTGGTGCACGGTCCCCGCGCCGATGACGCCGTCCCAGAGTCCAGGGACGATCCGGAGGTCCACGATGGAGCCGCCGCCGGTATAACGATAGATGCTCCCCTGCTCCCGCGTGGGGTGAAAGCCGAGCTGGTTGGTGAGGAGGTTGGCGGTGCGGGTATGCCCTTCTTCCCAGAGGGTGATCGAATACAGGCGGCGAATGGCGTAATCTGGTGGCACGGTCCGCCCGTCCACCGACACTGGGACATCGTCGATGTCCGGATGGGCCACCAGCTCGAGCATCAAGCCATCAGGGTCGCGAAAGGCAATCACCCGCTCGTTGTCGAACCGGGTGGCGGGCTGCTCGAACTCCACGTGAAAGTGGATGAGCCGGTCGAGCCAAAAGCCGACCGACCGCTGCGGAATGGCGAATGCCGTGACCGCCGCTTGTCCCGCGCCCTGGCGGCCGCGTCGCGCATTGGGCCAGGGGAAGAACGTCAGCAGCGACCCCGGTGAACCGGACGCATCACCAAAGTAGAAGTGATACGTGGTGGGATCGTCGAAGTTGACGGTGCGTTTGACCAGGCGCATCCCCAGCACGCCCGCGTAGAAATCGATGTTTCGCTGCGGATCGCTCGCGATCGCCGTGACGTGATGGAGTCCGGAAGGGGTCAGCATGCCAAACGGTTAGAACGACTGCACGTACATCGCGACGAGCGCCAGCAGGAAATAGGGGACGAGCGTTGCCGCTCCCGCATAGTCCTTGGCAACCCGCTGGCCAAAGAAGAGCGAGGTAAGCGAGACGCCGGCCACCACCGCGCCCCAAAAGGCGACTTCGCTATGGCGACCGAGGAGAATCAACAATGCGCCGACGCCGCTCAACGTGCCGGCCGTGAGCTCCAGGATCGTGATGACGAGGAACATCGGCCGTACTGTTCCCGCCAGCGGGCTCTTGGCGAAGTGTTCGAGGAGATAGTCGAGATTGCCGCGACGGTCGACGAGCTTGTCGATGCTGGATTGCAAAAACAGGATGGCCAGAAAGGCGGCCGACAGCAGTTGCATGATCCAGGTTACGGCAAATGGCGATGTCAACACGTGTGGCATCAGAGAGTCCTCGGGGTCAATTGGTCGATTCAATAATGTACGTCGTGGTGCTGAGCAGACCATCGAGGGTCCGCTTCACATCCAGCAAATGGGCACGCGTCGCAGCGTCGGCGGCACGCGGAATGGCGCGGGCCACTTCGCTTTGGAGCGCCGTGAGATCGAGCCGCATGGCCGCCACGTAATCGTTGGGCGCGCCGCTCGACATCACCGCGCGAAGACGATCCAGATCGGACGTGGGTTTGGGCGGGCGGACTCGGCTCGTGAGCTGGTCGAGATACAGATGCTGCAGTCCGCGACGGAAGGCGTCGATGGTGACGTGCGCATCGCCCAGCTCGGTCCACACGCCGTGATGCAGATCGGAGAGCATGTCGGTCACGGAATACGCCGGTGCATTCCGTGGGGCCAGCGCCGCGAATTCGATGAGACGGGCGGCGCGTGTATTGGACAGCACGCTCGCCAGGACGCGCCCCTGCGCAGTATTGATGCGGGTAATGGAGCCATTGGGCTCGAGCCGTCGGGTGACCTGTTCGTCCACGAAGAACATCGGCGTCTTGAAGACATTGTCATTCAAGAAATGCATCGCCGCCACCTGCCGGTCGCGTGAGAGTGGTGTATATACCACCCCCGCCTGGCCTCCCGCTTTGAGCTGCGTCTCCGTGCCGCCGATCACGTTGCTCACGTGCACCATCTCCCGCGTCCACTGCTCGATGAGCCGCCCATAGATCTCGGCGAGATCGGAAAAATCTTCGCCCGGCTTGATCGTGACTGGGATGAGCATCGGCATGACACGCTTGATGTTCTTGAGTCCAAAGCTCGTAGCCTTCACCGCGTCAGCGTCGCCGACTGCTTCTGTTTCGTCGCCAGGATCGGGGTTCCCGTTCAACCCCGTTTCCGCCGCATGGCCAAAGCGATACCACGGAATGGTGTCTTGCATGCGCAGCCAACTGTTGAGCTGCGGCCGTTCTTGCTCCGGCGTACGCGCACCGGGGATCGGTTTGTATCCCCACATTACCGCGTACTTGTCGTACACGCCGACCTGTGGGATCAGATCGTTCACCGGGATATGATCCTCGGGCTGCGCGACGTAGTTGAAGCGCGAGTAATCCATGATGGACGGCGTATGTCCCATCTTAGCTACCCACGTCGCGCTCCGTACGCTGTCGGTGGGATAGGTGGAGCTCGCCTTGTGATTATGGTAGAAGCCCAACGTATGTCCAATTTCGTGGGCCACCACATATTGCAACAGCCGCCCCATGAGTGAATCGGGCATAGGCCACCGCTGCGCGCGCGGATCGAGCGGTCCGACCTGGGTAAAGTACCAGGCACGGTTGAGGTTCATCACGTTGTGGAAGATACGAATCGAGCCGTTGAGAATTTCGCCCGTACGCGGGTCGGAGATATGTGGTCCCACCGCGTTCTCCGTCGTCGACGGCAACCACCGAATCACGGTGTGTCGGACATCTTCGAGCGACCAATCCCGATCGGTGGGGACATCCTTGGCCACGATCGCATGCGAAAACCCCGCCGCCTCGAACGCTGGCTCCCATTCGGCGACTGCCGCACGGATATACGGTTTCCATTGATTGGGGGTGGCCGGATCGATGTAGTACACGATCGGCTGCACCGGATCGCTCAGCGCGGCGGTGGTATCTTTTTTCTCCAAACGCCACCGCGCGATGTACCGCTTGGTGACAGAGCGATACTCGGTTGTTCCGAAGTCCACCTGCGACACATCGAAGTAGCCGATGCGATCGTCCACCAGTCGAGGCATCATGGGGTGCTCGGGGAGACGGACCATGCTCCAGTGCGCCAGGATACTCGACGCGCCCGCCTGTGGCGCCGTAATGGTTTGTGTCGCCTCGACTTCGACGTTGTTGGGATACGCCGCCGCACTTTCGATGTACGACCGGCGCGGATCGAGCTGTGTCCCTTGCACGTCGAACTCCGGCATCGGTGTCACGTATAGACTGGTGACGTCGATCACGGCCGCGCTATCCTTGCCGTACGCTTCGACGTCGAATACTGCCAGGATGGTAGGATTGTTGGACGCGATGACCGCTTTGTACACGGGGAGCGTGGAGTCGGCGGTGATATCGAACGATGGCGACCGCAAAATCACCCGGTTTCCGCTTCGTTCCCATCGCAGCGTGCGTTCGGCAAACTGATCTCCGCCATACGATTGCTGGCGTCGGGGATCAGCCTCGCCAGCGCGTGCGTACCGTCCCACGAGCAACATGTCCTTATTGAGCTCGTTCGATGGGATCTCGAAATACAGTTTGGGGCCCACGCGATGCGTGATGAACATCCCTCGCCGAGTTTTTGCGTCACGCGTGATGACTTGATCGTACGGCTTGATGGGATTGGGCGGACGTGGCGGGCCACGGTGGGTCGAGTCGTTGGCGGCCGCGATGCCATTGCCGTGGGCAGCGCCCCCCGCTTGCGTCGTCGCGGGGGCCGGTGCCGGCGTGGGTTGGCGCATACACCCGGACAGAACGAACGCGGCGCTCGTCGCGGCCGCGCCCATCGCCGTGGAGAAAAGACGGTGTTGAAGAGTCATGAGGAGTTACGAACCGCCCGAAAAGGGCGTTGGGGCCGCGGCGGAGGTGCCGCGGCCGATGCCGCTACGCCACAGGCGTTACGCCAAAGGTGTTATGCCGACGGCGGGGTGTCCGGCAGGCCAGCGACCGGAGCGACGGCCATCCCCATGGCGTGGTAGCCGCGATCCACGTAGAGCGTGGTTGCGGTGATCCCACTGGCCAATGGGGAGCAGAGGAACGCCGCCGCCCGACCGACTTCTTCGGCGGTAAGCGCTCCTGGGATGGGGGTATTGGCGGCGAAGTATTGCACCATCCGGTCGATGATCCCGATCGCGCTGGCGGCGCGCGAGGCGTAGGGGCCGGCGGAGATGGTGTTGATTCGGACCCCGTATTTGCGCCCGACTTCGTAGGCGAGGGTGCGCGTATCGCTTTCGAGGGCCGCTTTGGCGGACGACATCCCACCCCCATATCCCGGGATCGCGCGCTCCGACGCCATGTAAGTTAGCGACATCATGGAGCCATTATCGCGCATTAAAGGCGCCAATTTGTTGGTCATGGCCACCATCGAGTACGCGCTGACGCTCACCGCGGTCAGATAGCCTGCTCGGCTCGTCTCGAGCAGCGGTTTTTTGACCTCAGGCCCGTTGGCCAACGAATGCACGACGATGTCGAGGGGGCGGTCGCCAAAGTCGGCGGTCAGACGGGCGGCGAGGCCATCGATCGAAAAGTCGCCGACCTCCTTATACCGCTTGTTGGTCCGGACCTCCTCGGGGACCTCGGCGAGTGTGTCATAGGCGGCGTCGAGTGGATAGATGCGCTCGAACTCGAGGAGCGAGCCGTTGGAGAGACGGCGTGCCTCGTCCATTTTGCCGCGTTCCAACAGGTTGAGGAAGATATTGAGCGCGGGAGGCCAGGTCGCCACGCAGACGGTGGCGCCGGCCTCGATGAGCGCCTTGGCGATCGCAAAGCCGAACCCGCCATCGTCGGCCACGCCGGCGACGAGGGCCCGCTTTCCAGTCAAGTCGATGTTAAGCATCCTTAAAAATACTATCTTGCCCGCGTGCCTACTTTATCCGGCATCTTTGTTTTGGGTGAGCTGGACGGCGAGGTGGCCGACGAGATCCACGCCATCAATCAGCGGTTCGATCCCAAGCTCGCGCGCGCGCGACGTCCGCATATCACGATTGCCGGGTCGTCCGGGGTCGGACCGATCGTCCCCGAGACATCGGTCGAGCAGCTGCGTGAACGGTTGGCGCCTATCGCACGTACCACGCCGCCCATTTCGCTCGCGCTGCACCCCGCGCACCGATTCCCCGGCACCAATATCGTGGTCCTCCCTATCGATCCGCACGGACCGCTCCGCATCTTGCATGATCGGATCGCATCGAGCGGTCTCCCGTTCGGTCGAGCGCGTTTTACCTTTTCGCCGCACGTAACGTTGAATTTGTACAAGACGCTGACACCGGACACGTTGCGCGCACTGTTGGCCGTGCACATCGACCGACCGGTATCGCTCCGGACCATTCAACTGTATCATACCAGCGATCCCAAACCGGCGCGGCTGTTGCTGAATCTGTCGCTGACGGGAGAGCTGGTGACGGGAGTACCCGGAGTGCCCGGAGTGCCCCGGGTGCGCTGAGCGGGACCCGAAAGACGGGGAGCTGTGATCAACATAGATTTTCGCAACATCGAACGTGGATGGCGCGCCGATTGGATGCGCCTCATGACCTGGATGCTCCCGCATCCCCGCACGACGACCCTGCCATCGTTTACAGCGAAAGAAACTCGCGTTCTGTTTCTTCGTTTCGAACGGATCGGCGATCTTATTCTCGCCACCGGCATGATTCGCGTCCTCGCGACAGCACACCCTTCCATTGTGCTCGACGTGCTTGCCACCCCCACCACTCGCCCAGTCCTGGACGGCAATCCGTACGTTCGGAAGGTGCTGACGCTCGACCGGCGCTCGTGGGGAAATTACTATACCACCGGACGCACACTGCGCGACGCGCGGTACGACATCATCGTCGACGGACGGATCAATCAACCGCAAACGTTCACGACGACACCGTTTCTCATGCTCATGGCGCGGGCGCCGTATCGGGTCGGGGTCGGCGGCGGGAACAACGACCAGGTCTACAATGTCCGCGTGCGGCCGTACGACCGGCACATGCACTATGTAGATGGCTCATCGGTGCTCGCCGAGCCGTTTGGGGTGGCGGGTGAGTCGAGCGACGCGTCGAGGTGGCAGCCCGAGCTGTATCTTTCCTCGGCGGAAGTCGATTGGGCGACGCACGCCTGGTACGCCGCGCACGCCGAACGACGGGACGCCGGATGGCACTCCGAGGATAGTCGGCGGATGTTGGTCAACCTGTCGGCGTCGGAGCCCAAACGACGGTGGGGCGATGAGCGATTCATTGCCGTGTTGCATGCGGTGCGTGAAATCCATCCAACGCTTCCGATGGTAATCATGGGGCTCCCCGGTGAATGGGAACGCGTGCAGCGAGTCGCGCACACAGTGGGGGCGTGGCCGCAGCAGACATCCATGCTTCGTGATGCACTCGCGTTGGTCGGGACGAGCGATCGTGTCTTCACGCCGGATACGAGTATCTCCCACGCGACATCGGCCTTTCGCACGCCCGCGGTCGTACTCCTGAAGCAGGACCATGCACCCTATGCGCCATGGAATACACCGGCGGAGATTGTCTTTTGGACGGGAGATATGATCGACGCGCTCCCGGTCGAGCCAGTGCGGGAGGCCGTGCTTCGGTTGGCGTGCCGGTAGCGGGATCTTGATCTCGTTATGCGTACCGCGTGCTATGCACGTGCGCGTTATGCACGTTATGCATGCTGCGCGGGGCCGTCCGGCCGGAGCGTCCCGTGCGTCAGTGCGTCGATCAGGAGTCGCGCCTGGTCCATGGGCGGCTTCCATTCGACCCACGTATCGTGGGATCGGGCGATGTGCAGCGACACAACACCGTGCACTGCGCTCAACAGCATCTGCGATGTCGCCTCCACGTCGGCAAACTCGGGACGAAGGCGTCCGGTCGCGATGCACTCACGCACCGTGGACGTGAGAAACGCGTACGCGCTGTGCTCCGGATTGTTGCGCTGCTGCTCGGTGAGAATCGACCCCTTCTTGATGGCCGGGACGTGATTGGTCATGAAGATGAGACGGTAATGATTGGGATACGCGAGTCCATACTCGACGTATGCCATCCCGATCGCGCGTAACCGCTCCATCGGATCGGCAACATCAGCGATCTGACGAAACCGCGCGGTGATCGCGAAGAAGTCGCTGGCGACCAGCTCGCGGAGGAGCGCTTCTTTGTCTTTGAAATACAGATAAATAGTCGTCGGCGTGTACCCGATTGCCTGCGCAATGCTGCGCATGGTGACTCGGGCATAGCCGACGGACACGAAGAGATCGCGGGCTGCGTCCAGGATCTTGCTTCGCGTGTCGCTTTCTTTGGGTGGTGTCATAAGGTCGAATCCTCGAGCGTCGTCAACGATCGGTTAACGCTGTTAACAGATCGCTCGGCACCCTTGTCTCGAGCTGAACAGCTGTTCTCGGGTTCAACGACGGCTGTGCGGAGGAAGACCGAGGGCGCTGTTGAGCCATCGAACGAGCGGGAGCATCGTAGCGAACTGTTTCACCAAGAGATCGGGGAGCTTTTGGCTCTGCACGTCGGCGAGGCTGAGCTCGCGGCCGGCCGTGAACGACTTGTAGCGCAGCCACTGGCCGGCCGGATGGTCGGCGTCGTATCCGTTCGGTGGACGCGTCAGCATCGATTCAGCGTCCAACTCGCCAAAGGTCCGTTTGAAGGGAGGGGCTGATACGATTTTCGCGAAGGTCCGGTAGTCCTCCGCCAACCGCTGCCGGATCGCCTTGAGCGTGGGTGTCGGCGGCATCCAGATCCCGCCACCACTAAAGCACCCTTTGGGCTCCAGGTGGAAGTAAAAGCCCGCGCCGCCGTGTGCGTTCTGGCTCCCCACGCCGTGGCCGGCGTCGCGATGAAAGAACCAGCACGCCGAGTGTGTTTTGTACGGCGATTTGTCCTTGGAGAAACGAATGTCGCGGTGGATCCGGAACATCGACCGCTTGGGCTGCCCAACGATCTCCGGAGCCACGGTCCCCAGCCGGGCGTCGACCTCCTCCACGAGGAGGGTCATGGGGACTTTGACCTCTTCCTCGTATACGGTGCGCCGCGCCTCGAACCAATCCTTGGTGTTGTTGCGCGCTAAGCCGCGAAAAAAGGTCAACGCGGCGGGGCGAAACCCGGTAAAAGTGGGAAGTGACATATGAGGATAAATTATCGAGGAGTCCTCATGGACGGCGACCCCGGATTGGCAGGATGGCCGGCCTATTGCCGCGTCCTGCACCGATCCATTTGCCGACCGTATTGCGTCCACCCGCGTTTGGTGGTCACCCACACCCCGCTATGACACTGTCTTTGCGCCCCCTCGCTTCGGCGACTCGTGCTGTCACCGCCGCCCTGTTCGGCGTTGCGACGACAGCGAGCGTCGCGCTCGTCGCCACGCCGCTCCTCGCGCCTTCCCGCGCCGCGCTTGGCGCGCAAGCGCCCTTTAAAGTCCCGGAAATTCCCTACGAGAGATATACCCTTTCCAACGGGCTTACCGTGCTCCTGTCACGCGACACGAGCGCCCCCGTGGTGGCGGTGAACGTATGGTATCATGTGGGATCCAAAAACGAAGTGGTGGGCCGCACTGGCTTCGCGCACCTCTTCGAGCACGTGATGTTCCAAGGGTCGCAGCATATTCCGTATGGCCAACACTTCAAGACCGTCGAGAACGCTGGTGGCGACCTCAACGGGACCACGGAAAATGACCGCACCAACTACTTCGAGGCACTCCCGAGCAATCAGCTCGAGACTGCATTGTGGTTGGAGTCGGATCGTATGGGCTATCTTCTCCCCACGCTCGACCAAACCAAGCTCGACGCGCAACGCGAAGTCGTGAAAAACGAACGCCGTCAGACTGTGGACAACGAGTCGTTCGGTTCGGCGGACGAAGTGGTGAGCGCGGCGTTGTGGCCCGCCGGGAATCCGTATTCGTGGCCCGTGATCGGCTCCATGACCGATCTCTCCGCGGCGACGTTGGACGATGTCAAGCAGTTTTTCACCAAGTACTATGCACCCAGCAATGCCACGTTGGCGGTGGCGGGTGATATCGATATCGCCCGCACCAAGACGTTGATCGAAAAGTATTTCGGTCCCATCCCCACAGGACCGGTCATTGTGCGTCCGACCGTGGCACCGGTCACGTTGGCGGCGCCAAAGCGGTTGGTGTTGGAAGATGCGCGCGCGCAGTTACCGCAACTGTTACTCGTGTGGCCCGCCATTGGTCGCGACAACCCAGACAACACCGCGCTCAACATGTTGGGCGACGTCTTCACGCAGGATCGGACCAGTCGTCTCACCAAGCTGCTCGTGTACGATCGTCAACTCGCCACGTCGGTCGGCGCGGGGCTCCATGCGTACGAAAACGCGGGACGTTTCGAGATCTCGGTGTCTCCACGTCCTGGTGTGTCGCTCACCGAAGTGGAGCGGTTGGTCGATAGCGTGATCACCGCGCTCGTGACCACGGCGCCACCCACGCAACACGAGGTGGACCGGCTCAAGAATTACATTCGTGTCAGCTCGGTCATGGGATTGGATGGCGCGCTGCGCAAGACCAATGTTCTGCTCAGCGGACAGGTGTATCACAATGATCCGCTCTTTTACGTGAAGGAAACGCAACACCAACTCGCCATGACATCCGAAGAGTTGACGCGCGTGGCCAAGCAGTATTTGACAGCGGGGCGCGTCGTCCTGAGCATGGTTCCAGCCGGTAAGCTCGATAGCGTGGCGCAACCCAACCTGCCATACACCAACGTGACGCCCAAACCCGAACAACAAACCCCCACCACGCCAGCGGCGCCCACCGCGTCGGCCGCGCCCGCGGCTTCGGCGACCGCAACCGCGGGGAACTGACCGATGACGATTTCGCACCAATTGTCCTCCATCGCGCGCACTGCCGCGCTCGCCCTCGTCGGCGCCGCGATTTCGGTTGCGTCGTCTGCGTCGACGCTGTCGGCGCAGACACCGGACTTCGATCGGACCAAACCGCCGGTCGTTCCGCCGCCTAAACCGTTGGCGTTCCCCAAGGCGCAGGTGCGCCAGCTCTCCAACGGTGTTCCGGTGATCGTGCTCGAGGATCATCACTCCCCGGTCGTTGCCGTGCAGGCCATGTTCGACATCGGAGCGCTCGCCGAACCGTCGGGAAAGAAAGGCCTCTATAACATGACGCAGGGGATGATGGACGAAGGAAGCACCACGCATACGGCCGATCAACTCGCCGACATCTTCGCCGATCTGGGGAATAGTGTGAGTCCGCAAGGCTTTTACACGATCACGCAAAACGTGGACAAGTCGCTGGCCTTGATGGCGGAGCAGCTGCTGTCGCCGGCGTTTCCGCAAGTGGCGCTCGACCGCGCCAAAGCCAATGCCGCCGCGGGGCTCAAAGCGGCGAAGGAATCGCCCGATTACTTGTCGCGTATTGCCTTCATCAAGGTGCTCTACGGGGAGCAGCATCCGTACGCCCGCGTCGAGACGGAACAAGAGATCATGTCCATCACGCGTGACGACGTGCTGGCCTTCTACCGCGACTACTTCTGTCCGCCGAACGTCAAGTTCATCGTAGCGGGTGACATCACGCCGGCCGAGGCGGTGGCCAAGCTCAATCCTTTGTTCGGCAAGTTGGCCAAAGGGAAGAACGGTCATCCTCCGGTCCCCGCGCCGGCGGGTGTCGCCGCAACAACTATTTACTTGTACGATCGTCCCGAATCGCCGCAGAGTGTCATTACGGTCGGGGCCATTGGCCCGCGCCGCGATTCACCCGACCGGCTGGCCATTCAGACGATGAACGTCACGTTGGGCGGCGCGTTCACCAGCCGGATCAATCTGAATCTGCGCGAGCAACACCAGTACACCTACGGCGCGCAATCTGGGTTCTCGTTCAATCGGCCACCTGAGCCGAGCATTTTTCGGGCGGGAACGTCGGTCTCGACTCCCAAGACGGATAGCGCGCTCATCGAGCTCATGAAAGAGATTCGCGATATTCGGAGCACTCGTCCTGTCACCGAGGGGGAGTTGGCTTTCTCCAAGAATTCGCAGACGGCCGGAATGCCGCTCCAATTCGAAACCATCGGACAGCGCGCGATGGCCATGATGTTTTTGGTCATGGATGACGAGCGGTTGGACTATTACAATACGCTCATTCCGCAAATCAATGCACTGACGCTCACACAAGACCGTGAAGCCGCGGCCAAGTACATCGATCCCAACAAGATGGCGATCGTCGTGGTGGGTGACCGGAAACTCATCGAGCCCGGATTGCGTGCCGCCAACCTGGCGCCGATCGTGATTCTCAAGCCGTTGTAAGTTATAAGCGGTGACATAAAACAGCGCGGGGGATACGAGATCGTATCCCCCGCGCTGTTTTATGTCACGACAGAATTCTTGCGAGCGCTTTATTGCTTGTTGGCCATGGCGTGCTGCGTTTCGCGTTCCGCGATGGCGAACAGCGCTTGCTGATTGCCGGCCGTCTTGAGCACCATGATGGCCTTTTGCAGTTGCGAGTCTTCGACAAACCGGAACCGTTTGTCCGCGGTGGAGTCACCAAAGAGCTGCGTGGCAATCTGTAAGTTCATCAACCGGTCGAGATCGGTGGTGGCACCATTGAGCAACGTGTTGTCAATGGTGACCCCTTTGGCCTTGAGCCGAGCGAGGAATTCGTTCCGCATGGACTGGTTGACCGTGAAGTCTGGGGTGATTTTCCCCTTCAGGCTGGCCGCGTATTCCTGCAGCTGCGTGGTGAAGATCTGCCCTTTTGGCGCCAGTGCCGCGCGGAACTTTTGCTCCGGCGTGGTGAGCGTATCGGCCTGTACGATGATGTCAGGCGTAATGCCGCCACCACCGTACACGATGCGGCCCGCGTCGCTCTTGTACTTGGGGCGTGCGCGCTTGACCGAATCGCTTTCCAGCGAATCCGGCATCACTTCCACGAATTCGCCATCTGGCAACAGCTTGCGTGCCTTTTGAATGGACCGGCCGCTTGGCGTGAACCATTTGGCCGTGGTCATCTTGAGCGCGTATCCGCCGTCGAGTTGGAAGACGCTTTGCACCAGCCCTTTGCCAAACGACGTGGTGCCGATGATGAGCGCGCGGTCGTGATCCTGCAGCGCACCGGCCAAAATTTCCGACGCTGACGCACTGCGGCCGTCGACCAACACTACGAGCGGGACGCTGGGTTGCGCGGGCGCGTCGGTGGCGTCGTACGTTTGCATCTCGCCTGTGCGGGCGCGAACGCTGGCGACTTGCGAGCCCTGCTTGAGGAAGATGTTGCTGGTCGCGATGGCCTGATCGAGGATACCGCCGGGGTTGGAGCGGAGATCGATGATGATGCGCGTGGCGCCACGCTTGGTGACGTTGGCCACGGCCGCGGTAAGCTCGTCGGCCGCCGTTTCGCTGAATTGCTGCAGTGGGATGTAGCCGATGTTGCCATCCAATACCAGCCCGTACGGCACCGCCGGGATGTGTACGATGGCACGCGTGAACGACAGTGGAATGGGTTCGGACACCCCGGAGCGCGCGAACTTGACTTGTACCGCCGTGCCCGGCTCACCCTTGAGCTTGTCCGACACCTGCGACACCGTCCAGCCACGCACGTTGGACGTATCGATTTGAATGATCCGGTCGCCTTCCATGACGCCGCCGGCCGCGGCCGGCGTGTTGGGGAAGACGCGCTGCACGGTTACGAAGCCTTGCACTTGCAAGATTTCCATCCCGATGCCGCCGTACTTGCCGCCCGTCTGTTGGTTGAATGCGGCCAGCTCTTTGGGCGAAAAGAGCACCGAGTACGGATCGTTCAGCTCGTGTACCAACCCGCGGGCGGCTTTTTCATACAGCGCATTGGCGTCGATGGTATCGACGTAACGCGTGGCTGTGAGCTGCAACACCTGATCGAGCAACCGGGCGCTGGCCATGGTTTGCTGTTGTTGCAGGACGAACGCCGCCGAGAAGAGCGGAACGAGGACGGCCACTACGATGGCCGGACGGGGGAAGCGAATCTTCTTCATAAGGATTGTAAAAATTACGCGGTGCCGAGGTTCCGCGTTGCCAGCACATAGTCCACAAACCACTCCTTGCCGGTCTGCGTGAAGGTGGCATTCCGCAGAATGCCGGCCGAGACCAGCAGATCGTGCGCGGGCTGTAGTACCCGCTGTAAATGTGACGGATAGCGCTGTGCCAAGGGAATCTGGCTTGCCAATCTCTCCAAGGGTACCCGCCAAGCCACACGATCTTCGGCGCGCGCCACCGCCAGGAGGCGATACACCCGTCGAGCCACCGGGTTCGACAGTCCCTGATACTGCGCCGCCCCGATCGTTGCCGTCCGTCCTGCCGCGATATTGGCCCGGATGAGCGGCCCGATGACCACCCGGGCGTCGCCCGGGCCTGAATCAGACAGCGCATCGAACAGCGGGAGTTGCTCCCGATCGGTGGAACGGCGGCGTTCGATCGTGACTGATGCCAGCACCGTGAACGTCCCGTCTACCACATCCGGGCGTTCGGCGCTCACCGGTCCGGTGAGATACGCACCCGTGGACTCGAGAGTGGTTCGTTCGAGCCGCATCAGTGCGGCTCGAAGTTGTTCGTACGTTCGTCCGTCAACTCGACGGCCGATAGACCGGAGGAAGGCGTGCAAGGTGAAGCTGACGGCACCGTCTTCGGGCCACCCGGCTTCGCCGAAGCGGTGCATGAGCTCGACGTACACGTCTTGGTCGAAGGTCCCAGGGAGTCGGTCGCCTGGGGCTGGGAGTACACGCCACCGGCGCAGCTGCGTAGGTTCCGCCAGCTCTGCGGCGGCCAGCGCTTCATGCCGCTCTTCATCGGCGAGCGGACGCTCGGCGACCACCAACGACGCAGCGTGGTCACCGGAACGTGTGGCGCGCTCCGCCGTGTTGGGGACGAGATAGCTGATCGCCCCATCGTCGGCCGAATCGCTCAGGCGAAAGAGTGGAAACGCCTCGAGCGACCGGTCGAGAACGATCGTTCGGATTGCGGCTCGCCGAGCAGGGGTTGCAAGCCTCATGGCTATATAGAAGGTGATGGAGGCGATAAGATTGGGCAAGCAGTCAACCGGCCATGTCCTTCATCTCGTACTTTCTTCGCGGAACGCTTACGGCGCTCGGATTGATTCTGGCGCTGGTCGGCTTGCTCTCGGTGGCGCACACCACGCCGGTCCACACGGTGCTCGCACCTGGTGTGGGTGGCGAGGCGCCCGCGGTGCACGATCCGCAGTTCAACCGGATCATGGAGCTGTACACCGGGACGCATTTGAGCGAAGGGAACCGTGTGGAAGTGCTGCTCAACGGTGACAGCACGTACGAGCGGATGTGGGACGACATCCGTAGCGCCAAACAGTCCATCATTGTGCAGGCGTATTTCGCGGAGCCGGGAAAGGTTGCGGATTCGCTGCAACGATTGTTGATCGATCGCGCGCGCGCAGGGGTCCGTGTGGCGGTGCTGCTCGACGCCTTTGGCGCCGCGTCGCTCAAGCATACGAAGGTGCTCCCCGCGTTGCGGGCCGCGGGGATTCGCGTGGCGTGGCTTCGCCCCATTCGCTGGTACACGCTCAATCGCGCCACGACGCGATCCCATTCTCGTTTGGTCGCGGTGGATGGACGTGTGGGTTATACCGGTGGCTTTGGTATCGCCGACGAATGGTTGGGCGACGGCGCGCATGATGGTCAGTGGCGCGAGACGAACGTGCGATTCGAGGGGCCTGCTGTGGCGGAGCTGCAGGCTGCGTTCGCGACGTGCTGGGCCGAAGCGACGGGGGTGTTGTTCGCGGGTGATGTGTTCGCTTCGCGCAGTGCGTTCACGCCGCGGGGAACGGTGGTCGCGGGATTGATGCACACGGTCCCCTCCGTGGGGAGCACCGCCGCCGAGCGCTTTGTTGCGCTCACGATTGCCGGTGCTCGGCGATCGCTGTACATCACCAATTCGTATTTCGTCCCCAACCAGGACTTTCGGACACTCCTCAAAGCGGCAGCGCGTCGTGGGGTGGATGTTCGTGTGCTGACTGTGGGTGAAAAGACCGACGTCAAGACCACGTGGTACGCGGGACGTGCCTATTACGAAGATCTCCTCGCGGGAGGGGTGCGCATCTTCGAGTACCAACCGTCGATGATTCACGCCAAGACCATCGTGGCCGACGGGATGTGGTCGGCCATTGGGTCGATGAATTTCGACAACCGTTCCATGGCCTTCAACAACGAAACCAACCTCGTGGCGTCGGATTCGGTGTTCGGCGCACGCATGGATTCGGTGTTCGTCCGCGATTGCACGAGCGCGCGGGAGATGCGGCTTGCGACGTTCCGCATGCGTGGCGCGTGGGAGCGCATGCTGGAGTGGGGCGCGGAAAAGGTCTGGCGGGTGTTGTAAGACGCCTGTCAGCGCCGCTTACGGACGCTGCCGCGCGGCATACCGGGCTCGGCGCACGACATAATGAACATCGTGCACCGGTGGTGGTGGCGCGCCGACGATGCGGAGTGCGCCGGGGAAACACCGCATGGTCACTACTTTCGTGTTCAACTGGCGGACCTCGCCATCCGTTTGGCAGTAGGGTGGCGTGTCGAATTTGACCGTGAGTGCGCCGGCGTGGGTGACGCGGATGTTGCGGAGATGACGCACGTGATGTCCGCGCGTTGCGGCGGCGAGGAGCTTGAAACGCTTCCATACGGTCCCTGTAGTCCACATCTCGATCAGATCGAGCGCGCCGTCATACATGGAGGCGTCAGGGGCAATGAGAAATGTGCCGCCAAATCGTGGCGCGTTCGCCGCGACGATGAGGAGATGCCGGAAGGTCGGTTCGTCGCCGATGGCGGCGGAAAAGCCGGGGAAGGCGCGAAGCTGCCTGAGCGCGGCGGCGAGATAAGAGAGCCGGCCAAATCGGCGTGCAACGTTTCCCACGGATTGTAACACGGCGACGTCAAAGCCAAAGCCGCACGAGTTGAGGAAATATTCGTCTTCTACGCATCCCACGTCGACGTGCTGGTCGGTTTGATGTTCGGGGAGGGCCGCGCACGCGCGCGCCATCGCGCGGAGGTCACGCGTTGGGATCGCGAGACTGCGGACAAAATCGTTGCCCGAGCCGGCGGCAATCGGTGCCAGGCGTGCCGGCGTCCCCGCGGCGAGCATGGCGTTGGCGACGTGCGAAATGGTGCCGTCGCCGCCTACGACCACTAGTGTGTCATAGCCGTGTTGTAACGCCGAGCGCGCAAGCTCGCGTTCGTGGCCGCGATGTTGAGTGTGCCAGACATCGTGTTCGCTGAGCGCGATCTCCGTGTGTGCGAACGCCGTGCGCATGCGGCGCCCGAGCCGGCGCCCGCGGCCGTTGCCGGCCGCGGGGTTGACGATGATGCCGATTTTAGGAAGCGTCGACGCCGACGGGCCCGTGTGCGACGACGAGATGGACATGTCGCGCACGCACGAGTTAGCGCGCGTTCACTCGGCCAATCGCGGCCCGCACCGCCTCGCGCATGGCCAGGATGGCATCTTCGGACGCACCCACCGAATCATCACGCACGTGCAGTTCGATCCCTTCGGCCACGCTCACTCGGCGCCATGCATCCACGGCGTCGGCGTCGCGGGTGGCGACTTCGTACGCTTTGGAGCTGAGGACACGCTCCAACACGTTGGCGATCCGCTTTTCGAGGACGTCACCGGTGAGGCCGTGCATTTCGGCCTTGATGGCGTCGAGCGATTGCCCTTCACGCTGGCGGATTTTGACCGCCAGCAATTGGAGGAGATGGCGGTAATTATACGTAGCCGCGGTTCCCGTCCCTTCGGGGCGGTCGATGAGGCCGGCGGAGACATAGAACCGGACCGAGCGGGCCGATGGCGCCGCCCGCGCCGACGCGTTGGTGGGACGGATCCCCGCGGCGTCTACAAGACTGGCGGCGTGTGCCGCGAGTCCCCGAGCGTTCCATGGGGCGTGTCGGGCGTGGGCGCGGAGTTGAGCAACCGGCGATTCAGCCATGTGGATAGGATAACGTTAAACTCATCCGCCCGCTCGTCGTGGGGCAAATCTCC
>Ga0105237_10002587_pt1 | contig 22316 bp, 18 predicted proteins | sample KBSC24metaG_FD_81520 | JGI IMG/M metagenome (GOLD analysis project Ga0105237, IMG submission 81520) | Corn rhizosphere microbial communities from Kellogg Biological Station, Michigan, USA - KBS C2-4 metaG | ecosystem: Host-associated > Plants > Roots > Rhizosphere > Soil | place: Michigan, USA...
CCGTAAGGGTCTGGTTGATGTCAAACGTATCTTTTATCGTTTCTGCAAAACCCGAAAGGTTCACCACATCGGCAAAAGCCAGGTAGCGCCCTTTTGGCAGCGGCGGCAACACCGTCCGGAATGTCGCAGGATCCAGTCGTTCAGGATGCAGATGCGCGAAAGCATCCAGACCCGGTATTCTGACGACGAACAAATGCATCAATTTTCCGTGGTCGGGCACTATATAAGGCAGCCACCCTTTTCGCTGGGCGTGCATCGTATCGATACGGATCGTCAATTGAGCCTTACCACTGTCGCCCTGCAACTGATAGCTCGCATGCATGGGCCGGAACATAAAATGGCGATACTTTTCCGCCCAATGCTGCCACCAGGAATTACCGCCATAGACGATCAGCGAAGACAACAAGGCTGCTACTCCGATGCCGATGCGTTTGGACCTCCTGCCGCGATCGGTCAGCGTCTCCCCTTTCCGGATCAGGCCATCGGATACACAGGCTCCGATGATCGTGACCATTAAAACAAACAGCAGGATTCCCAACAGCGCCAGCACATACCCCGTCACCACCGGCAATTTCTTTTGGGCGGTACTTACGGCGACGATCGGCACGACCAGGTCACCCTTACCCGCCGCCCCTTCCACATGCACCAGGATGCTCGAAGAACCTTCATTCATCATCCACACCGGACCTTTGAACTGGCCTGGCTGCCCGGCTACCGGCTGCAGCTCATCCGCCGAAGGTGCTCCCTTTGATCCGGAATAAAAGTAAATGGGTTGGGCAGAAACGGTAAGCCTTCCCCCGCCTTGCATAAACACCGTGATCTGGGCCGTCCCGGGGATCACATCCGGCGGTTTGACGCTCACCAGCAGATGATAAGGGCCTGCCACCCCTTCCAGGGCTACTTCCGGACTGCCTACATGCGCGAGAACAGGCCCCGTCATAACCGTCAGGATCACCAGCAGAAAAAACAGCTTCGACGCCCCCCGCCAGGGGCCGGGCCTTTCGACAATTCGTTTCATCAGCAATAAATTAACGTTGAATAGTTTGCATCCATTTGCCCCACTGCAGACTCAGACGCGCACACAACCATCCCGCCCCAATGGCGATCAACACGCCTTGTATCAATACCGGCAGCGACGCCAGTTTATCCGGCCGGAAAGCATACCGGTAAGGCGCATCCGGCGAATACGCGAAATACCAGGTCTGCGACCCGAAAAACCAGTTCCTTGCCCCGGGTGACCGCAGCAGAAATCCGCTGAGCGGATATTGTACGGCCAGCAACAGCCCCACGAACGCGATACTCATCAACAAGGCCTTTACCCAGTCATTCGCCTTGTTCCGTTGTAACACCAGGTCCATGGCGATCGCCGGAATAAACACCAGGGCCGGAAATTCGGCTGGCTGAAAATAGGTGATATGTGTAAGAATAGGACCCAGTTTTGGCTCCGCAGGAAACAGCTGGAATATCCAGTTGCTGATGGCGACCAGCAGAAAGTACCCGCCCGTTATCGCCGTCATGCCCCATTTAAATCGAAGCGCGCGGCCAAAAGCCGGCAGTAAAAGAAGACTCGACACCGTTGCAATAATATAAAATAAGGCGCCCCGCATGGCCCCGACATGGAGATAATCGGTTCCCAGTGTATAGACCATGGTCAAAAGGCTGCAACCGGCAACAACAAATAAAAATTGCAGCAAAACGCGATTCCCTGCACCGGTATTCAAATATTTACAAATACTCACACAAGCCCCGAACTGCAGGAAGATCATCCCCATCGCCAGCAAGGTATGGGGCGGCGAGAGTATCTTTACGTCCAACCCGTAAGCATTATGCCACCAATCATCAAATGGTGCAGAGGTCAGCATGGCAATAGCCCCCCAGATGCAAAACAACGACCCCAGACTACTGTAAAAAATACCCCACACACGGATAAGCAGGGCCTTGGAGACAGCCGGACGGTAAAAGGAATTCCATAACACCTGCAAGCCCGAGAACAGCCCGGCAAAAATGGCCCCTAAATAGATCAGGATATGGGGCGGCGAAAGGAATTTATCCCTGCCGATCGACTTGTGCCAGGAAATATCCCATAATACCCCGACGATCGTTAGCAGGGAAGCCAGCGACACCGCATAAATATATACAGGCACGGCAACCGGGCCGGTTAACGCTCTGGCTTTTGCAGATGCTGCCGGTGGTGCGGTGGAAGGGGTGATGGTAAAGGACATAGGCTTAAGTTGGAACAAATATAATAATAAAAAAAGCCGCTCCAAAAGCGGCTCCGTTTTTATGGTAAAGGGGGTAAAAAGGTTAACTGTTCAATACCGGTGACTGCGCCAGGTATTTTTTGGAAGGATAGTAGATAAAGAAACAACTTCCGTTCTTCACCACCGGGATTATCTGGGTGGTCATCTCACTGGGGATGGCAGGACAACCAAAGGTCGTTCCCATTACGCCATATTTACGCAGTATCCGCTGGCTGACATAGGTAGCGCCATGGATAACGATAGCTCGTTTTGAAGCATTATCATTAAATCCTTTATCTACGCCTTCGATACGCAGCGAGGTCCCATTGATGCCGGTATAGGTCTTGCTCGTGATATAGAACCCCAGGCTGCTCTTGCAGGACTCCAGCTTATTGGAAAAAGAACTGGCGAATTCTTCACCCGAATTGATGCCATGCGCTACATAGGTGCGATACAGTATTCTCCGGTTGCGCACATCAATGACATACAGCCGCTGGTTGCTGGAAGACTGGCTGAAATCACAGATGGACAAAATACCCGTCTTATGCAAAAGCCCCTTTTTCCTTAATTTATAATAACCGGTCCAGGCGCTCTCGAATGCTTTGCGGCTCAAACCAGAATCTTCCAGACCCATCTCGTCATAAATGCTGGTTGCCGTGGCCAGGATCATTTTCATTTCTGCTTTTTTAGCAGCTAAGACAGAGACAGCTCTTGTCCTGGCATTGGCAGTTTTATATACAGGGGATGCATTCAATATGGAAAAAGAAAAAAGGAAGAGGATCAGCGCGGCTACGGTTCTTTGGGGATTGAAGGTCATACTTTTCATAAAAACGGGATTTGGAATATAAGTTCCAACCTGTATACCAAAAAGATAAGCTGTTGACTGTCATTCATATAAACAGAATCTATCTATGTGCCAATATCCCATAATGGGAAACACATCCCTAATATCGGAATACGGGACAAAAAAAATCAGGGAGAAGATTCTCCCTGAATTACCAAACCTAACTGCCTATGAAGACTATAACACTATTGAAAGGCACAAGTGCCAGTTATTCTTTTTAAACTCCTTTCTTTTTTCTAAGAGGTTGTAGTTTATATACGACAAACGATCTAAAATAGATTTCGATTCCGGAACTTTTTTTAATACTCCATTCAGCGGCCTTCGTCCTGGGGAAAAATTTGCTCATCCCCTATGGCACCCCTTTTGTCTTTTTCCTCTCGTGAATAGCACCTATCGCATACAACTGAATGACCAATTTACCTTTCTGCATCTCAAAGGCATTATCGACTACCTCCACCAACTGGGTATCAGTACGATCTATGCTTCGCCGGTGACGACTGCCATTAAAGGAAGTTCACACGGCTATGACGTAACCAACCCACTGATCCTGAATCCGGAAATAGGTACGGAAGACGAATGGCGGCAATTGACGGTTACCCTCAAAGAATACGGCATGGCCTGGCTGCAGGACATTGTTCCCAATCACATGGCCTATGATAACAACAATCCCTGGTTATCCGATGTGCTGCAACGCGGCAAAGACTCCCCCTACCACTCTTTTTTTGATTTTTTCGATCCTCCCTTCGAACCCGGCTATCGCCGTTTCTTCACGTTGAACAGTCTTATCTGTCTTCAAATGGAAAATGAAGCCGTTTTCACGGCATACCATGAAAGGATCCATTATTGGTTCCGGCAAGGATGGATCCAGGGCCTGCGCATTGATCATATCGATGGGCTGGCCGACCCTAAAGGTTATATCCGCCGGTTGCAACACCTGTTTGGAAAAGACTGTTATATCGTAGCTGAAAAAATTTTAACGGGTGATGAAACCCTTCCCGGAGACTGGGATATCGCAGGAACCACCGGTTATGACTTTCTGTCGATGGCCGGCCAGCTGCTCACCGACAGCGACGGCAGCCGGCTGTTACGGGACTTTTATCAGGAAAAAGTGATCGCCTTACCGAACTATCCGGATATCGTATTTGACAGAAAATACAAATTCCTCCGCACCTATATGGCCGGAGAACTGGACTATCTCATGGACCAGCTCACCGGAGAGTCTTTCTTTACCTCAGCCGGGGATACGGCACGCCTCAAAGAAGCCCTGGCAACACTCATGGCTTCTTTTCCCGTGTATCGGGCTTATCCCGGTGACGGCCCCCTGGCCGAATCCGACTGGCTGATCATCAATGCCGCGGTCCAGCGGGCCAAACAGCTCCGCCCGGAATACCGGCCGGAACTTAGCTGTCTCGAATCCTTCATGAGACACCCGACCGCATTCAGAAGCCGCCTCATGCAATTTACCGGACCTTTGGCTGCTAAAGGCATTGAAGACACCACCTTTTATGTCTACAACCCCTATATCGCCCTCAACGAAGTAGGAGATTCACCCGGGAAGGCCGGGCTCCCGATAGAAGCCTTCCACCGGAAAATGCAGTATCGCCAGGCAAATTCCCCCCTTACCCTCAACGCTACCTCGACCCACGACACCAAACGCGGCGAAGACAGCCGTATCCGGCTAAGCCTGCTCTCCTGCAAACCAATGGAATGGATAGACGCCGTAATGAACTGGCGGGATATTAATCATGCGCTTATCGCTAATGTCAATGGCCGGCCCGCGCCTTCTTCCAACGACGAATACCTGATCTACCAGGCCCTGTTAGGAGGTTTCCCCGAAGACTTCACTGTCACGGACAACTTTCGCGAACGCTTTGCCGGCTACCTTACAAAGGCACTGCGTGAAGCAAAGACGGAAACCAACTACGACCATCCGGATGAACAGTATGAAAAGTCCTGTCAGACCTTTGCTACGGCCATCTTACAGAAAAACTCCCCGTTTCTGCATGACTTTATTCCCTTTGCGGTCACCATCATCCGGCAATCATACGTCTACAGCCTTTCCATGTTGCTGATCAAACTCACAGCCCCCGGTATCCCCGATATTTACCAGGGAGCCGAACTCTGGGAACTCAGCTTTGTCGACCCGGACAATCGCCGCCCCGTCGATTATGCCCGGCGCGCCGGCCTCCTGCAGCAAATAATAACGGAAGAAGCCAAAGACGCCGGCATGGTCCTTCGTTTCCTTCATGCCCATCGCGAAAAAGGTGCGCAAAAACTATTCACGATCTATCGCACCCTCCATTTTCGCAAACATTACCCGCGCCTTTTCTCAGCCGGCGAATATATCCCTGTTGCCGTCAAGGGGCCCGTTCTAGCCTATATCCGGCGGCTGGACCCCGACTGGATCCTCGTCCTTGTCCCCCTCATCCGGTATAATGATCCGCTGCCCGCCTCCCTTTCTGTATCCCTGCCCACACAGGCTCCATCCATCTGGACCCACCTTTTCACCGGCGATACCTTTTCCGCCGGCGACTCTCTCCTCGAATGCAAAGACATCTGGGACCGATGGCCCGTCGCCCTGCTGCACGGCACATCGGTTTAACCCCCGGCCGCAGCAATAGTATATATTTGCCTACCAAATCATATAGTATGTCCTTACTGGTCCTTGTCCGCCACGGCCAATCCACCTGGAATCTCGAGAACCGCTTCACCGGTGAGGAAGACCCACCCCTGACCCCGCTGGGTCAGGAAGAAGCCCGCTCCGCTGGCCGGAAACTCAGATCCATCAGCTTTACCCGGGGTTTTACTTCCACGCTGCAACGCGCCATCGACACCATGCACCTGATAGGGGAAACGGCCGGATATCCCAATCTCCCGGTGACCCGAACCCCCGCGCTGAACGAACGTAACTATGGGCGCCTGCAAGGGCTCAATAAGGCTGAGATCGCTAAACAATACGGCGACGAACAGGTCGCCGTCTGGCGAAGAAGCTTTTCCATCAGACCTCCAGGGGGTGAAAGCCTGGCAGACACAGCCGCCCGTGTCCTTCCCTATTACCAGGCGAATATTGAACCTCTTCTAAAAAATGGGGAGAACATACTCGTCGTTGCCCATGGCAACAGCCTCCGCAGCCTGCTCATGCAGCTGGAACACATCAGCGAAAATGATATCTCTCATTTCGACCTCCCGACCGGCGTTCCCCGGCGGTATATTTTTACGGATAGCTTTCAAATTGAAAAGGTGGACTATCTCTAACTCTCGCTGGTTGACAGCACGGCAAACTCCTGTTCCAGCACCGGCGAACAGGCATACAGTTCCCTGATGAAATCCTGTCCCGATCTTGCGTACCATGGCATAAAGTTCTCGACCCTCTCCTGCAATTCCCCTTGTGGAAATAACGCCGCTTTCAAGGCAAATAGCTGACGCTGCTGGTCTGCAAACTTCCGCTTTTCGGCTTTTAGCAATTTCTTTTCCAATGTCCGCAATGGCTCCACTGCTTTCGTCTGTAAAGCCGTCACGTGCTGCGCCAGCGTTGGATCCACGGGACGAGCCAATTCTTTTAGAGATTCGTAATAACGGTTAGCCAAGGCTATTTCTTCTTCCAGATTGAGGGTTTGCGTGGACTCCCTCTTCACAAGCTGGTTCACCAGTTCCTCCGCAGACAGGAACAGATCGGCCACACCAAAACCCGCTTTTTCCATCTTCTCTTTCCACTCCTGTTCGAGCAGCAAAAACGAATTGCGCAGGATGAGCACAGGAAAAGGAGTTTTGTAATGATCGAACAGCCCTCTCAACTCCAGCCAATAAGCAGTCTCTCCGCCCCCCCCGATGAACGCAATATTTGGCAGTATCGTCTCCTGGAACAGTCCACGGAGAATAACATTCGGGCTGAAACGCTCCGGATGACGATGCAACTCCTCCCGCATCTGCTCGTGGGTAAATTGCAGATCCGTTGTATGCACCAAAAAAGTATCGTCTTTCAACTCGATCCGACCCCGCACGTTGTCTTTCAGATAGAACAGGTTGATCGGCCGGGGGGTGGCCTGCACTTTATAATGAACAGGAAATTGATCGATCGTCTGGTTGACTATTGCCGAGGGCTTTTGATAAAAGAGATCGTCCCCGAACACCGGGATCATCAATTGCTTGAAGCTGGCCTTGTCTGCAATGAGCACGACCAGGCCATATTCAGCAAATAGCCGATGTATCAGCCGGAAGGTTGCCGTTTGAATATCCGGGCTTTCGAGATAGGCCTCCTTCAGCATAGTCACCAGCTGTTTGCCAAACGGCTGAACAGACAGCTCTCCTTCTATCCGGTAAAGCAATTTATCCAGACCCTTTGTTTTCATCCGGCCCACCGCACCCGTTTGTTTCGTATCCCAGACCAGCTTCTCCCCTCCAAGATGAATATTGCCCAATTCTTCCAGATCGGCGTCTTCACTACCCATGTAAAATACCGGTACGAAATGCGCAGCGGGATTTTGTTTACACAGATAGTCGGCGAGACGTATCGTATGAAGTATTTTATAAATAAAATAAAGGTGACCGGTAAAAATAGCCGGCTGGTGAGCGGTACATACGGTGAAGGTGTTTTCTTCCGCCAGTTTTTCGATATTCTGTTGCACCAGCGGTGCAGGTGTTGCCCCCGCATACATTTCCCGCAGCGCTTCAACCAGCACGGCCCGGTTGACCGGAGATTGTTTTCGGGCGGTTATAGCCGCCTGAAGCCCCTCGGGAGAAACAGCATGCTTGTAAAATGGAGACAACTCAGCAGCCTGATCCAGATAATCCGTAATAATGCGGGAAAAATAGCCTGTCTGCCGGTATGGTAAATGAGTCGATGTCCAGTCCATAAGAGTAGTTGGCGAATTTATCACCTGTAAAGGATAAAAATAACCCTTTCGAATGAATTTATCCGAACGGCTATCCAAACGGCAACTACAACATAAAAACGGAGTGATTGTTCGGGACGGCTGGCAGACCACCCTAGAGCACCTGGAATCCGTAAGCATACGGATCATCTTCGGGGTCTATCGTAATGGTATTGTATCCATAAATTTTAGCCCACCCTTCAATGCTGGGTACCATCGCCGGTTTTCCGGCAACCGTAACGGCCTTTTCCACCCTGCCTGTAAAACTGCTTCCGATGATACTCTCATGGATGAAAACATCCCCTTCTTTTAATTTCCCTTTCGCAAACCATTGCGCCATCCGTGCCGAAGTACCGGTCCCGCAGGGGCTTCTGTCGATGGCCTTATCACCGTAAAACACGGCATTACGGGCCGTCGCCTCCGGGCTGATCGTTTTGCCTGTCCACAAAATATGCGTACAGGTATTGATCGTGGGGTTTTCCGGGTGCACGAACGTATGTGCTTCGTTGATCCGTTTGCGCATCACCCTGCTCCAGCTAATCAATTGATCAGCAGAGTAATCCTCCAGTCCTTTAAAATTTTCCTGCGGATCGACTATCGCGTAAAAATTGCCTCCATACGAAACGTCTACTTTCAGCGGACCGAGATCAGGACAGTCCACCGTAATATTTTCGGCTGCCAGATAAGCCGGAACATTGGTCAGCTTTACAGACCTGACCTTCTTTCCTTCCTGTTTGTATTCGATGAGCACAAGACCCGCCGGCGCCTCCATACGGACCTTGCCCGGCGTCTTTGGCTGGATCAGTCCCTCTTCCAGCGCGATCGTTATTGTCCCGATGGTTCCATGACCACACATGGGCAGACAACCGCTGGTCTCAATAAAGAGAACAGCCACGTCGTTCTGCGGATCATGCGGCGGATAAAGGATGCTGCCGCTCATCATATCGTGTCCTCTTGGCTCGAACATCAGCCCCTTGCGGATCCAGTCATATTCTTTCAAAAAATGCTGCCGCTTCTCGCTCATGGTCGCCCCTTCCAGAACAGGTCCCCCGCCGGCTACAAGCCTCACCGGGTTTCCACAGGTATGCGCATCGATACAAAAAAAGGTCTTCTTCATTATATAGGGGCTTTCGTCAATTCATTATTTACTGTTCTCCAGATGTTCAGCGGATTGCTGTTCTTCAACGCGTCAGGCAAAAAACCGTCCGACCAGTTCTGGTAAGCGAGCGGCCGTACCCAACGTTTGATACCATCCGCCCCTACTGAAGTAAAACGGCTATCCGTCGTTGCCGGAAAAGGTCCCCCGTGCTGCATTGCCAACGACACCCGTACCCCCGTAGGAACATTGTTCAGGATCAGCCGTCCGCAAATGTCCTGGGCAGCAGCTACCAGCGCGCCACATTCCTCCAGGTCCTGCCCGGTCGCCATCAGCGAAGCCGTCAGTTGCCCTTCCAGATGACGGGCTGTCCTGATCAGCTCGTCTATATCGGCACAGCGAATGACCAGCGAATAAGGACCGAATACTTCCTGGTGTAAAAGAGGGTTATCGAAAAATACTGCCGCGGTCACCGAAGCAATGGTTGGAGCCCCTTGATTTTCCTGGGGTGCTGCATCGGCAACAGCCACCGTCTCAACATGAGCCTGCGACAAAGCCGCACTTCTCTTCTCGGTATAGGCCTTTGCTATTCCCGGATGCAACATCGTTCCCGGATGCGCTTTCCGGATGGCTTCCCCCAATTCCCGGATAAAAAGATCTAAGTGTTCTCCTTCCACTCCGAGGATAAGCCCCGGGTTGGTACAGAACTGCCCAGTCCCCAGGGTGACCGAACCGGCCACCAGGGAGGCCAGTTCTGCCGCGGATGTAGCCAGCTTGCCTGGCAACAGAAAAATAGGATTGATACTGCCCATCTCTGCAAACACCGGGATGGGCTCCCTACGCTGACCCGCCCAGTCGAACAAGGCCTTTCCGCCGCCATAGGATCCGGTAAACCCTACAGCACGGGTATGGGTATGCGTTACCAGGGCTTTGCCCACTTCAAAGCTCACACCATGGACATGTGCGAATAAACCTTTCGGCAAACCGGCTTCGGCTATGGCACGGGCAATTATCTGCGCCACCTGCTCAGAAGTTTCCGCATGAGCAGGATGCGCTTTGACGATCACCGGGCAGCCCGCCGCTAAAGCCGTAGCTGTATCACCGCCCGCAGTGGAATAGGCAAAGGGAAAATTACTTGCCCCGTACACCACGACCGGCCCCAATGGAACCTGCAGTTTACGCATGTCCGGGTTTTCCGCGGTCGCGGTATCGATCCGCGCCTCCAGCCAACTGCCCGTCTCGCAGGCATCCGCATAACTGGTCAATTGGAACATCGTCCTGGTCCGTTCATTGCGCAGCCTTGCTTCGGACAGGTTCGTCTCACGCATGGCCGTCTGTATCAGCCCGTCCCCGTCCTCCTCCATTCCTCTGGCAATAGCCCGCATCAGATCAGCCCGCTGTCTTAATGTAGTCCTGCGATACACGCCAAAAGCCTGCCAGGCTTCTTTCATTATCGTGTCGATCTCCTGTATGGTCGCATCCTGAAATTTCATAAATAAAAAGTTTAATCTACCCCCGGGCGCGCTTTTCGCCTCCTTACACCGTCAGCGACATGTACTCCGGTAATACCGGCCGGTTCTCCAGCGCCTTGCGGATCACGCCCAATACCCGTTCCCGCTCATTGCCCGTCAAAGGGAGTCTTGGCGCCCGGACATGTTCCGTGCCGATACCCGTCTCCGCCTCCGCCAGCTTGATATACTGTACCAGTTTGGGATGAAGATCCAGCTCCAGCAAAGGCAGGAACCAACGATGTATCTCAAGCGCCTCTTCGGTCCTTCCTGCTTTCAATAGCTTGTAGATGGCAACGGTCTCTGCCGGAAATGCGCAAACAAGCCCCCCAACCCAACCCACAGCACCCATCATCAACTCCTCAGTAGCGATCGTGTCTACCCCGCAAAGCAGCTTGAAACGGTCGCCAAACCGGTTGATCATCCGGGTCACATTGGATACATCCCGCGTGGATTCCTTCACAGACTCGATGTTTGGAAGTTCGCTGAGTTCTTCGAACATCTGCAGCGTCACTTCGATCTTATAATCAACAGGGTTGTTATAGATCATGATGGGCAGCCCGGTAGAAGCGGCTACCGTCTTAAAAAAGGCCACGGTTTCGCGATGGTCGCTTTTATACCGCATAGGTGGCAATAACATCAGGCCATGTGCCCCCCATTGGGTCGCCAGGGCCGCCTGTCTTACGGCCTCCCTCGTACTGCCTTCGGCAATATTCAATAATACGGGTATCTTTTTTCCTACTTTTTCTACAGCGTATCTGATCAACGCCTCTTTTTCATCTATCTCCAGCGTGCTGGCTTCGCCAAGCGAACCGCCAATAATGATACCGTTGATACCGGCATCCATCTGGGCATCCAGATTAGTTCCGAACATAGGAAGGTCTAAGGTGTCATGGTCCGTAAACTTTGTAGTCAGGGCAGGGAATACTCCATTCCAGTTTATTCTCATGTGATCTGTATTTTCGACAAAAATACCTATTTAGCAACCAGGACAACGGGCACTATTTAATCTCTTCTTTGCAGATTTTAACTAACTACCTCTCCCTCCAGATCATAATCATAAGCCTTTGTGATCCGTACATTTACAAAGTCCCCGATCGTCAGTTTTTCTTCACTGTATACGATCACCTCGTTATCCACTTCAACAGAATCAAACTCTGTTCTACCCAGATACCGGCCCGCCTCTTTTTTATCGATGAGTGTTTTGAACACCTGCCCTACTTTTTCCTGATTTTTTTCGTACGATATTTCCTGTTGGACTTCCATGATCTCCTGCGCCCGTTGCTGCTTCACCTCCGCCGGAATATTGTCTTCCGACTGGTGCGCCGACGTGCCTTCCTCATGTGAATAGGTGAATATGCCTACCCTGTCGAAACGATGCTCCTGTAAAAACCCCTTCAGCTCCTCCACGTCGGCCTCCGTCTCACCCGGAAACCCGGTGATCAGGGTGGTACGCAGACATATCCCTGGCACTTTTTCCCTGATAGTATGGATCAGATCGGTCATCTCCGCCCGGGTTATCTGACGACGCATCGCCTTTAACATATTGTCACTCGCATGCTGCAACGGCATGTCCAGGTAATTGCAGATATTAGGTCGCTCCTTCATCACATCCAATATCTCCAGCGGGAATTTGGAAGGATACGCATAGTGCAGCCTGATCCATTCCAGCCCTTTGACATCGGCCAGCTTATGCAGCAGCTCCGGCAACATCCGCTGTTTGTAAATATCCAACCCATAATAGGTCAGCTCCTGCGCGATGAGCAATATTTCTTTTACACCCCTGCGAACCAATCCTTCCGCCTCCTTTACTAATTCTTCTATGGGCCGGCTCACATGCGTCCCCCGCATCAATGGAATAGCGCAAAATGCACAGGTGCGGTTACAACCTTCCGATATTTTCAGATAGGCATAGTGTTGCGGAGTGGCCAGCAACCGCTCTCCCATCAATTCAGCCTTGTAGTCTACCTCGAATTTTTTTAGCATCAGCGGCAGTTCCATCGTACCAAACCAGGCATCTACTTCCGGTATCTCCTTTTCAAGGTCTTCCCGGTAACGATGGCTGAGACAGCCGGTGACATACACTTTATCCAGACGCCCCTTTTTCTTCAGCGCCACCTGGTCGAGAATGGTATTGACCGATTCCTCCTTTGCCTTATCGATAAAACCACAGGTATTGACGACGACAATATTGTGGTCTTTTTTTGTATTCTCATGGACCACGTCGATGTCATTGGCGCGCAACTGTCCGCTGAGCACTTCACTATCGACCATGTTCTTGCTGCAGCCCAGCGTGATAATATTGACCTTGTCTTTCTTTAGTGTTCTTGTCTTCATAAAGGACGCAAAGTTACTTAAATTTGAAGCTATGGCGGAAAATGGGTTTACTAAATTGTTTAGGGAATTTTTCGAGAGCGAAAAGACGGGTGGATTGGTCCTGGTTTTTTGTACCGGGGTGTCCCTGCTGATCGCCAATTCTTCCTGGGGAGACGGCTGGCTCCATTTCTGGCACAGCCATGTTGATCTTTCGGTGGGGGCCGTCCCACTGGACTATTCCGTAGAACACTGGGTGAATGACGGATTGATGGCTGTTTTCTTTCTTTTGGTAGGCCTCGAGATCGAACGGGAAATATATATCGGGGAATTAGCCGATCTCCGCAACGCCCTCCTGCCGGTAATAGCCGCCGCCGGCGGTATGCTCATTCCCGCCGCCTTCCACTTTTTCTTCAATCACGGCCGCCCCGAACAGGCAGGTTTCGGTATTCCCATGGCGACCGATATCGCCTTCGCCCTTGGCGTCCTGTCATTACTGGGCAACAGAATTCCCGGCTCTGTTAAGATCTTTCTTACCGCCCTGGCCATTATCGACGACCTCGGCGCCATTCTCGTTATCGCTATTTTCTATACCACCCACCTGGCTTTGGGCTGGCTGGCCGCAGCACTTGGAATTTTATTGTTGTTGATGGTGTTTAATAAATTAAAGATCAATAATTTAGTATTCTACATTTTACCAGGCATCCTGCTTTGGTATTGTATGTTTCGCTCGGGTATCCATGCTACCTTGAGCGGCGTACTTTTGGCGATAGTCATCCCCTTTCGCCGGCAGCACTCCACTTCGAACCCCTCCTACCGGCTTCAGCATTTTCTCCATAAACCCGTTGCCTTTATTATCCTGCCGCTTTTCGCCCTGGCCAATACCGGCATCCTTCTCGCTCCGGGCTGGCCCCAAACCCTGCTGTCGGCTAACAGTCTTGGCATTGCTATCGGCCTCGTCCTGGGAAAACCCCTTGGTATCCTGCTCTGTTGCTGGCTGGCCATCCGTATTGGCTGGTGCCGCCTGCCGGAGGATATGACATTCCGCCACCTGATAGGATCGGGACTTTTGGCGGGCATCGGCTTCACCATGTCCATTTTTATTACCAACCTGGCTTTCTCCGACGAGACCCATATCCAAAACTCCAAGATAGCCATTCTCACCGCCTCCCTGCTGGCCAGCCTGCTGGGATTGATCGGCCTGTCGCGGCCTTCAATGAAAAATTAGTCACATATGTACATAACTTATTGAAGCCGTTTTACATAGACATGGTCGATTTGGGATGATTTTTGCGATATTTGCGCATAAATTCATAACAACTATGAAAAAAGCGTTGCTTTTAGTGCTTGTGGCGACCAGCCTCTTTACTCTGAGATCATCAGCCCAATCCATGGGCAGCAGTTACGAAACAGCCCTGGGTGTTAAGTTCTGGCCCGGTGCGATCAGTATCAAACATTTTATCTCCGGCAACAATGCGCTGGAAGGATTGGCGAATTTCTGGGATCGTGGATTCCGCTTCACCGGTCTTTATGAGATCCATGGCGACATCAACGATGTCGAAGGTCTGAAATGGTATGTCGGACCGGGTGCGCATCTCGGATGGTATAATGGCAACTACTATCACGATCACTATTACGAAAGCGGAGCCCTCTCCATTGGCGTGGACGGCGTATTAGGGCTGGACTATAAATTTAATGGAGCTCCCATTGCAGTGAGCCTCGATGTTCAGCCATATTTGGAATTCAATCACGTCTACCTCGGCGTCTGGGGCGGCCTCGGCGTCCGCTATACCTTCTAATTGATTTAAATTTAAAAGCCCGCCGAAGCGGGCTTTTACTTTATTTCTCCAGGCTGAACAAACTATCGACAAACTCATGTTTGTCGAAGACCAGCAGATCTTCCATTTTTTCTCCTACTCCGATAAACTTCACCGGTATCTTGAACTGATTGGCAATCGCCAGCACCACCCCACCCTTTGCCGTCCCATCCAGTTTGGTGATCGCCAGCGAGGTTACATCCGTCGCCGCCGTAAACTGACGTGCCTGCTCCAGCGCATTTTGTCCGGTAGAACCATCCAACACCAGCAAAACTTCATGCGGCGCATCCGGCATGACTTTCTTTATCACACGGCTTATCTTACTTAGCTCTTCCATCAGATAGGCTTTATTATGCAAGCGTCCCGCCGTATCGATGATGACTACATCCGCTCCCCGCGCCACCCCGCTCTGTACCGTATCGAAAGCCACGGCCCCGGGGTCTGATCCCATACCCTGTTTTACTATCGGAACGCCGACCCGCTCGCTCCAGATGGTCAGCTGATCCACCGCCGCCGCCCGGAATGTATCGGCCGCCCCCAGCAACACCGACTTGCCCGCCTTGTTAAAATTATAGGCCAGCTTGCCAATGGTCGTGGTCTTGCCGACACCGTTGACCCCAACCACCAATATCACATAGGGTTTATTTCCTGAGGGCATATTGAAATCCCGGTAAGACTGTTCCGGGGCATCCACCAGGATATTCTCGATCTCCTGTTGAAGCAATCCATTCAATTCGCTGGTATTGATATATTTATCTTTTGCCACACGCGCTTCTATCTGCTTGATGATCTTTACCGTCGTATCAATGCCCACATCTGCACTTACCAATGCATCTTCCAGATTGTCCAGCACTTCTTCATCCACCGTGCTTTTACCGGCAACGGCCTTGGTCAAACGGGAAAGGAAACCTTCTTTTGTTTTCTGCAAACCCTGGTTCAGGCTCTCTTTTTCTTTTTTGCCGAATAGTTTATCAAAAAATCCCATTTTTAAAAAATTTACCGCGTTCGCAAACATACAAAAAGCTGCCTCACCAGAGACAGCTTTTATACTTACTTATAACCCGTAATATTATTTTTGAGCCAAAAACTCCTTGATCTTGTCCTTGTGCACAATAGCCTCTTTAAAGGTATAGGCACCACTCTTGGGACTGCGCACAGCCCGGATGACTTTCGTCCAGTTCTTGGCTTCCGCGGCAGCCTTGGCGTCTTTGGTCTTAATAGCGGTTTTTGCAGCCTTTGCCATGATTATTTAATTTCTTTATGAACAGTTATTTTCTTCAGAATGGGATTGTACTTTTTCAGCTCCAGACGTTCCGGAGTATTCTTTTTGTTCTTGGTAGTGATATAACGACTGGTGCCAGGTTGTCCGCTGGTCTTATGCTCAGTGCATTCCATGATCACCTGAACCCTGCTGCCTTTTTTTGCCATGATTGGGAAGGTTTAGAATTTTTTTTAAATCTTTTCGCCTTGCGCTCTTAATTGTTTAACAACGCTATACAGACCGTTTTTGTCTATCGTGCGCAGTCCTTCTGTGGAAACCTTCAGTGTGATCCACTTGTCTTCCTCAGCCAGGAAAAAGCGCTTGGTCTGCAAATTGGGTAAGAATCTGCGTTTTGTCTTTATATTAGAGTGCGAAACACTATTCCCGGAAACCGGAACCTTACCCGTAATCTGACATACTCGTGCCATTGTCTCAAAATTTAGGACTGCAAAAGTCGTAAAAATCCGGCAATTAGCAAAAAGAATTCCACTTTTTTTAAACGACTTGTTCACAACCGTGGATTATTTTTTCTTGGAAGATATACCCGGAAGCGCGTAAGCTACCAGATAATCACCCATTTTGGTCCCCAACTTCCCATGTCCGCCGGCCGCGATGACCACAAATTGTTTTCCATCCAGGGAATAACTCATCGGAGTAGCCTGTCCTCCCGCCGGTAAAGACGCCTCCCACAGCACTTCTCCCGTCCGGCTGTCAAAGGCCCGCAGGTGCCCGTCCATGCTTGCCGCCACAAATATCAGGTTTCCCCCCGTAACGATGGCTCCGCCGAAATTCACAGATCCCCATTTTTTCGCCTCGGGCCAGCGAGCCGGATCCAGCATTGAACCCAGCGGTACCTCCCATTTCCTGGCCCCCGTGTGCAGGTCGACCGCTACAAGGGTCCCCCAGGGCGGCTGGGTCTGCATGATCATTCCCCGGTCGTCCACCTTGAACAGATAATCCCTTTTCATCACGTACGGCGTTCCGGCCTGCCTACCCGTTTCGGCCCGCATCACCGCAGGCTCCTCCCGCTCGATGGAGTCCACCTGAGCCCTCGGCAACATCCGGATGATGGCCGCGATCCGGTTGATATTGGTATATAATATCCCTGTCCGTGGATCATAACACATCCCTCCCCAATGAATGCCTCCTACATTTCCCGGAGCCATGATCGATCCCTCATAGCTGGGTGGCGTAAAAGGCCCCTCGCTCCGGTACTTACCGATCCGTTTTTCCGCCTCCGCCTTATCCTCCGGTGTCAGCCCCCAGGCATCCCCCTTGCCTAATCCCTGTATCCCCAGGGGCGCAGGCAACACAGGAAAAGGCTGTGTCGCCCAGGCCGCTTCCCCGGGCACCGTCGAAGCCGGCACCGGCCGTTCTTCCACCGGGAACAAGGATACGCCAGTGGTCCGGTCCAATACATAGATATGCCCCATTTTTGTCCCGACGACGACAGCCGGCACGGTGTGCCCGTCCTTTTCGAGATCGATCAATACCGGTTGCGCCGCTATATCGAAATCCCATAGGTCATGATGAACTACCTGGAAACTCCACACCCTTTTTCCAGTGGAAGCCCTTAGCGCCACGATCGAATTCGCATATAAATTTTTCCCCAGCCGCTCCCCCCCGTAATAGTCAGGGCTTGGACAGGTGGTCGGCACGAACAACAGGTCCCGGGCTGCATCCGCGGAAAGAATGGACCAGGCATTGGCGCCTCCCGTCTGATGCGCCTTGGGTCCATTCCATGTCGCCCAGCCGCTATCCGCCTCGTCCTTGGGAATAGGGTCCCAGCTCCAGACAAGCGCTCCGGTGAATACACTATAGGCCCTTATCACTCCGGCCGGGTAATTAAACCGCTGGTTATCTCCCAATGAAGAACCGACGATCACCAGGTTGCCTACCACCGTTGGAGGAGAGGTTTCCGCAATATCCGACCCCATCCCCTTTTTCAGATCGACGATGCCGTCCGTACCAAAAGAAAACACCGGCCTGCCCGTCGCCGCATCCAAAGCGATCAAACGGCCATCGATGGTTCCCACAAATATCCGCTGGGCGACCGATCCCCCTGCCGGCCAGACCGCTACTCCCCGCGAGCTGATCTCCGAATACCCTTTTTTCAGATCTACCCCCGGATCATATACCCATCGCTCCTGCCCCGTCGCAGCATCCACCGCGATGACCCTGTCACTCGGCGTACTGAAATACAAGATCCGGCCAATGAGTATGGGAGTAGCTTCAAAAGCCGCCTTTTCTATCGCCGAAGTACCTTCATATTTTTTCAGCTCTCCCGTACGATAAGTCCAGGCGACGGACAATTGCCCCACGTTGCGATCATTTATCTGGTGTAAGTCAGTGTAGCGGGTGCCGCCTGCATCCTTTCCGTAATAGCTCCAGGAACCCTGCGCCACGACCTGGCCTGCGATCAGCAGCCCGATGAGAAAAACAGTTAGTTTGTATGCCATATTTATTTTTTTATCAAACTTATTTCTTACCCGTTGCGTTACACAATTTCTTTGACCAATAGCCGGCAGACGGTGACGTAAAGAAAAGCACCCGACGATCTAGTTCTTTAATTAATAATTACTTAATTTACCATTCCCATTTGCTTCTCTACTTTGTGCAAAATGGGAAACATGGCAGAAACAACCGATCAAATGAGAAGAAAAACTATTGCACGCGATATCAGTTGGCTTTCATTTAATGCACGGGTTTTGCAGGAGGCCGCCGATCCTACGGTCCCCTTGCGCGAACGGATCCGTTTTCTGGGTATTTTTTCCAACAACATGGATGAATTCTTCCGGGTACGGGTCGCGACCCTGCGCCGGATGAGCGAGTTCAGCGGCAGCCGTTCGAAGATCAATATGCACCTGGAAGCATCCCCTGACAAAATACTCAACGACATACAAGCCATCGTACTCGAACAAGGTGACGAATTCGACGCTATCTGGCGCGGCATCCGGGAAGAACTCGAAAAAGAAAAGATCTTTCTGGTCTCGGAAAAACAACTGGACGAAACCCAACAGCAATTTATACAAACTTATTTTGAAGAGGAAGTACGGACCAACACGATCCCCCTCATGATCGAAAGTATTCCGCAATTCCCTTTTCTGCGTGACAAATCGATCTACCTGGCCGTCGTCCTTTCCCGCAGAGACGGCAGCATGAAAAGAAAATATGCCCTGATCGAAATTCCTAGCCGGGTACTCGGCCGTTTTGTCCAGTTGCCTTCCCCCGCTATGGACGAACACCACATCATCCTGCTCGAAGACATCATCCGGTATAACCTGCGCAATATCTTTGCGTATTTTGGCTATGACACGTATGATTCCTGGGTTTTCAAAGTTACGCGTGACGCAGAGATCGATCTTGACAACGACGTCTCTACCACACTGATCCAAAAGATAGAAAAAGGATTGAAGAACCGGCGCAAAGGTAAACCCGTCCGTTTTGTTTATGATGAAGAGATGGACAAAGGATTGCTGGATTATTTGCTGAAAAGGCTTAATCTTTCCAAAAAAAGCGGCAACCTCATTCCCGGTGGACGTATCCACAATTTCAGACACTTCATGGATTTCCCGGATGTTTTCTCCAAAAAAGGACAGCGGCGCAGACCCTTTACCCACCCCGCGCTTCAAACCACGCCCCGTGTCACGGACGTGGTCCTGGAACAGGACGTAATGCTTCACTTCCCTTACCATTCCTTTAATCCCGTGATCGACATGTTGCGGGAAGCAGCCATTGACCCCAATGTCACGACCATAAAGATCACCGGATACCGGCTGGCTTCCAGCTCCAAGATCATCAATGCCCTCGTCAATGCGGTCCGCAATGGCAAACACGTAACGGTAATGCTGGAGCTAAGAGCCCGCTTCGACGAGGAGGCTAACCTGGAATGGAAAGAAAGACTGGAGGACGAAGGCGTGAAAGTACTGATTGGTATCCCCAATATGAAAGTACATGCCAAGATCTGTCTCATCAAAAAAAGGATCAACAACTTTACCATACACTATGGTTTTGTCAGCACCGGCAATCTCAACGAAAAAACAGCCCGTGTCTATGGCGACCACTGTCTCCTGACATCCAACCGTCACGTCATGGCCGACGTCAATCGCATCTTTAATTACCTGGAGAATTATAAGGAAGGATCCGCTCCCCTGAAGGCCTGTAAAACCCTGATCCCCTGCCCCATCAGCCTGCGGCGCGAACTGATCAGGATGATCGCCCGGGAAACCAGGCTGGCCCGCGAAAAAAAACCGGCAGCCATTACCCTCAAAATGAACTCTATCTCCGATGAAGACCTCATCGAAAAGTTATATGAAGCCGCCAAAGCAGGTGTCCGTATCCAACTGATCGTTCGCGGCATCTTCTGCCTTTTTTCGGAGAACAACAAGTTCATTATACCAATAAAAGCCATCAGTATCATCGACGAATATCTGGAACACGCCCGTGTCTTCATCTTCCATAACGAAGGAAAAGAAAAAACTTACATATCTTCGGCCGACTGGATGGTACGAAACCTCGATCACCGCGTCGAAGCCACCTGTCCGGTTCTGGATGAGTCTATCCAGCAGGAATTAAAAGAGATACTGGATATCCAGCTCTCCGATAATGTGAAAGCCCGCTGGCTGGACAACGAACTTTTAAATAAATACAAAAAGGACCATTCTGAAACAAAAGTGAGGTCCCAGATAGATATCTATAATTATTTGTACCAGAAAGCCATGCCTGCAGAAGAAGGGGTTACAGCGACTCCGGCATCCGTAGCGACAACGTAAGCGAAAGGGCTGGCTAACCCGGACGGAGGTCCGGTTAGACACAAGTGAAATCACGACATGAAAATGCGACTGGCAGCCATCGACATCGGAAGTAATGCAGCACGCCTGCTTATTTCTGACGTCTCGATCAATAACGACGGTAAGACAGAATTCAATAAGATCAACCTGGTCCGCGTCCCGCTGCGGCTGGGGTTTGAGGTGTTTGATCAAAAGGCTATCTCCCCGGCAAAAACAAAGATGATCCTTCACACGATCAAGGCGTATAAACACTTGATAGAGGCATATAATGTCGATCATATCAAGGCCGCCGCCACATCGGCCATGCGGGATGCCATCAATGCGCAGGAGATCATCGATAAAGTCAGGGAAGAAACCGGCATTGCCATTGAAGTCATCAGCGGCGGCAGCGAAGCCTCGCTCATCTATGAGAATCATATTGCCGAAAATCTCGACAAAGACCACGCCTACCTGTATATCGACGTAGGAGGAGGAAGCACCGAACTGACTTTTTTTGCCGCCAATAAACTTGTCTTTTCCTCATCCTTCAATATCGGCACCATCCGCCTGTTGAAACATCAGGTCACCGATGCCCATTGGGACAATATGAAGGAATTCATAAAAAGAGAGACCCGTAACTATTTTAATAATATCATCGCCATCGGCAGCGGCGGCAATATCAACAAGGTGTTCTCCCTCTCCAAACGCAAAGAAGGCAAATCCCTCCACATCGAGCTGTTAAAGGATTACTATAAGGAATTTGCCAGCTTTACCCTGGAGGACCGGATGCGGCTTTACAAACTCAGGGAAGACCGCGCCGACGTGATCGTCCCTGCCCTTCAGATATATGTTAATACCATGCGTTGGGCCAGCGCACAGGAGATCTATGTTCCCAAAATAGGACTAGCCGACGGATTGATCCAACATCTCTACGCAGACCTCAGGAAAAATTTGCCTACCTTGCCCGCAAAATTTTGACGATGTCAGTACATACTGAGATAAAGAAAGTAACGACCCATGCTTTGCAAAGGATGAAGGTGAAAGGCGAGAAAATTTCTATGATCACCGCCTATGATTACTCCTTCGCCCGCATCTTTGACGCAGCCGGTATCGACATTATCCTGGTAGGAGACTCCGCCTCCAACGTTATGGCCGGCCATGAAACAACCCTTCCCATCACTCTCGACCAGATGATCTATCACGCCTCCTCCGTTGTAAGAGGCGTCAATCGGGCATTCGTCGTCGTAGACCTTCCCTTCGGCTCCTATCAGTCCAACTCCAAAGAAGCCCTGGCCTCCGCCATCCGTATCATGAAAGAGACTGGCGCCCATGCTATCAAGGTAGAAGGAGGAGAAGAAATCCTCGAATCCGTAAAACGCATTCTCGCGGCTGGCATCCCCGTCATGGGCCATCTGGGCCTTACTCCCCAGTCCATCTATAAATTCGGCACCTATACCGTCCGCGCCCGCGAAGAGGCCGAAGCCGAAAAACTCAAAAAAGACGCACGCTTGCTGGAAGAGGCCGGAGCCTTTGGCCTGGTGCTCGAAAAGATACCCGCCATTCTCGCCAGGGAGGTCTCCCAGAACCTCCAGATCCC
>Ga0105237_10002592_pt1 | contig 22306 bp, 24 predicted proteins | sample KBSC24metaG_FD_81520 | JGI IMG/M metagenome (GOLD analysis project Ga0105237, IMG submission 81520) | Corn rhizosphere microbial communities from Kellogg Biological Station, Michigan, USA - KBS C2-4 metaG | ecosystem: Host-associated > Plants > Roots > Rhizosphere > Soil | place: Michigan, USA...
GCTCCACGCTTCCTTCAGACCCCGCCTCGCGACGACGCCCTTGCGCTTCACTAACTCTTCACCTCCATCAGGTTGAGTAGAGGACTTTCACCTCCTAGCTGTCGAACATGCTCGGCACACAATGAAAAAGGCAGGGTCGCCGCCCTGCCCTAAGTCGTTGATTCTATTGGTGGAGCAGAGGGGGGTCGAACCCCTGACCTCCGCATTGCGAATTAGACGCTCGGCAAAAACATAAGTGCTTGCCTTTTCCACAGTTGCAGCCACCGAAGAAAATCAAGGGTTTTGCAGTTCGTTCCCATTCCTTACCATGACGTACACGTCATGTGCTGTTATTTCTGGCCATGTATTGGCCAGTTGGAATCCTAAAATGTTAGGAGTCTCGCAACGGCCACAGAGATCATCATTGGAGACGCGAACTTAGGATATCAGGGCTGCCTCTTTAGACGGACTGACAAACAGTCGGGGACGGCCTCGAACTGATGAATGTACGTTTCTGATTTTGCCTTCGTGGTATTGCCCCAACATGTAGCCTTCCGCGGTTGTTGAAATCGCTCCCGCGGTTCTAGTTCCTCAGTTGGGAAAACAAGAGTGTAAGCCTCGCCGAGGAGGCGAGCCGCTTTACGGGAAATCATTGGTCCAGTATTAACATGGTCGTTGTGTAAGCCTCCCTTAAAACATCGCCACTGAAAACTAGGACTTTCCGGGCGAGAGGCCTCGACCCGGGGAAGAGCAAATTCAGACAACATCAAGTCATCAGCATCCGCCTGTAGTTTGGTTTATGCAGCAAGAGCAACTAGATTCACTCGGATGGGTGGTACCTTGCTCCCGTTGCTCTACGGATACGATTCTCCTCCTGAGCGTGACACTCGGCAGAGCGTAGCCTTCAGTGGCTGTATCGGGCCCTTGCTGGATGTTGTTTCTTGGCTTCCCGCTCGAGTATATCTTTCCCGAGGGAATCTCAATCAGGCGGTTGCTCGCATTCCAGGTTACGTGCCGTTCATAGTTTGGTTGGCGTTTGGCCTTGTAACTTTCGTAATCGATAGAAATCGGTTGCAGAAAATTGCAAATAACCCCGGTCAGAACCAAGCATCTTCTGAGTAGACCATCGCATAACGGTTTGTCATGCGAGCCGTTGGGTAATATGGTTAGCCTGATCTATTTTAGGTCCCTACCGGTTGCGAGGGGATCTTTCAAACTGTTCCGATTACTTCAAACCAGCCGAGTGGAAGTTTTTTCACGAAACGCATGAGTGTTTTAGAATTCAGATTGCGGAGGCCTCACCAGATGGCCAAAGAGGATGCCACACCTGTACTGACGTTCGATTTGCTCGAAGACGTCCTCATTCTGCCACCGGCAAAGCATCAAACGGTTCTCGCCCAGGCAAGAATTGATCCCATTGGGCCGCTGGTTGAGTATGCCTACCATGACCTGAATAACGCTTCACGGCGCCTTTCATCGATGAGTCCGTCGAGCGCTGGTGTCGCACTTGCTCGTTCACTTCAGATGCAATCTTTCCATGACAGCACACCAAATCTCCTATTGGTAGCCGCAGGATGCGAATTCATGCGAACGCCTCAGAACGATGACGAGGTAGAGCACTCACAATGGCTGGCATTCACCCGGAGACTCCGGGATGCTGGCGTAAAGGCGGGACTGCCAAAAAAGTTTGCACAGGCGCTCGTAGGTACATTCGAAGAAATGACGTCCAACATCCTACAGCACAGTGACAACAGTTCGACGGGACTTGCAGCTTACCAGTGGTCGGAAGGGCAGTTCGAATATGTCGTCGTGGACGCCGGAATCGGCGTTATGAAGAGCCTGCAAAAGCATCGTGACTATTCGTGGATCGTCGACGCAGGGCAAGCGCTGGAAGTCGCGGTGCGGGACGGAGAATCCGAGTACGGACGCAAGGCGAATAGGGGCACAGGATTTCATGCACTCACGACCAACATAGCACTGCGGAATAGTATTCTCCGCTTTCGGAGTGGCGACCACAGCTACACGATAGACGGCTCAAACCTTCCCATCCTGAGAAAACTTCAACCGTGCACAGCGTTCGACGGTTTCCTGATTTCCGTCACGTCTTCCGGAGCTCAATAGGGACTCTTGACAGGTCGCACCATCTGTGTCACGATTCTCACGTGCGGGAGGTGAGGGTCGTGACAAGAGAACTCTCCATATACAAATTAGGTGGCGGCAGTGACGTGCTGAGCGGTGAACCGAAGGGGCGGCTCTTCTTCGCCCGTTTGGTATCGAGTGTGGAGATCGCCACTGAGCCGATGCCCCTCTTTTTGAATTTTGAGAACGTTGATCTGGTTACTAGCAGTTTTTTTAGGGCATCGATACTGCCTTTTCGTGACTACGCCGTCGGACAACTCAACTTATATCCGGTGCTCGCTAATGTCTCCGATGACACAGTCGATGAGATCAGGGTTGTGGTTGAACCGTTGCGCGATGCAGTCATACTTTGCAAGCTGAGCCCTCGCCGGGACATCACCGAAGCAAGGCTCGTCGGCACACTCGACGACAAGCAGAGGTTGACGCTCGAGGCGGTGCTGAAGGAAAAGGAGGCCGACGCCGGACTGCTGAAGAAGCGGACAGACACCGCTCGAGGGCAGCGAACACAGCAAACGGAGAAGATCAGCATAAACGGTTGGAACAACCGGTTGGCTACACTCGTTGCGAAAGGCTTGCTAATCGAAACTAAGCGCGGACGAGGTAAGTTGTACCGACCGGTGTTGGAGTTTAGTTATGGGCGATGATTTCTTACAGAAGACGAAGAAAACATTTACGAAAGGATGCGATCGCGAGCGACAGAAACTCACGCTTGCTGAGTTCGGTCTATTCGGTACGTCAAAGAAGATGCGAACTATTCTATGTGAACCCTATAGCTTGGACCACTTTCGCAAAGACGGAATCTACGAGTTGAGTATTGAACGCGCTTGCGGAGACTCAGCTTTGGGCGTTCGTATTTTTGTGTATGCAGATGGCGCTGATATCGGGGTCTGTAACAACGTGCCGCAATCGGTTCTGCAAGAACTCAGTGCGTTAGGCGGAAAAACGCTTGGGAAGGTTCTCAAGGTCCGTGAACATAGCGGAGTCGTAGAGATTATTGTCGCACTTGACTCAGAAACAAAAGCTGGTGAGGCCGCGTGAGATGACGATCAACGGTCGGCCGAAACCGATATTTCACAGTTCTGACGTCCCCCCAAGCCTCGGCTGCTTGCGGTGTCCTGACTTTCAACTCTGCGGCGGGTTGCAGAATCTGGAGGGAGTGTTCAACTGCGAAAGCTTCTGTGATTGCGAGGACGAGTCCGCGTGCCAGCGGGTTTGCCGTCGAAAACTGCCAGAGTATATCGATCGTGTGCATGAGATTCGCGGTTTCGATCTCCGTGATATTCCTCGTTATCAACCTGTGCCGACGCATTCTCTACCTTATGTCGTACCCCACATCTATCACCGGTCAAAACGAGTCAGTGAATTAAGCTATCCGGCAGTATCCGTATCCTTGGGCCAACTCTTCGATCATCATTCCGGCGTCGCCAAGTATTCGTCTAAAGCAGAAGTCGCCGAAGCTTTTCGATTTGCTCCGACCGCAGCTTTGATCATCAACGGCGTAAGTGAAGATCAGCCTATAGAACATTACTGGACGCACCGCAAAGCCACAGCTTTAGCCGAAAAGCTTGCGTTGCTTACGCCCTCGCTCGTAACCGCGCCGAACTATAGCGTTTTTACGAACGTCCCACGATGGGACAACATGTTCAGTATTAAACGTATCGGTATCTGCTGGTCCGAACTGATCGCAGCTCGTATTCCAGCTTCACTGCACCTAAACGCGCGGACGGACCAAGACTGGTGTCGATGGACTGATTTCGTTTTCGAACGCGAGGAAGTGAATTCCGTGACGTTTGAGTTTGCGACAGGCGCAGCGGTTAAGGATCGCGCCCGTTATCACATCGACAAGCTCGCCACACTTGCGCGGAAAGTAAATCGTGATCTCCAGCTGGTCGTTCGTGGCGGTTACATATATCTGAAAGAGCTCGCCGACGCCTTCAATGAGGTTGTGTTCATCGATACGACTGCGTTTATGAAGACCATGAAGCGAAAGCGGCTTGATTGGGCTCCAGGGCGAAAGAAACGGTGGCCCTCGTCGTTCACACCGAAGGGCTTTCCTTTAGACAATCTGCTATTTCACAACGTCGACACCCACGCGGCGATGATCGCATTCGAGCGATTGTCCCCTTCGCCTTCTCACGCACAGGAGACTATCTCATCCGAGAAGCCTTTTATAGACGAGAGACAAGGCAGACTTTTTTAAGCACATTTAGGGCTTTCCTTCATCGCAAAGTCAAAAAGTTTTAGGAGGGACCACTCGACAGTGGTTTTGAAGAGTTAACTTGAATATCGACAATCGCGAACCGGCAGATCGACGCATTTGTACGGACTGTATTGGAGAAGCTTTCTTGCAGGCGGAAATTCGTAAACGCGGCAACAGTGATGTCTGTTTCTATTGCGGCGGTAAAGCGCAGACGTTCTCAATCGGGGAAATGGCTGAGGTAATAAAGATGGCACTTCGTGAACATTATTATCACACGCCTTCTGAGCCTGACGAATTCGAATACGCAATGCTGAAGCACTCAGAATATGGATGGGAACGTGAAGGGTATCCGATAGTGGACGTAATCGCCGATTGTGCTGATATCGCCTCAGAATGTGCCGAAGATATCCTTACCGTCTTGGCAGAGCGGTATTCTGACACTGAGGAATCGCAATGGGATGACGAAGATCCGTTTAGCGGGGATGCGCATTACGCAGAAAAGTCGGTCGATGATGCAGAGTCACAGGCTATCTGGCGACGTTTCGAAGAAAGCCTTACAACGGAGAGCCGCTACTTCAATCAGTCCGCACAAGCAACACTAGCGTCGGTCTTTGGGGATCTCGGCGACCACAAAACCGCTGATGGCAAGCCTGTTGTTATCGAAGCTGGACCTAACACGACGGTCACCGGTTTTTATCGGGCTCGCGTTTTTCAGTCACATGATAAGCTCGAAGAGGCATTGAAAAGGCCAGATCAGGAGATTGGTCCGCCACCAGCTTTTGCGGCGACAAACGGACGCATGAATCCTCATGGGATAGCAGTGTTTTACGGCGCACTAGACCCGGCAATCGCGGTAGCAGAAGTACGGCCCCCGGTTGGGAGCAAGGTTGTCGTTGGTAAATTTGATCTGGTTCGGCTAGTGCGCTTGCTCGATCTCGAAGCCCTCAAGTCCGTTATTGTTGAGGGTAGCGTTTTCGACCCTGAGTACATCGGGCGGTTGGAGCGAGCGAAATTTCTGAATTGGCTTAGTGATGAGATTACGCAACCGGTGATGCCGAGTGATGAACCGTTCGGCTATCTGGCGACGCAAGCCATTGCGGATTTCCTTGGGACCGTCGTTGATCCGCCGTTGGATGGCATTCTTTATCCTTCCGTTCAGGGAAGCGGGCCGAACTTGAATGTTGTCTTGTTTCACAAGGCCTCGCGCCTTCAAGAGTTGGATATTCCGGATGGAACCGACATCTCAGCGACGCTCACGAGGCCAACCGAAGAGGGCGAAGAGATCGATTACACTGTCTTCGAACAAGTGCCTTCGGTCGTCGCCGACCAGCCAATCTTTCCTGGCATTCCGATGACGAGCTATAGGTCGGGTCCTCCTGAATACGATTCACGGGAAACTACTCTTAATCTGGCGGTAGACAGTTTACAGGTGCATCACATCACGGGCGTCAAATTTGAAACTGAACCGCATCCTGTAGATCGATATAGATATGAAAAAGAGAAGTCGTGAGAAGCTTGCGGTTATCATACGAGAGGATACTGGTCCAGTCCAGGTCTTGTACGGTGTCGGTGGAGTCGCGGATCGCGGCACATCTGGAGCGCGCGTCATTTAAGATCAGCTTTTCAATAGCTTCCTCTCTCTGGATAAAGAAACGTCAGCACTCCGAACCGGCCCAACTGGATTGATTCTTCGATAAAAACTGCATTTCGGCTGCTGGCGCTACTGACAAATGGGAACCAGGCAGAAGCAGTGGTGCCGGCCGAAAAGAACCCTGGGGCAGGCGCCGGCTCGCCGCGAATGGCGCGCGCGGTGGGTGAGTCCGGCGGTAATTTATCAACCGAGCGAATAGTTTTTCGAAAGCCAGCCCGGACCGTTTCGGTTGAGGGCCATCCCCAGACCAGACGTTCGCTATTCCACTTAAGTACGAGGCAGGGAACAATATCCAACTTGAGGTACTTGAGAGCGGTGCTGGTGACGGAGGTACCGCATTCATTGGCGACGTTGAGAATGCCTTGCAGGCCGGACGGCACACGCTGGGCCATCCGGCGAAACCGCGTTGACGGCATCAGCAGATTTGACGCGAAGTGATCAGCTTCGCGTTCAACCACCAGATCCGATTCATATTCACAGACGGAAGGATGCGGCGGCAGCCCGGAGGTCATCGCGTTCCGATGTTCATCAATGAAGTAGTGGCCCAACTCATGGCCGAGCGTAAAGCGCGCGCGCGTGGAATCTGAGTGCTCTAGGCGGTTCAGATTGGCGTAAATGTGGAAACGCCCCGACTGGTGTTCCAGCAAGCCATCAAAGGCGTCACCGTAGTAACCAAAACTCGAGGTTATTTCCTTCGCTCGCATGATGGCAAGCGGCTCAATGCGGCGCGCAGGAAAATAATCTTCGGCAATAGCCTCAGCTAGCTCGGCTAATTCCTGTTCACGGTCCGGCGAAAGTTGAAGCTGGCGACCCCTACTCGTCATCAAGGTGTTCCGCTGTCTTTCGATCGCGTTTCATGCGGTCCTCGACTTCCGGAGGGATGTTTTTGCCGGCGCGCGCGGCGCGGGCCAGTAACTCTGAGGTGCCTCCGTCGTCTGGCTGCAGAACTGCAACCCGGCCACGTCTCCTTAAAGACCGATTCAATACCAGATCCGGGTCACGTAGTTCAGGCGGAAGCTCTTCGTTATCTTCGTCGGTCATGGTTGCTTCCGCAGCACTGACGTCGCCTTCGGTTTGTGGAATGATCCAGCCCCTGGCCAGGAAGGCTTCATAGACTTGCTGCTCCAACTCTTCGAACTCGTCCGCTGTTGCTTTCTCGATGTCGTGGGGTTTCTTTCCCATGCTTACATTCTTCAACCTGTTCTCGACTTTATATACTGTTTCATCTTGCGGAGGGCCCGGCTCTTGATCTGGCGCAGATTGTCGGAAGTCGTCTTCAGGGAGTTTGCCAGATCTTCTATGACAGGTCGGGGTAAGTTCTTCCCCGGCTCAAAATACTGGAAGACAGTCCGCAGCACGATTTGCTCTCTCTCGGATAGCGAGTCAATCGCTTCGTCGATGAGTTGGCGGCGTGCTGAGGTTAAGGATGTTTGTCTTGGCTCAGGCTCCGGCGCCGGATCGTTCTCGTCGAGCGGCACCTCTCGGCGACCGTCCCGATCGCGCAACATGTCGCGAAAAATGTTTAGTGCAATTCTGCCCAACCACGCCCTGGTTCGTCGCGCTAACCTCTCCGTGTCCTTGATGCCGGCGGCGTCGAACGTGCCGGCCCTGTCGTAAGCGCGTATCAGAGTTTCCTGGACCAGGTCATTGGTCCCAGCCTCATCCAGAACATTCTTCGTAAAACGCAGGCAGCGCCGGTAAAGGTATTTGGCATGGCGCCGGAAAAACTCCGCCCAGGCCGCACGGGCGACGGCTGGATCGTCCGCGCGCATGGACATGTAGATGAGCAGATCTTCGTCATTCTCATAGCGAAGATCCACGCCGGGACCGGCTGCCTGGACTGATTCCATCTGATTGCTGCTCGATTACGACGTCAATTGAAAACTCTCATCGAGTATACGGAAAAGCGTGACAGAAACCACCTGGGGCGCAGCGTGTCACGCTTCTTCGTCTTTATGGCGGAACGGTAATCGACGCGTTCACACGAATTTTTTAGGAGAGGTGATTTTAGCGATGCAAGATCAGCAACCAAACGTTTCGGGAGGAAAGCCGAACCCGCGGCCGAAACCAGATCCGCAACCGGGTCCTGAGGTACAAATAACAATCAATGGTGTCGCGAAGACTATCCACCGTGGCCGCCGCACCGTCATCGAAATCAAGCAGCTCGGCGCGGTTGCCCTGGCCGATGAGCTGGAACAATTGATCGACGGCAAGCTGCAACCGCTGACTGATGACGGCGCCGTCACGATCAAAGGCGGCGAGGTATTTATGAGCCATGCCCGCTCGGGAGGCTCGTCGTAAAACGATTATGGAATTTTCAGCAGAACAATTGCAGGAACTGCGCGAGCTCTGTCCTGGAGCTCAGCCCTGTGGAGAAGGCGGCGTACCCTACATCTTTCTCCCGGAGCTGAACATGCCGGAGGGATGTGCACCGGCGCAGGTCGATGCGTTGCTGTGCCCGACGGCGCACCATGGTTACACTTCACGATTGTTTCTCGCTCAGCGAGTCAGCTCGCCGCAGTCGCGCAACTGGAGCACCGAGGCGCGCATCCTCGAGCGCACCTGGTATGCGATCTCGTGGAAATTCGAACAGCCCAACCTGCGCCTCGCACAGATCCTGGCGCTGCAACTGAGGGCGTTCCGATGAGCGTGCGCTGCCGGGTTCCGGAACAACTTTATCGCCGCGTCCGCGAGGATCTGGCGCGGCCCCATGAATTCGCCGCTGAACGCGTCGGGTTCCTGTCGGCGCGACTCGGTAGCCGCGTCGGCGATGAACGCCTTGTCCTCTTCAGCGGTTATCACGCGGTGCCGGACGATCAGTACATTGACGACCCACGTGCCGGCGCCCGGATCAACTCGACTGCGATTCGCGAGGCCATGCAGCGCGTCTTAGATAGCGGAGACGGATTGTTCCATGTTCACCATCACGCTCACCCGGGCCGGCCGGGGTTCGGTTGGATGGACCAAAGAGAAACTCCGAGCATCGTGTCGAGCCTTCAGGTCGCCGGGCCCCATCAAGCGCACGGCATGGTCTTACTGAGCAATGATTTTTGTATCGCGCACATCTGGCTGCCTCGCGTCGAGAAACCGGTGGTGGCGCAGCGAGTCACTGTAATTGGCTACCCACTACAGTTTTTCGACGCGGAGGGTGAATGACAAACGACAGGTTTTCGCGACAGTCATTTCTTGGTGAGAGAGCGCAGGAGATTATCGGAAACTCCATTATCGGCATCTGCGGTCACGGTGGCGGCGGCTCACACATCGTGCAGCAACTCGCGCACGTCGGCTTCCAGCACTATCGAATTTACGATGGTGACATTGCCGAAGACTCAAACTTGAATCGTCTCATTGGCGCCACGGTAGACGATTGTCAGAGAGAATCGCGCAAGACCACGATCGCCGAGCGAACCATCAAGGGCTTGCAGCCCAACGCGGACGTGAAAGTATATCCCTGTCGTTGGCAGAACCAGCCGGAGCCACTACGTGCCTGCGACTTGATCTTCGGATCCGTGGACGGCTTCGCCGAGCGCCGTGAACTGGAAGCCTGTGCGCGCCGGTATTTGCTTCCACTCATTGATATCGGCATGGACGTTCACTGCGTTGAGAATGAACCTCCGAGAATGGCAGGCCAGGTAATACTCTCTGTGCCTGGTGGACCATGCATGTTCTGTCTCGGCTTTTTAAACGAACAGGTGCTGGCGCGCGAAGGAGAACGTTACGGTGATGCCGGACCACGACCACAAGTGGTCTGGCCCAACGGAGTGCTTGCGTCGACAGCAGTTGGGATCGCGGTTGACTTGTTGACTGATTGGACCAGGGAGTTGCGATCAGTCGTTTATCTGGAGTATGACGGAAACCGGAATACGATTAAGCCGCATGTGCGTTTGCAGTATCTCCCAACTAGCCCGTGCCCGCATTATCCGGCGAACCAGGTAGGGGATCCAGCCTTCACAATGCGCTAAAAGACGGTTACAAGAAAACTCAAGCTAGAGAAACGATGACAAAGTACCTGGAACATCAGGACCATCGACCACTGCCGTGCCACTGCACATCCCCGCCAGCTCTAAGAGTGTCATAGATTATGTTAGCTACAGTGTTGAGGTAGATTCTGCCGGTGAGTAGGTGATTCCACGCCACGCCCCAAGAGCGATTAGTTCTGATTTGGCACCGGCATGGTAAGTGCATTACACCCTAGCGAGTCAAAACCGAACGACTTCTCGTCGTTTTGACTGAACGTTAAACAGGTTTATGCAAATTTGGAGTATTGTTACTTATCGGTTATAATGGACTTGCTTCGTTAAAGAGCGAACGGTACACGCGGGATTTAACGCGCACGGACTGCTAACGAGAAATTTGGAACGGCAGCCACGGCTTATTAGTTTCAGTTCAGCGCTCGCGACGCTGGACTGTTAGTCGGATTAAACGGAGCGGCAAGAGGGCGGGATCCATGGGTCCTGCCCTTTGTTTTTGTGTTCGACTAAACGAACGAAGCTACTTTACACAAAACGGCCTGCACACGTCAACATGTATAACCACAATATATTGGGCGTCCAGTCCGGGCGTGGTTGGGCGCGCAACCACAACACCTTGTGGTACGCAGCCACCCTACTTTGTGCTACGCGGATAGCGTTTAGTCTCGGTCGCTGTGGCCGTAAAACCCTTTTTTGATGACTGTATGATCATTCCCTTTATTTCTCATGCAAATTACCCTTCATTCTCTCAGTAATGTATGTTGCATTTTTCGCAGGAGCCGCGCTTTGTCCACCGCAATATCCGCAGACGTAGCGATTTGCTGGAGATTAACTTTACTAGTACGCCGCTTGGTGTTATTTGAGCGTCTTGCGCTTTACTCGTTAGATTACACCAGCCGCGTGAGCTCTCTTTGGCTCATCCGTAGTAGGGAATCCAACTGCTCCGCACCTTTCGTGTTGAAGGTACTTCTTCAGTAACACAAAAGGGGAGATTTCAACTTTGGAGAAAGGTGACATTACCACTTGGGCTGCCACGGCTCAATTGACGAACAGTCTCTGTGTCATCGGGTAATACAGTTTGCCATCATGGACGGTCAGACTTGAGATTTCAGAAACTAGTTAATTGCTTTTCGAGGGACTCAACCTTATTAGTCCTCCGATAATAGCCCATCCGCTCAATCATCTTCTTAACCTTATTAAAGTGCTCCAGTGCCTTTTCCCTCTCGCCCTGTGCTAAGTACAACTGAGTGTATTCTAAATGGCAATCAGCTTGCTGAAGTGCCAGGTTGCTAATTGTGGTATCGGTGATCACCTCATCGAGGTTAGCCCGTGCACGATTAAACTCACTCGTGACCCGATACAAACCTACTTGGATCAACAAACCAAGCGATTTGAATTCCACTATCCCAGCATGGCGCAGGTTATCCATCGCGTGAATAAGAGTGGCTGTAGCTCCATTGAGTTGGTCGGGTTGATCCTCTTGAAACTGTAAAAGGTAACAGTGACCTAATGCCAAGTACGCAAGAGCAATGTCTAGTACTACATCCCTGATAGTTGCAAGGCGCAGTTCTTTAACAGCTAACTCTTTTACTTCTAAGTACTTTCTTTGGTCCAGCAGCAGGTCACAATAGTAGTAGCAATAAAGAGAAAATAAGTCCGGGGATGTAGGATATGCTGCTTCGGTCAGCTTACTTGCCTCGGCAAAGAGTGCCTCTGCTTCTGACAGTCGTCCCAGTTGATGTAAAGTACTCGCCAATCTAGCCCTACTCTGCAGTCGTCGTACGTCATTACCGCTTCGATTTGCCAATTGTGTGCTTACGTCAGCATAATGTTGCGCTTGGGTTAGATCTCCGAGGTTTTGGTATATCAAGCTGAGATTGGCGGCATCACCTGAAGCATTAAACCAATCATGCAAGGCAACACGCGCTTCGAGTCCCGCCTTTACGGTCGACGCAGCTTCATGCATTCGTCCAAGCGACTGAAGAATCCAACCTACTTCTCCCAAGATAAATGCGGAGGAAGACTTTTCTAAAGAAGCTACCGGCTGGTCCCAGGGAACAACAAAAAAACTGGAAAGAGCAGCCAAGTCAGCACTCCATGATGCTAACTTTCTTTTGCTATAAAACGCCGTTTTTCTCGAAACCCGCTGTATATATATTTTATCTAGAACCTCTTGAAATCTACCGGCCTCACAGCCGTGCATGATAGCGTCATAAAGCAACGCCATCTGCTCGACCGTATCGGGAAATACCTTGGCGGTACGTTTGAAATGCCTATAAAGACGATAATGCCCTGCTGCCCAAGCAGCAGTGTGTGTTCTAAGTCGATGGCGAAAGTGATCACGGACCAAAGGGTGTGTATCCAGTGTATCGGGTTGATTCCGGTCTCGTTCAGACAAAAGCTTACTACGGCGCAGTCTTGCCAACACTTGCTGCCATTTAGGTTTTGTTAAAAGCCGCAAACGGTGAGTCAAGCCGGTAATCGCCGGTGCCCTCAGGAGCTCATCTACGGCCTCTTTGGTAGCTGGACCATTGAATAGACCCAGGATTTGCAAGATGTCCAACTCTGGACCGTCGCCAAACCAACTCTCATATGAGAGCATTACTCTCTGTGCGTGCTGACCATGCCTATCGTCATCTTCAAGTGCTTTCACTTCTTTCAATCGATGTATATCGCCATAGAACACGTCGCTGAGATAGCTACCAAGCAGGGTGAGCGCGAGGGAATGCCCGTCGAATTCTTCAGACGCAGCTTCGAGCTCAACTTGTTCGCCGTTTACACCTTGCGCTCGAAGTAGTTCTGCTCCTGCACACGAAGAAAGATGGTCGAGATGGATTTGGACAACTGTGTTGTTTTCAAAGGAGCCCAGATCGGTAACATCTTCACGAGTCGAGATAATGCACAACCCATTATTGTTTGCCGTCAACTCACGCAAGAGGGACTGGAGTGCTTGATCTTTTAATCGACCTTGATTTGGGCCGGGTGGGTACTGAAGCGGCTCCATTCCATCGAGCACCAGCAATGTGCGCTGCTTACTAAGAAGTTGAGCCAAGCGTTCGCCTTTATCCCATGGCGAGCCTTTACTGGGCTCAAGATCTCCGAACCAAATCAAGGCCGCCTCCATAAATTGGTCCGACGAAGTCACGAGATCGTTTCTGCCCTGGCTGTAAAATGACCATGCGAATACTCGCAATGCTCCGACATAGTCAGCCTGTGCCATCTGCGCTTACCAACGATTAATCAATGCAGTTTTGCCCACACCTCCCCATGCCACTAGACTTACTACATGAATTTTCTGATTAGCCCATAATTGATCAAGCTGCTTCAACTCGCCATCACGACCGAACATTGGGCGCCGGTGATGGGTAAACGTGAAATATTGACTTTGACGGACTTTTCAAATGGTTGGGAGAGTGTGAGCCAATGTTGCAGTAGATCCGGTTTGACGACGGTCTTATAGAAACGAGCTTCGTGGTCCTTCCTATAGCTAACGAGCAGCTCCACCGGAAATCCTTTGACGAGGTTCGGATCGTCGATGATTTTATTGTGAGAGGCGCACATCAAGATCAGATTTTCAAATCCGTCACGCTCTTCGGGCGACTGGGACGGGTCGTAACGGGGTCCTCCAGGACTTCTCGCCTTAATGTGACAGATTTCTCCGACCATTACATCGTGTTCGGTGTCAAAGATAGGATTCGTGCATCCGGGAAAGGCGCACTCATTTCCAGAAAGCGTGAAGAGCTTACGTTTAGTTTGTTCGGTTACTGCCACAGCCTAACTGTATGTTACACGTTCTCCAGTCGGCAAACGGCCGTCGATATGCAAGTAACGAAGTGTGCACGTTGGCCGCCTCCCTCTGGTATATCGTGCTTCGCATAGGACCAAGCACCTCATCCTGAGCAGGTTCGAACAATCGATATCACAATTGTCCGAGGGGCGCTTATCTATACGTTTGCATGTTGCGCAACACTCCGTTTCGAATGCTCCTCGGTTCGTTACATCATGGAATCAAAAAGATCTAACGTATTTAGTACCGCATCTCCAAACCCTTCTCGATGTCTTGGGCCAGTTTGCTACCGACACGGCTAATAACTGCGGCTATTGCCTGAAGTTTGGCGGACTCAATCGCCATGTTGTGAACAATGTTGGCGCTGTTCATCTTCCCGCTGAAATCAATCTGGATTGCCTGATTGCTTATCCCTCGCGCGGTTTGATGAGCGGCGATCGATGTGCCAGCGGCGGCGTAAGCAGCTCCAACAGTTTCTTTACCTTGCTTCGTCGAGATAGCAGCCATGCGATCGCCAGTCCGACGTTCGACGTTCTGTGCATCACTGAAACTTTGTGACGCATTCGCGTTAACTCCGCTCGTATATTCAATTCGCGCGGCGTCGTACCCGCGCTGGTGCAATGTGAGGGGCATCGCGCCGTATTTGCCGCCAGAAGCTCCTGACACGGTTCCAGATACCCCTTCACGAATCAGATCGATAGGACCACCGAATAACGGTATGTTACCCAAGCCTCTCGACCATTCCTGTTTGCGGCCGACTTGGGAATCCGTATTAGTTTCACTCGCCTGGCGAGCGCTCTGGGTGTTGTTATCTCTGATCGAGCGTTGAGTACTGATCTGGGCCATTTGCTCGTTGTAGCCGGCCACGCCGCGACTTGCGCTGCCAAACATCGTGTATGCCTGGCTCACGCCACCACGAGCGGCGGCCATAGCTGCACCAGCAGTCGACTGTGCTGATGACAGTGCTTGAGCTTTGCCGGAAATAAATGCGGCTTGATTACGCAACATGCCGGACTCGCGACTCGCGCGAGCTTCCGTAGTTTGTGCATCGTAGGAGCCTTGGGCCTGAGTGTTTTGGGCCAACTGATTTATCGATGCGGCAGCAGTCGCACTGTAGGCTTCAACGGCGGTGCCAATAACCATCGCTGCAAACTGTGACATCGCGGCCGATACACCTTCATAAACCTGGCCCATCGAGAAGCGGTAAGCAAGGTATGGTGAGATCCACAAACAGCCGCCGGCGATCGTCATCATCAAAGTGGCGATCGCGACGACGTACACGGGAGAGGCGAAGTTACTCTTAATCGCGTACATCGTGGCGTAATCCCAGTTGTACAATGGCTCGGAATCTCCAAGTGCCATTGCCATGTTGCCGAAAAGGTAAGCAAGTGCACGTATGAAATAGCTCACTGCGGGCCAAATCAAAGTCAACACGCCTGCGCCCCAGGCGAACGGGTAGGTCACCTTGTGGGCGAGTTTTTGATCAATGGCAACAGCCATCATCAATGGCGCGGCTGCCTTGAAGATGAGAACCAGAACGGCGCCTAAGACCAGCAGCCAAAAATCGCCGGCCTCAAGAATTGTGCGAGCTGCATTTAGCAGGTTGAAGAGAGTGGGTAAGGTGTAGGAAGAGTCGTTCAACTTCTTGTCGAGGTCTTTGATCGTGCCCTCACTATCATAAAGTACGCCGAGAAACGTGCCGGCCGTATCGCTGTTGGGCTGAACGGTAAAATCACGTCCATCAACCTGCACGGTGAACGTGCCCATTACCAGCTTCTCGTACGATTCATTGAAGCTATCACGTTGCGCCTTGTAAAACTCAAAGAGCAGTCCGCCGCCGGCACTGCCGTTGATCTCGTTACCTTCAGCAATCTCCCTCCCAGTCGCCGCCATCTGTCCGATGATCCAGACGCTAGAACCTACCAGACCAAAGAAGAAGAGCGATCGCAGGAAGAAGAAGATGAGGTTTGCATTGCCGCCACCTGCGTTTTCCCGCCACAGACGCAGAAAGCTAAAGACCAGGACCAATACGGCAACCGCCACGGCAATACCGTAGACCCAGTCCTGTACATGACTGAGCACCTCGCTCTGCAGATAGGGAAGGAGTTGAGCTGCCTTGATGCTAAGCCGAGCAATATGGTCCGACAGGGTAGGACCATTCGGCGCCGGCGTTTGCGCGCGTGCTGTAAGTGCGGAAGCAAAGAGACCTACTACCACCAGCACGAAACGAAACCTGACTTGTTGAAACTTACGTTGCGACATCATTCCCTCGCTCTATGGCTGTCCCGGGTGCGCGTTGATTATGAGATCCGTCAAGGTGTGCTCGATTTGGTCTTTGGTATCTTGAAGGCTCAACCAACCATCGGTCGCTGCCATGATCGAGAAGGCAAAGTTCTCCATGTCCTGCAACCTCAATCCATATTTGGCCGCGCGTTCGGTAATCTTGTCTTGCAATTGGGCGTGCTCTTTTTCCAACTCCGCGATCAGTTGCTGTTGCTGAAGAATGACATCATTGAGGTGCGCAACATTTGATTGGTCAACATCGGCTTTACTCTTCTCGATCTCCAATTGTTGTTCAGCTTGTTTCAACAGTTCGCGAGCGACGGCGAGATCCTTTTGCACCTGAGTACGCCGGACACACCAGCTTTCAAGCTGACTGTCATTCCGCGCGAGCTTATCGAGACGAGCTACCGTCTGATCGGCTGAACGGCCGATCGTGAACTTCAGATAGTTTTCCAGATCTCTTAGATCCTGTTCCGGATCAAAGATGCCGTTACGCAGACGGTCATCGATGCCTTTAAGCATCGCGATGCGGTAGCGGATCATGCCTTCGAGCTGCCGTTTCAGTTGAAATGAGCCGCGAACGATTTGGCCGACATTGCTGATAAAGCGTACGAGCCGCACATTCCGCGCTAGTTGCTCGTCAACGTTGCGCAGCACGCCCTGCATCGTGGTGAGCTGTTGGATGGTTTTGTCGACCATGGTGGCGTAGTGACGAATCGTTTCCAGCCAGCGATTGGCCTCTTCGATTTTTTTCGCAAGCTGTAAGGCATAGTTTGTCGGATCCCATACGGTGAACTGTGCCGGTACAGGTGCTGCCGGAACGATCAGCATTCCGACCAGTACTCCGACAATTGCATATCGTAATAATCGGTTTCTCATAGCGATCTCACTTTCTGGAATAGAGTGACTCTTCTGTCAGTAATGATTCGTCGAACAGCAGACCTGACGCGGCCAGTCCTTGCGGATATTGCGAAGCAAGCCAGGCGATAACTTCGGTAAGCGGCCAATCAGGCCGAAGTGCCGCCGCGCGTGCTCTGGCGTTAGCCTCATCGGGATGCGTCGTGAAGGTCCAAAGGAGAGTCGGACTTAGATTGTTTTGCACTACCTCGACTTGTTGATGATCACCAGAGCCGAGGACCATCACCCATTGCGTGTACAGACCGTCGAGGTTTTTGAGAGCGCTGATGGCCTGAAGGGTTCGCGGTGAGAGTCTCGCGTCGCTAGCAAGCAGTGACAGATCGCCCGTCTGTTTGCCAATCAGCTTCACGCCCGCCGTGCTCGTGACGTCGTGCATGCCCTCGAAATCGGCGTAGGTGTGCGTCATCATCATTGTGACAACGTTATGTTTCCGGCCATGGCGAGTACCTTTCTTCAGCACTGGAATCAGACCGGGAAAGTTGTGCCGGTATTCATGGACCTCGTCGAATACCACCAACGTTGGTGCACGGGTGCCGTCCGGCTGCTTGGCACCGATCGCGCGAATGACCCGGGCGCCAATACGGTTCGCCAATGTCTGCTTGATGTCGGGTTGAAAAGGGTTTAGAGAGTCGAGTTCGTATACGTCATAAGCAGAGGTGATCTGAAAGTCCGGATGCGTCGGCGCATCCAGCCACGGATTACCAAGATATTTCTCGAGTGCGAGGGCGATTTCCCGGGCACGATCGTTGAGTGCATCGCTGCCGAAATCGTAAGCCTCCAGCATCGCAACCAGATCGGAATGAACGGGTTCGCGCCGCGGCTTGCCTGGACCATTGCGCGGCGCGATGTTCTTCAGCACCTGGACCACTGCTTTCGAGAGCAGATCGCGCGCCAGCGGATCACTTGCTTCAGCCAGGTTCATGGCGTCCATAACGATCAGCGAAATCTGTTCGGTGACCTTGTTGAGTTGCAGATCCTTGCCGTAGGAGAGTTCGGGAAAGTCCCAGATATTGATTGCTTTGGGATCTTCGGGAGTGAAGCGGTGGTACCTTGCGCCGGTGACGAACGCGTGTGGGGCGAGCGAGCCACCATTATCGAGAGCATGAACGCGCAGATTAGCAACGGTGGCGAGAGCGTCATTTATGATCCTCGCCCCGCAAATGGTTTTGCCTGCGCCGGGCTCGCCAAGAATCAGCACCACCGGCGATTTGATCTTTGTGCGACTCGACTTGTCCCACAAACTCAGACCAGTCAGGCGACCTGAGACGGTCGTAAGTAGTGTGTGCGGACGATGTGATCCGCCCCAGGAGGATTCGGCAGGAATGAACGCGGCGAGGGAATGAGCTACTTCAGTCAGCTCACGGCCGTTCGTTCGATTGCACGCTTCACCAACCAGCGTACCGGGATACAGACAGTGCAACGCCGCTGGTTCTTCACGTGCGGCCTGCACGCCGTCAAGTGATTGAAAGGTGCTTACCAACGTGTCTGCGTTTACATCGAGTTGTTTGACCGACCGTTGACGGTCGACACGACTACGTGCTGGATCACCATAGATAACCGCGTACTGCCGCAGTTTCACCAGTGCCTCACGTGACCCTGTAATCGCTCGACGCGTCTGCTTTAGATCGTTAAATGACGCCTCTGCTTCGGGTGTGAGCTCGTAACGACCGTCAGCGCGGGTTCCAGATCTCTCTACATGTTTGATATGCGAATCGAGTTTTGCTTTCGCCTTTTCACGATCGATGCTTATGAACTCGGTGATGATCGTGTGCCTGAAAGCGAGACCCGGATGTGCCGTCAACGCACGCATCGCATCCGCAGCGATGAACTGTTCCCCAGGTGCAAAGATAGAAACGATGGTTGCAGGACAGATGCCATGCATCACATACCAGCCACGATCTTCTATCGTTTCACTGCAGAGATAGTCGCGCAGGTCAAGTCCGTCGAATTGCGGCAGACGTGGCACTGACGGCGAGCCGGTCACATGGCTTTGATAGACAGCTCGCCAGAGTTGTTCACGGTTCAGGCGCTGCAGACTCACAGGACTTTGCATCTCCAGTAGCCGAAAATACTTTTCTGCCTGGCGAAGACTGTCTTCCTCATGTTCGCGAATGCGACGGACAACTCCGTCATTTCGGGACTTGGACCAGTGTGCAGCCGCGCGGTGCTTGAGGCCACTTAGACGGTGCTCGCGCCAGTCAGTGATCATTGACGCAATGAACGTGTTGAACCCATGCAAAGAGCGGTCATTCTCGTGACTCATAGGAACGCGCACGAATAACGAAGCATGCTCTTGCCGAAATACGCCCGTATCAGCCATGGCTTTCAGAAAATCAAGGTTTAGATCGTGAAGCCGAGCGGCGGGGAAATAGGCCTCTTTATAGCTGCGTGCCCGCAGGTGCTCGGCGATCGCGCGCCCGGAATCAGGACCAACTGCGTAACGAAACTGCAAAATGGTTCCTGCCGGCAGATCTACCGTGAGCATATCGGCAAAGCCATCAATGTACGTGTCCGCGACTTCATCCGGGGCAAGCATGGTGGGCTGGAGCGGCAGACCGTAGCCGCGTGTATATGAACCGTCCGTATGACGTAAGACATCTCCATACAAGCCAACGATTGATGACTCGCGCGTATGACCGGAAAGCCGTCGTGCTTTGGTCTGCGCCCTCCGTTGTAGAAGACGCTCTCTCTCAAGAGCACCGTCGCGGCTCCGTGAAAAATCGCGAAGATCTAGGGACGCCCGCCTTGCAGTCGGAATTAGACGCAAGCCTGCACCAATGGCGAGGCCAGACGCGGCCGCAGCAGTAAGACCACCTATTATTGAAGTTGGATCCATGATCACGTCCTCTTAATCGACTCATTTCGCCGTCAATAGCCACTCGCCGCGAGATCTGCGCCTACGATCAGCAGGGAACGTTCTTCGTGCGCGCGAGCCCTCAAATAACGCCTTGATTGAGTGCTGAAACCAATAAGGCTTACGTCCTACTTTTGTATAACGGAAGAACCCGTACGAAATGGCGGCGCTCCCAATTCCGGTGACAAACCACAGCGGTACGATTCCTAGCTTCAGCCGAAAGAAGAACGGCACCAGATAACCCACGAGTGTCGCCGCCAGGATGTATTTCCAGTCACTTATCAGGATGCCGAAACGTATGACGGGTAAATAGATGTTGGGTCGCACAGGTCGAAATCGCATATCAGTCCTCCAGTGACAGCCACAGGATCAGCGGATGAAGTTCGCAAGCCTGCCGATCCTGCTCGTCGTTTGTGACCAGACCAGCCGTAACGTCACTGATTAAAAGGCCGGCAGATCTGGACTGCGCCCGTTTGCATATTCGTTCCACAGCGCCACAATTCCGCCGAATCCCAGACACGCCGCACCAAAGATCAGTTGCGCGCCCCAGGACTGCCGGCGCATGCCATTAATGAGCGCCCAGCCGATGCCACCGATACCCGCGGCGATAAGTAACCAGACGCCGAGCGTCACCAGGTTCTGAATACCGGTGATCGGAGCATTCGGATTACCGCCGCTGATGATTGGTCCGCCGGTTTGTGCCGCAACGGGACAGACTGTAGAAAGCAGAACGAGAATTGCGGCGCCCCCAAACACCAACACAGGTTGAAAGATGCGCAAGAAGATTGCGGCGTTGAAACATGTCTGAGCCCATCGTACCGCACGGGACTGTTCAGCAAGGTACACGAGTATGCCAGAGGCAACGATTGGTTGGTCCATCTTAGTTCTCCTTTTACGGATCGAAGTGTTAGTTCGATGGAATTTCGTCTTGAGCTCACGGCGCTGGCCCATACCAGCACCGTGAGCAATTCGAACACTGACTTCCCTCCGCACAAGCTGCGGTTCCATTTTGTTTGCGCTGGCAACCGAAGCGGCTGAGTCAGCGTTCTTGCGCCTCACTTAAACAATACCTATGCCACGTGAGTATCAGTCGGTCTCAGCTTTGCGAGAGAGCGAGCAGAAGGGAGTGAAATATGAAGCCAGCAGTTCTATTGATCTGGATCGTGTTATTGACTACAGAAGTCTTCCCACAAGCGCAGAAACGAAGTCGAATGCCAAACACCTGGCGCACACGGGCCAGGGTTTATGAGCCGTTGATCGCATCGGCAGCAGAACGCCATAACGTCGATCCGAATTTATTGTGGACCATCGCTTATTTGGAGTCGCGGTTTAGACACGACGCGGTAAGTTATAAGAACGGGAAGCCGTGCGCTTATGGCCTGATGCAATTTACTGATGCCACGGCCTTACGTTATGGACTTACAAATCCACATGACCCCAGAGAATCAATCGATGCGGCAGCTCGCTTCGTGCGAGATTTGCAGGCTCGTTTTGGGCCGCGTGTTGACCTAATTCTGGCGGCTTACAATGCGGGTGAAGGAACCGTGGAAGCTTTTCGGGATGGCAGAACTTTGGTGTTGCCGAATAACAAGATGATCAATCCTCGCGGGCAGCGCACCGGAGGCATTCCGACATACGCCGAAACGCGGCAGTACGTTGCTCGCGGTGAAATCATTTACCAGGAGTTGACTCGCTCAGTGATCCCTCGGCCAGCGATCACAGTTGGTAACAACACCCTTAATATTGACCGTCAGGACAGCTTTTACTTTTCGGGTATTACCAGAAGCTCAACACCTGAGCACACCACCAAACCGGCGCGATCCAATAGTAAAAACTCAATTTACCCCGATTAGACGTAGTTTCGTCGCGATCGGCTAAAGAACGACCAGAGAGTAAACAATACCGTGCTCAATGGTCGTTTTTTATTGGAGATCGGTCCCTCTACAGAGTGTCACAATTGTGACACTCTGTGACACTTTGTGACGAAGTGTGACAGGTTGTGACAGTGGCTGGACCAGCCGACCGTTTCGCTCAACTGAAACAAGCAAGCCTCTGAAATCATCGATTAGTCCCTGTTTCTGACGCTTGGCACGGCCATTGTTCTGTTGGTGTTTGCGATCAGTGAAACGAGGATCGCTTTCTTGAAATTTGAGAGGAAGAAGACATGGGCCGACACATGACGCTGGAGGAATTTCTGAAAGCATTTACTGACGAAGAAACCGAGTCAGTGCCGGATGCGATCACTGTCCGCGTAAGCGATGCCGAGGTGTATAGCCTCGGCCACTTATTCATCCAGTTAATGGGAGGAGTAGCCCAGTGTTTACGACGTCCGCCAAAAAGCGGCCTGCGACGTCGACGCACGATGCGAAAGAAAGGGCGCGGGTCTTCTGACCCTCTAGTAACTGATTTGTCTGAAGCACCAACCAATAACGATGACGATCTGATTCATTGAGTAGTGAGTAGGAAACCTATGAGTACATCAAGCGAAGCACTGGAATTTCCGCACGACGGGAAAATGGCTGAA
>Ga0105237_10002593_pt1 | contig 22302 bp, 21 predicted proteins | sample KBSC24metaG_FD_81520 | JGI IMG/M metagenome (GOLD analysis project Ga0105237, IMG submission 81520) | Corn rhizosphere microbial communities from Kellogg Biological Station, Michigan, USA - KBS C2-4 metaG | ecosystem: Host-associated > Plants > Roots > Rhizosphere > Soil | place: Michigan, USA...
GCCATCTCAATGGCCTCCGAGGTAGGCCGCCTGGACGTCGGCGTTGTTGCGAACCTGATCGGGTGTGTCCGATGCGATCACCGCGCCGTTGACCATCACGGTGATCCGATCGGCAATCCTGAACACGGCGTCCATGTCGTGCTCCACGAGCAACATGGCGTGCCCCTCCTTGAGCTCGTTCAGCAACGCGAGCATGCGTTCGGTCTCCTCGGCACCCATGCCCGCCAGCGGTTCGTCGAGCAGCAGCACCTGCGGAGCCGTGGCGAGACACATGGCAATCTCGAGTTGCCGCTTCTGTCCATGGCTCAGAAGACCCGCCGTGCGAGTCAGGAGGTCGCCGAGCCCGGCCCGGGCCGCCGCGGCCTTCGCTTCCTCGTTGTTCCTGGTGTTGGCAAGCGAGCTCCGCCACCAGGACCACGGTCTTTGATGGCGGGCCTGCGCGGCAAGTCGACAGTTCTCGAACACCGAGAACGTCGGATAGATGGTGTTGCGCTGGTAGCTTCGACCAAGACCGGCACGTGCGCGCCGCGGTTGTGTCCAGCCGGTCACGTCGTGGCCAAGCAATTCGACTTCACCCGACGAAGGCGGGTACTCGCCCGACAGGATGTTGATCAGCGTGGACTTGCCGGCGCCGTTCGTTCCGATCACGGCGTGGACCGAGCCTCGCACGAACTCGAGACTGACATTGTTCACGGCCACGATGCCGCCCCAGCGCCGCGTGATGCGGCGGCAACGCAGCAGGACCTCAGACGACGGCTTCACGGATGCCCTCCTTTGACGAAGATTTCGCATCGAGAGCGCGAGCGCGCCCTTCGAGCCGCTCGCGCCACAGTGCCGGGATGCCCACGAGCCCGCGCGGCAACATGGCTGCGCTCAGGATGATGGTGAAGCCCAGCCCGAGATGCCAGTGCTTGGCGAACGCGCCGAAGACCGCTTCGGACTTGAAGAACTCCTCCAGCAGCGCCAGCGCGAAGGCGCCGATCAGCGCGCCCCTGAGATGACCCAGGCCACCCAGAATGATCATGATCAGCACCGCGCCGCTCTGGTGCCAGCTCATCAGCTCCGGGTTCACCACGCCATCCTTGACTGCGAACAGGAAGCCGGCGAGGCCGGCGATCGCGCCCGAAATCGTGAACGACGCCAGCTTGTACGGGAACGTGCTGAAGCCGGTTGCGCGCATCCGCTGTTCGTTGACGCGGACGCCGGCCAGCGCCCGCCCGAACGAGGACCGCAGCAGCAGCGCGAGAAAGCCGAACACCGCCAGCAGGCAGACGTACGTGAACCCGTAGAACGCAAGCGGCTTGTCCAGATCCAGCCAGGTCCCCAAGCCGGGCTTGCCCGGCAGATAGATGCCGTCCGTTCCGCCGCCCAGCGGGGTGTCGTGCACCACGTAGTAGGCCATCTGCGCGAACGCGAGCGTCACCATGATGAAGTACACGCCGCGGGTGCGCAGCGACAGTGCCCCGACCGCCAGCGCATACAGGCCCGCGCAGACCACGCAGGCGGGCAGCAGCCACCACAGGCTCGACGAGCCGGATTGCGACATCAGCAGTGCGGCTGCGTACGCACCGATGCCGAAGAAGGCGGCCTGGCCAAAGCAGACGAGGCCCGTGGTTCCGACCAGCAGTTCCAGGCTGAGCGCGAAGATCGACGAGATCATGATCTTGCCCACCAGGTCGACGCCATAGTTGCCGGCCACCGCTGGCCAGGCAGCGAGACCCAGGAACACCAGCAGCACGAAGGCGAGCTTGCCGCGTTGAATGCCAATACCGTCCATCTCAGCCCACCTTGAACAGACCGTCCGGCTTCCACAGGAGGATGAGCGCCATCAGGACATAGACCAGAACGCCCGCCGCCTGCGGCAGCAGCACCTTGCCGAACGTGTCGACGACGCCGATGAGCAACGCCGCCAGCAACGCGCCACGGATGGAGCCGATCCCACCGATCACGACGACGACGAAGCAGACGATCAGCACGGTGTTGCCCATGCCCGGATAAACCGACGAGACGGGTGCCGCCACCATGCCGGCCAGGACGGCGATCGCCACACCGGCCGCGAACACGAGTCGATAGAGGAACTTGATGTCGATCCCCAGGCTTTGAACCATCTCGCGGTTCGTGCTGCCTGCGCGGATCATCATTCCCAGCCGCGTGCGCGTGAAGACGAAGTACATGCCCGCGGCCAGCAGCAGGCAGACACCACTCACGAACAGTCGATAGACGGGGTACGTCATCAGTTCGCCCAGCGGAAGACTGCCGGCCAATGTCGGGGGAGCGTCGACACCGTGCACGTCGTCGCCCACGATGAGGCTGCGCATTTCCTCGAACACGAGGATCAGCCCGTAGGTCATCAGGACCTGCTGCAGGTGGTCACGCTCGTAGAGGAAACTGAAGAACGCCCACTCGAGCGCGTAGCCGAACAGCACGGACAACACGACGCCCACGGCCAGCGTCGAGAAGAAGCCGCCGCCGAACGTCGCCCCTACAAGCGGCGCCAGCGCGTAGGCCATGTACGCGCCGATCATGTAGAAGCTGCCGTGAGCGAGGTTGATGACGCCCATGATCCCGAAGATCAGCGTCAGGCCGGATGCCACCAGGAACAGCAGCAAGCCGTACTGCAATGCGTTCAGGCATTGAATGAGAAAGGTCGCGATATCCACGTTGAACAGCCTCGGTGCGCCACGGCATGGCCGGGCATGGCCTAGCGCGAGCCCTGCGCAAGGCTCGCATCCCCAAGCAAGGCGACGAACGTCGCCCGCAACCCTCGGCTACAACATCCTGCAGCCGCGAAAGCCGTTGTCGATCGCTGTTCCGAGGGAGGCGAATGTTCCGGTCGCCGGCAACATCAAGCCGACCTTGACCTTGCTCTGCGCGTGCGCACCGGTGGCCAGCGCCACGGCCGCTGCGGCCAGCGCGAGGGATGCCAATTTCATCTTGTCTCCTGAAGATTTGTGGGGGCAGGCGCTGCGTGAAGTCATCGCCCGGATTCGAGCTCGCGCAGCTTGAAGCGCTGGATCTTGCCGGTCGCGGTCTTCGGCAGTTCGCTCACGAATTCGATGAATCGCGGGTACTTGTACGGTGCGAGGCGGTCCTTCACGAAGGACTTCAGTTCGTCCTGCGTCGCCGAACTGCCCGCCTTCAGCACGACGAAGGCCTTGGTCTTGATCAGACCTTCGGAGTCCTCCTTGCCGATGACGGCTGCCTCGAGCACCGCGGGGTGCTGCACCAGCGTCGCTTCCACCTCGAAGGGCGACACGTAGATGCCGCTGACCTTCAGCATGTCGTCGCTGCGACCGCCGTAGGTGAAGGTGCCGTCGGCGTTGCGGATGTACTTGTCGCCGCTCTTGGTCCATCCGCCCTGGAACGTCTCGCGCGACTTCTCGCGGTTGGCCCAATACATCATCGCCGCAGACGGGCCCTTGATGTAGAGATCGCCAGGTTCTCCGTCCGGCACGTCGTTGCCGTCATCGCCACGCAGCTGGAGCTCGTATCCCGGCACGGGCCACCCGGTCGTTCCGTAGCGCACCTGCCCGGGTCGGTTGGACAAGAAGATGTGCAGCATCTCGGTCGATCCGATGCCGTCGACGATGTCCACACCGAAGTGGTCCTTGAACCGCTCCCCGATGTCGGCCGGCAGCGCCTCGCCCGCCGACGACACCAAGCGGATCGCCACCCGGTCGCGCGACGGAAGTTCGGGCGAGGCGAGCATGCCGGCGAAGCCGGTCGGCGCGCCGAAGAAGACGGTGGGCCTGGCGCCCCCGACCTCGCCGCGCAGTCGCTTGAACGTCGCATCCGGTGTCGGCCGCTCGGTCATCAGGAGAACCGTGGCCCCGACACTCATCGGAAACGTCAACGCGTTGCCGAGACCGTATGCGAAGAAGAGCTTCGCCGCCGAGAAGCACACGTCGCTCTCGCGCAGCCCGAGAACCGCCTTGCCGTACAGCTCGCAGGTCCAGTACGGGTTCGCGTGCGAGTGCACCGTCCCTTTGGGCCGACCTGTCGAGCCTGACGAATACAGCCAGAACGCCGGGTCGTCGCAGCTGGTCGATGCGGGTCTGGCCAGCGGACTGGTCGAGTTGACGAAGGCCTCGAAGTCCTGCTCGGACGGATGCAACGGCGCGATCGGGTGCGACACGACGACCTTGCGCACTTCGTGATCCGACTTTGTCATGGCCGTCGTCACGGCCGGCAACAGCGCGCCGGAAACCAGCACCGCCTGGGCTCGCGAGTGCTCGAGCATGTAGGCATAGTCGTCCGCCGTCAGCAGGGTGTTGACCGCGACCGGGACGATGCCCGCGTAGATCGCCCCGAGGAACGACACGGGCCAGTCGTTGGTGTCGTGCATCAACAGCAGCACACGCTCCTCTCGCTTGATGCCGGCCGCGAGCAATGCGGCAGCCACCCGACGCGCACGCTCGTCCAGTTGGCCGTAGCTCAGAGTGCCGTGATCATCGATGAACGCCGCCTTGCCGCTTCGAGATGCATTGGCGCTCAGCAGATGCTGGGCGACGTTGAATTGCGCCGGGGGCGCGCTCACCGCACCGGAAGTGGGTTCGCTGCTCACAAGATGGCTGCTCACAAAATGTCTCCTCGCGAAGCGCCACGGTCAGGCCGAAGTGCTCAATGCAGCCAGTACCGCGGAACTGGCCTGGACCGCGGCCCGGCGGTGATAGAAGTTCAGGGCACGAACGCCGCCCAGTTCCTCGCCTCCGCCGGCTCTTCCCGGTCCGCCATGAAGCGATTGCGGCATGACGTTGCCGTGGCCGGTATGGGACGCGGCGACATCGGGCGTGACGACATGGACCCGGCCATGCAGGTCCGCGAGCTGGGTGGCGGTCTCGGCGCAGCGCTCGATGTCGCTTGCGAACACCGAGACGGCGAGCGAACCCTGTCCACGCCGAATCAGCGAGAGCGCGTGGGCTGGGTCGCGATAGCTCATCAACGTGGCAACCGGGCCGAAGACCTCGGTGTCGTGCACACGATCGGCTCGATCGGCCGACTGGGTGCCCAGCAGCGTCGGGCCGACGCAGCAGGCAACGGCCGGGTCGGCGTCGACCAGGGCGTGGGTCTTGCCGTCGTGAAGCACGGCCAGCCCTTCGAGGGCACGCAATCCCTCCTGCACCGACACGAGCTGCTCACGACTGACCAGCGCACCCATTCGAACGGATTCGTTCCGGGGGTTTCCGACCGTGACCTTGGCCAGCCTCGCCGAGATGCTCTCGGCCGCTGCCGCATAAGCGCCTTCGGGCACGAACACCCGCCGGATCGCGGTGCACTTCTGGCCGGACTTCTGGGTCATCTCGCGCGCGACTTCCTTGCACAGCAAGTCGAACGCCTCGGAGCCAGCGGCCTCACCAGGCAGCAACAGCGCAGAGTTCAGGCTGTCGGCCTCGATGTTCACGCGGACCGAGTGACGAACGATGGACGGATGCGAGCGGACGATGGCCGCCGTGTCGGCCGATCCGGTGAACGACACCACGTCGAACGGCTGCAATTGATCGAGCAACCCTGCCGAGCTGCCGCACACGACGGACAGCGCGCCCACCGGCAGTACGCCGGCATCCACCACATCCTTGACCATGCGCTGAGTCAGCCAGGCCGTCGCGGTCGCCGGCTTGACGATGACGGGAATGCCCGAAAGCAGTGCCGGCGCGGCCTTCTCCCACAGACCCCAGCTCGGGAAATTGAACGCGTTGATGAGCAGCGCGACGCCGCGCGTCGGCACGAGCACGTGCTGCGACTGGAAGCTCGCATCCTTGCCCAGGCGCACGGCGTCACCATCGAGGAGAAACTTGCGCTCGCCGAGTCCCTCGCCCAGTTTCACGTAGGTCGACAGCGTGTAGATCCCGCCGTCGATGTCCACCGCGGAGTCGTTCTTCACGGTGCCGCTGTTGGCGGTCGCGATGTCGTAGTACGCGTCGCGGTTCGCCTGCAGGACCTTCGCGGCGGCGCCGAGCATGGCCGAGCGCTGCGCGTAGGTCATCTGCCTCAACGCTGCACCCCCCTGCTCGCGCGCAAACGAGAACGCGGCGGACAGGTCCATGCCACTGGCATCGACACGGACCAGCTCGTTCCCGAGGACCGGGTCGCGAAGCGCCGTACCCGCACCCGTGCCCGTTTGCCAACCGCCGGCGAGGAAGTTTGGAAGCAGATCGCTCATCGTGTTGCTTAGTTGGGAGTGAATTCGATCTGCCCCTGCGGCAGCAGGTACAGCACGAGCGCGCGTCCCTTGCTGACCGTCGGCCGATGCGCGCTGTCAGGAGGACAGACGACCCAGCCTGCCGGTCGGCCGTCGAACAGCGCGCCGTCGTCGATGGGCATGACCAAGTCGATTTCGCCGAGCGGATGGCGGTGATGCGGCCCGGCGATGTCGCTCATGTCGACGACGTCGACCGAGAAGCCGTGCAGGTCGTCGGCCGGTTTGAAAATGCGCCCGTAGCGGATGCCCCCGCCTTCCCGGTTGCACAGCCATCCCTCCGCCACACCGACTCGACAACTTTCCGCAAGTTCGCGGAACGTCTGGCTGTCCGGCCCCCATTGCGTGTTCAGCCACGCATCGAGGTCGGAATCGAGCGTCCTGCCGGACAGACGGGATGTGATGGAGCGAATCTGAGTGCGAAACTGGTCTGGTGACATGGGGGTCGATCAGCGATGGCCGCCTTGCCTGCAATCGAAGGATGCAGTATTGTGCGTAGACGCACTCTAGAACCCCCCCAAAACCGTGTCAAGCACTATATTGCCTATGCGAGGGTTAACACTGAGCGATGAAGTTGCGGAGACTTCGCCGCCCGACAGCCCCTCCGAAGACAAGAACCCATTCCTGGTCGCCCTCGGCGAACGGGTTCGATCGCTTCGATCCCGGCGGGGGATGACACGCAAGGCGACCGCCTTGGCGGCGGATGTCTCCGAGCGCCATCTCGCGAACCTCGAGTACGGGGTCGGCAATGCCTCCATCCTTGTGCTGCTGCAGGTCTCCAACGCGCTGCACTGCACGCTCGCCGAGCTGGTCGGCGACGTGACCACGGCGACCCCGGAGTGGCTGATGATCCGCGAGCTCCTCGAGAAGCGCGACGAACAGACGTTGCGCCGGGTTCGCGAAGCGATCGGTTCGCTGCTCGGGACCGGCTCACCGGGCGGACAGCGCAGCACACGCGTTGCCCTCATCGGCCTGCGTGGCGCCGGCAAGTCGACGCTCGGGCGGATGCTGGCCGACGATCTCGACTACCCCTTTGTCGAGCTGAGCCGCGAGATCGAGAAGTTCGCCGGCTGCAGCATTTCCGAGATCCAGGGCCTGTATGGGCAGAACGCCTATCGGCGCTACGAGCGGCGCGCTGTCGAAGAGGCGATCCAGATCTACCCGGAAGCGGTGCTGGCGACCCCTGGCGGCCTGGTGTCGGATCCAGCCACCTTCAACCTCCTGCTGGGCCACTGCACGACGGTGTGGCTGCAGGCGCATCCCGAGGACCACATGCGCCGCGTGGTCGCACAAGGCGACATGAGGCCGATGGCCGACAACAAGGAAGCGATGGAGGACCTGAAGGCCATTCTGGCTGGACGCTCCCCGTTCTATTCCAAGGCCGACCTGGTCCTGGACACCAGCGCGCAAGCACTGGGGCCGACCTTCGAAGCACTTCGAAGCCTGATCCGCAAAGAGCTCTCCCTGGCCCAATAAAAGTCGCGCCAATATTTGCTGCCGATTGCTTGACGTCGATCAACTGCATGCACTATGATGCCTACATCGATCACGAATGCATGCATTTTGCTGCCACTCTAGAGGAGACCGCCCGTGAACTCTGACACCCGCGTCGACTATCAGACCGACCCGTCCCGGTATCGTCACTGGAAACTCAAGTTCGAAGGTCCCGTGGCGACGCTCGCCGCCGACTTCGACGAAAACGGCGGCCTGCGGCCTGGCTACAAGCTGAAGCTGAACAGCTACGACCTCGGTGTCGACATCGAACTGAACGACGCGATCAACCGCATCCGGTTCGAGCATCCGGAGGTACGCACCGTCGTGCTGACCAGCATGAAGGACAAGGTCTTCTGTTCAGGCGCGAACATCTTCATGCTGGGCGTCAGCTCGCATGCGTGGAAGGTCAACTTCTGCAAGTTCACGAACGAAACGCGCAACGGCCTCGAGGACTCGTCGAAATACAGCGGCCTGAAGTTCCTCGCCGCAGTGAACGGCGCATGTGCGGGCGGCGGCTATGAAGTGGCACTCGCGTGCGACGAGATCCTGCTGATCGACGATCGCAGCAGCGCAGTCAGCCTGCCGGAAGTGCCCTTGCTCGGCGTCCTGCCCGGAACCGGCGGCCTGACCCGCGTCACCGACAAGCGTCACGTGCGTCACGATCTGGCGGACGTGTTTTGCACGAGCGTCGAAGGCGTGCGCGGGCAGCGTGCGAAGGATTGGCGCCTGGTGGACGACATCGCCAAGCCGGCCCAGTTCGCGGCCAGGGTTCAGGAGCGCGCCCTCAAGCTGGCCGAGCAGAGCGATCGCCCGGCGGGCGCGAAGGGTGTGAGCCTCACGCCGCTCGAAAGGTCGATCGAGCCGGACGCGTTGCGTTATCCGAACGTCACCGTCGAGATCGACCGCAGCAGGCGTGTGGCCACCTTCACCGTCAAGACCCCGTCTGCGCCGGTCGAGAGCGAGATTGCAGCGATCGAAGCGGCCGGTGCCAACTGGTTCCCGCTCGCCCTCGCCCGCCAGCTCGAAGACGCCATCCTGTCGATGCGCACCAATGAGCTGGACATCGGGCTGTGGATCCTGAAGACCGCAGGCGACTCCAAGGCCGTGCTGGCGATGGACGAGGTTCTGCTCAAGCACAAGGACCACTGGCTCGTGCGCGAAACGACCGGCCTGCTGCGCCGCACCTTCTCGCGACTCGACGTCTCGTCGCGCAGCCTGTTCGCATTGATCGAGCCCGGCTCGGCGTTCGCAGGGAGTTACCTCGAACTGGCACTCGCGTGCGACCGGATCTATCACCTCGCGTTGCCCGACGACGAAGCCAAGGCTCCGAAGATCACCGTCGGTGAAGCGAACTTCGGTGTCTATCCGATGGCCACGGGCGAAAGCCGACTCGGACGCCGCTTCTACAACGAAGCGCCGGCGCTCGACGCGGTGCGCGCGAAGGCCGGGCAGGCGCTGGACGCCGACGCTGCGTTCGCGCTCGGGCTCGCCACCAGCAATCCGGACGACATCGACTGGGACGACGAAGTGCGCATCGCGATCGAAGAGCGCGTATCGATGAGCCCTGACGCGCTCACCGGCATGGAGGCGAATCTGCGCTTCAACGGCCAGGAGAACATGTTCACGCGCATCTTCGGCCGTCTGACCGCATGGCAGAACTGGATCTTCCAGCGCCCGAACGCCGTTGGCGAGAAGGGCGCGCTCAAGGTCTACGGCAAGGGCGAGAAAGCCGCGTTCGACTGGAACCGCGTCTGATCGACCCGACCTTTCACACACCATCAGGAGCGAGCTCGTGAGCAGCATCGACTACAGCCAGAAGATCCCGAACAACGTCAATCTGTCGGAAGACCGCACGCTGCAGCGCGCGCTCGAACAGTGGCAGCCGAACTTCATCAACTGGTGGGACGACGTGGGCCCCGAGGGCTCGACGAACTTCGACGTCTACCTGCGCACTGCGGTCAGCGTCGATCCGCAGGGCTGGGCGCATTTCGACTACGTCAAGATGCGCGACTACCGCTGGGGCATCTTCCTGAACCCGGGCGACCCGAACCGGCCGATCCACTTCGGCGATCACAAGGGCGAGAAGGCCTGGAGCGACGTTCCCGGTGAGCATCGCGCCAACCTGCGCCGCATCATCGTCACCCAGGGTGACACCGAACCGGCTTCTGTCGAGCAGCAGCGCCACCTCGGGCTGACCGCGCCGTCGATGTACGACCTGCGCAACCTGTTCCAGATCAACGTCGAGGAAGGCCGCCACCTGTGGGCGATGGTCTACCTGCTGCACCGCCACTTCGGTCGCGACGGCCGCGAGGAAGCCGAGGCGCTGCTCGACCGCCGCTCCGGCGACGAGAACAACCCGCGCATCCTCGCCGCGTTCAACGAAAAGACGCCCGACTGGCTGGCGTTCTTCATGTTCACCTACTTCACCGACCGCGACGGCAAGTTCCAGCTGTCGGCGCTCGCGGAGAGTGCCTTCGATCCGCTCGCGCGCACCACGAAGTTCATGCTCACGGAAGAAGCGCACCACATGTTCGTCGGCGAGAGCGGCGTTTCGCGCGTCATCCAGCGCACCTGCCAGATGATGAACGAGCTGAAGACCGACGACGTCCAGAAGCTGCGCGCGGCCGGTGTCATCGACCTTCCGACCGTGCAGCGCTATCTCAACTTCCACTACTCGGTCACGATCGATCTGTTCGGTGCGGATCAGTCGAGCAACGCGGCCACGTTCTACAGCTCGGGCCTCAAGGGGCGCTTCGAAGAAGGCAAGCGCAGCGACGATCATGTGCTGAAGGACCAGACCTACAAGGTCCTCGAAGTGCAGAACGGGCAGCTCGTCGAGAAGGACGTGCCGATGCTCAATGCGCTGAACGAAGTGCTGCGCGACGACTTCATCAAGGACTCGGTCGCCGGCGTCGGCCGTTGGAACAAGGTGATCGAGAAGGCCGGCATCCCGGTTCGCCTGCAGGTGCCGCACAAGGCGTTCCATCGCAACATCGGTGCGCTGGCGGGCATCAAGATGTCGCCGGAAGGCCGCGTGATCAGCGAGACCGAATGGCAGGCCAAGAAGAACGACTGGCTCCCCTCCGATGAAGATCGCGCGTTCGTCGCGAGCCTGATGGGCCGGGTCGTCGAGCCCGGCAAGTTCGCCAACTGGATCGCGCCCCCGGTGATGGGCATCAACCGCCAGCCCGTCGAGTTCGAGTACGTCCGCTTCGGCTGAGACGAAGGGGTCGCATCCGTCTGATCGTCGAAGGGCCCGCGGAGGCCCTTCGCGGTTCGAGGACCTCAGGAGACATCAATGGACATGGCCGTTACCGTCATCAGGCAACACCTGATCGACCCCGAGATCTGCATTCGCTGCAACACCTGCGAAGCGACCTGCCCGGTGCAGGCGATCACGCACGACTCGCGCAACTACGTCGTCGACGCGGAGAAGTGCAACCTGTGCATGGCCTGCATCTCCCCCTGCCCGACCGGCTCGATCGACAACTGGCGGACCATGCCGAAGGCCCGGGCCTACAGCACTGCCGAGCAGCTCGAGTGGGATGTCCTGCCCGACGAACTCTCTTCCAGTGAACTGGCCGATGCCGGAGTCGCGGCGCAGGACACGCCGGTGGCGCAAGCCGCTCCATCTGCGACGGCGGCCGCGACCGAACAGGCAACAACCTTCAACAGCGCGCTGTATGGAGCGAACGTTCCGCCATGGTCGGCTGCTCACGCCTTCGCCAATCTTTACGGCCCGAAAGCGGACGAGAAGACCGTCACCGCAACCGTGACCGGCAATGTGCGGGTGACCGAGGTCGGCAAGGAATACGACACACACCACATCGTCCTGGACTTCGGTGCGATGCCGTTTCCCGTCCTCGAAGGTCAATCGATCGGCATCGTGCCGCCCGGTACCGATGAAACAGGCCGCGCACATCATCCGCGCCAGTACTCGATCGCGAGTCCACGCAACGGAGAACGCCCGGGCTACAACAACGTTTCGCTGACGATCAAGCGCGTGCTTGCGGACCACGACGGCAAGCCGGTCCGAGGCGTGGCGAGCAACTACATGTGCGACCTGCAGGTCGGCGACAAGGTGCAGGTCATCGGACCGTTCGGAACGACCTTCCTGATGCCGAACCATCCGAAGAGTCACATTGTGATGATCTGCACCGGCACCGGCAGCGCGCCGATGCGTGCGATGACCGAATGGCGTCGTCGCCTGCGCAGCAGCGGCAAGTTCGAGGGCGGCAAGCTGATGCTGTTCTTCGGCGCACGAACCAAGGAAGAACTGCCCTACTTCGGCCCGCTGCAGAGCCTTCCGAAGGACTTCATCGACATCAATCTCGCGTTCAGCCGCACGCAAGGTCAGCCCAAGCGCTACGTGCAGGACCTGATACGCGAACGATCTGCCGACCTGGCCCTGCTGCTTGCCGACCCGAATTCGCACTTCTATGTCTGCGGCCTCAAGGCCATGGAAGAAGGCGTCGTGCTCGGACTGAGAGACGTCGCAACCCAGGCGGGCCTGAACTGGGACAGCATCGCGGCCGATCTCAAGCGGTGCGGCCGCCTGCACCTCGAAACCTACTGAGCATGGCCGAGCATCAGACGCTGTTGACCCGTGGGATCACACCGCAGGATCCGATCCTGGTCGTCGGCGCCGGCATCATGGGCGCGGGCATCGCACAGATCGCCGCACAGGCAGGTCACACGGTGTTCCTGTTCGACATGCGCCCGTCGGCCGCGCAAGAGGCCCACGCGCGGCTGACGGGAAGCCTGAACGCTCTGGTGGACAAGGGCAAGCTGACCGCGGCGTCGGTTCAGGAGGCTCTGGATCGCATCAAGCCGGTCGCCTCGTTGAGCGACGCGGTGTCGGCACGGGTTGCCGTGGAAGCGATCGTCGAGCGGCTCGACGCGAAGCGGGAGCTCTTTCAGCAGCTCGAGTCGATCCTGGCCGAGGACGCGATCCTGGCCACGAACACCTCCTCGATCAGCGTGACCGCCATCGCCAAGGGACTGCAACATCCGGGACGGCTCGTCGGCATGCATTTCTTCAATCCGGTGCCGGTGATGCGCCTGGTCGAGGTGGTCAGCGGCTTGCAGACGAACGCCGAGGTCGCCGAGGCGATATTCGAGCTGAGCCGCGCCTGGCGCAAGGTTCCGGTGCATGCGAGGAGCACCCCCGGCTTCATCGTCAATCGGATCGCGAGGCCGTTCTATGCGGAGGCACTTGCTCTCCTGCAGGAACAGGCTTCGACACCCGAGACGCTGGATGCATGCCTGAGAAGCGCGGGGTTCCGCATGGGGCCCTGCGAACTGATGGACCTGATCGGCCACGACACGAATTTCAGCGTGACCCAGTCGGTCTATGAAGCCAACTTCTTCGACAAGCGGTTTGTGCCTAGCCTGATTCAGCGCGAGCTTGTCGATGGAGGACTGCTCGGACGCAAGAGCGGGCGGGGTTTCTATTCCTATCCGAGCGAGACCTCTCCCCCCCAGCCGATGTTGCTCGAGCCGATTTCGCGCCCGATCCAAGTGACCGTGCATGGTTCGGGCCAGACGGCCGATGCACTGCAACGCGCAGCCTCCATCGCACTCGCGGAATTCGGGATCGAGGCGATGCGATCGACCTCGGATGATTGGACGGGCCTTCAGGTCGACAGGGCGCGACTTGTCATGACCGATGGTCGCCCGGCCTACCAGGTCGCGCGCACGATGGGCCTCGCGGACGTCACCCTGTTCGACCGTGCCACCTCGTGGACATCGTCGGGCGCGCCCGTGAAGCTCGGGTTCGCAGTCAACGACGGCGCGAGCCAGGCGTGGAAATCCCAATCACCGGCGTGGTTGAAGGCACTGGGCTTCGAGCCGGTGCAGCTCGCCGACACACCGGGATTGGTCGTCGCGCGAACCATCGCGATGCTGGTGAACGAAGCCGCCGACGCTGTTCAACAAGGTGTCTGCACGCCCGAGGGCACCGACATCGCCATGAAGCTCGGAGTGAACTATCCGGCGGGCCCGTTCGAGTGGCTCGCCGGCTGGAGTCCGCAGGGCGTCGTTCGGATTCTCGAATCGCTTGACGAGGCTTATCGCGGCGAACGCTATCGGGTCAGTCCTTGGCTTCGGCGCGCTGCCGCAGGAGCAATTTAGAGCCACCCCCTCGGATGGCATCCAACGCACGGCTTGGCTGCGGTCATACTTCACCCCTCTGCAGGAAGGAGACGCCGCAATGGAACACCGCGATGTCTACAAGGGGCACACGATCAACGCGTGGACGAGCCAGGAACGCAAAGGCCGTTGGACTTGGTCGTTCACGATCGACGACGAGACCATGGTCTCGAACAACGGTCGGCCGCAAGCGCCGGAGCAGTTCATGCTCGATGCGGCGATTGAGCGCGCCAAGGCAGTAGTCGACGCATATCCGGCCTGACTCGCACCGCTGTCTAGTGCCGAGGTCAGGCACGCAAGCGGCTTGGTGACGATCGTCCAGCCGGCAACCGCCGATGCATCAGCCGCGGCGAAGAAGTCCCGCATGAGCCCCCTGAAGCCACGGAGCGAGGGTCGCACGCAACTGCTTCGTTGAGTATGGCTTCGCCAGATGCCCGTCCATGCCGGCGGCCATGCATCGATCCACATCGTTCTTGAATGCGTTGGCGGTCAAGGCGACGATGGGCATCCGGGGACGACCATTGCGGCGCTCGGCCTCGCGGATTCGATGCGTCGCCTCGTAGCCATCCATCACGGGCATGTGGCAGTCCATCAGCACCATCGCGAACGACTTCGCCGCCAGCTTGGCCAGCGCGTCCTCGCCGTTCTCCGAGGAAACGACATCGAGACCCAGCGATTCCAGCATGGCGACGCCGACCATCTGATTGACCAGGTTGTCTTCGACCAGCAGGACACGGCCCGTCAGGCGTTCCGTACTGGATGCTCCGTCGAGATCGTCCAGCGGCATGGCCGCGGTCAGTGGGGCGACCTCGAGCGCGAGCTCGAACCCGAACGTCGAACCCTGACCGTGAGCGCTGGTCACCTTCAACTCACCGCCCATCGCCCGCACCAGTTGCCGGCTGATCGTCAGCCCCAGGCCGGTTCCTCCCAGCCTCTCGTGGGCGGGGTCATCGGCCTGGACGAAGGGCTCGAAGATCCGCTCGAGTTGTGATGCGTCGATGCCGATGCCGGCGTCCTTCACTTCAAAGGCGACGCGCTCGAAGACGCCATCGCGAACGAGCTGCGTCCGAAGAATCACCTCGCCTCGCGGCGTGAACTTGATCGCGTTGCCGACCAGATTCAGCAGGACCTGGCGCAGATGCAAGGCGTCGCCGAGCCGCATGTCCGACAGCTCGGGATCAGGGATGAACTGCAGGTCGATGGCCTTGCGCTCGGCGGATGCCGAAAACAGTGCCGCGACCGAGCGCGCAATGGCATTCACGTCAAGCGGAGCACTGTCCAGCTGAAGCAGGTTCGATCCGATCTTGGCGAAGTCGAGTACCTCGTTGAGCGTGGCAAGCAAGGCCTCGCCTGAGGCCGTGGCCACCTCCAGGTAGTGCACCTGCCGGGGCTTCAGGTCCGACTTCGACAACAGCTCCAGGGCGCCGAGCATGCCGTTCATCGGCGTGCGAAGCTCGTGGCTCATGTTGGACAGGAATTGCTCTTTGGCGCGCACCGCGGCGAGTGCCTCGTCGCGCGCGATCTCGAGCTGTCGGGTCCGTTCGGCAACGCGGTCTTCGAGATTGGCGTTGAGCTTGGCCAGCGCTTCCTTGGCGCGCGCTTCCCTGCGTGCCCGGCGTTCGAACGAGGTCGCGCCGTCGCGCCGCGCGCGCTCGGCGTGCTCGGCCGCGGTATGGGAGTTCAGCGCCGAGATCACCAACTGCTCATTCGCTTCGCGCACGAGTTGACGTTGATCGCTGGCAGCCAGTCGTTCAGTGGCATCGCGCACTTGCCGATTCAGATCAACGAGGACCGCTTGCGTGCGTGACAACTCGAGCCGGGCCTGCGAAAGCCTGCGAAGCGTTCTTGTTCGCGGGTCGTCGACTCGGCGAATGGCCCTTTTCATCGGCACGCCCTCCCCCTCAACCAACGTTGATGCCGCAGCCCATTGCAACAGCTATCGCTCGTTTGCGCACCTGTCAGACCTTGCAGGTACCGGCAGCTTGCTCGGGCGTCCGAAAGCCCTCGCTGCAAGCGGTTTCCACGCCTTTCCCGCAATGTGCGCTGTCGCACAGTCAGTGACCCCCAACCCGAAGATGATCGCAAATCGCCGCGGGCAGGCCCCGGCTCGCCGTGCAGCCGGATGCTTCTGGATCCACGACATCCGTTCGAGGCCGTCAGCCTGTGTTCACCCGAGGAGATCGTTCCATGTCGACTACCGGCAGACTGTGGTTGGGCCTTTGCACCTTGCTCGTGGCCGGCTTCGGCGTGCTGCTCTGGATGGGCTCCGAGATCCATCGCCAGGCCCCGCCGATGCCGCAAGCCGTCGTCACGGAGCGCGGCGACACCGTCTACACGCGCGCCGACATCGAGCTCGGCCGCCAGGTGTGGCAAAGCATCGGCGGCCAGCAGCTCGGCTCGATCTGGGGCCATGGCGCGCTGGTGGCGCCGGACTGGTCGGCGGATTGGCTGCACCGCGAAGCCACAACGTGGTTCGATCTGCGCGCGCGTGCGAAGGACGGCGTGGCCTACGCCGATCTCGGCCCTGGCGAGCAGGCCCGCGTGCAGGCCGAGTTGCGCCCCCTGATTCGGCGCAATACTTTCGATGCCACCAACGGCCGCATCGTCGTTCCCGCCGAACGCGCGCAGGCGATCGCGCGGGTCGCGGCACACTACTCGAGCTTGTTTTCCAACGATCCGGCCACCCATGCGCTGCGCGAAGGCTATGCGATGCGCGAAGACACCGTGCCCGATGCGCAGCACCGCCGCGCGCTTGGAGCGTTCTTCTTCTGGACCAGTTGGGCCGCCGTCACCGAGCGGCCCGGCGAGCCGATGAGCTACACGCAGAACTGGCCTTACGAGCCGCTGGTCGGCAACACGCCGACCGCGGCGACATTCATCTGGACCGTGTTCAGCGTGCTGTTCATGATCGCCGGCATCGCTCTGCTGGCCTGGCACAACGCAGTCTGGCACCACAAGGACAAGGCAGCGGCGCTCGCGCCGCCGAAGCAAGACCCGCTGCGCGGGCTGGTGCCGACGCCCTCGATGAAAGCCACGGCCAAGTACTTCTGGCTCGTGGTTGCGATGTTCCTCGTGCAGATCCTGCTGGGCGCCACGACGGCGCACTACCAGGTCGAAGGCCAGACCGCCTACGGCATCGCGCTGTCCGAGGTGCTGCCCTACGCGCTGACGCGCAGCTGGCACACGCAGCTGGCGGTGCTGTGGATTGCTGTGGCGTGGCTCGCGACGGGCCTGTACATCGGGCCAGCGATCTCGGGGCACGAACCGAAGTACCAGCGCCTGGGTGTCAACCTGCTGTTCGTCTGCCTGCTCGTCATCGTCGTCGGCGCGTTCACCGGACAGTGGTTCGCGGTGATGCAGAAGCTCGGCCTGGCCAACAACTTCTGGTTCGGCCACCAGGGCTGGGAATACGTCGACATCGGCCGCTTCTGGCAATGGTTCCTGTTCATCGGCCTGCTGCTGTGGCTGGTGCTGGTCGGCCGTGCGCTCTGGCCGGCGCTCGCGCGCAAGGACGAAATGTCGTCGATCGTCGGCTTGCTGTTCCTTTCCACGATCGCCATCGGGCTGCTGTTCGGCGCCGGGCTGATGTGGAGCGAGCACACCCACCTGTCGATGGTCGAGTACTGGCGCTGGTGGGTCGTGCACCTCTGGGTCGAGGGCTTCTTCGAGGTCTTCGCGATCGCCGTCATCAGCTTCCTGTTCGTCAAGCTCGGGCTGGTGCGCGGCAAGACGGCGACGGTCAACGTGCTGTTCGCGACCATCGTCTTCATGTCGGGCGGCATTCTGGGCACCTTCCATCACCTGTACTTCGCCGGCACCACCACCGCGGTGGTGGCGCTCGGCGCCAGCATCTCGGCGCTGGAAGTGGTGCCGCTGGCGCTGATCGGCCTGGAGGCCTACGAGACCTGGCGCCATGGCCAGGCCACGCCGTGGATGCAGCGCTACCGCTGGCCGATCCTGTTCTTCCTGGCCGTCAGCTTCTGGAACCTGGTCGGCGCCGGCCTGTTCGGCTTTCTCATCAACACGCCGCTCGCGCTGTACTACATGCAGGGCCTGAACCTGACCGCGCTGCACGGCCACACCGCGCTGTTCGGCGTCTACGGCATGCTCGGCATCGGGCTGATGCTGTTCTGCCTGCGCGGGCTCAAGCCCGAGGTGCAGTGGAACAACGGCACGCTGGCCGGCGCATTCTGGGCCCTGAGCATCGGCCTGACGCTGATGGCGCTGCTGACATTGCTCCCGCTGGGCGTGCTGCAGTTGCAAGCTGCGCTGGAGAACGGCTACTGGTACGCGCGTTCGGCCGAATTCATGGGCAAGCCCATCGTCCATTTGCTGGTGTGGATGCGCGTGCCCGGCGACACGGTATTCAGCATCGGCGCCCTGTTGATCGCCTGGTTCGTGTTCCGCCTGTGGGTGGCGCCGCGGCGCGAGGTGATTCCGGTAGGCGAAGTCGCCCCCGGGCGCGCTTGAAGCTGTGATCGAGTTCTACCCGCAGGTCCGTGCCGTGCACATCGGCGCGGTGCTGATCAGTGGTGCTGTCTTTGCGCTGCGCGGCGCCGGTGTGCTCAGCGGCATGCGCTGGCCGCTGTCGGCCCCAGTGCGCTATCTCAGCTACTCGATCGACACCACGCTGCTCACTGCAGCACTGATGCTGGTGGCCATGCTCCCGGCCGCCGTGTTCGCCAACCATTGGCTGACGGTCAAGCTCGTTCTGCTCGTGATCTACGTGGTGCTCGGCAGCTTCGCGCTCAAGCGCGGCCGCAGCGCCCGCGCGCGAGCCATCTGTTTCGGCACTGCGGTTGCGGTGTATGCGTTCATGTTCGGCATCGCGCGCACGCACCAACCGTTGGGGTGGCTGTCGGGTTGATCAGCTGCAGCTACTTGTGCAAAACGATCGTGACCAGGGCGGAAGCATCTTCCAGTGCGACAAGACTGTGCTCCGCGCCGCCCGACAGATGCAGAAGTTGGCCAGCGCGCATGACCTGCGTCCGGCCATCGGCGGTGAACTCGAAGCTTCCTTCCAGGCATTGAACGGTGATCTCGCCCGCGACCCGATGGGACGGGACGGCCTTGCCAGCCGGAAGAACGAGGCGCATGACCTCGAGCTCGCTCGATTTGAACAGCGCGAGCGTCTGCGCCGAAGGCACGGTGCTCCCGAGTAAGTCGACGACCTGGCCTGGTGCCGCGTGGGAGAGCGCCATACCCGCCGGAGCTGCCGATACATCAAGCGCGACGCGCCACCGCAGGCAAGCCCATGGCGACCGGATCGGCTGACCGCGAGTCCGCTCCCGCGTCGTGCGTCGCAATTCGCAACGCGGCAAGCAAGTCGCCATCCGCCATGACGATCCCGACCGCTTCCAGCGGCGCCAACAGGCAAAGCGACTCGCACAGTATCGATGCCACCCGAGCGGCTTGATCCGACGTGCACCTTTCGCGCGCGGCATAGATGCGCGCGAAATCCACTCGCCACTCCTGACTCTCAACGCCGCTGTCGACCACGACCAGCTCGCTGGACGAAGTCATGGCGGTTCGGTCAATCCCGGTTTGCATGGTCGCCCCCGACGCGACCCGTTTGCTGGAGCCGCAGAGGAACTGTAGGCATCCCGCCCGACACCTTCCGTGCGCCAGCGCACATTGCACCGGCCAGGAGGAATGGTCGCACTGAAATTTCGCGGCCCTATGCGTGGCCTTCGAGATACGCAAGAAATTGGCGCGTTGCCTTGCGATTGTCGCCAAGCTCGCGTTCGAGTGAAGCTGTCGGCGCGCCTTCACGGTTCGCGTTCTCGATTTGCGTGATCAAGAGGCGCCGGGCGGTATGCAGGCCCATCAGAAGCACGTCGTAGGCGCTGCCCTTTCTGATCGAGCTGATCAGCGACGAAACAGGGATGATCGTCCGGTATGGTTTGTTCATGGTGCCTCGGTTCTAGGCCGCGCGCGGCGCCACCGCCCGTTGCGCGGTCACCGCTGCGAACTGGCGCGCAAGCATCGCGAACTGCTCCGCCACCAAAGCTGGCGACGGGTCGCCTGGAAGGTCTGCGATGACGAAGTTGTCACCGCTTCTGCGCGCTTCGAAGCGGTAGCCTTCGGCCCCCATCGAGCGGCCGACGATGACCAGATCCGTCGTGTCCGAGATCAAGATGCGGTTGCTGACCTTGGATTCCGTCTCAAAGTACTTGCTGCCCTTCACCACCTCGACGATGTACCACATGGTGTTCCTTCAGTGTGCTCGGGATCGCGCTTGCTCTGAAGCAGCCAGGAGTTCCTGAGCACTGAGTGCGGCCAGCACGAGTTCCTCGTTGGCTTCGCGCAAGAGTTGGTGCCGCTGCTCGTACTCGGCAAGCGTCAACTCGTAATGGGTAAGACGCCGACGCTGGGAATGGATCGCCGGCGCCGGCAAGGTCGCCGGCCCCGGCGGACGAGTGGCGTGAAACGCGAACCCGCCCAGCGGCTGCTTCTTTGCGAGGTACATCGCCATGTCGGCGCGATCGATCAGCGTCTTGGCGTCCTCTCCATCTTCGGGGTAGACACTGATGCCGATGCTCGCCTTCAGACTGACCACATGGTTGTCGATTCGACTGTATGCGCCCAGGGCGGCATTCATCTTCTCCGCCACGAGCGCTGCGTCGGCGGGTTGCACCATCTCTGCCAGGATGATCAGGAACTCATCGCCTCCATGACGACTGACGGTGTCGGTCTCCCGCACCAAGGACGCCAGGCAGTCAGCGACCAGCTGCAACGCCCGATCGCCGGCCGCGTGCCCGAAGCTGTCGTTGATCTGCTTGAAGTCGTTGAGGTCGAGGAACAGGAGCCCCACGCGGTTGCCGTGCCGCTTCGCGTTGAAGATGGCGTTCTCCAGGCGATCCAGCAGCACCGTTCGATTGGGCAGTCCCGTCAGCGGATCCGTTCCACCCACTCGAGACACTTCGTCCAACGCGCCATGGGCCGTCTCCGCGTCCGTCAGGGCGCCCAGTGCGCTGACCACGAGATGCTCGTTCGCCTCGAGGAGCTGGGCTGCCTGGCCGTGCTCGAGGCGGCTGTCGGCCCGGATCACGTCCTGCAGCAACTGGCCCAGGACGGCCCGCATCACCTCCACTCGACCGTTCAGATGGTCGAGTTCGCTTTTCGCCCTGGTCCGTGCGTCGTCGGGCTGGTCAAGTGAGTCGCTCATCTCGATCCTGCATGTACCCCGGCTTCAACCCTCGGGATCGGTGACGGCAACGCCGACCGACCGCAGCGCGGGCTTTCGGGTGGGCCTGCCACCCAGGAGCCCTTCGTGGTTGGCCAGCATCTTCCCGATGTGAATGCCCTCGGCGTCGATGCTGAACTCGCGCAATTGATCCGAGTGAGCGCTTGCGCGCACCTTGACCACCGCCATCACGCGCCGCAACCGACTGTCGAGCTCGATGTAGCGCTGCACGATGATCGCGTCCGTCATGAACGCGGTGCCGTAAGGGCTGAAGCGCAGATCGGTGTAGCGGTCCTCGAGCTCCGAGGTCATCAACACCGTGATCCCGGCAGCGGCCAACGAGGTCACGAGGTTCGACAGCGATTCGCGGAAGTCTTCGCGGAAGGTCGGCGCCAGTGCGAGTTCGAATCCGGACAGCGAGTCGATCACGACACGGGTCGCGTCGAGGCGTCGAATCTCGCGCATCAGCATGTACACGACCTCGTCGATCGAGAGGTCGGCGGCCCGGTTCTCGACCAGACCGACCTGATCGTTGGCGATCAGGTCCGCGACGCCGCGGCTCCGTGAGCGATTCGGATGCTGTTCGAAAGCGGCGATGACGCCCGTCTCGCCTTGTCGCGCACCCTCCGCCAGGAAGGCCGCCGCCAGGATGCTCTTGCCCGACCCCGAGGGGCCGGCGACAAGCAAGGAGTAGCCGCACGGCAGGCCTCCGCCCAGCATGTCGTCGAGGCCGGGCGTGCCCATCAGGAGCCTCGGCGCACGCAGCAACGCTTTCAGGCTGGCTGCGCTGGGAACCTCCACCTTGGCAGGAGGAAACACGTTGATGCCCGAAGCGGCGATGCGAAACGTGTGCAGGCCAGGCAATGTCGACTGACCGCGCATCTTCACGATCTCCATCTTGCGAACCATGGAGTTGCGCTGCACGCTCTGGCGCAGCCAGATCAGTCCGTCGGCAACGGTGAACACCGGGTTGGCGTCGGTTTCGTTGAAGTACTCGCCGATCAGGAATGTCGTGGCTTGCCAACTCGTCATGAGCATGCCGAGCTCCTGCACGAACTGCTGCAGGCCGTTGTGCGGATTGCCGTCGGTTTCTCCGGCCAGCACGACCGACCGGAACGAGTCGACGAACACCAGCGCCGGTGCGTGCGTCGTCACTTCGTCGGTGATGCGCTTCAGCACGAGGTTCAGGTCGCCCGTCATCGCGTCGTCCGAAAGGTTGACGAAACGGATGGTTCGATTGACCGCCGCGGTGTCGAAGAACTCGAACTGCTGCTGA
>Ga0105237_10002599_pt1 | contig 22267 bp, 20 predicted proteins | sample KBSC24metaG_FD_81520 | JGI IMG/M metagenome (GOLD analysis project Ga0105237, IMG submission 81520) | Corn rhizosphere microbial communities from Kellogg Biological Station, Michigan, USA - KBS C2-4 metaG | ecosystem: Host-associated > Plants > Roots > Rhizosphere > Soil | place: Michigan, USA...
AGCGAAGCGGAGACCGCCCCACCATGAGCCCCCGGCGGATACCGCCTGCCGCGCCCCACGGACCTCGGCGCAAGAACGCGAACAACGATCGTCCGCAACGGGCCGCAAGCGGACTGTTCGCAACCCGGGCCCTCAGAGGCTTCGCCCAGGTGGTTTCGCAAGACCTTGAAAGGGGTGCGTCTCAGCCCGCGTCACCATCTCAGACCAGGAAGTCGTCCGTGCTCAGCTGCGCGACCTGGACCCCGGCCAGCACCATCTCGTCCCCGTTGCCGAGGTCGAGATGCGCATCCCCGCCGACGTCCTGCAGATGCGCCGTGACCCAGCTGAAGTCGACGCCGCCGAGGCTGCGCAGGTCGATGCGGTCCTGCGTGCCGGCACCGGCCTGAAAGCCCTGGATCACGACCTCGCCGTTCAGGAAGATGTCGTCGCCGCCGCCGCCGAGCAGCACGTCGTCGCCGTCGCCGCCGTCGAGGATGTCGTTGCCGGCACTGCCGATCAGCACGTCGTCGCCGGCGCCGCCTTCGAGGCGCAGGCCCATCGAGCCGGCGCCGACGCCGCTCGCGTCGATCACGTCGTCGCCGCCGCCCATCACCATGCGCAGCACGTCCAGCCCGGCTTCGCCATGTTCGATGCTGACTTGTGATGCGAGGCCGTTGACCAGCAGCGAACCGCCGCTGCCGCTCAGCACCGCGACGTCGTCGCCCTGCGTGCCGTGCACGTCCACCGTGTCGGCGCTGCCGTCGCCGCTGCTGCCGCCGAGCGTACCGGCCAGGTTCAGCGCGACGATCTGCTGGTCGGTGCCCGACAGGTCGTTGACGGCGATGTGGTCGCTGCCGCCGAGCGCATTGAAATCGATGCGCTCGACGTCGTTGTCGTCCATCGTCACGGTGGCCACGTCGCGGAAGAAGCGCACCCGCCCGCCGTTGGCCGCGATGTCGATGTTCTCGCTGATGTTCGCGCCGTTGAAGAACATCGTGTCGAAGCCGGCCTGGCCTTCGACCACATCGTTGCCGTCGCCCGGGTTCCAGACGAAGCGGTCGTCGCCGGCGCCCATCAGGCCGACGTCGTTGCCGCGGCCGCCGGTGAAGACATCGTCGCCGGCGCTGCCGACGAACAGGTCGCTCCCCAGGCCGCCGTTTGCGCTGAACTGGAACAGGCCGGCCTTCAGCGCCGACGCATTGATCGTGTCGTCGCCGGCGCCGGCCTGCAGCTGCAACTGGTCGAGGCCGGCATCGGCGCCGGTGATCTGCACTTGAGCAGGCAGGCCGGAGACCGTGGTCAGCAGGTTCGACGTGGCGACGGCGATCTGGTCGGCACCGGCCGTGCCGTCGACCGCGATGCTGTCCTGCTGGCCGTCGCTGGCCTGGCCGGAGCCGCCGATCAGGCTCAGCTCGACGCGATGCACGTCGGTGCCGGTCATGTCGCCGATGTGGATCTTGTCGGCGCCGCCGAAGGCCTTGAAGCTCACGTTCTCGACCTCGTTCAGGTCCATCGTGATGGTCGCGATATCGCGGAAGAAGCGCGCGCGCTCGCCGTTGGCGCTCAGGTCGATGTTCTCGCTGATGTTGGCACCGGCGAACAGCAGCGCGTCGTTGCCGGCCTGGCCTTCGACGATGTCGCTGCCCTCGCCCGGCGCCCAGGTGAAGCTGTCGTTGCCGGCGCCGAGCAGCGCGACGTCGTCGCCGCGTCCGCCGGTGACGAAGTCATCGCCGTCGCCGCCGATCAGCCGGTCCGCGCCCTGGCTGCCGATCAGGGTATCGTCGCCGGCACCGCCGTCGATCACCAGGCTCAGCTGGCCGGCGGCGAGCGAACTGGCGCTGATCAGGTCGTCGCCGCCCTGGCCTTCGATGGTCAAGGTGTCGGCGGCCTCGATGTGGTTGATGGCGACGAAGGCCGGCAGGCCGACGACCGCGATGTTGCCGTTGCTGCCGAGCACGCTGATCTGCTCGCCGCTGTTGCCGTCCTGCAAGGTCACGCGGTCGGCCTGGCCGTCGCCGGCATTCGGGTCGGCGCTGCCGGCGAGGTCCAGGGTCAGCTGCTGCAAGTCGGTGCCGGAAACGTCGTGCAGCGTGATGTTGTCCGCGCCGGCCAGGGCCTTGAAAGCGATGTGCTCGACGTCGTTCAGGTCCATCGTGATGTTGGCGATGTCGCGGAAGAAGCGCACGCGGCCGCCGTTGGCCGCGATGTCGATGTTCTCGTTCGCGGCCGAGCCGTTGAAGTCCATCGTGTCGAAGCCGGCCTGGCCTTCGACCACGTCGCTGCCTTCGCCGGGGTTCCACAGGAAGCGGTCGTCGCCTGCGCCGAGCAGGGCCGTGTCGTCGCCGCGGCCGCCCTTGACGAAGTCGTTGCCGTCGCCGCCGATCAGCAGGTCGTTGCCCTGCCCGCCGACGATCGTGTCGTTGCCGCCGCCGCCGTCGATCTTCAGCTGGGCCGAGCTCGCGAGCAGGCCGCTGGCGTCGATCGTGTCGTCGCCGCCGTTGGCATTGATCTCGATGTTTTCGGTGGTGCCGGCGTCGACGCTGAACGGCGCCGGGGTCACGCGGTCGATGCGCACCCGCGTGCCGTTCGAGATCACGCTGAACTGCTCGGCGCCGTTGCCGCCGTTGATCTCGGCGGTATCGATGCCGGCGCCGCCTTCGACGAGGTCGGTGTCATCGCCGGGGTTCCAGATGAAGCGGTCGTTGCCGGCTTCGCCGAACATCGAGTCGTTGCCGTCGCCGCCCGTCAAGATGTCGTTGCCGTCGCCGCCGAACAGCAGGTCGGCGCCGCCCTTGCCGAACAGGCGGTCGTTGCCGGCCTGGCCGAACAGCAGGTCGTTGCCGGAGCCGCCGGTGATCGTGTCGTTGCCGGCGCCGCCGAAGAGGTTGGCGCGCGGCAAGGCGCCGTTGCTTTCGGAGAGGGTCAGCGTGTCGTCGCCGCCGAGGCCGAAGACCTGGATCAGCTGGGTGTTCGCGACCGTCGCCGGGCCGCCGCTGATCGGGATCGCGCCGCCGTTGACATTCAGCGTGCCGGCCGCGTCGCGGCTGATCGTCAGCGCATTCGAGGCGCTGTTGCCGAAGACCGTCAGCAGGTCGGCGGGGTCGGAATAAAACGCGGTCGCCGACGGGGTGGCGCTGAGCGCCAGCGGCAGCCCGCCCGATGCGTGCAGGTCGCCGCTGATCGTCGGCAGTTCGTCGGCCTGTCCGTCGGCCGGGATGTCGAGCGGAGTGCCCGGCAACTTCAATTTGGAGACGTTCGTGGTGGTCATGATGAGGGTGGGCTGAAAAGCGTCGAAGGGTGGAAGGAGGATGCGGTCGCAGCGATCTCGCGCGCCCGCTCAGGGCTCGCGCATCGCGCGGCTGGCAAACAGCCCGAGCGGCTTGGCCAGGTACTGGACCAGCGTGCGCTCCGGCGTGGTGACGTAAAGCTCCGCCGGCATGCCAGCCTGCAAGCGAAGAGAGGGATGCTCGCGCAGCGCCGCGGCGTCGACTTCGGCGGTCGCGACGAACCAGGCTTCGCCGCTGTCGGCGCGGGTCATGCGGTCCGGCGAGACGAAGGCGATGCGCGCCGGCAGCGGCGGCGTGCTGCGTGCATCGAAGGCGCTGAAGCGCAGCTCGGCGGCCGCGCCGCGCTGCACGTGGGCGATGTCCTCGGGGCGGATGCGCGCCTCGACCACCAGGCGCTCGTTCGCCGGCACCACGTCGAGCAAGGGCTCGCGCGGGCCGATGACTTCGCCGGCCGAGCTGACGCGCAAGTCCATCACGATGCCGTCGACCGGCGAACGCACCTGCTGGCGCTCCACCTGGTCGGCCGACGGGCGCAGGCGCTCCTGCAGTTCGCGCAGGCGCGCTTCGGCCACCTTCAACTCATCGGCGGCCTGCTGGCGGTACTGGTTGCGCGCCTGCACGATGCGCGACTGCAGCTCGCTCTCACGCTGGTGCGCGACCGCCAGATCGCTGCGCTGCTCGCCGATGCGCGCGCCATAGTCCGATGCCTCGCGCTGCATTGCGAGCAGCTTGGTGCGGTGGATGTAGCCCTGCGCGACCAGCGGCTCGTGGATCGCCAGCTCCTGCGCCGCGAGGCCGGCGGAGCGTTCGGTCGTGGCGATCTGCGTCGTCAGCGCCAAGGCCTGCGAGCGGGTGTCCTGCACCTGCGCCTGCAGCGCGGCGATCTGCTCGTCCAAGGTGCGGCGGTGCGCGGCGAACAGGGCGCGCTGGCGCTCCAGCTGCTCGGCCGCGGCGGGGCCTTCGGCCAGGTCGGCCGGCGGCTCGAAGCGGCTGGCCAACGCAGCCTCGGCGGCGGCGCGTGCGGCGTGCAGGCGCTCGTCCTGCCACTGGTCGCGCAGCATGCTCAGCTCGGCGTCGCTGCGCACGTTGCCGATCACCAGCAGCGGCTCGCCGGCACGCACCTGCTGGCCGTCGCGCACCAGGATCTCGCGCAGGATGCCGCCCTCCTGGTGCTGCACGGTCTTGCGGTTCAGCTCGGCCTTGACGTGGCCCGAGGCGACCACCGCGCCGGCCAGCGGCGCGTTGAACGACCAGGCCAGCGCCAACGCCGTCACCGCCAGCAGCGGCAGCGCGAGCGCCACCGCCTGGGTCGACCACTCGCGGCGCGCGGCCGGGCGCGGCGCGTGCTGCAGCAGCGTGGCTGCGCTGATCTGCGGCTTCATGTCGTGGCTCCGGCACGCAGCGCCTGCGCAGCAGCCGGCGCAGCATGGCCGACGGCGACCGGCCGCAAGCGCGCGAGCACCGCCGCGCTCGGCCCGAAGACTTCGAGCACGCCGTCCTTCAGCACCGCGAGCTTGTCGAGCCGCGCCATCAGCGCCGGCCGATGGCCGACGAGGATCACGGTCACGCCGCGGGCCTTCAGCGCGCCGATCGCCGCGGCCAGCGCGGCGGCGCCTTCGGCATCGAGATTCGCGTTCGGTTCGTCGAGCACGACCAGCCGCGGCCGGCCGTAGAGCGCCCGCGCCAGGCCGATGCGCTGGCGCTGGCCGCCGGAGAGCACCGCGCCGCCATCGCCGATCTGCGTGTCATAACCCTGCGGCAGGCGCAGCACCATCTCGTGCACCTGCGCCATGCGCGCGGCCTCGATCACGGCCGCCGAGTCGGGCACGGCGGCGAGGCGCGCGATGTTCTCCGCCACGCTGCCGGCGAAGAGTTCCACGTCCTGCGGCAGGTAGCCCAGGTGCAGGCCGAGCGCGTCGCGGTCGCATTGCGCGATATCGGCGCCGTCCAGCCGCACCGTGCCGGCGCTCGGCTGGCGGATGCCGAGCAGCAGCCGCACCAGCGTGGTCTTGCCGCTCGCGCTCGGGCCGATCAGGCCGACACTTTCACCGGCGGCGATCGAGAAGTTCAGGCCCTTGATCAAGGCGGGACGGCCCGGCGCCGGGCTGTAGTGCAGGCGCTCGACCTCGAGCCGACCGAGCGGCGCCGGCAGGGCCAGCGCCCCATCGGCCGGCGCCGCGAACGACAGCTTCTCGAGCCGCTGCCAGGCGCCGCGCGCCTCGACCTGCTGCTTCCAGCCGCTGATCAGCAGTTCGACCGGCTGCAGCGCGCGGCCGAGCAGGATCGTCGCGGCCATCATGATGCCGGGCGAGGCATGTTCGCGCAGCACCAGCCAGGCGCCGAGCGCGAGCATGCCGATCTGCAGCCCCTGGCGCAGGCTGCGTGCACCGGCGACGAGGCGTGCCGAGCGGCGGCCGAGCCGGCGCTGCGCGTCGCTGGCCTGCTGCTGGCGGCGCTCCCAGCCGGCGATCGCGGCCTGCGTCATGCCCATGCCGACGATCACCTCGGCGTTGCGCCTCAGGGCTTCGGCATGGTGCGAGGCGGCGCGGCCGAGCGCCAGCGAGCGGTCTGTCGCCTGGCGCGTCAGCCTCTCGGTGAGCCAGGCGAGCACGCCGAGCAGCGCCGCGCCGCAGGCCGCGGCGAGGCCGAGCAGCGGATGCATCAGGCCGATGACCGCCAGGTAGACCGGCAGCCACGGCGCGTCGAACAGCGCCTGCATGCCGGTGCCGGCGAGCAGGCCGCGCAGCCGTGCGATGTCGCGCATCGCATCGTCGCGCACGCTGTCGCTGCGGCCGGCGGCCTGGCGCAAGAGGCTGGAGAGCGCGGCCGGCGCCAAGAGCTTCTCGAGCCAGCCGCCGGCGGAGGCGAGTGCGCGGGCGCGGGCCGTGTCCATCGCATAGCCGAGCGCCAGCGCGAGCAGGGTCAGCCCGCTCAGCAGCAGCAGGGTCTCGAGGCTGCGGCTGGTGAAGACGCGGTCGAACACCTGCACCATGTAGATCGACGGCATCAGCAACGCAAGGTTCAGCACCAGGCTGGCGAGAGCGGCGAGCAGCACGAAGGGCCGCAGCGGCGGCAGCAGAAGCCAGGTCATGACTGCCCCCCGATCGTCGAGTACGCCGATCGGCCTTGCAGGCCGCGCTGGGCCAGTGGCCCAGCCCCTCGCCAGTCACGAACAGTCCACTGGACTGTTCGTGTCCAGGCTCGGCCCCCCGAGCGGGCTGAGTGCCGCGGCTCCAAGTCCGCCTGCGCGGACTTGGACGTCACGAAGGCCAGCGCCGTCTCGCCGCTGGCGCAGGCCGGCTTGGCGAACTGAGGCCGGACATAGACAGTCCCTGCGGACTGTCTGCGCCTGCCGAAGGCCATCGGCCTCTGGCCGATGGCGGCCCGGCGCTCGGCCCGCAGCGCATGGGACATGCAGATCAGCGATCGACCACTCAGGGATGCAAAGCTCATCGCGACACCTTGGTGCTGGGATGGCGGCGATTCTTCGCAAGCGAGGGGCGCCGTGCCGTGGGACCAGTGTCCCGCCGGCCTGGCCGGCCCCGCGCAAAGCCCCAGCGGGCAGGACATGCATCCCGCCCGCCCCCTTGCGAGTTAGGGGGAGCGGGGTCCGCAGCCGCGGCTGCCTACACTCGGGACCCATGACGATGCGCATCGAAGACATCCGCCAGCGCCTGCGCGCCCATGGCGCCAAGCCCTGCCACGAGCAGCGTGTGCTGCGGCTGTGGGCGACGGCCAAGCCGCAGGACAGCGGCCGCCGCCGGCCCGAAGACTTCCTGCCGCTCGAGCTGCGCCAGGCCCTGCCGGCGCTCGCCGCCGAGCTCGAGGGCCTGGTGCGCCTGCGCTCCGAACACCGCGGCGACGACGGCGCGGCGCGCCTGCTGGTCGAGCTCGGCGACGGCCAGACGGTCGAGAGCGTGCTCTTGCCGCGCGACGGCCTGTGTGTCTCGAGCCAGGTCGGCTGCGCGGTCGGCTGCGTCTTCTGCATGACCGGCCGCGACGGCCTGTCGCGCCAACTGGGCAGCGCCGAGATCGTCGCGCAGGTGGCGCTGGCGCGCACGCGGCGCAAGGTCGCGAAGGTCGTCTTCATGGGCATGGGCGAGCCGGCGCACAACCTGGAGAACGTGCTCGAAGCGATCGAGCTGCTCGGCACCGCGGGCGGCATCGGCCACAAGAACCTGGTGTTCTCGACGGTCGGCGACCGGCGAGTCTTCGAGCGCCTGCCGCAGGGGCCGGTGAAGCCGGCGCTGGCCTTGTCGCTGCACTCGACCGATGCCGCGCTGCGCGCCCGACTGCTGCCGCGTGCGCCGCGCATCGAGCCGGCCGAGCTGGTGGCGCTGGGCGAACGTTATGCGCGCGCCACCGGCTATCCGATCCAGTACCAGTGGACCTTGCTCGAAGGCATCAACGACGGCGACGACGAACTCGAAGGCATCGCCGGCCTGCTCGCCGGCAAGTACGCGATCATGAACATGATCCCGTACAACGCGGTCGATGGCCTGCCGTTCGAGCGGCCGTCATGGGAGCGTGCCGCGGAGATCGCGCGCAGGCTGCATCGCCGCGGCGTGCTGACCAAGCTGCGCCGCTCCGCGGGGCAGGATGTCGACGCCGGTTGCGGCCAGCTGCGAGCCCGGACGAACGAAGCCGCGCCGCTGCGCCGCATCGACCGGACGGCCGCGCAGGCCGGCATCGCCTGAAAAGGTACGAGCCTGCCGCGGCCTTGTAGGCTGTCGGCCTTCCGCGCACGGCCGCTTCGCCTACGTGCCGACGAAGTCTTGGCTGAGCGCGCGGGCATCGCCGTGCGCTCAGAATGAGGCATACCTGAGGTCAGCACCATGAACGTCCGTACCCTCTCCCCTGCGCGCCGGTGCCTCGCGATCGGCCTGGCCGGCACCGCGCTGTTGCTCGGCGCCTGCGCCTCGAACCGGCTGGATGCCCAATGGGTCGATCCGCAGGCCGCCGGCAAGAGCCTGCGCGGCAGCAAGATCCTGATCGCCTGCAGTGCCTACGAGGCGGTGCTGCAGCGCATCTGCCAGGATCAGTTCAGCGCAGAAGTCACCGCACGCGGCGCCACCGCGGTGCTGCCGCCGGAGAGCGCGGCGACGGCGCCGGGAACGGTCGCGGCGCCCGAGGTCTATCTCGCGGCGGCGCGCGCGGCCGGTGCCAGCGCGGTGCTCTCCACCGTCATCACCACGGCGGCCACCGAGGCCAGCGGTTCGAGCATGTCGATCGGCATCGGCGGCTTCGGCTTTGGCGGCGGTGGCGGCGGCGTGGGCGCCGGCGTCGGCGTGTCGGCACCGATCGGCGGCGGCAGGGTCAGCACCGGCTACGCCGCGAACGGCCGCCTGACCGATGCGAGCAACGGCCGTCTGATGTGGACCGCGAAGGCCTCGACGCCGCCGTCGTCCGACGTCAACGCACAGCTCGGCGTGCTGGCCAGGACCTTGCTCGATTCGGCGGAGAAGTCGGGCGTTCTCTGACACATCGGATGGGCGCCGGGCCTCGGGTCCCGCAGCATGGGGCGTCCCAATGCCTCTTCCATCGATCGAACTGGTGCGCTGGCACGATCTCGAAGACGATGCCCGATCCGACATCCGGCAGCTCGATCTTGATGAACGGCAGATCGAGTACGCCGGAACCACCGATGTCGCGATCGCGATCTGCGAACGAGACAGCGCCGGCGATGTCGCGGGACTGGCGCTGCGCAGCGGCGCGCAATGGGTCGGCTTCCTGCTCCTTAAGCGCCGATCGAAGGCGCCGGAATGGGCCGTTCCCGGCGCGGCGACGATCACGGCGATGCGGGTTCATCGGCTTCGTCAGGGCCAGGGCATCGGCACCGCCGCCCTGCTCGCATTGCCGGCCTGGCTCGCCGCGAACTGGCCCGAATCGTCATCGCTGGCACTGTCGGTCGACGAAGAAAACGTCGCCGCCATCCGGGTCTATGCGAAAGCGGGCTTCGTGGATCGCGGCCTGCGCGCGCCGGGCCGCATCGGCTGGGTGCGCTACATGACGAGGCCAATCCAGCTGGCGCGCGAGCGATGAGGTTGCCGCCACGCAAGAACAGATCCGGCATGGTGATTCGCTGACTCCGGCCGCGCGGGAGTTGCGTGTTGCATTCGAGTTGCCGACTGACTCCAAATGACGTCGCAGCAACGAAGTCTTTACATCCTCACTCCACAGTCCCGCCACCGAAAACCAAGCTGGTTGCTGAATCGATGCGGAACGATACCGGCGCGAGCCGCACTGCGAAGTGTTTCGCCGGCGTGCTGATTATGAGCTTGTTGCTCGCCGCCTGTGCGACTCACCGCGGTCCCACGGTGAACGAGGCGGCGGTGCGCAGCTTCGCGGCCCGGGGATACGTTGCCGCGGAGAACGACTCGGTGACGACGAGCATGCACGACTGGTGGATGGCCGGGCGCAATGTCCATGTCGTGCTCGCGACACCCGGCAACGCGAAGGCCCATCCGTTGGTGATCTACCTTCCCGGCATGGGTGAACCGGCGGCAGCCGGTGAACGTTGGCGCAATGCATGGGCCTCGGCCGGGTACGTGGTCCTGTCGATACAACCCTTGCTCGAAGACGCCACCGCATGGCAGTCCGATCTGGCCCGCGACGGCGACTTCAAGACGCTCGGGCGACAGCGCTATGCCGGCGCGGCGATGAGCCAGCGGGTGCGCGTGCTGGCGGAGATCGTCGGCGAAGCACGGCGACGTGGCGCGGCCGGCGAAGCGCCCTGGCAGGCCATCGACTGGAACCGGGTGGCGATCGCCGGATTCGATCTGGGTGCCTACACCGCGATGACGGTCGCCGGCGAGCACGTGCGCGATGCGGACGACGCGTCCGGGCGGCTGAGCGTCGCGGCCGCGATCGCGCTCAGCCCTTATGCAAGCGCCTCGGCCGGATCGATGGACACGCGCTACAAGGACATGCATGCACCGGTGCTGTCGATGACCAGCGATGTCGACAGCGACGTGCTCGGCCTGGTCGAAAGCGCCTCGCTGCGCGACGCCCCCTTCGAGCGCATGGCCGGCCCGGACAAGTACCTGCTGTCGCTGCGCGGCCTGCCGCATGCGGATTTCAGCGGCACACCGGCTGCACCGCAGGCCGGCGGCGGTAGCTCGAAACACGCACAAGCCTCGGGCTCCGACGAAGGCAACAACGGAGGTCAACGCGGGCGCGCTCGCAAACAGCGGAATTCCGGCGATAGCGCCGGGCAGGACGTCGATCGCGGTCATCGCGACGACGAAGACGGCGAGAGGCTGTCGCCGACCGCGGCGCAGCTGCGCCTCGTCGCCGTCCAGAATGTCAGCACCGCCTTTCTCGATGCCTACCTCAAGGGCCAACCCGCGGCCCGCGAGTGGCTGGCCGGCGGCGCTTCCCGCTGGCTGGACGAGTCCGGCGAACTGCGCCGGAAATAGCGTCGTCTCCGTGAGCGGACGCGGCATACCAGCCGCCGCTGATGGCCGGGCTCAGGCGCCAGGCCGGCCCTCCACGGCGGGAGCGCCGCCGCGGCGCTTGCGCGCCCGCTGCAGCAGCATCGCGATCAACAGCGCCGCTGCAGCGCTGCTGGCCGCCGCCGGCGACGCGGCCAGCAGCTGGGCCAGGCCGTCGACACACTCGACACTGACTTGCTGGACGTGATCGACCAGCGCCATCACGTCACCTGCCTGCACTGCACGTACATCGTCGAGCCGCACGTGGACTTCCTGCCAGCCGCTGTGCAGGCGGATCTTCGCGAAGATGCCATTGGCGATGGCGAACAGGGAGAGCACGCCCAAGGGACGCAGCAGATGTTCGAGCAAGCGGCTTCGCTCGGCCGGCGAGGCGCACTCGTAGACCTGGCCGACCAGTCGCGCAATGGTGACTTCCGTCGTTTCGACCTCGGCAGCGTCGCCGGCGGGTTCTGCAAGGGGCTGCTGCATGGCTAGCCTGCCGCGAGACCCGCGCTGCGCACCGACGGCAACGCGGCAGGGCGATGGCCGGCGGACGGTTCGCTGCGCACCCGGGGCCACGAGGGCTGAGAGCCGCCCGGCGGATGGCGGCTGTCCGCAGGCCTGACGAGACCGCACAGGCTTCCGGCCACGAGGGCAGCGGCCACCAGCTTGAAACTCCGTTCATCCATGCTTCGACTCCTCGCCGGCCGACGGCGCCAGCGTCCGGCGATGGTCGGCGTGCAGGGATAAGGGCGTGTTTCCGGATCGTCGTCGCCGTGTTGCGAAGCTCGTCGATTCGGTGACTCCATGCGGCATCAGCCATGCGGGCTTCGCTGATTCGGCTTGCGATTTGTAGACGATCGGTCTAGAGTCCGCCGCATGCCCGACAACCGCCGCATCACGCGCAGCCACGCCGAACGCCGCGACGACAAGCTCGCCACCCGCGAACGGCTGGTGCGTGCCGGCCTCGAGGCGGTGCTCGAAGCCGGCTGGGCCGCGACCGGCGTCGACAAGGTGCTGCGCTCGGTCGGCGTGCCCAAGGGCTCGTTCTACTACTACTTCGCGAGCAAGGACGAGTTCGGCTATGCGCTGCTCGAGTCCTACCAGGGCTTCTTCCTGAAGCGGCTCGAACGCTGCTTCGGCACTGCCGCAGACCCCGGTGCGGCGGAGCGGCCGCTGTCGCGGCAGATGGCCGACTTCCTCGCCGAATCGGTCGACGGCATGCGCCGCTTCGAATGGCGGCGCGGCTGCCTCGTCGGCGCGCTGGGCCAGGAGCTCGGCGGCCTGCACGAGGGCTTCCGGCAGCGGCTCGAGACCTCGCTGCAGGCGTGGGAACACGTGCTGGCGGACACGATACGCCGCGCCCAGGCGCGCGGCGAGATCCGCCCCGGCTTGCTGGCCGAACGCCTTGCCCGCGGCTTCTGGGCCGCCTGGGAAGGCGCGGTGCTGCGGGCGCGGCTGGCGCGATCGCCCGAACCGCTGGCGCGCGCGGTCGAAGACTTCACCCACCTGATTCATTCCTGAGGAGACTAAAATGTTCAAGGCCCTGGTGCTCGACAAATCGCCCGAGTTCAATGCCGCGCTGCGCGAGGTCGACGACAGCTTCCTGCCCGACGGCGACGTGCTGGTCGCGATCGATTATTCGACCCTCAACTACAAGGACGGCCTGGCCATCACCAACCGCTCGCCGGTGGTGCGCAGCTGGCCGATGGTGGCCGGCATCGACGGCGCCGGCACGGTGCTGGAGAGCAGCCACGCGGCCTGGCGCGCCGGCGACCGCGTGGTGCTGAACGGCTTCGGCGTCGGCGAGACGCACAAGGGCTGCCTGGCGCAGCGCGCACGGCTGAAAGGCGACTGGCTGGTGCGCCTGCCCGAAGCCTTCAGCCCGCGCCAGGCGATGTCCATCGGCACCGCGGGCTACACCGCGATGCTCAGCGTGCTGGCGCTGGAGCGGCATGGCCTGAAGCCGGGCGATGGCGAGGTGCTGGTGACCGGCGCGACCGGCGGTGTCGGCTCGGTCGCGGTCGCGCTGCTGTCGCGCCTCGGCTACCACGTGGTTGCGGCCACCGGCAAGGCATCCGAGGCGCCGTATCTGCAATCGCTCGGCGCCGAACGGGTGATCGACCGGGCCGAGCTTTCCGCTGCCGGCAAGCCCTTGCAGAAAGAGCGCTGGGTCGCGGCGGTCGATGCGGTCGGCAGCCACACGCTGGTCAATGCCTGCGCGCAGGTGCGCTACGGCGGCGCGGTCACCGCCTGCGGACTGGCCCAGGGCATGGACTTGCCGGGCACCGTGCTGCCCTTCATCCTGCGCGGCGTCGCGCTGCTCGGCGTCGACAGCGTGATGGCGCCGCTCGCGCTGCGGCAAGAGGCCTGGAGCCGGCTCGCGGCCGATCTCGATCCCCGATTGCTGGAGTCGATCACCACCGAGCTGCCTCTTTCCGGCGCCATCTCGGCAGCGCGGGATTTGATGGACGGCAAGGTGCGCGGGCGTATCGTGGTGCGCACCACGGGCGATTGAGTCAAGGAGTATCGCGATGCTGAAACACAGCCCCGCCTTCAGCGGTTTCTCGACCAACGACCTGGCGAGGGCCAAGGCCTTCTACGCCGAAACGCTCGGCCTCGACGTGCGCGACAACCCGATGGGCCTGCTCGAACTGCATTTCGACAACGGCTCGTCGACCCTGATCTACCCCAAGCCGGATCATCAGCCGGCGAGCTTCACGGTGCTCAACTTCCCGGTCGACGACGTGACCGCGACGGTTGCGGCCCTGAAGCAGCGCGGCGTGCGCTTCGAGCGCTACGACCTGCCCGACCTGAAGACCGACGAGGACGGCGTCAGCCGCGCCCCGGGCGGCCCGCTGATCGCCTGGTTCAAGGACCCTGCCGGCAACATCCTGGCCGTGCTTGAAACCACATAGTCCGCGCGCGATCATTGGCGCACACTGACTGCAGCGAGGACACGATGGCTGACGAGCCCCAACAAGCGATCGACCTGGGCGCAGGCGTCGAGGCCGTGAAGATCGCCGAAGGCGGCATGCTCGCCGGCCGCGTCGGCGAGGAGGCCGCGATCCTGTTGCGCAGCGGCGGCACTCTCTACGCGGTCGGTGCGCAGTGCACGCATTACAGCGGCCCGCTGGCGCAAGGCCTGCTCGTCGAGGACGGCACGCTGCGCTGCCCCTGGCACCACGCCTGTTTCGACGTGCGCAGCGGCGAGGCGCTGCGCGCGCCGGCGCTCGACCCGATCGCCTGCTGGCGGGTCGAGCAGGTCGGCGAGACGGCTTACGTGCGCGAGAAGCTGCCGGCCTCGGCGCCGCGTGTGATCACGATCGGCGCAGCGGGCGTGCCGGATTCGATCGTCATCGTCGGCGGCGGCGCGGCCGGGCTGGCCGCGGCCGAGATGCTGCGCCGCGAGGGCTATCGGCAGCCGGTGACGATGGTCAGCGCGGACGAATCCGCGCCTTGCGACCGGCCGAACCTGTCGAAGGACTATCTCGCCGGTAGTGCCTCGGAAGACTGGATCCCGCTGCGCCCACCCGCGTTCTATGCCGATCACCAGATCGACCTGAAGCTGGCCACACAGGTCGCGTCGATCGACGTCGCCGGCCGGCGCTTGCAGCTCGAAGGCGGCGGGCAGATCGGCTACGGTGCGCTGCTGCTCGCGACCGGGGCCGATCCGCTGCACGTCGATGTGCCGGGCGCCGAGGCATCGCAGCTGCACTACCTGCGCAGCTTCGGCGACAGCCAGGCGATCATTGCGAAGGCGGCTTCGGCCCGACACGCCGTCGTCGTCGGCACCAGCTTCATCGGGCTCGAGGTGGCCGCGGCCTTGCGCACTCGCGGCCTCGAGGTGCACGTGGTCGGCCGCGACAGCGTGCCGATGGAGAAGGTGCTGGGGGCCGACGTCGGCCGCTTCGTGCAGAAGCTGCACGAATCGCATGGCGTGGTCTTCCACTTCGACACCACCTTGAGCCGGATCGATGGCAACAAGGCAGTGCTCGGCGACGGCACTAAGCTGCAAGCCGACTTGATCGTGATCGGTGCCGGCGTGAGGCCGGCGATCGCGCTCGCCGAACAGGCTGGCCTCGCGACCGATCGCGGCGTGCTGGTCGACGAGTACCTGCAGACCAGCGTGCCCGGCATCTATGCGGCCGGCGACATCGCACGCTGGCCCGATGCGCGCAGCGGGCAGCGCATTCGCGTCGAGCACTGGGTGGTCGCCGAACGCCAGGGCCAGGTCGCGGCGCTGAACCTGCTCGGCCGGCGCCGGCGCTTCGATGCGGTGCCGTTCTTCTGGAGCCAGCACTACGACGTCTCGATCAACTACGTCGGCCATGCCGAGTCTTGGGACGAGATCGGAATCGACGGTTCGCTCGACGCGAACGACTGCACCGTGAGCTATCGGCGCGGCGGCGAGGCGCTCGCGGTGGCGACGATCTTCCGCGATCTCGAGAGCCTGCAGGCAGAACGTGCGATGGAGCTGGCTGCCGCGAAAGCGGGATCATGAGCGGGCGATTCGAAGGCACGGTCGTGCTGGTCGCCGGCGGCACCGGCGCTCTCGGCCGGGCGGTGAGCCAGGCCTTCGCCGCCGAAGGCGCGACGACGATCGTGACCTACCGCCAACAGGCCGAGTTCGATGCGCTGATCGCGCAGTCCGGACCGGATGCCTCGCGGATCGAAGGCCAGCGCGTCGACGTGACCGACGAAGCGGCGGTGCAGGCCTTGATCGACGGCGTGATCGCAGGGCATGGCCGGCTCGATGCGCTGGTCAACACGGCTGGCGGCTATGCCGGCGGCGCGCCGCTGTGGCAGCTCGATGCGGCCGCCTTCGACCGCATGCTGGCCCTGAACCTGCGCTCAGGCTACGCGCTGACACGTGCCGCGGTGCCCGCGATGCTGCAGCGTTCGGCAGGCACGATCGTCAATGTCGCGGCGAAGGCCGGTGTCGCACCGCCCGCCGGCGCGGCGGCATACGCCGCGTCGAAGGCCGCGGCACTCGCGTTGATGGCCTCGCTCGCCGCCGACCTCGCGGGCAGCGGCGTGCGTGTCAACTCGGTGATGCCGAGCCTGATCGATTCGGCCGCCAATCGCGCCGCGATGCCGGACGCGGATTTCGCGACCTGGCCGAAACCCGAACAGATCGCCGCGGTGATCCTCTTCCTCTGCAGCGCCGAGGCCCGGGTGATCCACGGCGCGGCGATCCCGGTCTACGGCAACGCCTGAGAACGGGCTCGCTGCGGCCGCGACCGCGCCCTCCTCCGGCTCCCGGCCGCCGCCGAGCGCGAGGAACAGCATCACCTGGTCATCCGCCAGCTGCGCCTCGGAGGCAGCCAGCGCCGCTTCGCTGCCGGCCAGCACGCGCTCGGCCAGCGCGCCCGCCAGGCTGCCGGAATACCCTTCGTGCTTCGCACTCCGGCACGAGCTCTTCGGGCCGCCGGGCGAGCTCATGGGCGCCGCGCTAAGGTCGAAGCTTCGACGCAGGAGTTGCCATGTCCGATCTGCACGACGCCCCGCCGCTTGCCCGCCCACTGTCTGCCCGGCACGGCCGGGCGGCCGTCGAGGCCCGTCTCGCCAGCCCCGCGCTGCTGACCCTGGTCGTGCTCGGTGCCGCCTCCCCCGCCCTGCTGTGCGGCCTCGAGACATGGGTACTCGCCACCAGCGGCGTGCTGCTGGCCCATAGCGCCGGCTCGCTCGATGACTTTCTCGCCGGCTGCGCCCGTGCCGGCGACTGCGTCGCCCTGGTCGACCCCTTCCTCGGCCGGTGGGGCATCCGCCGCTTCATGCGCGAGCTGAAGGCCGCCGCGCCCAAGGTGCGGGCGGTGCTGATGACCGATCAGCACTCGCCGCTGGCGGTGCGCGATGCGCTGGCGGCGGGCGCTTGCGGCTTCGTCGGCCAGTGCGCCGGCATCGATCAGGTCCGCAGCGCCTTGTCTGCCGCTGCCAATGGGCAGCGCTATCTGTCGCCGCCGGTCGCCGCGCAGCTGGCCGAGTCGCTCAAGATCGAGGCGCTGACCGCACGCGAGTCGCAGGTCTTGCAGCGCCTCGCCCGCGGCGACTCGAACAAGGCGATCGCGCGCGACTTCGATCTCGGCGTCGGCACGGTCAAGACACACGTGCGCGCGATCATGCTCAAGCTCGGCGCGCAATCGCGGACCGAGGCGGTCCACAAGGGCTATCGGCTCGGCCTGGCCTGCCTGGAACGGGGATGACTCGCAGCCTCAGGCCATCGTCGTGCGCCTCGCCAGCCTCCCCCAGCCTTGCGGCAGGGCATGGAGCACCGTCTGCGGATCGAGCGAGCGGATCGGTACGCCGGTATCCGACGGGATGCGTCCCTGGGCGAGCAAGGCCTCGTAGCGCAGCGCGCTGACGCGCAGGAACGACGCGAAGTTGCCGACCTCGCCGCGCGCCGTGACAAGCTCGTCGTACAGCTTCTCGATCAGTTGCACCACGCCCATGTCGTCGCGCCGTGCGACCTCTTCGAGCACCTGCCAGAACAGGTTCTCGAGCCGGATGCTGGTGACCACGCCATGCAGCCGCACCGAGCGGGTGCGGCTGTCGTAGCTCTGCGGATCGGCGCTGATGAAGACTTCGCACACGGGCCGCCTCCTGCCAAAGAGTGGATGACGGCGCCACTGTAGCGCCGCCGGCCGCACCCCATGCAGGGGGCGGGTCTTCGTTGCCGAGGGGCAGGCTCAGCCCTCGATGCGCGTGCCCAGCACCTTCAGGAACTGCGCGATCCAGGCCGGATGCGCGGGCCAGGCCGGGGCAGTGACGAGGTTGCGATCGGTCACCGCCTGGTCGATCGCGATGCCCATGTATTCGGCGCCGGCCAGTTCCACCTCGACCTGGCAGGCCGGGTAGGCCGAGACCTTGCGGCCCTTCAGCAGCCCGGTGGCGGCCAGCAGCTGCGCGCCGTGGCACACCGATGCCACAGGCTTGTCCGCGGCGAGGAAATGGCGCGTGATCTCGACCACGCGGCTGTTCATGCGCAGGTACTCCGGCGCCCGGCCGCCGGGGATCAGCAGCGCGTCGTAGGACTCGGGCTTCACGTCGGCGAAGCTTGCGTTCAGGCTGAAGCGGTGACCCGGCTTTTCGCTGTAGGTCTGCGCACCCTCGAAATCATGGATCGCGGTGTGAATCCAGTCGCCGGCCTTCTTGTCGGGCGCGACCGCATGCACCGTGTGACCCACCGCCAGGAGGGCCTGGAACGGGACCATGGTTTCGTAGTCTTCGGCGTAGTCGCCGCACAGCATCAGGATCTTCTTGGCCATCGGGGTCTCCTTCGAAAGAGGTGAAGCGGCTCGCTCCGACAGGAGCCGGGCCAGCTTCCGATTGTTCAAAGGCTGCGGCCCCCGGTGGTAGCAGCCGGCTGTGATTCGCGAGTAAACCGCTGCTCCCGATGGGGTCGTCGGGCCGGCAGGGGTCGTCTCGGGCCTCTTCGGTGAGACGATGCGCCGCCATCGAACGAGGAGCTCCCATGAGCCTGGTCAACGCCTCAGAATCCGGCCGCTTCACGGTCGGCGACATCACGGTCAACCGCCTCGGCTTCGGCGCGATGCGCATCACCGGCCCGGGCATCTGGGGCGAGCCCGGCGACCGGGCCGAAGTGCTGCGCACCTTGCGCCGCTTGCCTGAACTGGGCGTGAACTTCATCGACACCGCCGACAGCTACGGCCCCGAAGTCAGCGAGACCCTGATCCGCGAGGCCCTGTATCCGTACAGCGGCCTGCTGATCGCCACCAAGGGCGGGCTGACACGCCACGGGCCGGACCGGTGGGCGCCCGTCGGCCGCCCGGAATACCTGCGCCAGGCGGTGCTGATGAGCCTGCGCCGCCTCGGCATCGAACGCATCGATCTGTGGCAGCTGCATCGCATCGACCCGAAGGTGCCGCGCCAGGAGCAGTTCGAGGTCATCCGCGAGATGCAGCAGGAGGGCCTGATCCGTCATGCCGGCTTGAGTGAAGTCAGCGTCGAGGACATCGAGGCGGCGAGCAAGGTGTTCAAGGTGGTCACGGTGCAGAACCGCTACAACCTGATCGACCGCGGCAGCGAGGCCGTGCTCGATCACTGCGCCGCGAACGGCATCGGCTTCATCCCCTGGTTCCCGCTGGCGGCCGGCGATCTGGCGCGGCCGGGCTCGACGCTCGACACGATCGCGCGCAAGGCCGGCGCGAGCACCAGCCAGGTGGCACTGGCCTGGGTGCTGAAGCGCAGCCCGGTGATGTTGCCGATCCCTGGCACCGGCAAGCTCGCACATCTGGAAGAGAATGTCGCCGGCGCCCATGTGCACCTCAGCGACGCGGAGTTCGAGGCTCTGGACGCCCAGGCGCGTGCCGCCTAGACCCGCGGTCGTGCCGACCGCTTCGGTCGCAGGAAGCGGCGAACGCGACCTTGAAAGGGATGGGTCTCAGCCCTTCTCTGCCGGCGCCTCGCGCCAGCCGCCGCCGAGTGCCTTGAACAGCGAGATCTGCGCATCCGCGATACGCGAATCCGAAGCCGCCAGCGCGGCGCGGGCGCCCAGCAGCGACTGCTCGGCAACGAGCAGATCGAGCTGGCTCAAGGCACCCTCCCGCCGCCGCGATTGCGAGAGCCGGTAGGCCTCGGCCGCATGGCCCTCCGCGGCCTGCAGGGACGCCCGCCGCGTCGTTTCCGCGTCGTAGGCATTGATCGCCTGTTCGACTTCCTTCAGCGCCCGCAGCACGGTGCCGTCGAACCCGGCCAGCGCGGCGGACGCGGCGGCATCGCTCTGGGCGATGCGGGCGCGCGCCACCGCCTGGTTCGGGAAGCTCCAGGACACCAGCGGGCCGATCGCGAGCGTCAAGGCGTTCGAGCCCTTCAGCGCGTCGTTGGTCGTCATGCCGAAGTTCGCGCCGAAGCTGACCCGCGGATACAGCGCCGCGGTGGCCACGCCGACCCGCGCCGTCGCGGCCGCCAGCCGGCGCTCGGCCTGGCGCACGTCGGGCCGCCGCGCGAGCAGCTGCGCGCCGTCGCCGACCGGAAGCGCCGCGGCGATGGTCGGCAGGTGCGAGTCGCCGGCCAGTTCGGCCGGCGCTTCGGCGGGCGGGCGGCCGAGCAAGGCGCTCAGATCGAACAGCGCTGCACGCCGCCGGCCTTCGAAGACCGGCAACTGGGCGCGGGCCTGCTCGGCGGTGGCGTTCACGCGCGCCAGGTCGAAGTCGGAGGCCGCTCCTGCCGATCGCTGGCGAGCGACGATCGAGACCGTCTGCTCGGCGATCTCGACCGAACGGCGCGCCACTTCGAGCTCATGCCCGGCGCTGCAGGCGGCCACGTAGGCGCGCGTGGTCTCGGCCGCGACCGCGACCCTCACCGCATCACGCGTCGCCTCCGCGGCTTGCGCATCGGCCTGCGACGCTTCGATCGAACGCGAGACGCGCCCGGCGAGGTCGACCTCATAGGCCACGTCGATGCTGCCGAGGTAGGTGGTCTGGTCTTCGGCATGACCGCGAAAGGCGGCGGCGATCGAATCGGCGGTCAGGCTGCGGCCGTAAAGAGCGCCGGCGCTGAGCTGGGTCGTCGGATAGCGGCCGGCATGTGCCTCGCGCATCACCGCGCGCGCGAGCTGCAGGTTTGCCATCGCGACGCGCAGGTCGGTGTTGGCGGCCAAGGCTTCGGCAACGAAGCCGGCGAGCCGCTCGTCCTCATACAGCCGCCACCAGGCATCGGGCGGATCCTTGGCGGGATCGACGCCGTCTGCATGGCTGACGAAGGCCGCGGCCGCCGGCGGCGCGATCGCGGGCGCCTGGTAGTCGGGGCCGACGGCGCAGGCGGTCAGCAGGCCGGCGACCAGACCCGCCAACGGCGCAGGGAACAGCCCGCCGGCGGCAGCTGCCGGACCGGGTGGGCGCCTCATGACCGCCCCCAGCGGAGACGGCCCAGCCCCTGGCTCGGCGAGGCCGGCCCCTGCGGCGGCGGCTCGATGATCACCAGCATCAGCATCGTCAGCAAGGTGCCCGCCGCAACCATCGCGAAGCCTTCGACGTAGGCCTGCAGGTTGGCCTGCGTGCGGATGGATTGCGCCAGCAGGCCGGCCGCGCGCGCGGCGGCGGCGCCGCTCGATTCGGCCCGGCTGGCGATCGCGGCGGCGGTGCTCTGCAGGCGCGAGAGCGTGTCCACCGCACCCGCCTGCACATGCGTGCCGAAGACGTGCGAGGACACCTGCTCGGTGACGCGCACGAAGGTGACGATGAAGGCGAAGCCGAGCTCGCCGCCGAAGAGCCGCGCGATCTGGATCAGCACGCCGAAAGTCGGCACATCGGCGGGCTTCAGGTGCAGCACGCCGACGAAGATGCCGGCGCTGATCGCGAAGGTCTGGCCGAGCGCCTGCATCAGCTGCGTCGCGAGAAAATCGCTGGTCGTCCACTGCCCGGTCAGATGGGTCGAGGTGATCCAGCAGGCCGTGCCGATCAGCCCGAGGCCGAAGAAGGCGACGAAACGGGCATCGACGGTGCGCAGCAGCAGCGCGGCCAGCGGCCCGACGATCAGCTGCGGCACCGCGATCCAGATCAGCACCTCGCCGACTTCCGGCGCCCGGAAGCCGCGCACGACGATGAGGAATTGCGGCACGAGGTAGGCGATCGCCAGCGACGCGAAGCGCACGCCGATGATCAGCAGCGCCACGATCGGCAAATAGCCGCCCATCAGCATGCGCAGGTTGACCCACGGTATCGGCGTCGTGAACTCGTGGATGACGAAGGCGACCAGCATCAGCCCGCCCCCGATCAGCAGCCCGACGACGAGGCTCGAGTTCAGCCAATCCAGCCGGTTGCCCTGGTCGAGCGCGGTGTAGATCAGCGAGAAGCCGATCGCCGCGCTCGCCATGCCGAAGACGTCGGCCCGCGCGGCGGCCACCCGGTCGACGGGCTGGCGCGGAATGCCGAGCTGCACGCAGACCGCCATGCCGATCGCGAGCGGCACGTTCTGCCAGAAGATCCAGGCCCAGGACGCATGATCGGCATAGAAGCCCTCGACCGAGGCCGAGATGTTCAGCGAGGCCTCGAGGTTCAGCGCGTAGGCGGCTATGCCGATCGCCCAGTAGCGCGGCGGCAGGCTGCGCAGCAGGAACGAGATGGTGAGCGGCACGAAGCAGCCCGAGCCCAGGCCGGCGACGAACTGCAGCGTCAGCAGCGATTCGAGGTTGCCGCTCAACGGGATCAGCGCGGAGCCTGTGGCGAAAACCACGCAGCCGGCCAGCAGCACGCGCCGCGGCCCGAGCACCATGCTGGCCCAGACCGCGACCGGGCCGATCATCATCTGCGCCACCGTCTGGGCGGTCGTGATCCAGGCGGCCTCGTCAACGCTCAGGCCGAGCGCACCGCGGATGTCGGCCAGGCCGAAGGACGAAAGGCGGCTGTTCAGCGTGGACACGAAGGCGCCGAACAGCACCGCGCCGATGCCGAGCCAGGGGTGCGTAGACGTTGGCGCAGCCGCGCTCATGTCTGCCCCCCGATCGTCGAGTACGCCGATCGACCTTGCAGGCCGCGCTGGGCCAGTGGCCCAGCCCCTCGCCAGGCACGAACAGTCCACTGGACTGTTCGTGTCCGGGCTCGGCCC
>Ga0105237_10002602_pt1 | contig 22241 bp, 19 predicted proteins | sample KBSC24metaG_FD_81520 | JGI IMG/M metagenome (GOLD analysis project Ga0105237, IMG submission 81520) | Corn rhizosphere microbial communities from Kellogg Biological Station, Michigan, USA - KBS C2-4 metaG | ecosystem: Host-associated > Plants > Roots > Rhizosphere > Soil | place: Michigan, USA...
CACCCGGTCGGCCTCGTCCTCGCGCACGTTGGGCGTGTTCGGCGGGATCGGCGAGACGCCGAGCTTGTAGAACTGGCGCAGCTGCTCGCCCGCGGCCAGAGCGGTGCCGGTCATGCCGCACACTCGCGGGTAGCGGTTGATCAGCGCCTGCACGGTGATGGTGTCGAGCACCTCACCGGTCTCGGTGGTCTCGATGCCCTCCTTGGCCTCGACGGCCGCCTGCAGACCGTCGGGCCAGCGCTGCAGTTGCGCGATCCGGCCGCGCGACGAGTTGATCAGCTGCACGGCGTCGTTGCGGACGATGTAGTGCACGTCGCGCTGCAACAGCACGTGGGCGTGCAGGGCGACGTTGACCTCGGTCAGCGTCGTGCTGACATTCTCCTCGGAGTACAGGTCGATGCCACCGAGAGCGGCCTCGAGCTTGCGGGCGCCGGCCTCGGTGAGGTGCACGTTGCGGCGATCGGGGTCGGTGTCGTAATCCTTGCCCGCCACGAGGTCGCCGACCAACCGGATGACCTCCACGCGAGGCTGCTCACGGTGCGTGGTGCCTGCGAGCACCAGCGGCACCAGCGCCTCGTCGACGAGCACCGAATCGGCCTCGTCGATCAACGCGACGTCCGGCTCCGGTGACACCAGGTCCTCGACGTCGGTGACCAGCTGGTCGCGCAGCACGTCGAAGCCGATCTCGTTGACCGAGGCGTAGGTGACGTCGCAGGCGTAGGCACTGCGACGCTCGTCGGGCGTGGAGTCGGCGGTGATCCAGCCGACCGACAGGTCCATGGCCTCGAGCAGCGGCCCCATCCATTCCGCGTCGCGACGGGCCAGGTAGTCGTTGACGGAGATGACGTGCACGCTGCGGCCCGCAAGCGCGTAGCCCGCCGCGGCGATCGCGCCCGCCAGCGTCTTGCCCTCGCCGGTCGCCATCTCGACCACGTCGCCTGCGAGCATCCGCAGCGCGCCGAGCAGCTGAACGTCGAACGGTCGCAGCGTGGTGGTGCGTTCGGACGCCTCGCGCGCGATCGCCAGGAACTGCGGGATGTCGGACGACTCGGCGAGCTCGCCGAGGTTGAGCAGCTTGGCGGCCTTGCGCAGCTGCTCGTCGTCGAGGCCCGCGGCCTTCTCTTCGAATTCGGAGGCAGCGCGGACATGCCCCATCGACTGGGCTTGATCCTTGTCGGTGCTGGCGCCGAGCAGCTTCCAGAACCGGTTGCTCAGCCGGCTCGGGGCGCTGGTCTTGGACTTGGGAGCGGTCTTGGGCACGTGTTCAAGGTACGCGGCCGGGCACACCCGCCGAGAGCGTGATCGACAGCCAATCGCATTCGACACCGGATCAGCCAGGTCGGCGCTGCGGTAGCTTCGCCGCAGAGCGGTGTCGTCGGACGCCTGCGGAGGAGTTTCGTCGGATGGTTACGGAGCGATTCAAACCGTCGATCGACTGGAGCCACGAACTCGTCAACTCGACCGCGTGGGTGCTCCAAGCCTTCCTGATCTCCGCGCTGTGCGTGGTCGTCGCGCTCGTCCTGCTGCAGCGGTTCACGGGATGGGGACGCCAGTTCTGGCGCATCACCGGTGCCTACTTCGTCGGGCGTGCGAGCTGGCCCGTGTGGCTGGTGCTGGCGGCACTGTTGGCGTCTGCGGTCGTGTCGGTGCGGATCAGCGTTCTCATCAGCTACTACGCCAACGACCTCTTCTCTGCGCTGCAAGTGGCCTTCGAGGGCAGCGGATCCTCCGAGGGTTCGTTGAAGCAGACTGGCGTTCAAGGGTTTTGGACGTCGATGGCCATCTTCGCCATCCTCGCGACGGTCGCCGCCGTCCGGTTCCTGCTCGACCTGTACCTCACCCAACGGTTCGTCATCGGCTGGCGAGTGTGGTTGACCCGCCGGCTCACCGGCGACTGGCTGGACGGGCACGCGTACTACCGGGGGCAACTGGCCAAGGACCCGATCGACAACCCCGATCAGCGCATCCAGCAGGACATCGACATCGTCACCGCCGTGACGGGCGAGCCGAACATGCCGTCGCGCGGATCGGGTAGCACCCTGCTGTTCGGCGCAGTCGAGTCGGTGTTGAGCGTCGCAGCGTTCGGGGTGATCCTGTGGCACCTGTCGGGGCCGCTGACCGTGCTCGACGTGACGTTGCCGAAGGCGTTGTTCTGGATCGTGATCGGCTACGTGCTGGCCGCGACGGTCATCGCGTTCTGGATCGGTCGGCCGCTGATCCGGCTGAGTTACCTGAATGAGTTGCGCAACGCCAGCTTTCGCTACGCGATGATCAGGATGAAGGACAGCGCGAGCGCCATCGGCCTCTATCGCGGCGAGGACGTCGAACGCGGGCTGGTTGACCACCGGCTCACCTCGGTCATCGCGAACTACCGAATGTGGTTGAACCGCATGGTGATCTTCCTCGGCTGGAACCTCGCCGCGAGTCAGGCGATCAACCCGCTGCCGTACATCGTGCAGGCGCAGCGACTGTTCGCGAGTGAGATCTCGTTCGGGGACGTGATGCAGAGCGCGACCGCCTTCCACGCGATTCACGACGCCCTGTCGTTCTTCCGCAATGCCTACGACTCGTTCGCGAGCTACCGGGCGGCACTGATCAGGCTCGACGGCCTCATGGACGCCAACACGCGTGCCAGGGCGATGCCCCGCGTCACGACGGTGGATGCGGACGTCGTGGCCGCCGACGACGTCGACGTGCGAACACCGGACGGGAAGCGGCTGATCCACGCACTGTCGCTACGGCTGGAGCCCGGTGATGGCCTGCTGATCAAGGGCCCGTCAGGCAGCGGCAAGACGGTCCTGCTGCAGAGCGTCGCCGGCCTGTGGCCCTACACCTCCGGTGTCGTCCGCTACCCGATCGCGGCGCGCAAGACGATGTTCGTCTCGCAGTTGCCCTACCTCCCCGTCGGCGATCTCAGGACCGTGACGTCCTACCCGGCTCCGAAGGGGACCGTCGACGACAAGCAGGTTCAGGGCGCCCTTCTCAAGGTGGCGCTACCGCATCTGATCATCCGCATCAACGAGGTACGGGACTGGTCGAAGGTGCTGTCCGTCGGCGAGCAGCAACGAATGGCGTTCGCGAGAATCCTGCTGAACAAGCCCAAGGCCGTCTTCCTCGACGAATCCACCTCCGCCATGGACGAGGGTCTGGAGTCGATGCTCTACAGCCTCGTCCGCGACGAGTTGCCCGACACGATCGTGGTGAGCGTGAGCCACCGCGACACCGTCGATCAACACCACGGCCAACAGCTCGAATTGCTTGGCGATGGCGAGTGGAGACTCGGTCGACTCACCCCCGCGGGTTGACGGCTCGAGAAGCCCGGCGGCAGTCAGTGGGGGTACCTTGCCGGGATGGATATGTTCACCCCCTCGCTGGATTGGGGCGCCGAGTGGCTCGTATCGCTGCTCTGGATCGCCAAGGCGTGGGCCATCGCTGCAGTCGCCACGTTGGCGATCCTTGCCCTCATCTTCCGCTTCACCACGTGGGGCAGGCAGTTCTGGCGCATCACCGGCGCCTACTTCACCGGTCGCGCGAGCGTGAAGATCTACGTGTGGCTGGCCGCGATGCTGTTCCTTGTCATCATCAGCGTCCGCCTCAACGTGCTCATGAGCTACTACAGCAACGACATGCTGACCAGCTTCCAGGTCATCGCGACGGGCATCGGCGGCAACGACGAAGCCGTGAAGAACTCGGGCAAGGCCGGCTTCTGGCTCGCGATGCTGGTCTTCTCCGTGCTTGTCACCATCTATGTGGCGCGCGTCATGCTGGATCTTTTCGTGGCGCAGCGGTTCATGCTGGCATGGCGCGCCTGGCTGACCGATCGGCTCACCGGAGACTGGCTCGACGGCAAGGCGTACTACCGGTCGCGTTTCATCGACGACACGATCGACAACCCCGACCAGCGCATCCAGACCGACATCGACATCTTCACCGCGGGCGTCGGGCCATCTCCCAATACGCCGAACCAAACCGCGGGCTCCACGCTGCTCTTCGGCTCGATCTCCGCGGTCACCTCCATCTTCTCCTTCGTGCCGATCCTGTGGGGCCTCTCGGGCACCCTTACCCTCTTCGGCGTCAACATTCCGAGGGCCATGTTCTGGATCGGCCTCGGTTACGTCGTCTTCGCATCCGTCTTCGCGTTCTGGATCGGTAGGCCGATCATCTGGTTCAGCTTCGACAACGAGAAGTACAACGCCGCCTTCCGGTACGCGCTGGTGCGACTGCGGGACGCGTCCGAGGCGGTCGCCTTCTACCGCGGCGAGATCGCCGAGCGAGCAGGTCTGCGGGGACGCTTCGCCTCGGTGGTCGGCAACTACAAGCGCTACATCAACCGGATGGTCGGCTTCTACGGGTGGAATCTCTCGATCAGCCAGATCATCGTGCCGTTGCCGTACCTGCTGCAGTTCCCGCGGTTCTTCGCGGGCCAGATCAAGCTCGGCGACATGTCGCAGACCGCATCGGCGTTCAACAACATCCAGGACGGGCTGTCGTTCTTCCGCAACGCCTACGACCAGTTCGCCGGTTACCGGGCCGCCATCATCCGTCTCGACGGCTTGGTGGTCGCCAACCAAGAGGGCAGGGACCTGCCGCAGCTGACGACCACGCCTTGCAAGGACGGCACGGTTCAGCTCGACGACGTCGAGGTCCGTACGCCCGACGGCAAGCAGCTGATCAAGCCTCTCGGCATGCGCCTCGAGGTCGGCGACACCCTGGTGGTCACCGGCCCGTCGGGCAGCGGGAAGACGACGCTGTTGCGCAGCCTTGCCGAGCTGTGGCCGTTCACGTCGGGCACGCTGACCCGGCCATGCGGCCCGAACGAGACGATGTTCCTGTCGCAACTGCCCTACGTGCCGCTTGGCGATCTGCGCGCCGTGGTGACCTACCCGGGCGAGGAAGGCACCATCGACGACGAGACGCTGCGGGACATGCTGCACAGGGTGGCGCTGTCGCATCTCGTCGCCCGGCTCGACGAGGTCCTTGACTGGGCCAAAGTGCTCTCCCCGGGCGAGCAGCAGCGAGTCGCGTTCGCGCGCATCCTGCTGACCAAGCCCAAGGCGGTCTTCCTCGACGAGTCGACGTCCGCGCTCGACGAGGGTCTGGAGTTCATGCTCTACCAGCTGGTCCGCGCCGAGCTTCCCGACACCATCCTGGTCAGTGTCAGCCACCGCACGACCGTCGAGCAGCACCACACCCACGAGCTGGAGTTGCTCGGCGACGGCGAGTGGCGGCTCGGCAGAGTGAACGAAGAGCCGATCCCGGTCTGACGCTCTAAGGGCGAGCGAAGCGACGGGGATGTGTCACAGCCCGGTCACGACGGGTGGCGCGCGGTAGCTTCCCGGCATGGAGATGTTCACCCCGTCGCTGGACTGGGGCGCCGAGATCGTCGATTCACTGGTCTGGGTAGCCAAGGCGTGGGTCATCAGCGCCGTCTGCACGCTGGTCGTGCTGACGCTGATCGCACGGTTCACCACCTGGGGCAGGCAGTTCTGGCGCATCACCGGCGACTACTTCAAGGGCCGCCAGAGCATCTCGGCGTGGGCGTTCGTGGCGGTGCTGCTGCTTTCGGTGATGATCGACGTGCGACTGTCGGTGTTGTTCAGCTACCAGAGCAACGACCAGTTCTCCGCGCTGCAGGCGGCGGTAAGCGACGAGGGCGTGGCGAAGGATTCGGCGATCGACGGCTTTTGGGTCGCGATGCTGATCTACTTCGCGCTCGCGGTCGCCGACATCGTCCGCACACTGCTGGATCTGTACCTGATGCAGCGGTTCATCGTCCGGTGGCGGGTCTGGCTCACCCACCGGGTCACCGGTGACTGGCTCGACGGTGACGCCTACTACCGGGGCCGGTTCCTTGCCGGTGACCAAGCGATCGACAACCCGGACCAGCGCATCCAACAGGACATCGACATCTTCACCACGGGTACCGGCCCCGAGACGAACACGCCGACGGTGGGCACGTCGCAGACGCTCCTGTTCGGCGCGCTCACCTCGATCGTCTCGGTGGTTTCCTTCACGCCGATTCTTTGGAATCTGGCCGGCCCGCTGACGGTCTTCGGGGTCACCTTGCCCAAGGCGCTGTTCTGGCTGGCGCTCATCTACGTGTTCTTCACGACCGTCATCGCGTTCTGGATCGGCCGACCGCTGATCCGGCTGTCGTTCCGCAACGAGCTCACCAACGCCGCGTTCCGCTATGCGTTGGTGCGGTTGCGCGATGCGGGCGAGGCCGTCGGGTTCTATCGCGGCGAGCGAGCCGAACGCGGCCGCCTGATGACGAGATTCGCGGAGATCATCACCAACTACCGGGCCTTCATCCGACGGGGGGTGTTGTTCCAGGGCTGGAACCGGTCGGTGCACCAGATCGTGAGCCCGCTGCCGACCGTCGTGCAGATCCCCCGCGTGTTCGCAGGCGAGATTCAGCTCGGCGACATGACGCAGTCGTCGAGTGCGTTCCTCTCCGTGCACGATTCGCTGTCGTTCTTCCGTGCCGTCTACGACTCGTTCGCCGGCTATCGCGCGGCCATCATCCGCCTCGACGGCTTGTTGACGGCCAACGAAATGGCAAGGGCGCTACCAGCTTTGACCGCCCTACCGAGCACCGACGGGTCGATTCGGCTCGACGACGTCGAAGTCCGCACACCCGAAGGGGTTCGGCTGGTCGATCCGCTCGACGTGCATCTCGATCCCGGTGACTCGCTGGTGATCACCGGTGAGTCGGGTGCGGGCAAGACCACGCTGCTGCGCAGCCTTGCCCAGCTGTGGCCGTTCACGTCGGGCACCGTGCACAGCCCCGAGGGCGCCACCATGTTCCTGTCGCAGATGCCCTACGTGCCGCTGGGCGATCTGCGTTCAGTCGTTTCATATCCCAGCGAGGCAGGCGATTTCGACGATGCGGCCATTCAGACCGCGCTGGACACCGTCGCGCTCGGCCATCTCGGCAGCCGCCTCGACGAGGTCGCCGATTGGGCCAAGGTGCTCTCCCCCGGCGAGCAGCAACGCGTAGCATTCGCGCGGGTGCTGCTGATCAAGCCCCGCGGCGTGTTCCTCGACGAATCGACGTCGGCACTCGACGAGGGCCAGGAGTTCGCGTTGTACCGGTCGCTGCGCACCGAGCTGCCGGACTGCATCGTGGTCAGCGTCAGCCACCGGGGCACCGTGGAGCAGCATCACCGTCGGCGTCTCGAACTGCTGGGCGGCGGTGGCTGGCGGCTCGGCCCTGTGGCCGAGACACCGTTGCCCGTCTAGGTTTTCGAGGTAGCGCGGGCGGCGTGCGTGCCAGCGCGGCGTCCGAAGAACGATCCCTCGCCCAGCTGGGTGCCGCTTGCGTAACCCTTGCCGTCCTGGGCAATGTTGGACGCACAGGCGCCGGCCGCATACAGCCCGGGAATCACCGAATCGTCGGCGCGACGGACTTCGCCGTCGACCGTGGTGGCCAGTCCGCCGACGGTGAAGCCGGAGTACATGGCGTGCCCCAGCGAGAGATCGAATGCCGCCCACGGCCCGGTGTCCTGTGCCGCAAGGAATTCCGGCTGCTTGTGGAAGTCGGGGTCCTCGCCACGCGCGGCGTGCTCGTTGTAGCGGTCGAGCGTGGCCACCAGATTGCCCTTCGGAATGCCGAGCGCGGACTCCATCTCGTCGACGGTCTCCCAGCCGTCGATGAACTTGATGAGCGGGAACATCGGTCGTTCCATGTGGGATTCGTCGACGATCAGGTATGCCGCGCTGTCGGGTTGGTCCATCACGAAACCCGATGTGCGGGAATGGTAGGAGTCCTCGGTGACGAAGCGGTGTCCGAGCTTGTTGACGATGATGCCCGTCAGCAGGATCGACGGCGGATACACCGGGGCCGTGATGAAGATCTGGTCCATGTGCTTGGTCGCCCCGCCAACGGATTCGCCGAGTCGAATGCCGAGCCCGTCGTCGTAGCTGTTGCCGAGCACGAAGGGCTTCTCGGCCAGCTTCGGGGTCAACTCGGCGACCATCTCGGGATTCATCACGAAACCGCCTGCCGCGATGACGACGGCCTTCGCGCGAATCACACCCGAGTCGTTGAAGTGCTTCCAGCGGACGCCGACGACCGCGTCGTCCTCGACGATCAGCGCGGAGGCTCCCGTCTCGTAACGGATCTGCACGCCGAGATCGGTGGCGCGCTTGAGCAGAAGATCGACCACCATGCCCGCACCGCCGGTGTCACCCGGGACCGGCACCTTGTGCCCGCGCGGGGCCGGCTTCGCCTGGTCCTTGTACGGCCATACCTTCTCGTTGCCGGTGAACATCAGGCCTTCGGTGTTGGGCTGGATGACCGCCTTCTCCGGGTAGTAGCTGCGCTCGAACTGAAAGCCCAAGTCCTCCAACCAGTTGAAGTGCTCGACGCTGCCGTCGGCGTAGGCGCGGATCTTGTCGAGCTCGGGTTCACGGGACACCGCGACGAGGTACTTGTACATCTCGTCGGCGCTGTCCTCGTGACCGGTGGCCTTCTGCACCGCCGTTCCACCGCCGAGGTAGAAGTGCCCGCCTGCCATGGACGTCGTCCCGCCCGCCACCGCTGCGCGTTCGAGGACCAGGACGCGCGCACCGGCGGCGGCAGCGCTGACCGCAGCGCACCCACCCGCGATGCCGAATCCGACCACCACGACGTCGACGTCGTCGGACCAGTCCGCCACGTCCGCGGCGGCGATGGCTTCCGGAAGCTGGGTCGTCACTGTTGCTCCTGTTTTACGTAGTCGAAGAAGGCTTGGATCTCGGGTGGGACATAGGCGATTTCGAGATAGGGCACGCCGGAGTCCGGCGCGGAGACGTATGCGAACTGCATGCCGCCGGGCATGGTGCCTCGGGTCAGAACGGGTGCGCCAGTGCGCTCGGCGTCGTCGCACATGGCGTCGAACGCGTCGGGGTCGGGAGCGCTCACGCACACGTGGTGCAGCCCAGGGCCCGATTGCTCGACGAACTCCGAGTAGAGGCTGATGCCGGACACGGGCTGGATGAGCTCCAGCTGCGTGTCGCCGGCGTACGACAGCGAGATGTGCGCGACGAAGTCGGCGGGCGCGCCGCGGTGGGTGCACGTGTGGGGGGCGAAGTGGACGTCCGGCATCCTGATCCACTTCTTGGCGCCGAGGAGCGAGGTGAGGGCGGCTTCGGTGGCATCGAGGTCGCGCGTCACCCACGCGATCTGGACAGGTGTCTGGGCGTGCATCGGTTCGAGGATATCTCCGGGATCTCCGGCTGGCTAGAACGTGTTCTAGTTTTGCGCCGCAAACGTGCCGAGTAGCAGTTCGATCTGCCGGTCGAACACCGCGGCGGGATCGGTCATGGTGTCCGCGCCGTACTGCCCGAACACCTCGAGGCTGATCGCCCCGACCAGCGCCGCCCACAGCAGGAAGCACCTGAGCACGGTGGCGTCGTCACCCGTGAACGCGAACTCCGACCTCACCGCGTCGAAGTCGGCCGACATCGCTTGGGGCACTTCGATGTTCGACACCGTCACGTCGCCGGCGTCGATGCCCGCCGCCACCGCGGTGAACAGGGCTCCCACCACCCGGGTGCCCGGCCCGACCGTGCGCTCCGCGGGAGCGTGATAGCCGGGCACCGGACTGCCATAGAGCAGCGCCCAGCACGCAGGCTGATCGACCGCCCATTGGCGGGCGGCCCGCGCGCTGGCCATGGCCCGCTCGGCCCAGGACCCCGTCGTCGACCGATTCGCGAGATCGACGGCATCCGCGAGCTCGGTGTACGCATCGATGAGCAGGAGGGTCAGCAGGTCGTCGCGGCTCGCGACGTAGCGGTACACCGCCGAGGACACCATGCCCAGCTCACGCGCTATGGCCCGCACCGAGAGGCCGGCGGCGCCCTCGGTGACGAGGTGTCGCCTGCCGATCGCGATGATGTCGCGTTCGATCCGCTCGCGGGATTCCTGTCGCTTGCCCATCGCCCGAGTGTGGCACAAAACGAGATCACTGCTCTTGATTTCTCGTTCCGGTCGTGTCACGCTGTTTACGAGAGCAGTGCTCTCTGATTTCGAAACTTCCCAAAGGAGACAGCGATGACCACCCGATACGACGAACCGAACCTCGCCGCGAGGGCCTTCAACGAGGTCTTCCGGTTGCTCGCCGAAGCCGGCATCGGCATCGCGGGCACCCGGGCACTACGGGTCCGCGGCCGAAAGACGGGCAAGCGCCGCGGCGTGGTGATCAACCTGCTCACCATCGATGGGCGCGACTACCTGGTGTCACCACGCGGCAACACGCAATGGGCGCGCAACGCCCGCGCCGCTGGCCGGGTGGAGATGGGTCCCCGGTGGCGCAGCCGCGACGTCCGCATCACCGAGCTCGCCGACGCCGACAAGCCCGAACTGCTGAAGCACTACCTGAATCGGTGGTACTGGGAGGTCAAGGGTCACGTCGCCGGCCTGACCCCGGACTCGACCGACGCCGAACTGCGCGCAGCCGCGCCGTCCATCCCGGTGTTCGAGCTGTCCCGCTAGGAGCCGTCGAGAAGCATGCGCACGATGGTGTCGGCCGTCGCCTGAGACATGTTGCCGGACAGTTGAAGCGACTGCCCTTGGATGGGCTGGTCGATCGCGGGAGCGGCGAGCACCATGCCGTCCCGCACGAAGGCGAGCTGCTTGCCGACGTTGGCGCCGGTGTAGCCGGCGAACGCTGCACCGGAGCTGGGATCCATCGCGAGCTGCACGCTGTAGAACTCGCTCATCGGCAGCTTGACCGCCTTTGCGCCGGTCAGGTTGAGCTCCAACGCAACCGGGCCCATGTCGTAGCGGGCTGCGCGGTCGAGGTCGCAAGCCTGCTGCGGCTGGTCGGGCGGAGGGGGCGGCGGCAGCTCACACTCCTCGGGCGTGCTGACCAAAGCCTGGAACACCGGCCGCACCGCCAACGGCTTCATCACGATCACGGGCGTCGTCGAGGTCGGCGTCACGGAGCGCGACGTCGGAGCGGCAGACTCCTTGTTCACGAAGGGCATCACCACGGCACCCAGGGTGGTACCCGCCATGGCGAGGATGCCGAGTGCCCCAAGCACTGCGATCGTGATCCGTCGACGAGACCACCGACCAGTTGAACCAGGCATGCTTGCTCTCTGCCCGGCGCTACGCCGGCCTAGGCCGGTGCGTTGGGCGGAACTGGAGGTTGGGGAACGACGTTCGGTGCGACGCCCGAAGCGGCCGTGAAGACCTCCTCGTGGATCTGCTGATCGGCGGCCTGCCAAGAGACGGCGGCAGGGTAGGTACCCCACGTGCTGTTGAACATGCCGACGATGACGGCGCGTCCGTCGTCTGTGGGCACATAAACCGGGCCACCCGAATCACCCTTCTGGCTGACCACGCCATTGGCCATCGTGAACCATCCATTATTGACGGCGTCTACGGTGCCACAGCTTTCGGCGGTGATCACACCGAAGTGGCATACCCGCTGACCCGGCTGCGGCACTACCGATGGATCGGTGACGAGGACCCGCCCTCCGGGCAGGACGTTGTTCACCACGACCTCTGGCACCAACGCGATCGCCTCCCAGTCGGCGATCAGATGATCGGTCGCCACCGTTGCGCCGTCGGGGGTGTTGTCCCGGAAGATCGTTTGGTGGCCGATGATGTTGCCGAACTTGTCGCCAACCGTCCCACTGCCACGACAATGCCCCGCCGTGTAGGCCGTCCGCGTTGCCATGTCTACGAAACCGACCGTGCATTGGTTGGTGTCCTGGCGGATCTCCATGCCCGGATAGACCACGACGCCGGGATCTGCGTGCGCGGTCAACGGCGCGACGGCGGGCGCAAACAGCACCGTTGCGGCCGGGATGGCCGCCGCAGCCAGCAGGCGCAAACTCCACCGCCGCATGCGTTCTCCGATCCGTGAAGGTAGATGGACATGCCAGCCTACCCGTAAGCAAATGCGGCCCGGGCCGAAAAGGCCCGGGCCGCATCTTGCTTGCGCTACGGAATGGTCAGCACCTGCCCGGGGTGGATCAGGTCGGGGTTGTCGATGCCGCTGGCATCGGCGATCTGCTGGTACCGGTTGCCGTCACCGTAGAACCGCTCGGAGATGGCCCACAACGTGTCACCGGATACCACCGTGTACGTCTGCACGGCGGGTGGTGGCGGCGGAGGCGGCGGTGCGGGCGCCTCTTCGACGACGGGTGCCGGTGCTTCCTCGGCCGCGGCGAGCTCGACCTCGGGCTCGGCAGCGGGCGGCGCAGGCGGCGCTTCGTCGGTGTTGGTCCCCGATGACCATGCCGGGCCGTCGAAACCGTAGAGCACCAAGTTACGGTCGTCCTGCAGAACCAGCCGAACGTCCTTGGCGCCCTTGGTATCGCTGTGCCATACCGGCTTCTCGGCGGTGTAGAGCACGAAGTTGCCGTCCTCCTGCACCTCGGCGCGGACCACGCTCTGGCCGTTCGTCTCCGTCGACCAGATGGCCTGATCACCGGAGTACAGCACGAAGTTGCCGTCGTCCTGCAGGGTCACCTTGTACGCCCCGTTGTTGGACGTCAGCGACTGCCCAACCTCGAGCTTCTCACCCTTTTGGAGTCTGTCTCCCACGATGTCTCCCCTTCCGCTCATTGACGCACGCGAGCTTACTGACCTCCCCCGCGTTCATGGGCGGGTTCAGCTGCGCACGAGCAAAACGGTTGGCGAACAATCGGTTGCGTATGACTAGGAGTCGAAGCCGAGGCCCAGGGCGTCCAGCGTGCGCAGCAAAGCATTGCGTCGCCCCTCGGTGTGGTCGGCGCGGTCCAGTGACCAGCGGGTGGCCTGGATGCCGATGCTGGCCAACGGCTCGGGCGGGAACGGCAACGGCTTCTTGCGGACCATCTCGAGCTCGGTGCGCGGCGTGCCCTTGCCGTCAAGCAGGTCGAGGCACACGTCGGCGGCAAACCGGGCCGCGCCGACGCCGAGACCGGTGAAGCCATTGACGTAGGCGACCCTGCCGTCGCGCGCCAGGCCCCAGTGCGCGCAGAACCGGGTGTTGGTGTCGATGGCACCCGCCCAGCGGTGGCTGAACCGGACGTCGTCGAGTTGCGGGAACGTGATGAAGAAGTGCTCGGCCAACCGTCGGTAGGTCGCCGGCCGGTTTTCGTAGGAGGCATCGACCTTGCGGCCGTAGTGGTAGACGGCGTCGTAGCCGCCCCACACGATGCGGTTGTCCTGGGTGCGCCGGTAGTAGTGAAACTGGTTGGCGGAGTCGCCAATTCCCTGGCGGTTCTTCCAGCCGATGCGGTCCATCTGGGCGTCGGAGAGCGGCTCGGTGGCCAGCACGTAGTCGTAGACGGGCACGGTGTGAAACCGGTTGCGTCGCAACAGAGAAGTGAAGACGTTGGTGGCGAGCACGACCTCACGCGCCGTCACGATGGCGCCCCCGGTGTCGACGCGCAGCGCGGCACCGCCGGACTCGAGGGAGACGGCATTGGTGTGCTCGTAGATCCGCACGCCGGCCTCCGCACAGGCGCGGGAGAGCTCGAGCGCCAGCTTGGCCGGGTGCACGATCGCACACGTGTCGGGTTCGAAGAGCCCCGCCCGGTAGGTCGGCGAGTGGACCTCGCTCTGCAGGGCATCGGAGTCAAGGAACAGGCCGTCCCCCTCGTCCGAGGCCTCCCGAAGCCATTCCACCTGGTGCGGTTCGGTCGCGACGGCGAGCATTCCGCTGCGCTCCCACTCGACGTCGAGGCCGAGTCGCACGATCTCGTCCTGCATGCCGTCGAGATTCTCGATGCCCATCTCGGTCAATTTGTCGATCTCGTTGGGCCAGCGCGTCTTTCCGTTCGCGTGGCCGTGCGTGAGGCTGGCCTCCACGAAGCCACCGTTGCGGCCGGACGCGGCCCACCCGATGCGATCGGCCTCGATGAGCACGATGCGTTGGTCTGGATTGCGCTGTGCGGCATGCAATGCGGTCCACAGCCCGGTGTAGCCACCGCCGACGACGAGCAGATCGCATGTGGTCGAGCTGGAAAGTCGCGGATACTCCGGCCGCGCGATGTCGAGCCACATCGAACCGAAGCTGCTTGCGGCAAGCGACCGTTCAACGGTCGCGGGATCCACATGGCCGTCGAACACCGTTTCCACACTGCGGGCAATCACACCGGGAGACTACCCGGCAACGGGAAGTCCTCCCAGAGCCGGGACGGCTACGAAATCAGTTGTGGTTCGGGTGAGGATGGACTGGTCTCGTTCCTTCTTACGGGGGGCGAGCGGCGCTGGCAAGTGCTCGGCCAGACAGGCGATCGAGGCGGACCTGGGGCCGAGGGTTGAATGCGTCGAGCTCGGACACCTCGGCCGTGCGCCTGCGGATCCCGAGGTGGGCGACAGGGTGCTCCGCTGGATCGGCGACGTCAGGACCGGGTCGGCGCCGGTGTTCCGTCGGTCCGCTGGATGACGCGCTGCGGTGGTGCCCACCCCGGCGGGCCGAAGACGTAGGCGAGCCCGTCGCGCCAGCGGCGGGCGTGCCGGACGTCGCGCGCGATGGCGACGTACTCGTGGGTTTGCAGCGTCCAGACGTTGTAGGTGTCGACCTGCTTGGTGAGCCCGTAGTGCGGCCGGGACGTCTCCGCGGCGAAGCTGCCGAACAGCCGATCCCAGATGATCAGGATTCCGCCGTAGTTCTTGTCGAGGTACTGCTGGTCCATGCCGTGGTGCACGCGGTGATGCGACGGTGTGTTGAAAACGAATTCGATTGGTCGCCAGAGCTTTCCGATGCGCTCGGTGTGAATCCAAAACTGGTACACGAGGTTGATCGAGAATGACACGAAGACCAGCCACGGCGGCACGCCGAACAGCGGAAGCAGGGCACGCAGGAAGACGTCGCCGCTGATGTTCCACTTCTGCCGCAGCGCGGTGGCGAAGTTGAAGTACTGGCTGGAGTGGTGCGCCTGGTGGGTGGCCCAGAAGATGCGGATGCGGTGCGCCATCCGGTGATAGAGGTAGTAGAGCAGGTCGACGCCGAGGATGGCGATGACCCAGGTGTACCACTCGTTGGCCGGCAGATGCCACGGCGCCACGTAGACGTACAACGCCGCGTACCCCAGCAGCGCGATGCCGTTGAGCAGGCCGCTGGTGCCGATCGACACCACGCCCATCCAGATGCTCGCCCATGCGTCGGGCTTGAAGTACGCGCCAGCGGGCGCCTGCTCGGCCTCGGTGTGCGCGAGTTTGCGCGCCGCGGCCCACTCGATGATCAGCAGCACCAGGAAGAACGGCACCGCATACATCACCGGGTCGTGCATCAGCGGCGGCAGCACGTCCGAGAGAAACCTCGAGAATGCATTCGACCAGTCCACCTCGACACCTCCGAGGGCAGAATAACCCCGCCCGCTCAGCGGAAACTGAGCACGTCGTCACCCCACGCCGCCCGCAATGCCCGGTCGGGGTCGTCGACCATGGTGTCCTGCTTGTCGATCACCAGGGTCGCCCGGTCATCCCGCGCGTACGGCCGCCACACCGGTTCTCCGCTGAGGCCGGTCGGTTTGCCGGATACCGCGAAGTTGCGCCATCGGGCCCGCATCCGCTCCGAGACCGCGGTGCCCGCCTTCAGCCCGCCGAGTTTGAACGTCGGATCCTTGGGTCCGGCCACCAGGTTGCCCCACACGTAGGGCAGTTCGGTGGCGTGCGCCGCCCCGAGGCGCAGCAGTCGCAGCATCGGCGTTGCCCAGTCGAATCGGTAGACGTAGACGGGGGCGACGGAGGCGTGGCCCTCTGCCATCCAGATCGACGGCATCCGGAAGCCGAGGTCACGGGCCACCCCCATGCCAGGCGTCTTGCCGCGGCCGCGGTAGGTGGCGCCCAACTCCTCCGCGGTGGGTAACTGAAGGCCGGGCTGTTCGGAGGCGATCTCGGCGAACATCGCCTTGATCGCTTGCGGCGTGATGGGCAGCAGCGGGGACTTCATGAATCGGAAGAGCGCAGCCTCGTGCTTGTTCGTGCCGATGAGCAGGGGCACGGCGTGGGTACGGCCTGCTCGCGCGACCGCGACGGGGTAATCGGGCACGACGTCGCCGTCGACGATCGGTGCGAAGGCCAGGGTGCCTGGCGTGCGCAGGGGCACTTCGTCGAACACCTGCTTGGACGCGGCCAACACCGCGGAGGTCGGCGCGGCGGCCAGCCCGGCGCCGTCGTCGACACCGAGGGCGGCGAGGAACTGCTCGGCGACCACGCGTGAGCGAGCAGCGTCGTAGATCGACGTCGCGGGTGAGCTCTGCGCGATCGCGGCCGAGAACAGCCCTGCCGCAGCAGGACTGGCGAGCAGCGTCGTGACCATGCCCGCGCCCGCCGACTCGCCGAACAGCGTGACCCGCCCGGGATCGCCGCCGAAGGCGGCCGCGTTGTCGCGGACCCAGTTCAGCGCGAACAGCACGTCGCGCAGACCCAGGTTGGTCTCGAACGTCGACGTCGGCGTCGAGAACGGCGACAGATCGAGGAAGCCGAGCGCACCAAGCCGATAGTTGACCGTGATGACCACGACGTCGCCGCTCGAGGCGAGCGCCCGCCCGTGGTACAGCGGCTGTGCCGACGACCCGAGGATGTAGGCGCCGCCGTGTACCCACACCATCACGGGCTTGGCGTCACCTGGCGAGGTGTCCGACGACGCCCACACGTTCAGCGTCAGGCAATCGTCGCCCTGCGGGGCGCCGAGGTCGATCGGGATCCGCGGATCGGTCGGTTGCGGGCACACCGGCCCGACGCGGGTGGCGTCGGCGGGTTCGGCCCACGGTGCGGGCGGTTGCGGTGCGCGCCAGCGCAACTCGCCGACGGGCGGCGCGGCGTAGCGAATCCCCTTCCACGCCTTGACCGTTCCGTCGTCGGTACCGCGCACGGGTCCATACGCGGTGTCGACGACGGCGTGCCCGCCCAGCTGCCGGGCGCTCTGTTCGGCCGTCACGAGGTGCTCCTCCAATCGATCCTTGGGCGCCAAGCGCCTTTGCAGACCCAGGCTACGCGGGGCGGCAAACCCTCTGAGCTCTGCCTTTCGCGGATGCGTCGCGGCGGTCGGCTAGTTTTGGAACGGTGCGAAAGTGGGCGCTGCTGAGCGCAGCCATCAGCATCGAGGTGGCGGCAACGCTGTCTCTGCGGGCGTCACAGGACCATCGGGCATGGCTGATCGTGGTCGTCGCCGGATACGTCGGCGCGTTGGTGTTGCTGACCCTCGTGCTGCGCGCGGGCGTGCCGATCGGCGTGACGTACGGCATCTGGGGTGCACTCGGTACCGCAGGCACCGCCGTGCTGGCCGCGGTGATCTTCGGCGACCCGTTCACCCTGGCCATCGTGATGGGCATCGGGTTGATCATCGCGGGCGTGCTGCTGATCGAGATCGGTTCGGAACGGGCCAGCGCGAACAAGACGACACCGTGACGTGGCTGGCGCTGGCAGGCGCGATCCTCGTCGAGGTCCTCGCCACCCTGTCGCTGCGGGCGTCGGATGGCTTCCGCAAGCGAGCCTGGATCGTCCCCGTTGCCCTCGGCTACGTGGCGTCCTTCTACCTGCTGTGGGTTTCGCTGTCGCTGGGCATGCCCGTCGGCGTTGCCTACGGCGTGTGGACGGCGTGTGGTGTCGCGCTGGTCGCCATCATCGCCCGGTTCGTGTTCTCCGAACCGCTGACCTGGGTGATGGGTGCCGGCATCGCCCTCATCGTTGCCGGCGTACTGACCATCGAGATGAGCGGTGCGGTGCACTGAGCACGCCGGTCAGCGACATCGCCAGTAGACCCGCGACGGGCACGATCAGCAGGCCGACGCGCAGGCTGGTGGCGTCGGCGACGACCCCGACGATGATCGGGGACATCAGAAACCCGAGGCGGCACAACCACGTCACGATCGTCAGCCCCGTACCTGGCCGCAGCCCCTTCACCCGATCGGCGCCGTGCATGGCCGCGGGGATCAGGGTGGCGCTGCCGAAGCCGGCCGCGGCGAACCCGGCGACGGTGGCAGGGACACTCGGGAACGCCAGCGCGGCACCCATGCCGGCGGCCGCGATCAGGCCGCCGACGCGGGCCACCGCGCGTTCGCCGTATCTGTCCACCAGGCGGTCGCCGAAGAATCGCCCGACGAACTGAAAACTGACGAGCGCGATGTAGCCGAACGCGGCGATCGCGGCCGGAGTACTCAGGCTGTCGCGCAGATACACCGTCGCCCAAGAGCTTCCGGCGTCCTCGATGGCCGCGCCCGCGATCGCGATGCCCACCAGCGCGGCCAGCGCCGCGTAGACGCCGAAGCCGATCTTCGCGCCGTCGGCCGTTCCGGCCGCGGGATGATCGTCGTGGTCGGGGCCGCGAAGCAGGAACGGATAGGCGATCAGGACCACGGCACTGAAGAGGACACCGGAGAACGCCAGGTGCACACCGCGCGGGATGTGCAGAGCGATCGCGGCCGCGCCCATCAGCCCGCCGCTGATGGCGCCGACCGACCACACCGCGTGCAGGGAGTTGATGATCGACCGGCCGTAGTTGCGCTGCACGCGCAGTCCGTGCGCGTTCTGCGCGACGTCGGTGACCGAGTCCGCCGCTCCCGCGACGAACAAGGCGGCGGCGAAGAGCAGCGGCGAAGGAGCGATGCCGGCGACGAAGACGAACGACGCGATGCCCAGCGTGGCGATCACGGCGATCCGGGATGAGTTGAAGCGACGGATCAGCGCACCCGCGGTGAGCCCGGAGACCAATGCGCCCGCGGAGAACGCGGCGACCGCTGCTCCGTACGTCGCGTTGGACAGGCCCAGGTCGGTCTTGATCTCGGGGAACCGGGGCAGCATGTTGGCGTAGATGGCGCCGTTGGTCAGGAACAGTGCTGCGGTGGCCACGCGGGCCCGACGATCTCTTGTCGTGGCGGGAACGTCGTAGAGCCGTCCGAACGCCATGGGCCACGACGTTACCGGCCGCTAGGGAACGGGCGTCAGGAGCCGTTCGCTGGTCTCCCACAGATCGAGCGCCTTGTCGCGGTCGTACGAATCGACCGATGAGCGGATTTGCCGCGCGCCTTCGAAGTACGCGCCGGTGATGCCGTCGTAGCCGGCGTCGCCGACCAGCGCTGCCAGACGTCGCCCCGACGACCGGGTGCTGTTGACGTTGGGCAGGACGCGCAACGCGGGAAACAGGTAACGCCAAGCCCACCGCCCAATGGGTGAATAGTCGCGTGCCAGACCGGAACCGGGCATCAGCCCCGGGTCGAACGCGGTGACGGTGATGCCCCGCTGCCCTTGACCGAGCCGACGGTCGAGTTCGTAGGCGAACAGGACGTTGCACAACTTGGACGTGGTGTACCTGCGGCGGCCGTCGACGGTGTCGCCCGTGGGATGGGCCAACTCTTCGGCACTGCCGTAGTGCGGGGACGGCATACCGGTGTGCTTGGCCGAGTCGTGGGTGCCGCTGCTGACGACGACGATCCGCGCCGGGTCGGCCAGCTCGTCGAGGAGGCTCTGCACCAGCGCGAAGTGGCCGAGGTGGTTGACGCCGAACGTCATCTCGACGCCGTCGGCCGTCAGCTCGGTGCCGGACACCACCTGAACTCCGGCGTTGCACACGATCGCGTGCAGCGGCGGCAGCTGGGCCGCCCGGAGCCGTCCGGCGAACGCGTGCACCGACTGCAGCGATGCCAGGTCCATCTCGAGCACCGTGCACCGCTCGGGTGCGCCGAGTTGGGCCACCGCTTCCGCACCGCGTGCCGGGCTGCGGACGGCGAGCACGATGTGCCACGAAGGATCCGCCTTCAACAGTGTCCGTGCGCATTCCATGCCAAGCCCTGCGCTGGCCCCGGTGATGACCGCGGACCTTGTCATTCCCCCGTCGCTTCGCTCGCCCTGGGTGCTCATTTCTCCTCCAAGAGAATCGGAATCAAGGCGGTCACCGTCTGGTGCAGCCGCCGGTACATGCGCGCGACGTCGGTCGCGTCGGGTTCGAGATGCTCGGCCAGGAAGATGCCATCGGACATCGCGGTGGCGACGGCGGCGAGCTCGGCCACCACGCGTTGGGCCTTGGCCGGTGGCACGTCGTCGGGCATCAGTAGCGCGATGGCTTGGTGAAACCCCGCGATGGCACGGTCGCGGACCCGGCGAATGACGTGGGCGACCGCAGGGTCGTCTCTACGCTCGAGCGACAGGAGAAGAAACAGCCGAAGGAACAAGGGGTGTTGCTCCTGCTGCTCGGTCACGGCCGCTAGCTGACGCTCGACGTCGGCCTCGGCGGGAATCGCCGCGAAATATCGTTCGGCGCCGCGCTCCATGACCGCCGCGAGCACGCCTTCCTTCGAGCCGAAGTGCCAGTAGATGGAGCTCGCGGGCAGTCCACACGCCTTGCGGAGATCGCTGATCGACGTCGCCGCGTAGCCCTTGGTCGCCATCAGGCGTTCGGTGGCGTCGAGGATGAGCTCTCGTGACTGCTCGCCCTGTTCTTGCTTCTTGGTCAACGGAACCGTCATTGCGAACCTTCTGTAAGGAGCGTTACAGACGTAAGAATACACGCCCGTGCCTGGCGACGTGGTGGCACGCTGAGTCGATGTCGATTCACACCGAGCCCGGCACCGATCAACTGCTCGACCTCTTTCCGCCGGGGAGCCGGCTCGACGGGGATGGTGCATTGACCGTCGGCGGCGCCCGACTCGACGACGTGGCAGAGGAGTTCGGCACTCCCGCGATCGTGGTGTCCGAGGACGCGCTGCGGCAGCGGGCCCGCAACTACCTGACCGCGTTCCGCAGTCGCTGGCCGCGGGCGGACGTGGCGTTTGCGTCGAAGTCGTTCCCCTGCACGGCGGTTCAGCGCGTGATGGTGTCCGAGGGCTTGCACCTGGACGTCGCGGGCGGCGGCGAAATCCTGAGCGCGCTGAAGGCCGGTGCCGACCCTGGCAGGCTCGTGCTGCACGGCAACGCCAAGACCGACGAGGAACTCGAACTGGCCGTGTCACGCGGTGTCGGGCTGATCGTCGTCGACAACTTCGACGACATCGACCGCCTCGAGCGCATCGTGCCCGCGGGCACCACGCAACCCTGCCTGGTGCGGGTGATCCCCGGCGTCGAGGCCGCAACTCACGCATCCCAGGCGACCGGTCACGCCGGCTCCAAGTTCGGGCTCATGCCGGACGACGCCCGCGATGCGATCAAGCGGATCGAGCGCAGCACCAAGCTACGGCTGGACGGCGTGCACACCCACGTCGGCTCGCAGCTGCTCAACGTCGAGCAGCTGGCCGCCGCGGTCGAACCGATCGCCAAGCTCGGCACCTTCGAGGTCTACGACCTCGGCGGCGGTCTCGGCGTGCGCTACACCTACGACGAGCAGCCGCCCAGCCTCGACGCGTACGCCGACGCGATGGTCGCGCAGGCAGGCGCGCTACTGCCCAGCGGTGCCCGCATCATCGTCGAGCCGGGCCGCAGCATGGTCGCCAACAGCGCATGCACCATCTACCGCGTCACGACGATCAAGCGCGGTCTCGTCACGCATGTCGCCGTGGACGGCGGGATGGGCGACAACCTCGAGGTGTCGCTCACCGGACAGCGGTTCGAGGCGACGCTCGTCGATCGGATCGGTGGGGGCGAGACCGTCACCGTCGTCGGAAGGCATTGTGAGTCGGGCGATCAGCTCGTCGACGGCGTCGCCCTGCGCGATCCCGCGATCGGCGACCTGCTGGCCGTCCCCGTCACCGGGGCGTACTGCTACACGATGTCCAACCAGTACAACGGCGCACGCCGGGTGCCTGTCGTGTTCGTGAACGACGGAGCCGCCCGACTCGTCGTGCGCCGTGACACCTGGGACGACCTACTGGCCCGTGACGTGGAGGTCTAGCGGACGCCCCGCATACCCGAGCCACAACCGGCAAGATCTTCACCATGACCGCTCCGTCGTTGGTCCATCTTGCTCACCGCTACGGCGTGGCCACCCACTACGTCGACTGGATGGGCGGCAACCGTTCGGTGCCGGAGTCGACCCTGGTGGCCGTGCTTGACGCGCTCGGCGTGACGGCCGACACCGAAGAAGACAGGGCCACAGCACATCTCGCGCACTCCCACGCGCACTGGGAGCGCACTCTGTCCCCCACCATCGTGACCCGTGCGGATCGTGCATCGTCGTTCTGGGTGCACGTCACGCACGGCGACCCCGTCGGCGTGTGGATTCGGTTGGAGGACGGCACCGTTCGCGCCGGCCTGCGCCAGCTGCAGAACTACAGTCCCCCCTATGACCTCGACTGCCGGCTGATCGGCGAGGCCACGTTCGAGCTCCCCGCAGGGCTGCCGTTGGGGTATCACCGACTGCACGTGCAGGCCGGAGCCGAGC
>Ga0105237_10002607_pt1 | contig 22197 bp, 19 predicted proteins | sample KBSC24metaG_FD_81520 | JGI IMG/M metagenome (GOLD analysis project Ga0105237, IMG submission 81520) | Corn rhizosphere microbial communities from Kellogg Biological Station, Michigan, USA - KBS C2-4 metaG | ecosystem: Host-associated > Plants > Roots > Rhizosphere > Soil | place: Michigan, USA...
CGCCCAGTCGGGCCTGGAACTGGGAGAACCGGCGAACGTCATAAAGCACCGATTCCCGCATGACCAACCACGACCACGCGTCTCCGACGACCTCGCCGGTGCGGTAGATCGAGTCGAGGTCGATGGCCGTGGCCTGGTCTCCTCGATCGCCACTCATGGTCCGATCGATCTTAGATTGTCTCTCTAAACAAGATGCTTGCATAAGAAGACCATACTCGATAGCGTCGGCCAATCACGTCCAGTCCAGATCGAGGAGTCGCACATGTCTGATCACCCGTCGCCGTCCGGCAAGCTGATCGTGGGTCGAGAGGGGCCGGTCACGACGATCACGTTGAATCGTCCGGAATGCCACAACGCGCTCGATCGCGAAGTCTCGGCTGAGCTCAACGCCGCCGTCAAGGAGATCGCCGTCGACCGGGATTGTCGCGTCGTCATCCTTCGCGGCTCGGGCGATACGTTCTGCGCAGGCGATGACATCAAGGAGTTCAACGACTGGGGGCCTGACGATTTCATGTGGCAGGTCCGCATGTATCAGGACACCGTCAACGTGATCGATGACATGGTGCCCGTCACGATCGCTGCTGTCGACGGCGTGTGCACGGGCGGCGGACTGGAGCTCACCCTGGTGTGTGACTTCGTGGTGGCCACCAACCGCTCCCGGTGGGGCATGCCGGAGATCAACTGGGACATCACCCCCGGATGGGGCGGTACCGCGAAGATCGCTAAGTTCGCCGGCCGTCGAAAGGCCAAGGAGTGGAACCTCATTGGCGCCATGTTCAGCGCTGCGGTCGCTGAACGCCATAACCTCATCAACCGGCTATGCGAACCAGAGGTGCTTGATCACGAAGTCGACGCACTCGTCGAGGTGATGCTGGCCAAACACCCTGCCACCCTGCAGGTTACGAAGTACTTCCTCGACAAGGGCGCCGATCTCGATCTGGCGAACAGCATGATCTTCGAGGTCGCGCCGCCCCGTCAGTTCGAACGGCAAGGCATCGCCGACTTCGTCGACAAGAGCTCACGCGACGAGCGGCGACGGCTCGTCATGGACTTCTGGCAGGACTGAGGGGTCCAAGAGACGCGGTTAGTTCTGGGCGATGAGGTCTCCGGCGTGTTCGAGCAGGCTGACCGCGGCGGCGTGCAGGAAATCGCCCGTCGCCTTGTCGGCCTGTCCCGCGCAGGCACGGGCATGGGTGCCCTCCAGGACGACGCCGAGCTTGTAGGCGGCGAGGACCTCGAACCAAGGCAGCGCGGTCAGGTCGCGTCCACTGACGTCCTGGTACCTCGCGACGAGTTCGTCACGAGTCGGGAATCCCGACGATGGCTCGATGGTGAGGATCGCCGCGGCGCGCTCATCGACGGGCCAGGTAGTGAGCAACCAGCCCAGGTCCAGGAGTGGATCGCCGATCGTGGCCATCTCCCAGTCGACCACCGCAGCCAGCTCGGGTCCCGAGCGCGAGAACATGACGTTGGCGAGGTGGAAGTCGCCGTGCACCAACCCGGGCTGCCAGGTGGACGGGCGGTTGCGGTCCAGCCAGTCGCTGACGGCGTCGACACTGGGTAGCTCCGAACCCGCGTAGCCGGGCAGCTCCCGGTAGCTCTCCAGTTGCGATTGCCAACGCGCGGACTGTCTTTCGAGATAGCCTTCCCTGCGTCCGAGATCCCCGATCCCTGCGGCGTCGACGTCCACTTGAGACATCGCAGCGGCGGCGTCCACCATCGACAACCCCATCTGATACCGAATCGCGGGATCGTCACGGTGCGGTGCCGGCAGCCCGCTGGCCGGATTGAATCCGTCGATGGGCTCCATCAGGTAGAACGCGCAACCGAGGACGTCGACGTCACCGCATGCGGCGATCAACCCGGGGTGGGGGACCGGCGAACCACGAAGCGCCGCAAGCACGCGCGCCTCGCGGCGCATCGTCTCGTCGCTCTTGGCGCGCTTGTGGATCGGCGGCCGCCGCAACACGTAGTCGCCCCCACCGCGGCGGAACCTCAACAGGATGTTCTGCGTGCCACCGGTGAGCCGCTCCACGTGCGTGATCGGACCGCCGGGCAGGCCCTGCTGGTCCATCCAGGTGGCGAGGCGATCGAGGTCGACTCCCGTCTCTGCGGGTACCGCGGTCATCGGGTGAGCAGCGCGGGGTCGTCGTTTCCGACGGCGTGCTCGAGCAACTCGGCGTAACGGGCACGGGCTTCGGCGCGGCGGGTGGGCAGGTGTGCGGTGGGGAACAAGCCCGGTGCGGGGACGCGGTCGCGGAGGAGTTCGCGGGCGAGGGTGATCTTGTGCACCTCGGTCGGACCGTCGGCCAGCCCCATGATCTCGGAGCCGAGCAGCATTGCCGCAAGGGGCATCTCGTCGGATACACCGAGCGCACCGTGGAGGTGCAGGGCACGCTGCGCGACGTCGTGCAGCACCTTGGGCATGGCGATCTTGACGGCGGCGATGTCCTTGCGCACGACGCGGTAGTCCTGGTGCTTGTCGATCAGCCACGCGGTGCGCAGCACGAGAAGGCGGAACTGCTCCATCTCGATCCAGCTGTCGGCGATCTTCTCCTGAGTCATCTGGAAGGTGGCCAAGGAGCCTGCCCTGGTCTGTCGGGAGACCGCGCGCTCGCACATCATGTCGAACGCCTGTCGCACCAGCGCGATCGTGCGCATTGCGTGGTGGATTCGGCCGCCGCCCAGTCGAGTCTGCGCGATGGCGAAGGCTGCGCCCTCGTCGCCGAGCAGGTTCTCGGCAGGCACTCGCATGTTGTCGAACCGAAGATACGAGTGCGAACCGTGTTTCTCGCCCTCGGTGTGCACGTTGCGCACCAGCTCCAACCCAGGCGTGTCGGCGGGCACCAGGAACATCGACATTCCTTGATGCGCAGCGACTTCGGTATTGCTCACGACCATCACGATGAAGAACGCCGCTGACGAGGCGTTGGAGGCGAACCACTTCTCGCCGTTGATCACCCACTCGTCGCCGTCGCGGACGGCACGGGTTCGGAAGAGCGTCGGGTCGGCGCCGGCGTGTGGTTCGGTCATCGCGTAGCAGGAGGAGATCTCTCCTGCCAGCAGCGGGCGCAGGAATCGTTCCTTCTGCGCGGGATTGCCGAAGTGCGCAAGGATCTCGGCATTGCCCGAATCAGGAGCTTGGCAGCCGAAGATCGTTGGCGCCCAACGCGACCGGCCGAGGATCTCGTTCATCAGAGCCAGCTTCAACTGACCGTAGCCCGGTCCGCCGAGTTCGGGGCCGAGGTGGCATGCCCACAGCCCACGGTCCTTGACCTGCTGCTGCAGCGGTCGCACCAGCGACGCGGCAAGCTGATCGGTCTTGTCAGCGGTGTCGCCGAGCACGTGGTCCAACGGTTCGACCTCGTCGTGGACGAACGTGTCGATCCAGTCCAGTTCGCGTTGAAAGTCCGGGTCGGTCTCAAAGTCCCATGCCACGATGCGCTCCCGTCCTGCCTAATGCAGTCAACTTGTGATTTAATGTGGTCGCATCAATCAAGCTAGCATGAACGGTGGGTCGTGAACACATCGGTGGCCGGACAGGACACGCGCAGCCGGCTGATCACTGCGGCTGAACGGCTATTCGCGGAGCGCGGCGTCGACGTGGTCTCGCTCAACGAGATCAACCGTGCCGCAGGACAACGCAACGCCAGTTCTCTTCAGTACCACTTCGGAGACCGCGCGGGCCTGCTGAAGGCCGTCATCGACAAGCACGGGCCCGACGTCGACGCACGCCGTGATGTGCTGCTGCAGCAGTACCGGGATGCCGGGCAAGCCGACCTGCGTGCACTGGCAGCCGCACTGGTGCTACCGCTAGCGGCGAAGCTGTCGGACCCCGATGGTGGCCGCGAGTACCTGAGGATCTATGCCGAACTGGTCAATCGTCCGGACCCGCAGTTCGACGTTCTGATGAACGAGGTCATCGGTATGGGCATCTTGACCTGGCGCGAATACGTCGACCCGCTGCTCAGCAGGGAATCCACCGAGATCTTCCACACCCGTTTCGCCGCCATCCGCTTCACGCACGTCGAGCTGGCCGCCCGCGCGGCCGGGCGGCCCCGGGCCGATGACCGGTTGTTCACCAGCAGGCTCGTCGACTTGGTCGCAGCGGTACTGGCGACTCCGGTATCCGACCAGACGACGGAACTACTGCGGCAACGCAACTCGCGCCGGCGAGCCAAGGTGCCCCGCTAGTTGCCCGCCATCTCGAGCACCACACGGAACCGGGCCTTGCCCGACATCATCCGTTCGTAGGCCTTCGGGGCATCCTCGAACGGCAGCTTCTCGATCATCGCGGTGACACCGTTCGCGGCGCTGAACGCCAGGCCGTCCTCGTTCTGGACGGGGGTTCCGGTCAGGCTCCCCACGATCGAACGACCGCCGAAGATCAGATCCGACGTCGAGACCTCGATGGGGTCGTTGGCGGCACCGACGACCACCAATTGACCGTGTGGCCGCAGACCGGCGAGCAACGGCGACATCGACGCCCCGCTCGCGGCAGTCGCGATGACGGCGGCAGCACCGCCGAGTTCGGCCAGTGCGGCACCGGGATCGGTTGCTGCACTGTCGATGTAGTGGTGTGCGCCAAGCTGTTCGGCGAGTGCGCGCTTGTCCTCGCCGCGGGCGATTGCCGCCACTCGGTAGCCGAGCTTGTTCGCGTACTGCACGCCGAGGTGGCCAAGGCCGCCGATGCCCTGGATGGCGACGAGCGCGCCGGGAGGGGCGTCGATGCTCAGAAGCGCGTTGAACGTCGTGATACCTGCGCACAGCAGCGGGCTGGCGTCGAGCGAGGACAGTTCCGCAGGGATCCCGACCAAGCCGGTGGCCCTGGCGTACACGACCTCGGCGTAACCGCCGTCCTCCGTCGTACCCGGCTGCGGCTGGTTGGTGCAGTTGACGAAGTCGCCACGGGTGCACCACTCGCAGACACCGCAATGCCCGCCGAGGAAGCCCACTCCTACGCGGTCGCCGACCTTCCAGGTGGTGACGGCGTCGCCGACGGCGTCGATCGTGCCGACGATCTCGTGACCGGGAACGACGGGCTGGCTGGGATCGGGACGCACGCCCTCGGCGCCGAGGAAGTCGCTGTGGCAGACACCGCAGGTCTCGACCCGGATGCGAACGTGATCGGCATTTGGCGCGACGAGCTCGCGGTCCACCAGCTCGAACTGGTGCTGTCCCGTGGCCTGCCAGGCGCGGTACGTGTCAGACACGAGGTCCTCCATTCATTGAGACGAATCGTCGCGAGCGGTCGCTCGACGTCGGGCTCGGTGGGCGCGGGCGTTGGCCTTGTTACCGCATGTGGCGGTGTCGTGCCAGACCCTGCTGTTGTTCTTCGAACGGTCGTAAAGTGCTGTGCGGCATTGTGGTTCGTGGCAGAGCTTGAGCCGTCGGAACGTGTCGTGGGCATTCGCAGTGGCGGCTTCGATGGCGACGGCCGCTGCCAACCAGTCGGCACCCGCACCGTGTGGTTCGAGGTGTGCGCCAGCGGCGGTGACGGTGATGTCGACGTTTCCGGTGATGAGGGCGTCGGCGTCGGCAACGTCGTGGTCGCCGAGCGTCGCGCGCAGTGCGTCTCGGACGGCTCGCAGGCGGGGGAGTTCGGCCGTCGTGACGAGCAGGTGCGGGTCGTCGGCGCCGAATGATGCGCACCACTGCGGAACGACCCCGTCGACCCACTGCTGTGCCGTATCCACCTTGGCGAGCAGATCCACGAACTGGGGGAGGTGATGGAAGCCGATGGTGTTGGCCAGCTCCTGGCTGAGCATCAGGGTGGCAGGGGCCAGCGCCGTGCCAAACCGGCTACTGGCCGGGTAGCTGAAACCTTCCGCCTCGTCACTCATAGTAAGAATCATACGCCGTTTACTTATTACGTCAACAGAGTCGGCGCGCGACAGTAGATTGATCGCAGCGGCGTGCAGAATTGCCTGCAATCGAGAGGAGTGCACATGGGATCGACCGTCGACGACGTCCTCTCGAGTGCCGACCTGACCGGCAAGATCATCGTCATCACCGGTGCCACCAGCGGGCTTGGTCTGGTGACCGCCCGCGGGCTCGCGTCGGCAGGCGCAACGGTGGTCCTCGCGGGTCGAGACCCGCAACGTCTTCGGTCGGCGGCCGAACACATCACTTCCGAAATCCCTGCCGCGGCAGTCGAAACCGTCGAGATGGAGCTGGACAGCTTGGCGAGTGTTCGGTCGGCGGCGGCTCGGCTCGGCGGCAGGTTCCCGCGCATCGACGTCCTCATCAACAACGCGGGAGTGATGTTCACACCCTTCGGACGGACCGCGGATGGGTTCGAGACCCAACTCGGCGTCAATCACCTCGGTCACTTCGAGCTGACGCGAGGTGTGATGCCCCTGCTGCTCAACGCGGAGTCGGCGCGGGTGGTGAACCTGAGCTCCGACGGCCATCACATCTTCGACGTCGACCTCGACGATCCCAACTGGGAGCGGCGCCCATATGACAAGTTCAAGGCCTACGGCTCGTCCAAGACGGCCAACGTCCTGTTCGCCGTCGCGCTCGACGCCCGGTACGGCGACAGCGGCGTGCGGAGCTTCGCCGTGCATCCCGGTACCGTCGCCACGTCGCTGTCCCGTCACATGTCACGCGACGACTTCAAGGCGATGATGGGGCTGGGGACGGCCAACCGTCAGCCGACCGGCGAGCCCGCAAGGTTCGAGATCGTCTCGGCTGAAGAGGGTGCGGCGACGTCCGTGTGGGCGGCGGTATCCGACGAACTGAGCGGCCTCGGGGGTCTCTACCTCAAGGAGTGCGCGGTCAGCGCCGACGCGCGTCCTTATGCCACGGATCCCGTTCGCGCCGAGCGGCTTTGGGACATATCAGAACGACTGTGCGACGCTCAGAGCCGAAACAGCTGCTGAGCGTTCTGGTAGCCGATCTTGTTCCGGTCGGTCGGACTGATCGGCGCGTCGGCCAGAAACCTTGCATGCTCCACCGGATCGCCGAAGGGGTAGTCGCTGGCGAACATGATTCGGTCGGCGCCGAAGACCTGTAGGGCGCACAGGAGCGGCGGCACCGTGATGTAGCCGCAGATGGTGATGTGCACGTGCTGCCGGACGATGTCGGCCAGCGACGGGGCTGCGGGATCGGTTCTGCGCATAACGGCATCGGCCCGCATCAGCGAGAACGGCAGATTCTCGCCCATGTGCCCGACGACGATCTGCAGCGAGGGATGTCGGGCGAAGACGCCCGTGGCGGCGAGCCGGAGCACGTGCAGGCCCGTCTCGGCATGCCATCCCCATGCCGCCGTGCCCAACGCCTTGCCTACATCCTCGGGGAGCCCGCCGAAGTACACGTCGGCGATCTGTTGCGGGGGATAGGTGGGGTGCAGGTAAATCGGAACGTCGAGTTCAGCGATGGCTCCGAGCAATTCGTCGAACTCGGGAGCGTCGAGGAACCGTCCATGGGTGTGCCCGTTGAGGACGACTCCGCAGAATCCGAGCTCGACAATGGCCCGCTTGGCTTCCACGATCGCGGCGGCCGGGTCCTGTGTGGGCAGGCTGGCCAGTGCGTTGAAGCGGTCGGGATGGGCCGCGACGGCTTCGGCGCAACGGTCGTTGAGCTGCCTGCTGAGGTCGACGGAGTACTCGGTGGGCACCTGCTGGGAACCCGGCGCGACGACCGACAAGACCTGCATGCCGATACCCGCCTCGTCCATCACCCGCAATCGCTGCTCGCCGACCTCGATCAGCTTCGCGGTGATCGCTTCCGGCGCGTCCGAGGTCGACCACACCCTCTCGACGAGGTCTGCCGGGAGCACGTGTTCTTCGAGGGCGATCAGAGCGGTCATTACTCCAGGTAAGCACTGTCGTCGGTGAAATCAATGGTGGCTAGCTGCCAACTTCCTACTTCGATGCGCCGAGTTCTGCCGCCGGGTCGTGATCCTGGGCGTTGCGACAGCCGTGCGGCAGATCTCGACGACGGGTTGGCCGTGGATATGCTTTCGGGCACAAACGCAATGGTCGCTCGACGAGGCAGAACGAAGGTTCCGACGTGAAGGTGCATCTCCTACTCGAGGGGTCGCCGGCGAAGGCGGCGAGCCATGCCCGCGACCTGGCGGCGCTGGGGTGCGACGGAGCGTTCACGTTCGAGGGTCAGCACGACGCCTTCTTCCCGTTGGTGGTCGCGGCAGGCGACACCGACCTCGAACTGATGACGAACGTGGCCATCGCGGGTCCCCGCAGCCCCCTTCACCTGGCGCACTCGGCCTACGATCTCCAGGCCTACAGCCAGGGCCGGTTTCGGCTGGGCCTCGGTTCGCAGATCAGGGTGCACATCGAGAAGCGATACGGCAGTCAATGGGGCAGCCCGGCGCGGCGGCTCGCGGAGTCGGTGAGGGCAATCAAGGCCATCTTCGCCGCGTGGGAAGGCAAGTCGCGTCTGGACTTTCGTGGCGAGTTCTTCACCCACACGTTGATGCCGCCCAACTTCAACCCCGGTCCCAATCCGTTCGGTCCGCCGCCGATCCTGATGGGTGCGCTGGGCCCTGTCATGACCCGGGCCGCGGCCGAAGTTGCCGACGGTCTATTGGTGATGCCGTTCAACAGTGCCCGCCATCTCGCCGAGCGCACCGTGCCCGCACTCGCGGCGGGCCTGCAGCGGGCAGGCCGGGAGACGGGTGACCTACAGGTCATCGCGCAAGCCATGGTGGCCGTCGCCCGCACCGACACAGAACTGGCGGCCGCGGTCGACGCGGTGGCTTCGCTGATCGCGTTCTACGGGTCCACGCCCGCCTACGTGCCTGTGCTGGAGGTCGAGGGATGGGCGCACTTGCAGCCCAAGCTCAACGAGCTTTCCAAGAAGGGAGCCTTCAGCGAGATGCGCGCGTTGATCACCGATGAGATGGTGCACACGCTCGGGATCGTCGGCACACCCGAGCAGTGCGCGGCCGAGATCGTCGACCGGTTCGGCACGATGAGTGACGAAGTCTGTTGCTACTTCCCGGGTTACACGCCGCGAAACGAGGACCTTGCCGACCTGGTCGCGGCCGTGCACGGCTCGGCGCGCTGATGTCGGCGGACTTGACGGTCGAGATCGGCGACGGTGTGGCCGTCCTGACGCTCAACCGGCCGGACCGCCGCAATGCCTACACCGCCGAGATGGGCGCGTTGCTCAGCGAGGCGTACCGCAATTGCGACGATGACGACGACGTGCGGGCGATCGTGCTCACCGGTGCAGGTACGGCGTTCTGCGCGGGCGCGGACTTCTCCACCGATGCCAGCCCCTTCGACACACCCGACGACGCCGGCCGCTTCACCGCGTCGCCGATCGACCCGGCGGCCTTCGAGTTGAGGACCCCAGTCATCGCCGCGGTGAACGGGCATGCGATCGGAATCGGGCTCACGCTCGCGCTGCAGGCCGACATCCGGATCGTCGCGGAGGACGCCAAGTACGGTGTCGTCCAGGTGCGCAGGGGAGTGATCCCCGACTGCATGTCGCACTGGACGCTCACCCGCATGGCCGGTGCGGCCGTGGCAGCCGAAATACTGCTCACCGGAAGGACGTTCGACGGGGCCGAGGCGGTCGCCTTGGGTATCGCTTCACGTGCGGTGCCCGGCGCCGAAGTGTTGGATCGGGCGATGGAGATCGCACGCGACATCGCCGTCAACGTGGCACCGATGTCGGCGGCGCTGAGCAAACGGCTGTTGTGGGACAGCCTGACCCACGGGTACTCCGCACGCCAGGTCGCGTGGATGGAGACCCAACTGCATCACCGCGTCATGGGCACCGACGATGCCAGCGAAGGCGTCGCCGCGTTCCTGGACCGTCGCCCTCCGCGGTGGAGCGGATCGGTCTCACGCGACTGGGCGGACCTGCCGACGCCGTTGAGCTGAATCCCCGTGCCGCCGTTCGGGCCGCTCGAACGGAATGCCCGATTGCGGCTGAAGGTTGGTAGCTACAGTTCTTCCCTACGCGACTGGAGGTCGGCGGATGCAGGTTGGCGTGGTATTTCCTCAGACGGAACTGGGCGGCGACGTCGGTGCGGTGCGCGCCTACGGCGAGCAGGTCGAAGCCCTCGGGTATCGACACATCCTTGCCTTCGATCACGTCGTCGGTGCCGACCCGAAGGTCCACACCGGCTGGGACGGCCCCTACGACATCAAGACCACGTTCCACGAACCCATGGTGCTGTTTGGCTTCCTCGCCGGTGTCACGCGCTCACTCGAGTTCGTCACCGGCGTCATCATCCTTCCGCAGCGCCAGACCGTCCTGGTCGCGAAGCAAGCCGCCGAGGTCGATCTGTTGTCGGCGGGCCGGTTTCGACTCGGGGTCGGGCTCGGCTGGAACACCGTCGAATACGAAGCGCTCGGTGAGGACTTCGGCAATCGCGGAAAGCGGTCAGAGGAACAGATCGAGTTGATGCGCCGATTGTGGACCGAAGAGTCGGTGACGTTCGACGGCAAGTACCACAGCGTCACCGGTGCAGGCCTTGCGCCGCTGCCGATACAACGTCCGATCCCGGTGTGGATCGGCGCCAGTTCGACACGCGGCCTCGAGCGAGCAGGCCGGATGGCCGACGGCTGGTTCCCGATGGTGGTACCCGGCCCCGATCTCGACACAGCGCGGGCAGTGGTGGATCAAGCCGCCGTCGACGCGGGCCGGGATCCGAAGGACCTCGGCATGGAGGCGTGGGTCAAGTGGCAGGGCAGCGCCGATGACGTCATCGCCAAGGTGGACAAGTGGGCCAAGGTCGGCGCCTCCCACATCTCGATCAACACCATGGGCGCTGGTCTGAAGACGGTTGACGACCACTTGGCCGCGTTGACGGCCGTGGCCGACGCTCTCCTGAAACCCTAAGCGCCGCTAGATCATGTCGTTCTTGGTCAACCAGCGCATCACCGGCCAACCGATGAACACCGGCAGCCAGCAGGTCAGTACGCGGTAGAGCAGCACCGAGGGCACCGCGATCGCCGCGGGCAGCCCGAACGCGGCCAGGCCACCGATCAGCGCCGCTTCCACGGCGCCGACACCGCCCGGCGTTGGCGCCGCCGAGGCGAGCGTTCCGCCGATCATCGTGACGACCGTGACCGTGACGAACGTCGTGTCACCCCCGAATGCCTCGATGCTGGCCCACAACGCCAAGGCTGCGCCGAGAGTCGTTGAGGCACAGCCAAGGACGATCAGTCCGAGTCGCTTGGGTTCACGTGCCAGCGTGACGAGGTCGTCGCCCACCTCCTTCAACCGGGGGCGAACGGCCGTCCCCAGCCAGTGCCGTCCCTTCGGCACGAAGGTGAACGCGCCGACGACTCCCAGTGCCGCGCCCGCGACCAGGTAGAGCACCGTGGTCGACGGCACGAAGTGCGACAGATCGGCCGACGCACCGGCGAAGGCAGTGAAGAAGATCAGCAGCGCAACGTGGGTGATCACCTGGACGGTCTGCTGCAACGCCACTGCCGCAGTGGCGCGCAGTGCGCCGAGCCCCGACTTCTGCAGGAACCTGGTGCTCAGCGCGAGACCGCCAACGCCGGCTGGAGTCGTGGTGGCGGCAAAGGTGTTGGCCACCTGCATGATGGTCAGGTTGTGGAAGTTCACCGACTCCGACGCGCATGCCCAGAGCGCTGCTGCCGCACCGACATACGTCAACGCAGACACCGTCAGCCCCAGCAGCGCCCACCACCAGTTCGCCGTGCGCAGTTCCGAGAAGAACGCAGGCACCGTGCTGATGAACGGGTACGCGACGTAGACCAGCGCGACCAGCAGCACCAATTGGATGAGCTGGTAGCGGGTGAACCTGGTGATCGTCTCGGCGTGGATCTGGTCGGCTCCGGTCTGCCGCTTCACCTCGTCGCGGGTGTCCGACATGACGGTCTTCGCGTCGCTGAGCGATTCTCGGAGCCGTTGCGGCATGGCCGATTTCGTCAGCCTGCTGGACGCCGCGAGCACCGCGTTGCGGCCGAACGTGTCGATCGCCGCGGTCACTGCCGGTGCGGCGCCGTAGATCGCGCTCGTCGTCATGAGCAACTGGGCGACGTCGGCCTGAAGCTGGATGTTCGACGCCCCGTACTCGGCGTTGCCGAAACCGCCGAACAGCACCTTGCCGTCCTCGACGGTGATCTCGCGGCTCCGCAGATCGCCATGGGAGATCAGATGATCGTGCAGGACGCCGAGCGACCCCCACACCTCGTGGACGGGGGTCTGCTCGTCGATCGCCGTGCCCCGTGCGGGGCTGTGGGCGTACAACATCCAGCCGCGGTCGAGCGCGGTCACCGTCACCGTGTCGGTGTTGGCCACGCCGGCTTCGCCGACGGCGATGGCCATCAGTCCCCGGTGTTCGACGGAGCGTCGCATCGACGTCTGCAGCGGAGCGGTTTCGTCGTTGCGCAGCGTCAGCTTTCGCCAGAGCTGACGCAGCGCCCCGCCGCTCCGTTGATTCGGCCCGTAGAGCTCGAGGACGACGTCGGAAGTGTCGCCGTCGGTCTCCGCCGAGAGGATCAGCGGACCGGGACCCGCGGGCCGCACCACCGCCATCCGGCACACCCGGACGCGCCGTCGTTCCAGCGCCCGGACCGCCCCGGCCAGCGGCACTTCCAGCGCAGGCGTGCCAACCAGGAGCACGGTCAACGCCCCGAGGAACCAGCCGACTGCCAGTCCGAGCAGTGAGCGCGCGGGAACGACGGCGCTGACGACGAGGTGAATCGGTACGAAGGCCAGCAGCAGCGCCCACCACCACCGCCGCCATCTAGCAGGCAGCCAGGGACCCGACACCGTGAGGACCGCGGCGAGCATCGCGATCCATCGCGGATCGTCCAGGAACTGCGAAAGCAACGTGTTGAGCCGGTCGGACAGATCGAAGTGCCACTGCGGCGCGGCGATGCCATTGGCGGTGATCGACAGGGCGAGCACGGCGGTCAGCCCCGCTGCGGCGTACGCGCCGAGCAACTTCCACTGCCTGCTCATGATCAGGCCGATCAGGATCGCGAACGGCAGCGCAAGGATCGCGATGCCGTACACCAGATACACCACGTTGGACTGGGTGGGCGTCAGCACTCCGACGATGCTGGAGATCGACTTCTCCAGTGCGACCCAGTCGTTCCGGGTGATCAGCGAACTCGTGACGACGGCCGCGAGGAACACCGCTGCGATCACCAGGCGCAGGATGTCGTTGGTCCTCCGGGCGAGTGGCTGCAGCAAGCTGCCCGAAACGGCGACTTCGCGCCCGTCGACTCGCATGTGCCAAGGTTCTCCGGATCGGCGCCGCCTCTGCGCGACGGTTCGGGTCAACCTATCGGGACAACGGCGGTGAAGGGTGCCAACACGGCCATTGACCGGCACCTGGAGTCAGCCTGCCAGCGCTGGGCGCAAGAACTCGCCGGACACCTTGACCGCGGGTTCTGACGTGTCGCCGGCCACCACGAGGGTTGCGAAGGCGATGTCGCCGGCGATCCCGGCGAACCAGCCGTGCGAATGGGTGTTGTCGCCGAACTCGGCGGTACCGGTCTTGCCGCCGAGGCCGTCGATGTCGTTCAGCTCGGTCGCGGTTCCCTCGGTCACGGTCAGGCGCATCATGGCGCGCAGGCTGTCCGCGACGGCGGGAGGAATCTGTTCCGACGGGGTGTCGGCGGTGGTCTTCTCGTCGACGACGAGGGTCGGTGCGATCGTGGACCCGTGCCCAAGGCTGGCCTCGGCGACGGCAAGCCCAAACGGGCTCACCGTCACGGTGCCTTGCCCGATTCCGTTCTCCACCCGCTGTGCGGGGGTGTCCGCGTTCGGGACCTTGCCGGTCACCGTGGTGAGGCCGGGGATGACGTAGTCGACGCCGATCCCGAATAGCTTCGCCGTCTTGGGAAGGGCGTCGGCGGGCAGCGTGTCGGCCAGTGCCGCCATGGTCGTATTGCAGGAGTGCGAGAACGCCGATGACAGTGGCACGGTGCCGAGGTCGAACTCGTCCTCGTTGGGGATGGTGCGGTCCTCGACGGTGACGCGGCCCGGGCATGCCTCCGGGGTGTCGGGGGTGGCCAGCCCGGCCTGCATCGCTGCGGCGGTGGTGATGGTCTTGAACGTCGAACCCGGCGGGTACACGCCGGTGAAGGCGATGGGTCCCTGTGCAAGGGCGGCCGCGTTCTGGGCAGCGGCCAGGATGCCGCCGGTGGTGGGGGAGATGGCGACCAGCACGGTGGGACGGGGCTCGGTCGCTACGGCTTGCTGCGCGAGCAATTGCAGCCGGGTGTCGAGGGTCGTGCGGATCGGTTTGGTATCGCCGGGAGGTGTCGTGGAGAGCGCCTCGGTCGGCGCGCCCTTGTCGTCTACGAGGTTCACCGACCAACCGGCGGTCGCGTCGATCGCCTTCTGCCGCAAGGTCTGCAGGCCGTCGATGGCTGGGGAGGAGAGATCGGGGTTGGCGGTGAGCAATGCGCCCTGCTCGTTGACCGTGACGCCGCGAATCTGCGCCAGTTGATCCTTGACCTGCGCCAGGTCCTGTTCGCGCAGTTTGATCACCGTGACGGTGTCGTCCTGGGTGGCGTTGAACTGGTCGTTGATCGACGCAGCCGTGGTGGTGTCGTCGAATTGCCGTACGGCCGTGGCCAATGCGTCGGCGGAGGCGAGCTGAGCGCGCGCGAGGTTGACCACGCCGATGGTCTGCCAGGACAGCAGGGGCTGTCCGTCGCGGTCGATGACCGGGGTGAGGAAGTTCTTGTCGTCGCTGAACTGAAACGTCATGCCAGGCGCCAACTTGGGGTGCAACACGGTCGGGGACCACTGGACGCGCCAGTCGTCGCCTGCCTTGACGGCCGTTGCGTCGGCTTCGTAGGCGAACGTGCGCCCAGGACCGAAGGACCACGAGTAGTCGAGCTTGGCGGTGGGGTTGTCGTCGCCGCCCGGTGCGACGACGTTGACGGCCACGGTCGCGTCCTTGCCCATGCCGTCGAACATGCCCGAGATGACCGGGCTGGCAACAGCGGAGTCAGTGGTGCTCGCCGCCGCGGCGTTGATGTCCTTGCGTTGCAGGGCGTCGGCAAAGGCGTGGAAGGCGTCCCCGGGCCCACTGCTGGAGAACAGCGAACAACTCGTCGAGCCGAGAACGAGTGCACAGATGAGAACGGACAGCGTGAAACGTCGAGTCATGTCATCTCGAGGTAACCACGGATCCCGTTGACGGTGCGAACGGCCGTGGTGACCAGCGTGTCGCGCGACGTGAACCGGCTAGCGCGGAGGTCCGAGGATCACGTTGCCGAACTTCTCCGATGCCTCCGCCATGCGGTCGGTGGATATCTCGAAGCCGTCCGGTCGCGGCGCGGCCTTGTCGCGGCCGGCAAAGCGGAACATGCCTTCTATGCCTGCCGGGGTGTTGATCATGAGGAGGTCGGCCCGCTTCGAGGTGATGCGGTAGGCGTGCGGAACGTCCTTGGGCAGGTAGACGATTCCGCCCTCGGACAGCTCCATCTCCTCGTCGTCGCACCACAGCAATGCGGTGCCCTTGATGAGCATGAAGACTTCGTCTTCACGGGTGTGCTTGTGGTACGGCGGAGCCTCACCCTCGCTCACGTCGAACCGCCCAATCATCAACTGGCCGTTGGTTGCCTTGCCGTCCAACAGGATCGCCAAGGTGCCGCCCTCCAGCCATTCCAGCTGTTGCTGTTGGTCGGGTTGGGCAAGGTAGGCCATGCTCATCTGCGCCCTCGCTTAATCGGACGAAAAAGTCCGCTTAAGTGTAGCGCGGATGTGCCGGAGTGCGAGCTCAGCGATCGAGGTTCGTGAAGTGGGTCTCGATGTCGTGGCCGGTCACGGAGGGCCTGGGCAGCGGGTCGGTCGACGTGCGCACACCGGTCATGAACAACGCGATGTGACGCTTGGCCACCACGGACCAATGCGGGCTGTGGGGGAGCGGCTGAGTCACCATGGCGCTACACATGATGACGTCGGTCGCGTTGATGTCAGCCCGAACCGTTCCTGCGGTGCGTCCCTCGTCGAGAAACCGCTCCAGCGCGTCGTTTATCTGCTTGCGGGCGGCAACGGCGGCCGGATCGGTCAGCGGCGGCGCCCCGCGCAGCGGAAGCACGAGTTGGTCACTCAGCTCCAGATTCTCGAGCAAGAACTCCTCGATGGCGTCCGCGCCCGTGCGTCCACTGTCGGCGATGCGGGCGAGGACCCCGATCACGAGCTCATATGCACGCAGCTCGAGCGCGTGCATCAGTGCCGTGCGATCCGGGAAGCCGCGATAGAGCGTTCCCACGCCAACGCCTGCCGCACTGGCGATCTCGGCAAGCGGCACGTTGGGGCCGCGCGTCGCGATGGTGTCCGCCGCGGCGGCCAGGATCTTCTCGCGGTTGAACAGGGCATCACTTCGCACCGCGCGACGGCGGCCGGGCGACTGTTCGGGACGAGACGGCATCGCAGCTCAGTGTCACACGGTCTGAGCCGGCGTTTCAGGCTTGCTCGAAGCTGGCACCTACAACCCACGCCCCGATATCGGCCACTATGCCGTTGAGCCGCGTGGGCTCAAACGTCACGATGGGTGTCAGCGCTATCTGCGAGCAGTCGTGCCACGGTGTCGTTGTCCGCTCCGAGGTCGTGAGCAGCGTGGAGAGGTGTCGGTGGCGGAGAGGCGACGCGGGGGGCATCCGCGATCTTCGGTAATCCGGCATAGGATGCGGCGACTTCGGCCATCGCGATCTCGATCAACTCCCCTCCGCCGCGGGCCAAGGCGTCGAACGCTACGCGCGCGGCGGTGAGCCCGGTGAGCGGATCGGCGATGGCGTCGCCGCAGAATCTCGGCTCGTGTCCAGACCAGCCGACCAACCCGCCGGCCACCGCAGCGTCGTCACCGAAGGCCGGGCGCATGCCGTCATCGCCGCGGCTCCCGTATCCGCTAATGCGCACCCAGACGCGTCCGGGCCGCGGGGCCACATCGCTCGGACCCAGACCGCGGCGGATCAGCGCGTCAGGGCGGGATCCCTCGATGATCAAGTCTGCGGCCGACAGCAGCGCACGCAATAGATGGGTATCGCGGTCGAAATCGATTGCATAGGAGAGTTTTCCGCCGTTCATCCAGTCGAAGAATGCCCGATTTCCGGCACGCGTGCCGTCCGGGCGGGATGGACTTTCGACCTTGATCACGGTCGCCCCCGCGCGGACCAACAGCTGCCCACACAGCGGACCGGCCCACATCGACGTCAGGTCGGCGACCAGCAGTGTCGCTGCTGGTCGCGGCGTACTCACCGCATCGAGCGGCCGCAAGCGTGGCGACGCTGCTGCCGTCTCGCCGAGTGCGGCAACGGGGATGTCGAGGAGTCGGGCGCGTTCGACAATCGTTTCGGCCGGCGTCGTCGAAGCCCAATGGCGCACCGACGGCCAGGGATCCACCGGGGTCTCATCTCGTTCGACCAGTGCGGGCACCGCAGCCACGTCGTCGTCGCGCGACAAGGTGAGTGCGCACCAACCGTCGAGTGCGCGGAATAGCTGGGTGGCACCGCCTGCCGACACGCGACCGGACGGAGCGATGCCGAGCAGCGCTGCCCGGCCGGTCAACATCTCGTGTGCGTCTACGGGGATACCCGCCACCGCCCGCAGGTCTTCGGCGGCCTCGGTGGCACACCGCAATACGGCCTCGGGAATGCCGAGTGTGGTCACTCGACCATTCTCATCGTCTGCAGGCCTCACGCTTCAATGGCATCCACTAGCCCCCAACGTAGTGCGGTGTCGGCATCGATGGTCTGCCCGCTGAGGATCAGATATGCAGTACGCCATCGTCCAATCCGCTTGGTGACGCTCACGGTGCCACCGGCGCCAGGGATCAAGCCCAATCGGAGTTCCGGCAGACCAAAGATGGACTCAGGGCGGCAGACGACCTGCCCGCAGAACGCGGCCATTTCGAGGCCGCTGCCAAGAACTTGACCGTGGACCTTCGCGCGACATGCAGGTCCAAGCCGACGGGTCACCTCGTCGAGAAGCAACGCGGGGCTATGACGCGTGCGGGCGAGGTGGGCACTCGCGGGGTCGACGAAGGTACCGAATTCGGCGAGGTCGCCACCGCTGCAAAATGACGGACCCGAGCCCGACAACTCCAGCTCCTCGATTGACGTGTCAATCGCCGCCACCGTGAGGGCTTCAAGAAGTGAGGCGCGCATGTCGGTGCTGAATGCGTTGTGGCGGTGCGGCCGGTTCAGTCGGATGTCGAGTCGGTTGCCGATCCGCGTCGCCAAGACGGGGTCGGCTGAATCGACGGGCGTAGCGGGTCCGCGGTCTGCCAGCCATCGTGTGAACTCCGAGCCGGATTGCAATGTCGAGTAGGCCAGCGACTCGGTGACCACACCGGCGAGCGCGGGCGCGGTCACGTCAACGGCGCGCAGCACGTCGTCGCACACCGCGGCAGCCTGCGGCCAGCGTGCTATCCGGTTTTCGATCTCCTCCAGTGCAGCGGGCACTGATGGCACGTGCACCCACCGGCAGTCATCCGACTCGGCCTCGGTTATCGCGAAAGTTGCTTGCTCTAGCCAATGATCATCAGCAATGCGCGCAGGGCTCCCGTGGGCCACAACGATGCAGGTCGAGCGGTCTGGCCAGCTCGGCTGCACCGGCCGCGCCATGTCGAGAAAGCGCAAGGTCATGAACCTACCGTGCCAGTTCACGCACGCATTGAGCTCACCGGTCCTGCTGACGCATGCCATGTAGGGCTCTCGCGGTGGTTGGTCGCTGGCGCGCGCAGGTCTCTCGGTGACGATTTGACGGAATCGTCGTTGGGCGATCTCGGCGAGCGGCACGTTGGGCCCGCGCGCTGCCCAGCTCGAGTTCGTCGACTACAGCCCAAACCGCCCCAACATCCGGCGCACGAAACCCGGCTCATCCGCGGGCGGTTGCCGATCGGCGTATGGCCACGGGTTGTGGCGCTCCGGCACCGCTGACGCCCGCGATTGCTTGAGTTTCATCCGCAGATGCAGCCGCAGCTCGTGCAGGCCGGGATCGGTCCATCGGTTGTCCGCCTCGATCGCATCGGCGGTCAGGTCATAGAGCTCCCACTGGTCGTCGAGCGGATCGGTCCGGTAGGCGTCGCCGCCCTTGCCGTTGGCCGCCAGATGGCGCACGCCCGGCTCGGTCCAGGTGGTCGGATCGTCGAAGGTGCGCACCAGTTTCCACAGATGCCCCGCGCCGCCGGGCACCTCGGACTCCTCGACGCGCACGACCAACCCCTCGAAGTTGGCGGCGACGTTGGCGGGAACCTTGATGCGCAGCGGCGCAGGCGGATTCACCGTGCGGCCCAGCTGACGTGCCGTCGCCGAAGCGCCCGTGTCGCCTTCCAGCACGTTGTCGCGCGTCATCAGGTAGACGGCCCGATTCTCGTCGGCGGCCGCACCGTCCAGCACCGGCATCAGGTTGCGGCCCGGCAAGGGGTGCACCTCGGAGAAGGACTTGGCCAGCTCGGTGGCGACGGCGTCGACGTCCACCCCGGCGGCCCCGAGCAGCGTCGGCACCAGGTCGACGTGCGACGTCGGTGCGGTCACCAGCCGCGGCGCGGTGGCACCGTCGCCGATGCGGGCGATGGTGAATGGCACCCTGGTGCCTTCGTCGTAGAGGTTGAACCACTTCTGATGGAGTCCGCCGTGCGCGCCGAGCAGCTCGCCGTGGTCGGAGGTGCGCACCAGCACCGCATGTTCCGATCCGCCTTCGGTGACCGCCCGGCGGACCTTGTCGATCGACGCGTCGACCTCGGCGTGCAGCCGGTAGTACATGTCGCGATACCGCTGCAGGTTGCGCCGATAGCTGCGGCTGACGATCCGCGCAGGGCCGTAGCCGGAGTAGTACGCCTCGCGGAACGCGGCCTGCGCGGCCGGCTTGGTGGCCAGGTCCTCGTCGGCGGTGGGCGCGGCAGGCACGGGCGGCGGGTCCAGCGGCGACGGCTGTAAGGGGCTGCGCCGCAGCCACGCTGGGAACAGCACGATGTCGTGCGGGTTGACGAAGCTGGCGACCAGGAGGAAGGGGCGCAGTGCGTCCTGGTCGCCGGCGCGCCGTCGCGCATAGCGGTCCTCGAGCCATGCGACCACCCGGTTGGCGATCAACGGGTCTCTGCGGAACCCGCTGTTGGACATCAACGCGCCGTGCGGTTCGGGCCCCACCCAGCCGGAGAAGCCGTACGGGGCAAGCGGATCCGCATCGAGGTAGCGTTGGACCGCTGCCGGATCGATCACGCCGTCGTCGTCGTTGGTGGCCAGCGATTGTCCGGTGACCGGGTCCTCGAGATCGGCGTGCGAGATGTGCCACTTGCCGTCGTAGTGGGTGTCGTAGCCCGCAGCGCGGAACCAGTTGCCGAGGGTGGGTACTTCGCCCGCGCGCAGCCAGCGCAAGCGCGAGTCGTCGAAACGCTTGCCGATGCCGTCGGTTTGGGTGACGCCGTGCAGGTCTGGGTACTGGCCGGTGAAGATCGTCGGGCGGCTCGGCACGCACGCCAGCGACCCCGTGTAGTGCCGGCCGAAGGTCACCCCGTGTTCGTCGAACCAGCGACGACCGGTCAGCGTGCGGTGGCGCCAGGCCTTCACGTCTTCAGACTCGTACGGCGGCTCCGCGCGCTCCTCGTCGGTCATGACGATGACGATGTCGGGGTGTTCGGTCACGGAGTCCTCCAAATTGACGGCGCTGCTCGCTGGCACAACGGTAGCGTCACCGGCCGCCTACGGAGCGCTCTTGCGCACCACCAACGTGGCCCGGTACTGCTGGAGGCGAATGGCGTCTTCCGGACTCTGTGGGTAGGGCTCGAGCGACAACAGCTCGATGACGTAGTCATCTACCCGTACCGTCTGCACGTTCTGGTCAGGTGCCGGGTTGGTGTTGAACGCCACCGTCTTTGGCGCAGCGTCCTTCGCTTGCACGACGAGGGCGATCCGCGCCAGCCCCGACCGCACGCACTGCACCTGCACTGGACAGCGCGAGTCCTCCAGCACTTGGTCGAAGCGGATGCGCAGTTGCTCGCCGGCGATCGCGGCGTCCTGCGCGCCGGCCAACGCGAACGCTTCGTTCAGGTGGAACCCGACATCGTCGGCCTGCGCATCTCGGGCGTGCTGACAGCCCGTGAGAGCGAGGGTCGCGGCGATCGCCACCAACAGTGCCCGGATCATGTTCGGCCCCCGGTTCGTGTAGCGCCCATGGCTCGTTCGTTGGTTCTTCCCTCCTCAAGCAGACCGCAGTCGAGTGGTGCGCACATCGGGTTTGGCCGAAACTTGCGGCCTGCTGATCGACAACCCAAGGTTGTCGCAAAGGTGGAGACAACCCAAGGTTGTTCTCTTCATCGAGGCCGTCGAGCTCTACCTCGGACAGGTGGACCGGCAACTCACGATGCTGCGCAAAGCAGGTCACCTCGACGGGATCAGTGGCGTGGCCATTGGCCAGTTCACCAGATTCAAGTCAAGCAAGGGCGTGACCATTCCGATTCTCGGAGGACTGCCGCTGGGTCATGGGCCCCACCCGGCAACCGTGACACTTGGAGCGGTGGCGACCTGGACGCGACCGCCAACACCCTGATGGTCGGCTGACGGTCCCGGACGGCGGAACCAACAGACGGCGGTCGTCACCGTCGCGTACGTATGGTTGGTTGTACCGGCGCCTGCGACGAGATCGGCCCTTAGAATTTACTTAGAGCATCCTTAACTTTCTTACTTTTGGCGTACACTCGCGTTCGAGGTCGCCCCAGCTGACTGGGGAGGCCTCGCGATGAGGAGGTGCGTATGAAGCTGCTCGGCGATCATGCGGTTGTCTTGGGTGCCGGCATGGCTGGTTTGCTTGCCGCAGGGGTGCTTTCGGAGTTCTACAACACGGTCACCGTCGTCGAGCGAGACCACTTGCCCGTCCGCCCCGTCCAGCGCAAGGGGATTCGACAAGGCGAACACCTGCACAGCCTGTTGAGCAGCGGCACGCACACTCTGGAGTACCTGTTTCCCGGCATCCTCGACGAACTCGTCGCTGACGGCGCCAACGTCCTCGATGATGGCAACCTGTCCCGCATCGACGCGCGCTTCGGTCCGTACCGATTCAATCGCTCGGAGAAGCTCGCCGATCCCGAGGCGCTGGTCATCTACCTGGCGAGCAGGCCGTTCGTGGAGTTCCACGTCCGCCGCCGCGTTCAGGCCCTGGGCAACGTGAGATTCCTCGACGACCACGACGTGGTCGAGCCGATCGCCCCTACCTCGGACCGCGTGACGGGCGTCCGGCTCGTCGACCGCGCCACCGGCGACGACACACCGCTGAACG
>Ga0105237_10002608_pt1 | contig 22196 bp, 18 predicted proteins | sample KBSC24metaG_FD_81520 | JGI IMG/M metagenome (GOLD analysis project Ga0105237, IMG submission 81520) | Corn rhizosphere microbial communities from Kellogg Biological Station, Michigan, USA - KBS C2-4 metaG | ecosystem: Host-associated > Plants > Roots > Rhizosphere > Soil | place: Michigan, USA...
CAATAGAACGAAAGTAGTAGGGGTAAGTGGGGCTATTTGTTATACGCCTTGTTGATGGCCTCGGTCCTGTTCTGCACGTGCAGTTTTTCATAAATCCGATGGATGTGCTGGCGTACCGTGGCGGTGGAGATATGAAGCTGTTCGGCTATCTCTTTATACAAGAGGCCTCTGGCGAGGAGGTGGAGGACTTCATTCTCCCGTGGAGATAATACGTCGGAGGGCGGGAGCTTATCACTGACGGGTGATTTGCGAAAGGTGTCGACGAGCTTGCGGGCGATGTTGGCGCTCATGGGTGATCCGCCCTGGTGAAGCTCTTTCAGGGATTCGAGAATATGGACGAGGCCGGTGTTCTTTAGGAGATAGCCGGAGGCGCCTGCTTTCAGGGCTTCAAAAACCTTCTCGTCATTCTCGTATACAGTGAACATCATGAATTGGGTATGTTCGTCTGACAAGCGTATCTGCCGGATGCAGTCGATGCCATTCATGCCGGGAAGGTTGATGTCCATGATCACGATGTCGGGGTGTAGGGAGGGAATGGCTTTCATGGCTTCTTCCGCCGTACGGAAGGTGTCCAGTACGGTAAATTCCTGACTCAGCGAAAGGAAGTTCTTTAGTCCTTCGCGTACTTCGTCGAGGTCTTCTACTATGGCTAATGAGATAGGCATTTTTCGGACTTGAAGATACTACTGCGATCTGGCCCGTGCAATAGGACAAAAGTTATAAGGGTGCGATGATCTTGATAAGGGTGCCCTCCTCACTCCGGGATTGGATCAGCAGGTGGCCGCCAATGTCCGTGATCCGCTGTTGCATATTGGCCAGGCCATTGCTAAAGGGCCGTATCTGGCCTCTGTCGAATCCTATGCCATCATCCTGGATAATAATGGTAAGCTCCCGGCCTGTGTCCATGGAAATCCTTACGCAGCCGGCCTGTGCGTGTTTGACAATATTATGAAGGGTTTCCTTTATGGTGAGAAAGATATTCCTCCTGAATTCCCCGCTGACAAAGAGGATGGGAAAATTCTCGGGAGTGTCGACGGTGCAGCGGATACCGGCCTGTAATAAATATTGCACGGCATAGCTCCGGGTATAGGCCAGGAGATCGCTGAGCGAGTCGTTCTTCTCATTCAGCGCCCATACGATCTCTCCCATCTTATCGATCATCTCATGGGAGTATTCGCGGATGCTGGTTATCTCCTCTTCGATGGGAAGCTGCTGTTGTTTCTTGATACCAATGGTCTCGCTGAGGAACTTTATCCGGGAGAGGCCGGCGCCGAGGTCGTCGTGCATGTCGGTGGCAATCCTTGTCCTCTCTTTTTCGATGGCCTGTTTTTTCTCCAGGAGGGTACGCTGCACTTCCAGCCGGCGGCGGATATAGCTTCTGATGGCCAGCATGATGATGGCGGTGAGGACAAGGACGAGTGCGGCGCGGAACCACCAGGTCTGCCACCAGGGAGGATGAATGAGGAATGCATAGGAGGCTGTCTGTTCGGGGTAGCGTCCGGTGAGGAACTGGGCACGCACCCGTAAGATATATTTTCCAGGAGGAAGGTTGACAAAGTTGATGGCGGATTGTATGGAAGGGGTGCTCCATTTCGGGTCGCGGCTGCCTTCGAGCAGCCAGGTGTAGCGGGTACGGCCTTCATCGGTGAATGCGGGTGTTCCGATGAAAAAGGACAGGGTATTGCGATCGTATGGGAGGTTAAGGTTCTCTCCGGCAGGGCTGGGTCTATCGCCCACGAGGATCCTGGAAAACAGGACGGGAGGCTGGTAACTTCTTTGGGGGTCGCCATAGGAGTCGATCTTCATAAAGCCTTCTCTTGTGAATGCCCAGTGTATTCCTCCTGCGGAGGCCAGTATTTTGTCAATATGCTGGTAGGTGTCGTTGCTGTGGACGACATCTTCGATGGTGAGGTGTCCTTCTTCGAGCCTGATCTTATTCAGCCCGGTGGGTGTGCAGGCCCAAATGGTGTTGCCAGCATCGCAGAGAAGATAGTTGACAAAGTTCTCGGAAAGGCCGTCGGCAATGGTGATCTGCTTATAGGATATCAATTGCGTGTCGTTGAAGAAGAGACAGAAGAGGCCGTGGTCCCGGCTGCCGATCCATACCCGGCCCCTGCCATCCACGGTGAGCGACCGGGGGCTTATTTCGGGCAGCTCGTTTTGGAACCTTTTTAGCAATTGCAGGGAAGGACCCTGACCGGAGTCATAGATCTTATAGACGGACAGCTCGTGCGAGCGGGAGATAGTCCAGAGGCGATGGTGTATATCGATGGCTGCCTGGTCGCTGTAATAGGGAATGGGATATTGTTTTACATTCCCATTGGTAAGATACGTGAGCTTGATAGAGGAGATAATGACATTCCCATCGGGGTCGAAGCAGGCATTCCCATCGACGACGGTGGTGTCGTGAAAAAACAGCGATGCCCGGAATTGCTGTCCGGGGAGAAAATGCAGGGTATAGATGTCCCTGGGGCCGATGAGCCAGGCCTTTTTGGGACCAACGAGAAGATGTGTTGCCTGTGGCAGGGGGCCCGCCGCGTGGTAGGTCTTTTCCGATGAGCCTGTTTTAAGCAGGAGGTTTTTTTTGTCAGCATCAAAAAACCAGATGGAGTCGCTGTTACTTCTGGCGGAAATATCCGTGACGGTGAAGCCGGGTGCCGGCTGAGGATAGAACTGGACATGCCGGCTGACGAGCTTGACGATGCCATTCTGTTCGTTGGTAAACCATATGTTGTTCTCCCTGTCCTCCAGGATAGAGGTGGTCCCTCCGGCGGGCAGGCCCCCGGCCTCGCTGAATTCCTGCTGGCTACCGTCTCTGCCTATGCGCACGACCTTATGCGGGGGTACGAGCCAGAGACTGGAGTCGCTGTCGAAATAAAGGTACTCACTAGGGATGCTGCCGGCAGCTGCATAAGGATGGGGTGGAAGCAGGAGTTGGAAGGTATTGTGTGATAGTGCTCCGGCATCTACTTTTCGAACGCCTTCATCGGTGGTCAGCAGAAGATCGCCGGAAGGGGTAAGAGCGGCGAATGTGTAGAGATGGGTATTTGCCGGAATGACACATCGATGTGTATCGAGGTTGTAGATGATGAGGGAAGGGAGTGATGAGCGGCCGAAAGGGAAGGGCTGGCAGATAAGGAAAAAATGTCTGTTCCACTCGATGCCCTGCAGGATATTTCTTCCCGCATCTGTCCCTGTGCTGTCGGGCAGGGTGATCCTGGTCCAGTGCAGGCCAGCCGGCCGGTGGTCCTTGGTGTGATCCTGGTCCAGCCTGTAGAGGCCTTCATCGCAGAGCCCATAGTAATATCCGTCGCTGCCGTGTATGATATGGTTGACGACGGGATAGAAGTGATCGGTCATCTCTATATTCCGGAGAATGCCATGTACGAGGCAGTGCATACTGTGTCCGTTGGGGATGACCCATATGGAGTCGTCTCCCATCTCCACTATCTCGTTGATGAGGCTGGCGACGAGGCCATCTTCCGTGGCATAGTTGATGAAGCGGGAGCCGTCATATACGCTGAGGCCTCCATAGGTGCAGATATAAAGACGTCCTTTGCTGTCCTGGTAGATGGAGCGGGCCCTGTTGTTGACAAGACCGTTCTTGGGTGTGTAACGGGAAAAGAAATACTGCTGTGCATACAGGCTTTGGACACAGACAAGAAGGTATAGAAGCATTCTGACCCGCATACCCGGATAAATTTAATAGCTGGGACAGGAGTAAGCAGACAGAAAAATGGGGGACGGCTATTGCAACATCATATTGACGTTGACCTTATCCTTCATCATATCACGTACGGCGGCAGCGATGGCTGGGGCATCATAGCCACATTCATGCTGCAGTTCTTTTAATGTACCGTGTTCGACGATGTGGTCAGGTATACCGAGCATCCTGATATTGGCTTTGTAACCATGGGCGGCCTGGAATTCCAATATGGCGGAGCCAAAGCCTCCCACGATGGTGCCATCCTCGACGGTGAGGATGTTGCTGTATTTCGAGAATATTTCGTGGAGCAGCTCTTCGTCCAGTGGTTTGGCAAAGCGCATGTCATAATGGGCGGGGTTGAGTCCGTCCATCTTCAGTTCGCGGATGGCGGTAGTGGCAAAGTTGCCGGGGTGGCCGAGTGTCAGTATGGCAATCCCTTCACCATCCTTGATCTTACGTCCTTTGCCGATGGGTATTTCCTGGAAGGGCGTTCTCCATTGAGGCATGACTCCTTCTCCGCGGGGGTACCGGATGACAAAGGGATGTTCGTTGCTGTCTAATTGGGAGGTATATAAAAGGTTGCGAAGCTCGCTCTCGTTCATGGGCGCGCTGACGATCATATTGGGGACGCAGCGCATGAAAGGGATATCGTACGCGCCATGGTGAGTAGGTCCATCTTCTCCTACGAGGCCGGCGCGATCGAGGCAAAATACGACGGGCAGGTTCTGGATGGCTACGTCGTGTATCACCTGGTCATAGGCGCGCTGCATAAAGGAGGAGTAGATATTACAGAAGACGCGCATACCCTGGGTGGCCATACCGGCGGAGAGGGTGACAGCGTGCTGTTCGCATATGCCTACGTCAAATGCTCTGTCGGGCATCTTCTCCATCATGAATTTCAGAGAGGAGCCGCTGGGCATAGCGGGTGTAATGCCAAATATCTTTTTATTCATTTCCGCCAGCTCGATGATGGTATGTCCAAAGACATCCTGGTATTTGGGCGGCTGCGGTGTTTCGTATTGTTTCTTATAAATTTCCCCTGTGATCTTGTCGAACAGCCCAGGTGCGTGCCATTTAGTTTGATCTTTCTCGGCCAGCGCATAACCCTTACCTTTTACGGTCATGATATGCAGGAGCTTGGGACCGGGGATATTCTTCAGGTCGTTGAGGGTGTCTACTAATTTTGTTATGTTATGGCCGTCGATGGGGCCAAAATAACGGAGGTTCAGGGATTCGAACAGATTGCTGCTGCGGCTGATAAAGCCTTTGATGCTGTGTTCGATCTTGCTGGCTATCTCCCGGCTGAAGGTGCTGCCGATGGGCAGTTTGCCGAGGGCTTTCCAGATATCGTCCTTGAGCTTGTTGTAGGTCTGGGAGGTGGAGATATCGGTGAGATATTCCTTCAGGGCGCCTACATTGGGGTCGATGCTCATGCAATTGTCGTTCAGGATGATGAGCAGGTCGGTGTCGGCGACGCCGGCGTGGTTCATGCCTTCGAAGGCCAGTCCTGCGGTCATGGCGCCATCGCCGATGACGGCTACGGCCTTACGATCCGCCTCGCCCTTGTATTTGGCGGCCATGGCCATGCCGAGGGCGGCGCTGATGGAGGTGGAGGAATGGCCCACTCCGAATGTATCATATTGACTTTCAGATCGTTTTGGAAATCCGCTCACCCCATTGTACTTTCTGTTGGTGCTGAAATTATCCTTGCGGCCGGTGAGGATCTTGTGGCCATAGGCCTGGTGTCCTACGTCCCATACGAGCTGGTCGTAGGGGGTATTGAAGACGTAGTGGAGGGCAACGGTGAGTTCGACTACGCCGAGACTGGCTGCAAAGTGGCCTCCATGAACGCTCACGGTATCGATGATATACTGACGGAGCTCGTCGCTGACCTTCTGTAACTGGTCCCTGCTGAGCTTTTTAAGGTCGGCGGGTGAATCGATGGTTTTTAACAGAGGTCCTGGGGTGATTTCCATTTCGGAGTTCTTTGATCGTGTAAAAGTACGCCTTTATTTGGTTCCTTACTACCCTCCAGGGGTAAAACAATCGTGCCAGGACAAGCAGGCCGGGGAGTGGCGAGGACGGCTCGGGAAAATGGGCTGGGGTGGCCTCTTTTTTGAGGCAGGGCGCTGAACCGATGGCCTATTTAATTTAGCCATTAGTACAATTTAAGAGTAAACCAGCGAAGGAAAAGGAGTAGATTTGGCCGTATGCCTAAAAATGCAAGCAGATATTATTGGTTGTGCCAGATAAGTGGCTGGGGGTTTTTGGGTTTGGTGATGGTGCTTTTCTCTTCCACATTCGAACAAAAAATTACCGTTAAATTAATTGAGTTCCTGGCAGTTGTGGTCGCTGCAGGTATATTGACGACCCACGCATTCCGGGAGGTGATCCGAAGATCGGGCTGGCTGATGCTGCCGGTGGAAAAGGCCCTGCCAAAATTGCTGATAGGGGTAGTCCTGACCTGTGTGGTGGATAGTATCATCCGGATAGTGGTGGTGGATAAACTGAAGTTGTCGATGACCCGGCAGCAAATGGATTTCATCCCCCGACTGCTGGCCACGACTTTTGACAATGGCCTTTTGATCATTCCCTGGACGCTGATCTACTACTTCTATCACTACATTGAAAAGAGCCGTAAGCAGCAGCTGGACACCTTGAAACTGGAGGCGCTTGTAAAAGAGCTGGAGCTCAAGACGATAAAGTCGCATATCAATCCTCATTTTATTTTCAACGCCCTCAATAGTATCCGGGCGCTGGTGGATGAAAATCCTGCCCGTGCACGTACGGCCATCACGGAGCTGAGCAATATCCTTCGCAGCAGCATGCAGGCGGAGAAACTGGAGACAGTGACCTTCGAGAAGGAGCTGAATATCGTCAAAGATTATCTGGCGCTGGAGCACATCCGATTTGAAGACAGGCTGCAGATCGAGTATGCCATCGATGAGGACACGCTGGATCAGCCTATTCCCCCCATGATGCTGCAGACATTGGTAGAGAATGCGATCAAGCATGGTATCAGCAAGCAGGTGGGTGGAGGTAAGGTAAAGATCATTTCCGACTTTTCGAACAACTACCATGAGCTGGTGATACAGAATACTGGCTATCTCAATGGAGCCCGGAATGGGGATGGTTTCGGGCTGGCGAGCACGAAAAACAGATTGCAGATACTATTCGGACAAAAAGCTAACTTCGACATCCGTGAGATAGATGTAAATACGGTGGAAGCGCGGGTGCTGATCCCAATAGACCAGGGGAAATAATTTTTTATTTTAATCAGGACGGACCACGGGTCCGTCGGCCGAAGGCCCATCATTAGCGAATGTTGGCCCGAGGCGTAAATTTAGAAAACGCCGGAGGGCCAACTTATGATTCGAGCTATCATTATTGACGACGAACGTCTTGCCAGGAATGAGTTGAAAAAGCTGTTAATGGACTTCCCTGAGATCGAGGTCATCGCGGAGGCGGCCAATGCGAGCGAGGGTGTGGAAAAGATCGACTCATTAAATCCGGATCTGATCTTCCTCGATATACAAATGCCGGGCAAGACGGGGTTCGACATGTTGGCGGAGCTGGAAAGGGCGCCCAATGTCATTTTCACTACTGCCTATGACGAGTATGCGCTAAAAGCCTTTGAGGTCAATGCCCTGGATTATCTGCTAAAGCCGGTGGAGCCCAAGAGGCTGGCGGATGCATTGCAGAAACTTCAATTAGAAGAAGATAAGGAGCCCATTTCAGATCATCCCATTTCCGTCAATCGCAGCATACTGGGCGAGCATGACCAGGTGTTTGTCAAAGATGGGGAACGCTGCTGGTTTGTAAAGCTATCGGATATACGCCTGTTCGAGAGCGTAGGCAACTATGCGAAGGTCTACTTTGGGGCTAACAAGCCATTGATATTAAAATCGCTGAACGCGCTGGAAGAAAGGCTGGATGAGAAGGTCTTCTTCCGGGCCAATCGCAAGCATATTGTCAATCTTCGGCTCATAGAAAAGATCGAACCTTATTTCAATGGGGGGCTGCTGCTGGAGATGAAAGGTGGAGAGAAGATCGAGGTCAGCCGTCGCCAGACGGTGAAATTTAAAGAAATGATGAGCCTTTAATTAATCTTATGAAGATCCTTTTCGCCTGCCTTATCCTTTTTGCTTCGGGTAGTAACCTGTACGCACAAACTCCCAATATCGATGCCATTATCAATCCCAAGGCGGTTGAGAATATCGAGAAGGTCCTTTCTTCGGATGTCATGCGCGGACGGGCGACCTTTACGCCGGACATAGATCGTGCAGCCACATTTATCGAAACACAGTTTAAGGCAGCGGGTTTGAAGACCCTGAATGGGGCGCCGGGCTATTTGCAGCCTTTTGCGCTGGTCAATGCAAAGCTGATATCCGTTACGGCGAGTCTGGACGGAGTGGATATACCGGAGAGCGCTATTGCGGTGTCTTCTTCCTCGCCGCACCTGGTGATAAATGAGAGCAGCGGTTATGAAAAGATCTTTATCAAGGAGGGGAGCGCTGCTGTGGATGTGATCAAGTATCTTTCGCAGGACAAAAAAAACTATCTGCTGCTGGTAGATACGAGTCTGTCAAAACGCTTCCCTCGTATAAAAAGTTTTGCGTTGCAGCAATTCAAATCGCCCCGGAATGTGGTGATAGTTCTTACGGCGGCCAACCCGTCGAAGTTTTCCATCACAGTAGAGCAGGAGGTCAGCGAACGCAAGCTGGCCAATGTGGTAGGCATCCTGCCGGGGAAGAGCAAGAAGGATGAGTACGTCATCTTCTCGGGCCACTATGACCACCTGGGGGTAGGGCAGCCGAATGAAAAGGGGGATTCCATCTTCAACGGCGCGAATGACGATGCCAGCGGCAGCACGGCTGTCATGATCCTGGCGAACTATTTCAGCAAGCTGCACAACAATGAAAGGACGCTGGTCTTCGCGACCTTTACGGCGGAGGAAGTGGGTGGTTTCGGGTCGCAATATTTTTCCCGGCAATTCGATCCTGCCAGGGTGATGGCGATGTTCAATATCGAGATGATCGGTACGGAGAGCAAGTGGGGAACGAATTCGGCGTTTATCACGGGTTATGAAAAGACGGATATGGGGAAGATACTGGAGAAGAACCTTTCTGGGAGTAAGTTCACCTTCTATCCGGACCCTTACCCGGAACAAAGTCTGTTCTATCGCAGCGACAATGCTACCCTGGCAAGACAGGGGGTTCCTGCCCATACCATATCCACGGCGAAGATGAGCGAGGAGAAATTTTATCATACGCAAGGGGATGAGATCGGCACGCTGGATATGAAGAACATGGCGGAGATCATCAAGTCGATAGCGATCAGCGCTCAATCCATTATTGCGGGGACGGATACACCTACCCGGGTAGATGCTACGCAGCTGAGATAGCTTGGAAAAATGAGAATCCTGGCTTAAATTGAAGTATGAAGCGTTTATCCTTTCTAACGACATTGCTTGCCGTACTGTCCCTGTCCTGTAATAAATCACATAATACAGGGTCTGCCTACTACATCAACGCCAGTATCGATGGCGTCAGCAAAAGCTTTTCCGGAAATGTATTTGCTACCCGTACCTCGGACAATAAGAGCTATACGATCAATATCAATGGACTTATTACTTCCGCCAGCGGGGAGGGGCTGGATGTGCTGGTGAGCTCCAACAATCCAAGCCAGATAGTGGGTGCGGATACCTATGAGGATTCATCTTCCGTCTATACTATCGCGCTGTCATATGCTCCTTCTATTACAGGGACAGGATACAGCGGCGGCACGGCCACGAGCGATTCGGCGAAAGCGCATGGGATCACTATTACCAATCATTTACAGGTAGTGATCAGCTCCATCAGCAGCGTGGAGGTGAAGGGCAGTTTCAGCGGGGATGTCTTCCTCTCGGGGGATGCATCTGCCGACAAGAAGACGGTGACGAACGGCAGTTTCTATGCGAAATTCCAGTAATTTGCTACGCCCAGAACGGGCCGGAGGCTCGTTGTCTGTAACCGAGGGACCGAAGGTTACGACCGAGGAGGAGCTTCGAAGTACCCGAGGTACGAAGGGTACGAACAAGGAAGAGCGAATACATGGAGCTCTGACGAAGTTCTTCCGACGAAGGCCTCAGATATTAGATTTTTCCGGAAAACGGGCTACATTCCTGGGAGGCCCGTTTTTCGGACATTAACTGAAATACTTTTCATGAATAAGACTGTCGAGCTGGTGACGGAATGGGGCGCCTTTGAAGAGCGTCATCCGGGTGCAGATATCGGGGATTTCTGCCGGCATTATCTAATTTCTCAACGGGAAAAGGACCGGCATATTCCTTTGGAAGGGGGGGATATACCCTGGCATCCCAATGGATTGCTGTTAAAGCTCATGGGGAGGATCAGCAAGCTGAATTCCATCTTTGCGGCCAAGGCGCTGGAGGGTACGGGTGTAGATCAGGTGGAAGAGTTTGGTATGCTGCTGACGGTGAGAAGGCTGGGCAGCCCACGCAAGACGGAGATCATCTATGCCAATATCTTTGAGCTCAGCAGCGGGACGGATATGCTGAACCGCCTGCGGAACAAGGGATTTGTGAAAGAGCATGAGGATAAGGAAGACAAGCGGTCCAAGCGGGTGAGTTTGACGGCGGCGGGGGAAAAGGCCATCGATAAATGTGCGGAGCGGATGATGAAATGCGCGGGTATGATGCTGGCGGAAATGAATGAGGAGGATGTGAAATTGTGTACGCAGCTGTTAAAGAATGTGGAGATAAAGTTTGCGGCTGTCTGGCAGCAGCATAAGGGGGACGGCTTTGAGGAGATCTATGCGGCGGCGACCAGATAGCCTGGGACGGGACCAGACCAGCGGCGACATAAGACAAGCGAACCGGCGCTTTTGTGACAATACTTCGAAAATAAATTATTTTAAGCATAATTACTTCGTAAACGTTCTTTTTATTACATCTTCGGTGTACTTTTGGCGTAAATACATCGAATATGAATCTCTTCTTTTTTCTCGTGCTCCATATCATTGGGTTGTCGGTGATGGCGGGCACCACGGTGGTAGATTATTTCTGTATGTCTTATTTCTGGAGACAGTATCCCCGGGATAAGGCAAGAGCGGCGGTGCTGCTGCCCGTCCTGGTGAATTTCAGATTTCTTTTTGCGGGGGCTTTTATCCTGCTGCTGACCAGCGGCATCGGTATGGTGGCTTTGTCCCATGGGGCGTTCGCGGAGCAGTTGTGGTTCCGGGTGAAGATGGGGATACTGGTGCTGGTGATCCTCAACGGGGCGATCATCGGGGGCCGGGCGACCAGGGGGCTTCGTAAGACGGTGGAGGAAGAGCTGGCGGGGGCGAATGTGGAGCAGCGGAGGAAGGCGTTAAAAGGGCGGATAAGGGCGGTGCATATTATTCAGCTGCTGCTCTTTGTCGCGATCTTTACGCTCAGCGTCTATAAATTCAATTAGGCAGATGCGGGTCCGCGGGTGGAGATACCGAACGGGCCGGAGGCTCATACTTATGGACCTCTGCTACCACCTCCTGCTCCTGAAGGCGTTCTTCAAATACAAATCCCAGTTTTTCAAGTAGGCGGCGGGAGATGTCGTTGTCCTGCTGGAACACGCCGTATACGGCGGGGAGATTGAGCTCATGGATGGCGAAGTGCAGGAGGCGGGCGGTGAGCTCGGATGCGAAGCCCTGTCCCCAATAATCCCTTTTCAGCTGGCAGCCTATCTGCATCCTGGCGGGCCCGTTAGAGAGGGCGGAGCTTTTGATGGGGTTGAGGTTGACGGCTCCGATGAAATGGCTGGGGGGACCCGGGGGGTCTGACTGTTCGGGGGAGATCCTGTCGGGGTCGGTGAAGTTGTCCTTCAGCCAGACCGCCCAGTGGTAGCCGGCTCCGGTGCGTATCTGTTCCAGCTTGGCATGGAGGAACTGGGTGTATTGTTCGGGGCTCATGACCCGCAGCTTTCTTATGTATTTGAAGGTATCGGGCTCACGGGCGAGCGCTTCCATTGCGGGAAGATCGGCCCCGGTGAGGAGGGTGAGGGTGGTACGGGCGGTGTGGAGGGTGGTATTTATCTTTTGTTTATCCATTGATCAGCAGGGTATAGAACTGGATGGCGCGTTGAAAGTCCTTGGTGGGCAGCCGTTCGTCAATGCCATGATATCCCTTGCCGTCGGTGATGGGACAGAAATTGATGACGCCATTGCTGATGGCCCTGAAGTTCCTGGAGTCGGTGGCGCCTACCATAATAAAGGGGACGGGAATGACATCATCCTCCACGGCGCTGGCTGCGTCGGCTACTCTTTTGAAAACATCGGAATGAAAGTCGGTCATGGGGGAAGGCTCGGTAGAGAAATCGCCTGTGAGCTTGATCTTTATTCTATTGTCATCGACTGCCTTGCGGATGAACTCCTGTACCTCCTTGATGCTCTCGCCGGGGAGTATGCGCGAATTGACGATGGCCCTGGCCTGGGAAGGGATCACATTTTCCCGTATGCCGCTCTCGAGGATGGTGGGGACGATGGTGGTGCTGATCATGGCGCGACCGTCCTTATCCTCTCCCAGCTTGTACACCACATAGCCTTCGAACAGCCACAGGTTGTTCAATGCTATCTTTCGCGGGAAGTCGCTGGAGGCGCCGCTGATACGGGTGAGGAATTCGCGGGTGGGGGCGAGGATACGCCGTGGTGTCTCTTCCCCACGCAGCTTGTACAGGGCCCGTGATAAAATATCAATGGCTGTCTCCTTATCGGGACGGGAGGAGTGACCACCTGTCTTCTCTGCGAGCAGCTCAAAAGTGGCGTATCCTTTTTCGCCAATACCAATGAGTGCGACGGGGCGTTGCAGGTCCCCCAATTTTTCGCGGGTGAATTCCCCTCCTTCATCCACTACCATCTCAGCCCGTATATTCCTTTGCTGGAGGAGGTGAACGATGGCGACGGCGCCCTGACCGGTAGATTCTTCATTATGACCAAAGCAAAGCAGGACGGTGCGGCGGGGTGTAAAATTTTGCCGCAGCAGCGCCTCTACTGTCTCCATGATGGAGATCATGCTGCATTTATCATCCACGGAGCCTCTTCCAAATATGGTGTCGCCCTTTATCTCTCCACCAAAAGGTTTTACTGTCCATAAGCTGAGGGCGGAAGGCTCTACGGGCACTACATCATAGTGGGCCATGAGTATGAGGGGTGCGAGCGAGCTGTCGGTGCCTTTCCACGTATATACATAGCTGAAGTCTGCCACGATGTCCCGGCTGAGGCGTTGATGGATCATGGGATAGGCGCTGTCCAAAAAAGAGCGGTATTTTAAAAAGGCGGCGCTGTCGATGCGGGAAGGATCCTGGGGTGAGATGGTTGGGATGCTGATGGCGGTGCTGAGATGGTTCAGCGCGGCTGAGGGCAGGGCGACCAGGGGGGCAGCTTTGTGTTTGGGCCAGGGCTTTGCATTAAAGGTCCTGATCAGTATCCATCCTGCCAGCACCAGGACGATCAGTAAAATTAGGAGGGCCGCTATTTTTTTACCAACGTTCATATTTGACGATTTAAGGTGTTGATGAGACTTTGTGAACAAACCCTGGCGGGCACTGCTCAATCCCGATAGTTCAATGCGGGCTTACGGTCTCCGAGGAGCGCCTTGTATTGATAATCTCCTTTATCCTTTTTGAACTCTTCTTTGGCCCGCTGGACCAGCGCGGGGTCTGTGAACAGGTCGATGGCTGTCAAGGCCATGGTGCTGGCGGCAACCATCATACCCTTTGTCCCTATTTCTGTACCGCCGCAAGCGGTAGCCTGCCAGCTGTGGGCGGGTGTTCCGGGGACCCAGGTAGCGGCGGACATGCCTACTGTCGGGACGGCATAGCTGACATCACCCACATCGGTAGAGCCGCCGCCGCCATCATCTTCCGCCTTCAGGGGTTTGACGGTACCCGCGGTGGTGATATCGGGTACCTTAAAGGTAAAAGAAGATTGTATCTTCTTCGCGAACTCGATTTCGGCGGGTGTATAGCTTACGCCCCCTACGCGAAGCAGGTTTTGCTGCATGTCCTCGGCCAGTGTGTTGTTGAGCAGGAGATCGTGAGTGCCGCCAATGATCTCGTAGTCCACGGTGGTGCCGGTGCCCATTGCGGCGCCTTTTGAAGCCTGAACGACCCAGTCGAAGATCCGCACGACCTCCTCCTTTTTGGGGTGACGGACATAATAATAGACTTCGGCAAAGTCGGGCACTACATTGGGCGCCTTGCCGCCATTGGTGATCACATAATGTATACGTGTATCCTGGGGGATATGCTCGCGCATGAGATTGACCATATAATCCATGGATTCAACCCCATCGAGAGCGGACCGGCCTTTGTCGGGGGCGGCTGCGGCATGTGCTGCGAGCCCATGGAAGCGGAATTTTGCCGACTTGTTGGCCAGGGCGCTTGTGAGCGTTACGGCGTTGGAGGCGCCAGGGTGCCAGTGGATAACGACATCCACATCATTGAACAGTCCGGCCCTCACCATGTATACTTTACCAGAGCCGCCCTCTTCTGCCGGGCATCCATATACGCGGATGGTGCCGGATAGTTTTTTCGACTCGATGAGCTTCTTTATTTCAATACCTGCGGCGACGCTGGCGGTGCCGAATAAGTGATGTCCGCAGCCATGTCCTGCATTCTTACCTTCGATGGGCGCCTTATCGGGCAGGGCCTGTTGTGCGAGTCCGGGCAGGGCATCAAATTCTGCCAGTATGCCGATGACGGGGCTTCCGGACCCATAGGTTGCTACAAAGGCGGTCGGTATATCGGCAACGCCTGCCTGTACTTTAAAGCCGGCGTCGGTGAGGGTCTTCTGGAGGAGGGCTGTGCTCTTGACTTCCTTGTACCCTACTTCGGCGTAATCCCAGATCTGAAGGGCTATCTTTTTATATTCGTTGTAATGGGCTCCGAGGTCGGCGATGGCTTTTGTTTTTAGCGTGGTGTCGGGACCGGGCTGTTGAAAGGAGTTGGCGGCCCGGGTGTGGAAAGGCGCGGCGGGGGCCTGGGCGAGGACGGATGCGGCGGTGGACGACTGTGCAAGAGCCTGATCAATGTGGGCAGTTCCGGGGATGCAGCAGCCGAGGACGATGGCTGATAGACAGAATATTCTCATGGTTCGATAGCTTGTCCGTACAATTTAAGGATTCCCTATCGGATGGACAAACTCCTGCCTATTGGCCTGACCGGGACCTTTGGCCGGAGTCGGCGGCCAGAAACAATCGGGCCTTTACGAAGGTTGCGACAGACGAGGGCCCGCGTTAGCTGAACTTGTGCAGCACTTTCTGCATTTCCGCCGCGATCTTGTCATTGGACAAATTTCCGATGCTGCCGACATGCGTATGATGAAGCCCCTGCTGGTGGTCGAAGTGGAACTGACCTTTTTCTATCTGATCGCCAACCTGGCGATAGGCTTCACGGAAAGGGACGCCTTTATTTACGAGCTCGTTGACGGCCTCTACGCTAAAGAGGTATTTGTATTTTGGGTCGTCCAGGATATTATCCTTTATCTGAATGTTCGAGAGCATCAGTCTTGTCATTTGCAGACATGCCTTGCCTTCTTCGATGGCGGGGAAAAGGATCTCCTTTGTCAATTGCAGGTCGCGGTGATAGCCGGAAGGGAGATTGCTGATGAGGAGCGTGAGCTCGTTAGGAGTGGCCTGTATCCTATTGCATTTGGCCCTTATCAGCTCGAACACATCAGGGTTCTTTTTATGGGGCATGATGCTGCTGCCGGTGGTGAGCTCGGAAGGGAAGGAGATAAATCCAAAGTTCTGATTGATGTACAGACAACAATCCATGGCGAGCCGGCTGAGGGTGGCGGCAATGGAAGCCAGACCGGTGGCAACGACCTTTTCCGCCCGCCCGCGGGTCATTTGTGCATATACGGAGTTATAGTTTGGCGATGCAAACCCCAACAGGCGGGTGGTCATTTCCCTGTCCAGGGGGAAGGAGGAGCCATAGCCGGCGCCGCTGCCCAGGGGGTTCTTATTGACAATATGATAAGCTGCGGCCAGCAGTTCGAGGTCGTCGATGAGGCTTTCGGCATAGGCGCCAAACCAAAGTCCGAAAGAGGAGGGCATAGCTATCTGCAGGTGTGTATAGCCGGGGAGGAGCTTGTCCTTGTATTGCTCGCTGAGCTGGATCAGCAGATCGAACAATTCTTTGGCTTCGTCCTTTAGGTGCAGGACCTGTGCTCTTAAATAGAGCTTGATATCCACGGCCACCTGGTCGTTGCGGCTGCGACCGCTGTGGATCTTTTTACCGGCCTCGCCAATGCGCTGGGTCAGCATGTATTCTACCTGGGAGTGTACGTCCTCGATGTCCTTTTCTATGACGAAGCCTCCCTCTTTGATGACGGTGAGGATATTGTTCAATTCCCGGTGGATGAGCTCTCTGTCTTCCTTACTTAGGAGTCCGACGCTCTCCAGCATTTGGGTATGGGCCAGGGAGCCGAGCACGTCGTATTCGGCGAGCAGCACGTCAAATTCCTTGTCGCGGCCTACGGTAAAGGTCTCGACCTGTTGGGATGTGCTGGTATTTTCTTTGCTCCAAAGTTTGCTCATACATTTAATTTTTGGAACCCACGTTCCGGCTAATGCCGGGTGGGGTTATTTTTTTCAACTGCCTGCCAATATGGGACGCAGCAATTCAATATACGATGTAATCCCGTCTTTTATCTCGTCCAGAAAGATGTACTCATCCGCGGTGTGGCTTCGGGCGCTGTCACCGGGGCCGGTCTTCAATGTCGGAAAAGGCATCAATGCCTTGTCGGAGGTCGTGGGACTGCCGTAACATTTTCTGCCGGCGCTGATGCCGGACAGCACTATGGGGTGCTGCAGTGAAATAGAGGATGAACGCATGCGCAGGCTGCGGGGCTGTACGTCACAGGATACATGCCGGCGTATGGTGTCTAATATCTCTTCAAAAGTATAGAGCTCATTTACGCGGACATCCACCACGAAGTGACAGACGGAAGGTACGACGTTGTGGGCCTTGTTATCGGTGTCGATGACGGTGATGGTGGTCTTTACCGGTCCGAGCAGAGTGGATACCTTTGGAAACTGATACGTGCGGAACCATTCGATGTCGGGAAGGGCCTTGTAGATGGCATTTTCGCCTTCGTTGCGGGCGGCATGACCGGCCTTGCCATGGACGGTACAATCCAGCACGAGCAGTCCTTTCTCGGCCACGGCCAGCTGCATCTGCGTGGGTTCACCCACTACCCCCCAATCGATGTGTCCCATATGCGGGATCAGGAGCTCGATGCCGTTGTGTCCGGAGATCTCTTCTTCCGCAGAGAGGGCGAGGATAATATTATGGGTGAGATCCTTCTGAGCATAGTACCAGATAAAAGCAGCGATCAGCGAAACGAGCGACCCGCCTGCGTCATTGCTGCCAAGTCCATAGAGCTTTCCGTCCTTCCCGATGGGCGAAAAGGGGTCGAGGGTATAAGCTTTATTGGGCTTGACGGTGTCATGATGGGAGTTTAACAGCAGGGTAGGTTTGGCGGGATCAAAGTGTTTGTTCTTTGCCCAGATATTATTCTGTAACCTTTCCGCGGCGATCCCTTTCTTGCGCAGAAATTGTTCCAGCAGGGCAGCGGTCTCTCCTTCCTCCTTGCTAAAAGAAGGGATAGCTATCAGCTGTTGCAACAGGCTGATGGCTTCTGTCTGTAGTGTATGGATATCTGGATTAGGCATGTACGATGGTTGTTCCGGATGCACCGGTGAGTAGTTGGGGGAGCTGTTCGGCCCGCCCGATGATAACTTTGCCCACGCCGCTGTTCAGGGCGGCAAAGGCATTGTCCAGCTTGGGGATCATGCCGGCAAAGATAACCTGCTTCTGTTTCAGCTCCTGATAATAGGCGGGGTCGATGCGTCCTATGACGGAACTGTCGTCGTCTGCGTTGAGGAGCACACCGCTCTTTTCAAAAGAATAGACGAGGCTGGTATCGAATGTCCTGCAAAGCGCGCGGGCAATCTCCTGGGCGATGGTGTCGGCGTTCGTATTCAAAAGCTGGCCTTTGCCGTCGTGGGTGATAGGCGCGAAGACGAGCGTTTTATCCAACATGAGCAGGCTGGTAAGTAGGCTGGCGTCTACGGCATCTACATCTCCTACATAGCCGTAATCGATGGTCGGATGTACGCGTTTGTGAGCCAGGATAGCATTTCCATCGGCGCCGGTGAGTCCCATCGCATGGCAGCCTTTGGCCTGCAGCCGGGCTACGATGTTCTTGTTGATGGTGCCGGCATAGACCATGGTAACGATCTTCAGGGTCTCGGCGTCGGTGATGCGGCGGCCGTCGATCATCTGTTGCTGTACGCCAAGACCGGTGGCGACCTTGGTAGCCAGCTTGCCTCCGCCGTGGACGAGGATCTTTTTCCCTTTCACGGCTGCGAACGCATCCAGGAATTCTTCGAGCTTGGTCTCGTCGTCGATGATGTTGCCGCCTATTTTTATAATGGAAAGTTGCATGTTATCTTTTTAGCAAATCTGCCAGTACGGCCTGTGCGGCCCAAACCCTATTGGATGCCTCCTGTGTCACGATGCTGGAGGGGCTGTCGAGTATTTCGTCGCTGAGCTCTACATTCCGGCGTACGGGCAGGCAGTGCATGACCCTGGCATTATTGGTCTGCTTCAGCTTGTCCTGTGTCAGCATCCATTCGGGGTCGTTGCAGTAGATCTTGCCATAGTCGGTGAAGGTGCTCCAGTTCTTGACATAGACGAAATCCGCCCCTTCAAGAGCTTCGTTTTGATTATGGGTAATGGTGGCACCTTTGGTGAATTGTGGATCGAGCTCGTAATCTTCGGGATGCGTGATAACGAAATCTATTTGTCTTCCGGCTTGTCCCCAGGCGTTGACCCATTGGGAAAAGCTGTTGGCGACGGCCTGTGGCAGGGCTTTTACGTGAGGGGCCCAGGTGAGGACGATCTTGGGTTTACGGCCTTTGGGGGCGGACTGGGCGGTGCTAGAAGGTTGGGCTGACCCGGCCTGGCCTGTTGCGGAGCTGGAAGCTTTGGCTGACCCGCCGCCGGCACCGAGGACCTCTGTGATGGTGATGATGTCGGTGAGGCTTTGCAGCGGGTGCAGGGTAGAGCTTTCCAGGCTTACTACAGGGATGCCGCTGTATTTGACAAACTGGTTGATATAAAGCTCGCTGTAATCCTCTTCCTTGTTCTTCAGCGAAGGGAAGGTGCGGATACAGAGAATATCGAAATATTTACCCATGATGGGGGCGGCGTCCTTGACGTGCTCGACCTTATTACCGCTCATGATAGCTTCTTCTTCAAATTCCAGGGCCCAGCCTTCCTTGTCCACATTGAAGACGATGGCATCGGCGCCGAGGTTCTGCGCGGCGATCTGTGTAGACAGGCGGGTACGCATGGAGGGGTTGAGGAAGAGCATGCCTATCCTTTTGTGGGCGCCCAGCTCCTTATCCTTGAGGGGGTTGGCCTTGTAGGCAAGAGCGGACCTTACCAGACTGTCGATGTCCTTTACATCGTGCGCGGAAATGAAATTTTTCATCTTTATTTGAATTGAGCTCGTTTGGTTTAGTTCGTAAAACGGATTTCTCTTAAATGTACCCGTTTTACGGACATATCTAATGTCTGTCCTTCGGACAACGAACCGGAGGTTCGTTCTGTTATGACCTGCGGGCCGGGCACCTGACCCTGGCCGGGCGGGCCGGGCACGCTATTCAGTGACCCTGGCGGCGCCTTCCAAAACATGGATCTCTTCTTCCAGGGATTCCAGGAATGCGTCGACATCTTTTTTTCTCAGCGCAAGTGAGGGCAGGAGGCGAATGGTGTTCGGCTTTGCCTCGCCTGTAAAGATGCGTTGATTGAATAAAAGATTTTTCTTCAGGTCCTTCCAGTGGTCGGGGACGTCGAACCCTATCATCAACCCCTTGCCGCGTACATTTTGCAGACCGGGTATTTTCTTTAGCTGGGCGATGAGATAGCTGCCCGTCTCGGCGGCGTTAGCGATCAATTTTTCCTGTTCAATGACTTCCAGTACGGCCAGCGCGGCTGCACATGCGAGATGATTGCCGCCAAAGGTAGTGCCAAGCATGCCGTGCTTTGGCTTCAATTGGGGAGCAATGATGATACCTGCCACTGGGAATCCGTTACCCATGCCTTTGGCCATGGTATAGATATCCGCATCGACTCCGGCATGGTCGTGGGAGAAGAACTTACCGCTACGTCCATATCCGCACTGTACGCTGTCTGCGATGAAGACGGCGCCATATTCCTTACAAAGCTTGCTGATCTTCTGCAGGAAGGGGGCGGATGCTTCCCTGATACCGCCTACGCCCTGGATGCCTTCGACGATGACGGAGGAGATTTCTTTTCCCTGCTGCTGAAAGCATGCTTCGAGAGCTGCCTCATCATTAAAGGGAAGAAAGATGACGTTGTCTGTCTGATTGATGGGGGCGACGATGGAGGGGTTGTCGGTCACGGCTACGGCCAGCGAAGTCCTTCCATGAAAGGATTTGGAGAAGGCGACGACCTTTTTCCTTCCATTGTGAAAGGAGGCGAGTTTTAGGGCATTCTCATTGGCTTCAGCTCCGGAGTTGCAAAGGAAGAGGCTGTAGTCCTCTCTGCCGGAGACCTTGCCCAGCTTAGCGGCGAGCTCCTGCTGGAGGGGTATGCGGATGGAGTTGGAATAGAACCCGACCTTGTTCAGCTGATCGGTGAGGCGGCTGACATAATGCGGATGTGTGTGTCCGATGGAAATGACGGCATGACCTCCATACAGGTCGAGATATTGCTGTCCTTCATTGTCCCATACGTAAGAGCCTTTGGCTTTTACGATGGTGATGTCGTTGATGGGATAGACGTCAAATAAATTCATACGAGGATTATTTTGAGGTCTGTCGGGATCGTGTGGCCCGGACAGACCGGTGTTAAAAGGCGTTTGCTTTCAGATGCAGACCTGTATGTTCCTCAAGACCGAACAGGAGGTTCATATTCTGCACTGCCTGACCGGAGGCCCCTTTCAGCAGGTTGTCGATGGCGGAGTGGACCACTAATTGAGAACCTTGCTGCTCCAGTTGGATCAGGCATTTATTGGTGTTGACCACCTGCTTCAGCGAGATAGCCTGCTGGCTAAGGATGGTGAAGGGATGGCCTTTGTAGAATGCTTCGTACAGGGCAGTTATCTCTTCCGGTGGTCGTTCGACACGTAATTGTGAAGAAACAAAGATACCACGGGTAAAGTCGCCGCGCCAGGGTACGAAATTTATGTTGGGCGTGCCGGACGCTTCTACCTGGGTCGTAGAACTGTTGACCTGTCCGGAGGCTTCTGCCTGTTGCAGGGACTGTCCTACTTCTTTCAGGTGCTGGTGTGTCAGGGTCTTGTATGCCTGTATATTATTGGCTCTCCAGGAGAAATGCGAGGTTGCGCTGAGGCTTTGACCCGCACCGGTGGAGCCGGTGATCCCGGTGGTATATACGTCGTTGAGCAAACCGGCTTTGGCCAGGGGAAGGAGTCCGAGCTGGAGGGCGGTAGCAAAACATCCGGGGTTGGCGATATGCCGGGCTGTCCGGATGGCGTCGCGGTTGAGTTCGGGGAGGCCATAGATCACGGGCTGTCCATCGAGGAGGGGGCGGCCTGTCAGCGGTGATGCAAGGTCCTGGGGGGATGTACCGGCTGCTGCCCGGTCGGCGGCGCTACGGAGCCTGTAGTCCTGTGAAAGATCGATGATCCTCACCCTGTCGGGTACCGGCGAATTTGCCTCGATGAATTTCTTTGCTTCGCCATGACCTACACATAGGAAGAGGACGTCGACGTCATAGCTCCATCCCGAATCGAATGTCAAGCCTGTCTCGCCCAGAAGATCCTCATGGACGGAATAGATCGCCTTGCCTGCATTGCTTTTGCTATGCGCAAAAGCCAGCTCGACGTTGGGATGGCGGAGCAATATCCGCAGCATCTCGCCGCCTGTGTAGCCCGCGCCGCCGATGATACCTGCTTTTATAATCTTGCTCATTGTGCAGCCTCGTTTACTTTGTGGTAAATGGCCGTCTGATTGCCGAAGATCTTAGCAAAGCCTTTCACGTCGTCGCCAGACCAGCCTTTGTTCATCTCTCCATAGCTGCCGAACTTACTGCTCATAAGATCGTGCGCGCTCTCGATGCCAGTGACGGTGAATCGGTAGGGCTGCAGGGTGACAAACGCGCGGCCGGTGACGGTGTCCTGTGTATCTTCCAGGAACTTCTCGATGTTGCGCATGGTGGGATCGAGCATCTGTCCTTCATGGAGCCAGTTGCCATACCAGGTGCTCAGCTGATCCTTCCAATACAGCTGCCATTTGGTAAGTGTATGTTTTTCCAGCAGGTGGTGGGCCTTGATAATGATAACGGGGGCGGCGGCTTCGAAACCTACCCGGCCTTTGATACCGATGATAGTATCGCCGACATGGATGTCCCTTCCCACGCCATAGGGCTGTGCGATGGCCTGCAGGTGCTGGATGGCC
>Ga0105237_10002610_pt1 | contig 22190 bp, 22 predicted proteins | sample KBSC24metaG_FD_81520 | JGI IMG/M metagenome (GOLD analysis project Ga0105237, IMG submission 81520) | Corn rhizosphere microbial communities from Kellogg Biological Station, Michigan, USA - KBS C2-4 metaG | ecosystem: Host-associated > Plants > Roots > Rhizosphere > Soil | place: Michigan, USA...
AGCGGCGGCGCCGCGAGCGGCGGCGCCTCCGGTTCGGGCGGCGCGACGAGCACCGGTGGCGCCAGCAGCGGTGGCAGCGCCGCGGGCGGCGCCACGGCCAGTGGGGGCGGCCCCGCCACCGGTTCCGGCGGGGCGGCGGGCAGCGCCGCCGGAAGCGGCGGCACGGCAGGGAAGAGCGGGGGAAGCGGCGGCTCCAGTGGCTCGACGTCTTGCGGGGCCCTGGCCCTGTGCGACGACTTCGAAGCCGGCAGCAGCCTGAACACCAGCCTGTGGACGCTGGCCCCCAGCAGCGCTTCCGGCAGCGCCATGATCGATGCCAGCGGCGCCCACGGCTCGGGGCATTCATTGAAGGTCACCAGCCCCGACCGGCTGTACCTGCGGAACTCATCGGTGATCGGCACGCTCGGCAACACCGTATACGTGCGGTTCTACGTGAAGTTCATGTCGGCGCTGGCCACGGGACATGCCGCCATGATCGTCACCCATCCCATGATGGTCGATCAGTACAGCCAGTCCAACGAGCTGCGTTTCGGCAGTCAGGACGGGGTCTTCCACTGGAACACCGATTCCGACGCCGCGAACATTCCCGACGTCAGCCCCAACGGCGACGCCGCCAGCTTCAAGCCCGCGGCGAACACCTGGTACTGCATAGAGCTGACCATCAGCAGCAACGGGAACCTGAGCACGTCCGTCGACGGCGCCGATCAGGCCGGCCTGAAGGAGGATGGCACGCCCACGGCGAACATCGATCAGAGCTGGATCTCGAGCGGCAGCTCGTCGCTGTCGCGCTACACGAAGTTCGCCGACTTCAACTTCGGCTGGCAGAGCTATGGCGCCGGGGCGATGACCTTGTGGTTCGACGACGTGGCGCTGTCCAGCTCTCCCATCGGTTGCCCGAAGCAGTGAGAACCGCGCCGGCTGCACCTGGAGCTGACCCCGGGCGGCAGGGCGGGCCAATGCGCCGGCGGGCCAGTACACGGTGTCCTCGTCGACGGTGGCGGACAACCGGACGCACCTCACCTGGTACAAGACCGTGGGGACCAGCCTCAATCACGACAGTGCCGTGAACTATTGCGGCGTCCTGGGCGCCGGCTGGCGGCTACCCAGCGTCAAGGAACTGCAGACGCTGATCGACGATTCGCAACCCAGCCCGCCGCGCCTCGACATGACCGCCTTCCCGGGCGCGCCATCCACTGGCTTCTATTCGACCTCGACGACCTATCCGGGCGACGCGACGCTGTACTACTACGTGAACTTCTACACCGGCAACACCGGCTACGAGGCCGCGGCCGCGCCCCATAACGTCCTGTGCGTCCATTGAGAGGCGCCGCTCAGCCGCCGCGGTGGCGGTCGTCCGTCGTAGAGCGCGCCGCCCGCGACCGGGTCCAGTCGATGCGGTAGACGCTGCCCACCTTCACCCAGTGCAGGCGGCGCCGCAGCTCGGGGGGCGTGCCCAGCGTGTGGTGGTACAGGTCGTCGATGCGGCCGAAGAAGCCGCGCGTGTGGGGGCTCTCCGGGCAGGACCAGACCGTGTTGTCCAGGTGGTGACACAGCTCGTGCAGCAGCGTGTTCAGCAGCGCCTTGGGGCTGCTGACCTGGCCCCGGATGGCGGTGCGCATCCAGACCCGGATGCGCTCGGTGGACGGCGTGTAGTCGCCGAACAGCTGATACGTGCACACTCCATTCTCCACCTGATGAGGGCGGACGCCCAGCACCCGCAGCCCGGGGACGCTGATCCCGAAGTGCGCCGTCAGGTGCGCCAGCAGGTCGTGACCGGCGTCGCGCACCGCCGGGGCCTTTCCCAAAGCCAGGGCCTCGGAGAACGCGACATACAGGCCCCGGATCGGCTCGGCAGCGGGCAGGACCAGGGGCGGCCGGGCGTCGCTCTGCAGGTAGGACTGGCGTGACCCCGCGCGCCGGGGAAACGGATCGGTCACCACGTCGCGAAATGTAGCAGGCGGTGTTCAGCCTGCAGCCGCGCCGGGCGCCACCTCTGCGCAGGCCGGGGCACCGCCCCGCCGCCCCCCGGCCGGCTGGAGATTTCACACGATCGTAGCAGGTTCTCTGGTATATTTTTTGGTGCAACAGCCGACATTTTTATCGTGAACGTGAAGGCCCCGGACGGAGCGGAAGCGATGAACGAGGAAGAAACAGGCAAGTCCTTCCTGCTGCTGGCGGTCTTCAACGTGGTCTTGCTGGCCGCCGTGTTCGCCATCGGCTGGCGACAGCACCACAATCACACCTCGGGCTGGGATCCCTGCGCGGCCGGCGGGTGCGGCGAGACCGTCGCGGGCGCCATGGGGCCGGTCGTCTCCATCAACGACGTCCTCGTGCAATTGCAGCCTTATTCGGACGATCGCTACGTGCGCCTCAGCCTGGGCGTCGAGGTGGATGGTGAGGGGTCGGAGATGGTGGTGGTGCACCGCACGACCCAGATCAAGGAGGCCATCCTGCGCACCTTCGCCGAGCACGACGGGAACCTGCAAGGCAGCGAGCGCCTGGCCGAGCTGAAGAAGAACCTGATGGAGGAGCTGCGCGAGATCGTCCCGGGCAAGCACATTCGCAACATCTACGTGACCGACTTCAACGTGATGTGAGCCGGGAACGGTGGCCCCGCCGCGGCCCCCGGCTCCTATGTCTTGACTCCGACGTCCGCGGAACGTATAAACCCGCGTTTTCCGACGCACGGGCCAGATCTACGTGCGACGCACGACGACGACGAAGGAGTTGCTTCCACCATGTCACTGAAGATGGGCCTTCTGGGCCGCAAGATTGGGATGACGCAGGTGTTCCACGAGGACGGGACCGCCCTGGGCGTGACCGCCGTGACCCTGGGACCGTGTGTGGTCGTCGGCAAGCGGACGCCTGACAAGCACGGCTACGCCGCCGTTCAGATCGGCTTCGAGGCGACGCCGCCCCGCCTGGTGACCCGCCCGGAGGCCGGCTACATCAAGAAGGCCGGTCTCGAGCAGACGCCGCGCGTGCTGCGCGAGGTGCGCCTGAACCCCAAGGACCTGGACAGCTACGAGGTCGGCAAGGTGCTGCGGGCGAACGACGTATTCAAGGTGGGCGACGTCATCGACGTCGTCGGCACCACCAAGGGCAAGGGCTACCAGGGCGTCATGAAGAAGCACCGCATGGCCGGTGACAGCATGACCCACGGTACGCACGAGTTCTTCCGTCACGGCGGCTCCATCGGCTGCCGCTTGACCCCCGGTCGCGTCCACAAGGGCAAGCGCATGTCGGGCCGCATGGGCGGCGTCAAGTCGACGGCGTCGGACCTGGTGGTCGTGAAGGTGCTGGACGACCAGGACGTGGTCCTGATCAAGGGCGCCATCCCGGGCGGGCCGAACGGCCTGGTCCTGGTGAAGGGCAGCGTGAAGGACGTCCGCAAGTACATCGTGCCCCGTCAGGTGAAGGAGGCCGAGTCGAAGAACCCGATGAAGGCCTCGAAGAAGGGCGCCCCGCAGGGCGGCGGCAAGAAGTAGCGGACCAGCCCCCTCCCCTGTAGGACCCTGGCAGGCGGGCGTTGGCGAAGAATCGCAGCCGTTTCAGCGATCCCAACGTCCGCCACGATCGCTTCTTCGAGAAGGCGCGCGCCGCGGGCTTCGCGGCGCGCTCGGTGTTCAAGCTGGACGAGATCGATCGCCGGATGCGCCTGCTGCGCGCCGGCGATCGGGTGCTGGATCTCGGCTGCTGCCCCGGTTCCTGGATGCAGTACGCGATCTCGGTGGTCGGACCGCACGGGGCCGTGGTGGGCATCGACCGCAATCCCCTGCCCCGTCCGGTGCCGGGCGTGCGGGCCCTGGTGGGCGACCTGTACGTGACGCCCGATGAAGAGCTGCTGGGCACGCTGAAGGCCTTCGACGTGGTGCTGTCGGACATGGCGCCGGACACCACCGGCATCCGCTCCACCGATCAGGCGCGCTCGGCGCGCCTGTTCGAGGAGGCGCTGACGCGCGCCGAGCGGCTGCTGGCCCCGGGGGGCGCCTTCGTGGGCAAGCTGTTCCAGGGCCCCGACTTCGAGGCGATCCGCAAGCGCATGGCCGGCCGGTTCTCCGACGTGAAGGTGGTGAAGCCGGACAGCTCGCGCGCGCAGAGCTTCGAGATCTTCCTGGCCGGCAAGGGCTTCGCCTAGCCGCCAGCGCGGTCGCGACGCCCGGTCCGGCGGCGGAGGGCGCGCTACTTCTTCTTGGCCAGGGCGGCGCGCAGGCTCTGCAGGCGCTCCTCGGCGTCCTTGCGCGAGCCGGCGTCCTCGGGCCCGTTCTGCAGGTACTTCTCGAAGGCGTCGGCCGATTCCTCGGTGCGGCGCTCCTGCGACAGCACGATGCCCAGGTCGTAATAGGCCTTGGCCAGGCGGGGGTTCGCCGTGATGGCGGCCCGGTATTCGGTGATGGCGTTCTCGGCGTCGCGCTGGCGGCGGTAGACCGTGGCCAGGTTGAAGTGCACCTCGGCGTCGTTGGGGCTGAGGCTCAGCGCCCGCCTGAACGCCGCGATGGCGCCCGGCAGGTCGCCGGCGTGGGAGCGCGCCACGCCCAGGTTCGACCAGCCCACGGGATCGGCCGGCTGTAGCTCGGTGGCCTTCTGCAGGTTGGCGATGGCGTGCGGATAGTCGTTCTTCAGCCGGTAGGCCTTGCCCAGCGACACGTGCGGCTCGTACAGGTTCGGCTGCAGCTCCACGGGGCGCTCCAGCTCCTTGATCCCCTCGTCCAGCCGGTTCATCCGCACATAGACCGAGCCCAGGTTGCCGTGCGCGTCGGCGTCCTTCGGCTCGAGGTCGACCACCTTCTGGTACTCGGCGGCCGCCTTGTCGTAGCTGCCCTGCGTGCGCCACAGGTTGCCCAGCGTGAAGTGGGCCGCGGCGTACTTCGGCCGGATGGAGATCGCCTTCTCCACCTCGGCGATGGCCTCCGGCACCTTGCCCTCTCGCTTCAGCTGCAGGCCCGCGTTGTAGTGGTTGGCGGCGTCGTCGGCGAAGGCGCCGCCGAGCGGCAGCAGCGACGCCAGGGCCAGCGTGGTCAGGCCCAGGGCCATCGATGTGAACGCCGCGCGCGGGCAGCCGATCGAGGTGCGCTTTCGCATCCGTCGAGGGTAACCCGAAAGTCCAGCAGCGGGCGAGTTTGCCGGGGCCACCTTGCCATCGCCTGCTCGCTGGCCCATCGTCTGAACGCAAAAAATGAGTCAGGCGGCCAGCCCCCAGCCCTTCGACTTCGTACCCGCCTGGTGGGCGCCGGGCGCGCACCTGCAGTCGGCCTGGGCCCGGCTGGTCCGCTCGCGGCGGCTGATCACGTTCGAGCGCGAGGTCCTGACCACCCCCGACGGCGACGAGCTGATGCTCGATCACGCCGCCGGCCCCGCGGGCGCGCCCCGCGTCCTGCTGCTGCACGGGCTGGAGGGCAGCGCCCACTCGCTGCACACGCAGGGGCTGGCGCTGCTGGCCAGGCAGGTGGGATGGCGCAGCACCGTCCTCAACTTTCGGTCCTGCGCGCGAGATCCGGCCGACATCAAGCGACGCTTGCCGAACCGCACGCCCCGTCTTTATCACGCGGGCGAAACCGGCGACCTGGAGATGGTCGTCAGGCTCTTGCTGGGGCGGGAGCCTGCCGCGCCGCTTTACGCGATCGGCTTCTCGCTGGGCGGCAACGTGTTGCTGAAGTGGCTGGGCGAGGCCGGCGCCGCCAGCGCCATCCGGGCCGCCGCCACCATCTCGGTCCCTTACGATCTGGGGGCGGCGGCGCGCCACCTGGAACGCCGGGTGGGCCGCGTCTACGCGCGCCACTTCATGACCCGGCTGAAGACGAAGAGCCTGGACCTGCTGCGGCGCTTCCCCGCCGAGACGGCTCACCTGGACCCGGCCCGCATCCGGGCCGCCCGCACCTTCGGCGAGTTCGACCAGGCCGTGACGGCGCCCCTGCACGGCTTCGCCAGCGCGGAGGACTACTACGCGCGCTGCAGCGCCATCGGCTACCTGCCGCGCATCGCGGTTCCCACGCTGTGTGTGAGCAGCCACGACGACCCGTTCTTTCCCGCGTCCGCGGTGGCCGAAGCGGCGGCGGTCGCCTCCCCCAGCGTGAGGTTCGTGGTGTCGCCCAAGGGCGGTCACGTCGGCTTCGTGGCGGGTCGCTGGCCCTGGCGGCCCATCTACTGGGCCGAGGAGCTGGTCACGAACTGGCTCGTCGAACGCCAGCGCGCGCTATAGTCGGCGCAGCCCATGCTTCAGGCGCTGCTGGTCACGTTTCGCGAAGGGTTGGAGTCCCTGCTGATCGTCGGTGTCATCACCGCCTATCTGCGCAAGACCCATCGCGAGCACCTGCTGCGCGGCGTGCGCCTGGGCCTGCTGTTCTCGGTGGCCACCTGCCTGGTCGGCGCGTACCTGTGGCAGATGGTCCCCAACCAGCCCCTGTACGAGGGCGTGGCGGCGCTGACCGCCGCGGTGCTGGTCGGCCTGCTGCTGGCCCAGATGATCCGCATGGGCCGGCACATGAAGGGGGACATCGAGGCGCGCGTGGAGCGCATGTCGTCGGGTGAGGACCGGTCGTCGGCGGCGGCGCTGCTGGGCGTCGCGCTGATCACCATGCTGCTGGTGACCCGCGAGGGGCTGGAGGCGGTGCTGTACCTGGGCATCCAGTTTCGCATCGCCGGCAACGGCCCGGCGCCCCGGGTGGGCGCCGCCATCGGCCTGGTGCTGGCGGCCGCGGTCGCCTGGACCTGGAGCCGGCGTGCCGCTCGCCTGAACCTGGGCGTGGTCCTGAAGGTGACCGCGGTGTTCCTGACGCTGTTCCTGGTGCAGCTCCTGATCTACGGCGTGCACGAGCTGGCCGAGAGCGGCGTCATCGAAGGCAGCCAGAGCTTCCATGACGCCACGGAGATCGCGGGTCCCGACGGTGCCGTCGGCCACGTGATCTCGTACTCGCTGCTGGCGGCCCCTCTGCTGTATCTGCTGATGAATCGCCAGCGCCGCCGCGTCAGCGGTCCCGCGGGCTTGCCGCAGACGCGGGCCTAGCGCACCGTTCTAGCGTCCGCGGGCGGTCAGTTCTCGACCCGCAGGTCCAGCCAGTCGGCGTGGGCGTTGCGGTTCTCGGTGACCGTCGGCGCCAGCCTGACCGCCAGGAGCAGATCGGTGCGGCCTTGCAGCGGCACGTCGAAGGGGACGGCGGCGTGCCCGGGCGCGAGTGGGGGGCTGGTCCACAGGGTCTTGCCACCCGGCTCGCCGATCTCGAACACCAGCCCGGTGGGGCCGCCGGCGTCGTCGTCGATGGCGGCCGCGCCGCGCAGGTGCGCTCCGGGGCCGGCCGCCCTGGCCCTGACGTGGATCTTGGACAGCGCGTGGGTGGCCAGGCCGTGCGCGAACGTCTGGCCGGCGGCGCGCAGCGGGCCGCCCGACAGCGCGTGATCGACCATCAGACCGCCCCACCCCTGCGCGTAGCGCACCACCTGCAGCCCCCCCAGCGCGCGCGGCGTCTCCTTCGAGGTGAACAGCCACCAATCCCAGGCGTGCTTGACCACGTCGACGTCACCCACGCGCGAGCGGACCCGCAGGGGGACGTCGCTGCCGCCGCGGGCCACGAACCAGTGATACTCACCGATCCAGGGCTGTCCCGGCGGCCGGCGAATGGGGAGCTGGAAGTATCCGCCCGAGTCGTTCGACAGGAAGCCGCCGTTCGCGGCGGTCAGCCAGGCGGTCACCTGACCGATGGCGCCGCGGCCGAACACCTCGCTGTTGGGGCCCGTGTCCACCAGCAACTCTTGCACGTCGACGCCCCGGGGCACGGCCTCGATCAGGTCCGTCAGCCCGCGCAGCTCGTGATTGAAGACGGCCAGCCGTGCCCCGTGGACCAGCAAGCAGGCCATCACGATGGCCGTCGTCACCGCCTGCATCACGCGGCGGCTGCGGCCATGCACGCCAGGCTGGAAGGCGGCCGTGCCGAACGCGTGCACGAACATGACCATGCGCATCCCGACCAGCCAGGTGGGCCCAATCATCTCGGGCAGCAACAGATAGTGGACCAGCGCCACCCCCAGCGGGATCAGGCGCCGCGACGACCAGGCCAGCGCCGGACGGCTGGCCAGCGTCATCGCGATCAGGATGGCGGCCCCGGCCAGGGCCGGCCAGTAGCTGGCCCACCCCGCGAACTCGCCCGATAGAAACGACACGAAGCGATCGTTGCCCGGCGGCCACTCGGTGATCTGCCCCATGCCAGGGATGCCCGGCCTCAGCTGCCACGCCGCCAGCACGCCGGCCCCCGCGCAGCACGGGACCAGGCGCAACAGGAAGACGCGGACAGCGCGCGTCTGTCCCAGCTGCACCAGCGCCTCGATGCCGATGATCATCGCCGCCACCACGAAGGTCACGCCGTGACAGAAGCAAAGCACCATGGCCCATGCCGCTGCCGCTGCGGCGGCGCGGGCGGTGGGACGCTCTGTCAGGCGCCGATCGGCGATCAGCAGCGCGAGCATCAGCGGCATCGCCAGCATGAACGAGAACAGCCCCCACTGGTACGCGAAGCCGAAGGTCAGCGGGAACCCGAACAGGCCCCACCACACCTCGCCGCCCACGCCGCGCAGCCATTCGATCATGGTCCGCGGCGTGGCGATGACCGCGATGGAGAGGACGATCTTCACGGCCGCCAGCGCGCCGAACAGCTTCGCGAACGGCAACGCCAGCAGATAGGTGACCAGGTAGGGCGTCAGCAGTTGCCGCTCGTAGAACGCGCCGTAGCCCAGGTGCGGATCGCCGAAATCGGCCAGCACGCGCAGGATGTTCGCGTGCTGCGGCAGATCGACGCCCGCCGGGTAGCGAAACAACCAGATGGTCGCCAGGGCCAGCACCGCGCAGGCGGTGAAAATCCGATCGAAGGCCTGGTCTTCGGCTGAAGAAGGTGAGGGAGACGGCATGGGGGCGACGTCGACGGCGCCGAGCTGCAACCCCACCCGTACCGCCGGCCGTCCCCCCAAGATTAAGGGGGCGGGTCGCCCCGGATCAATCGGTGCGCCGCTGGGCCGGCCGCCATGCCGGCCTCGTCATCCCAGCGCGCCGGCCGGACGACCGTGGGTCGACCTCGCGGGCGCGCGGCTGGCGAGCGTCTGCGTGGCCGGGGCGGCCTGCAAGCGGCGCCACAAGAAATACGACAGGACCCACAGCACGCCCGTCCCTGCCGGCCAGCCCCAGGCCTGGGGGCCATCGCCCACGGCCAGGTGGGCGATGATGGCGGAGGCGACGTCGAAGGCGAAGCCCGCGTAGGCCCACTCCTTCAGTCGCGCCGGCACGGGCGCCAGCAGCACCAGCACGCCGGCGAACTTCGCGAATGACAGGCCCACCCTGAAGTAGTCGGGAAAGCCCAGGTGCGTGAACGCCGCGGCCACCTGGGGCAGGCGTAGCTGGGCGTAACCGGTGAAGGCGAGCTGCAGGCAGAACAGCCCCGTGACGGTCCAGAAAGCGGTCATCGTCTTCTTCGAGTGGCTCGAGTGGTCCATGGGGTCCTCCTTTCCGTATCCGTTCATGCCTGGCGGGCGCCCCAGCTGGGCGTCTCGACGCCGAACTGCTTCGCGTACTCGCCGTTCAGCCGGTGAAAGCCTTCCAGCTTCATGGCGTCCGCTCCCACGGTGCGGCCGATGGGCTGACCCGCCAGCGCGCGATCGAGGACGTCCAGGCAGATGTGCCAGCCCGCGGCGCCCATGGCGATGAAGCGGCGGTCGATGTTGTGCCACAGCGTCAGCCGGGTGCCGTTCGCGCCCAGGGGCTGTAGCTCCCAGCGCAGGTCCTGTCCGCCCCAGCTGTACTCCAGCGCCTTGGGGGCCTCGGCGCGCTTCACCACCGCCTCGCTCACGTGCAGCGAGGGGGCGCCCACCGTGGTCAGCTTCGCCGTCGTGCCGGCGATGCCCAGGTTGCGATCGGAGTCGAAGGGCGCCCATTCGCGAAGGTGCTCGGGCGCGGTGAGCGCCTCCCACACCTTGGCCGGCGGGTGGCGCAGGTCCCGCTCCAGCACCAGGGTCCACTTCTCTCCCTCTTTCTCGACGTGGGCGCCGGCGGCCGGGCCCGGGTGGTAGGTCGCACTGCTGGTCATGATCTTCTTTCCTTTCGCTTTCCGCTTCGTTGTCCGTGTCGATGTGGAGGTCGTTGACTCGACCGCCGCGCTTCGTCCTCGGGGGGCGCCTGCCCCAGCTGTTCTTCCATCCGATCCAGGTGCCGCTCCAGCGCGTCGACGTGCTTCGACCAGAAGCGGCGAAAGGGAGCGAGCCAGGCGTCGAGCTCCATCAGCGGCTCCGGTTTCAGCTGGTAGAGGCGCCGCTGGGCCTCGATCCGGGACTGCACCAGGCCGGCGTCGCGAAGCACGCGCAGGTGCTTGGAGACAGAAGGTTGCGGTAGCCCCAGCTCCCGCTCGATCTCGCCCACCGAGCGTTCGGAGGACAGCAGGAAGCTGAGGATGGCCCGCCGATTGGGCTCAGCGACGATGGCGAACGCCGATTCCATGACAGACATATACCCACGCAGGAATATTCTCGTCAAGGCATATTTCAACCGAGACCTGAAGGTCGGCGCCGCCCCACCGGCCGGTCAGGCGCGACCACGCCGACCGGGCGACGACGCCCCTGCCGATCGCGGCGGCGGGCCCGTCGTCGCGGTCAGCCGGCGACCGGCTGCGTGCTAGACGGCGGGCGGGTGCTGCTTCAGCACCGGCGCCTCGAAGTAGCGATCGGCGCGGTCGGGAAACAGCGTCACGATCACCCCCGTCCTGCCCGCCGCCGCCAGCTTGCGCCCCAGCCGCAAGGCGCCTGCCAGCGACGCGCCCGACGAGTGACCGACCAGCAGCCCCTCCTCCTTGGCCAGCCGCTCGGACACGTCCCACGCCTCGTCGGTGGGCATGGCGATGACGCCGTTCAGCTCCTCGGGATGATAGATGGCCGGCACGATCGAGCTCTCCATGTGCTTCAGCCCCTCCAGGCCGTGAAGCGCGTCGTCCGGCTCGACCGCCCACACCTCGATGTCCTGGCGGTAGTCCTTCAAGCGTCGTCCCGTGCCCATGACGGTGCCGCTGGTCCCGATCCCGGTCACGAAGTGCGTGACCCGGCCCTCGGTCTGCTCCCAGATCTCGCGCCCCGTCCCCAGGTAGTGCCCCTGCGGGTTCGACGCGTTCGAGTACTGGTCGGGATAGAAGTACTTGTCCGGGTTCTCCTCGACCATCTTGCGGCACAGGCGAATGGCGCCGTCGCTGCCCTCCATGGCGTCGGAGAACACCAGCTCGGTCCCGAAGGCGCGCGTGATCTTCTGGCGCGCCCAGGAGACATTCGCCGGCATGACCAGCGTCACCGGGTAGCCCAGCGCGCCGCCGATCAGCGAGTACGCCACGCCGGTGTTGCCGCTGGTCGAGTCGATGATGGTCTTGCCCGGTTTCAGCGCGCCGCTGCGGATGGCGTCGCTGATCATCTGATAGGCAGCGCGATCCTTCACCGAGCCGCCCGGGTTCATGAACTCGCACTTCGCCCAGTACTCGACGCCGGGCGTGTCGCGCTCGAAGGTGCGCAGCCGGACGATGGGCGTGTCGCCGATCAGGTCGGTGATCTTCTCGGCCACCCGCAGGCGGGCCCGGCGCACCTGCTCGGCGTGCGCCAGCTCGTCGGCGGCGGTGCGCGTCGTGTCGGCGGCGGTCGTCATCTTCGAGGGGGCTCCTTCTAGCTCAGGCAAACGTCATCTCCGTGCCGACCCCGCCACAAGCGAAGCATTCGGGTGTCCAGGGAAGGTCCGCCGTGCGGGGGGGACCGCCATCCAGCGGCAGCCGCAGGTGCCTGGCGCGCCCGTCGTCCGCGGTCGCGCCGGCCAGGATCAGCAGCGCCTCCGCGGCGGCGGCGTGCCCCGCCACCACGGCCGCGGGACCGCCGTCGTTGGGCGCCGCCGGCACCTCGGGAAGGTCGAGCGCCAGGTGGGGACAGGGACCGTGCCGGCGAAACGACAGCAGGTCGATCTGCGCCTCCTGGGCGCGAACGACGATGGCGGGCAGGCCCAGGCGGATCGCCGCCCGCAGCATCACGTCGTCGTCGAAGCCCGACCGCACCACCAGCGCCGACCCCCGGAGCGCCTCCACCCAGCCCGGCCCGCTCGGCCATGACGGCAGCTCGACGCGCAGGTCCGGGTTCGACCCGGCCAGCGCCGAGGCCACGGGCGCCGCCAGCTCGCTCCGGCGCAGCCAGCGCAGCGTGCCCACGCCCGCCGCGCCCAGCGCCCGCGCCACCACCTCGGCCGTCAGATCGTCGCCGGCCACCGCGACGGTGGCCGCGGCGATGCGCGCCTGGCCGTCGTACCCGATCGCCGGCAACGTCAGCTGGCGCGCGAAGCGGCTGAGCGCCTCGGGGTTCAGGGACTACCTGCCGCCCGCGATGGCGGGAACGATCGAGATCTCGTCGCCGTCCTTGACCGGAGTGTCCAGGTTCTTCAGGAAGCGGATGTCCTCGTCGTTGGCGAAGATGTTCACGAAGCGCCGCACCTGGCCGCTCTCGTCGCAGATGCGCTCCTTGATGCCGGGGTACTGGGTCTCCAGGTTGGCGATCAGGGCGCCGATCGTCGCGCCGGTGGCCGCGACTTCTTCCTTGCCGTTCGTCAGCTTGCGCAGCGGCGTCGGGATTCGGATGTTGGGCATGGGGTCGGTCTCCTTGGCTTTCTCTGACTACTTACTGTCTAGTTTACTGAACGGACGTCTGCAACCTGTCAAAGTCCGCCAGGCTGGGACCGATCAGCTCGGGCGCGGGCAGCTTGCCCACCAGCGGATCCTGCGTCTTCATGCCGTTGCCCGTGATGCAGACGACCAGGGGGCCCTCGTCCTTTCCGATGCGGCCTTCCTGGATCAGCTTGATGGTCGCGCCTAGCGTCACCCCGCCGGCCGTCTCGGTGAAGATGCCCTCGGTCTCCGCCAGCAGGCGCATCGCCGCCACGATCTCATCGTCGTTCGGCTTGCCGGCGTGACCGCCCGAACCGGTGATGGTCGAGCGCGCGTAGAAGCCGTCGGCCGGGTTGCCGATGGCCAGGGACTTCGCGATCGACGTGGGCGTCTTCACCGGCTTCACCTGATCGCGATTCTCCAGGACCATGTCGACGATGGGCGAGCAGCCGGCCGCCTGGGCCCCGTGGATCTTCGTCTTGCGGTTCCCGCCGCCGGCCAGCAGCCCCAGCTTCTCCAGCTCGCCAAAGGCCTTGCCGATCTTGGTCACCAGCGAACCGCCGGCCATGGGGACGACGATGTTCGCGGGGGTGCGCCAGCCCAGCTGCTCGGCGACCTCGTAGCCGAAGCTCTTCGACCCCTCGGCGTAGAACGGCCGCAGGTTCACGTTCACGAAGCCCCAGCCGTACTTGCCCGCGATCTCCGAGCACAGGCGGTTGACGTCGTCGTAGGTGCCCTTCACGCCCACCACGCGGGCCCCGTAGATGCTGGTGGCCAGCACCTTCGCCGGCTCGAGATCGAAGGGGATCAGGATGACCGCGGGCAGGCCCGCCGCCGCTGCCTGGGCCGCCGTGGCGTTGGCCAGGTTGCCCGTCGAGGCACAGGCCACGGTGCCGATGCCGAACTCGATCGCCTTCGACACGGCCACGGACACGACGCGGTCCTTGAACGACAGCGTGGGGTGACTGACCGAATCGTTCTTGATCCAGACCTCGCGCACGCCCAGCCGCTTGGCCAGCCGATCGGCCTTCACCAGCGGCGTCATGCCGGTCTGCGTGCCCACCACGGGGGGACCGTCCAGCGGCAACAGCTCGGCGTAGCGCCACATGTTGTGGGGGCGCGACTCGATCACCGCGCGCGTCAGCAGCTTGCCGATGGCGGCGTAGTCGTACGCGATCTCCAGCGGACCGAAGCACATCTCGCAGACGTGGATGGGCGCCTTCGGGTAGGTCGAGCCACATTCGCGGCAGCTCAAGCCGGTCACGGTGGGGGGGCGGAGCGAGGGCACGGGGGCCGTGGTCATACGTTGGTCCTCAAACAGTTGTTAACAAGCACGTGGGGGCCGGGTAGGCGGTGGGGTCCAGCAACCGAATGTGGGGGGTCGGCCCGCAGACCCCACACGCGTGATTCGGCCTGAATGCGACGGTCCGGAAGGACATGAGGGCGGAATCATACTGGATGAGCCGCCCGGCGAACCGAGGAGTTTCGCCCCGCAGCAGGCGCACCGCCTCTGCCCCCTGCAGGGCGCCGATGACGCCTGGCACCGGGCCCAGCACGCCCGCCTCCGCGCAGGAGGGGCCCACGCCGGCGGGCGGGATCTCCTCGAAGAGGCAGCGGTAGCAGGGGCGCCCCCCGGCTGGGACCGTCAGCAGCTGGCCACCCAGGCCCACCGCGGCGCCGTGCACCAGCGGCTTGCCGGCCAGCACGGCGGCGTCGTTGGCCAGGAACTTGGTGGCGAAGTTGTCGGAGCCGTCGACCAGGACGTCGTAGCGCCCCAGCAGCGCGGCGCTGTCGGCGTCGAAGCGCGCGGCATGGGTCTCCAGGCGGACGCCCGGGAAGCGCAGCCCCAGCGCACGCGCCAGCGAGGTCACCTTGGGCTCGCCCAGCGAGGCCGTGCCGTGAAACAGCTGGCGGTGAAGGTTCGAGGCATCGACGCGGTCGTCGTCGACGACCCCCACCCGCGTCACCCCGCCGGCCGCCAGCGCGAACACCGCGGCGCAGCCCAGGCCCCCGGCCCCGATGACCAGGACGCCGGGATCCGCGGCGCGCGCGGGCGGGCTGGGCTGAGACGGCATGGGGGGTCGAAATATACGCAAACGAGCGCGACTGGCCAGCCCCGGCGTGGTCCACCGGCGGCCGTCGGGGCGATGTTAGAGTAGGCCTCACAACTGCGCCGGCGCGTCGCTCACGCCGCTGGTGGGAGGAGTCAGGCGTGAAGACATCCTGGGGTCTGGTGGCGTTGGCCATGGCGGCAAGCTGGGCGATCGGCGAACCCGGATGTTCCTCGTCCGGGGGAGGAGGCCGGGGGGGAGGAGCCGGCGCCGGCGGCGCGGCCGCCGCAGCGGGAAGCGCCGCCCAGGGTGGGGGATCGGCCGGTAGCGCCGGTGGCGCGGGCTGGGGCGGTTCGGCCTCGCCGGCCGGAGGGGCCGCCGGAACGGCAGCAGCGACAGGGGCCGGAGCAGCGGCGGGCGTTGGCGCCGGCGGCATGGGGGGCCTGCCGGCCGGTGGCGCGGGTCAAGGTGGCACACCCGCTGGCGGCCGAGCGGGCAACGCCGCGGGCGGCGGCGGCGCGGCCGCCAGTTCGTCCGTGGCCGGAGCGGGAGGAGGCGGCGTGGCGGGCCAGGGGGCGGCGCGCGGAGGTGCGGGCGGCGCGGGTGGGGCCGCGCCCGCTGGCGGTGCGGGCGGCAGCGGTCACGCCGGCGGCGCCCCCGGCACTGCGCCCGAGGTCCTGATCCTGCTGGACCGTTCGAGTTCGATGAACGAGCGGGTCGACGGTACCACCTGCCCGAACACTGATTGCGGCGCCGACTCGAAGTGGAGCCTGGTGAAGGCGGCGCTGGAGGGCGCTTTGCCGCCCTACGAGGACGTCGTGAACTGGGGCTTGAAGTTGTTTGCGTCGTCGAACGCCTGCGGCGTCAGCCAGGGCGTCGAGATCGCGCCGGGCCTTACGAACGCGGCCGTGATCGCCACCAGGCTGGAGGAGGTCACCCCCAGCACCAGCACGCCGACCACGGCCGCCGAGACCGCCGCGGCAAATTACCTGCGGACCCTCGCGACCGGAGCGCCGAAGTACATCCTGCTGATCACGGACGGCATCCCCACGTGCGGCGTGCAGACCTGTGCGCCGGACGCGACGGGACAGGTCTCGACCCAGTGTGACGACGCGAACGCCATCGCCGCCGTGCAAGCGGTGCGGGATACGGCGGGAATTCCCACGATGGTGGTGGGCGTCGGAACGGACCTGGGGACGGGCACCGACACCCTGCAAAAGATGGCGGTCGCGGGCGGCCTTCCCCGTTCTTCCAGCCCGGCGTACTACCCCGTGCAGACCACGGCCGATCTGATGGCTGCCATCCAGGCGCTGACGGCCGCAGCGGGTCTTTGAACCAGGACTGCCTCAGCGCACGACCCAGTCGCTGGCCCGCCCGCGAACGGTGCCCGAGACAGGGAACGAAAAACGGTCCCGTCGGCCAGCCCGAGGGCTGGCCAAGCGGGACCGCGCGTGCACCGCCGCCTTCGCTAGAAGCGGATGCCGCCGCCCAGACCGATCTGACCGAAGTTGCTCTTGAAGTCGGCGCTGACCCCACCCTGCGACACGCTCTGGAATCCGAGCTGGTACCCGACCTCCAGGTTCAGGAAGGCGCCAGGCGTGACGTCATACATGGCCCCGGCGTGGAAGCCGAGCATGAAGCCCTTGGGATTGTTCGTGCCGGCATCCGAGGGAACCATGATGATCGAATAGCCGGGTGACAGATAGCCGTACAGCTGCAGCTTGTCGGCGACGTATCCGCCGCCGCCCAGCCGCAGCATGATGTCCAGCTGCTTGGAGGCGTCCCCGCTGGTTTGATCCTTGCTTTTGATGTTGAACGTGTACTGGACGGCGATGCCGCCGAAGAGGTTCGGCGTGAACAGGTAGTCGAAGAAGGGGAAGGCGCCGATGGCGAACTTCGTGTCGCTGGAACCGGAGAAACCGAGGACGCTGTACTTCAGCGATCCGAACGGCATCGGTACGACGTTCAGGCCCAGCCGCATCTTGCTGGCCGAGGCGGCCCCCCCACCCTCCATCGCGGCCGCCGACGCCGGCGGAGGAGCGGCTGCCGGAGGCTCCGCGGCCCCCGGTGGAGGCGCCGCCGGGGGCTCTTGCGCCATGGCCGTGCCACCAACCATCGACAGCGCTACCAACAGGACCGGACCGCTAAGCTCCCTGAACCTCATGTCTCCTCCTAGGTATTGGTTGACCGACAGGAAACATGCTCGCGGATTTCGCCGCCCGGTCAAATTTTCCAGGGGAAGCCGTGCGGAAGGTGGCGGGCGCGCGAGCGCTCGCCGGCAGTCATTCTTGACGGCGACAGGATGAATCACGATCGGCCGCGCGGCCGGCCCGGCTGGGGGGTCAGGTCGATTCGGAAACGAACTGCGAATCCGAGCTGAAGTACCGTTCGCCCGTGTCGCAGAGGACCGTCACCACGGTCTTCCCCGGCCCCAGCTCGCGGGCCAGATCCAGCGCGATCTTCACGTTGGCGCCCGCCGAGATGCCCACCAGCAAGCCCTCGCGGCGCGCCAGCTCCAGCTTGACCCGCTGGGCGTCCTCCTCGCTGATGGTGCGCACCTGGGAGATCACCGAGCGGTCCAGGATCTGCGGGACGAAGCCGGCGCCGATGCCGTCGATGCGGTGGGCCGCCGGCTTACCGCCCGACAGCACCGCGCTCTTTTCCGGCTCGACGGCGACGACCAGCGTCTCGGCGTTCTTCTGCAGCAGCACGCGCCCCACCCCCGAGATGGTGCCGCCCGTGCCCACGCCCGCGACGAAGGCGTCACAGCGGCGCGCTCCCAGCTGCGCCAGGATCTCCGGGCCCGTCGTGCGCACGTGGGCCTCCACGTTCGCCTGGTTGCTGAACTGCTGGGGCATGAAGTACTCGGGGTGCTCGGCGGCCAGCTCGTTCGCCTTCTTCACGGCGCCCGTCATGATCTCGGCGGCCGGGGTCAGGTACACCTCGGCGCCGTAAGCCTTCAACAGGGCCCGCCGCTCCAGCGACATGTTGTCGGGCATGGTCAGGATCAAGCGATAGCGCTTGGCCGCCGACACCAGCGCCAGCCCCACGCCCGTGTTGCCGGAGGTGGGCTCGACGATCACAGATTCGCCCGGGTGCAGGCGGCCGCTGCGCTCCGCGGCCTCGATCATGGAAAGCGCCACCCGATCCTTGATCGAGCCCCCGGGATTGAACTGCTCGCACTTGCAGAACACGTCGGCCATCCCCGGTTCGACCAGCCGGCGCAAGCGAACGAGCGGCGTCCCGCCGATGAGCTCGAGCATGCTGTTCACGGCAACGGCTGGCATCGCCGGTCATCCTAGTCCGCCGGAACGGTGAATTCTCGAAAATCTCGCGGTCCTCACCGTGGTGAGCGGCATTGCTCCTCGGCCTAAAACCGTCGAGCCTCGACCTTCGCGGGAGCTTGCCAGAAACGAAGCCCCTCGCGGTCATCTCGGGCCCTGACGTGCCGGAGCCGGCCGGCGATCTCGGATCTAAAGGTCACCGGCGGCGAATCTCTGACGTGGGTGGGTGTCCCACGCCACTTACCGGGCACGCAGCATGGATCTCCTCGGGTCTGCTCCCGATGTCGCGCCGTCGCGGGCGGCGGTGGTTCTCGCCGATCCGTTCTGCCTTCCGGACCGTATCATCTGTATCCCCGTAAAATGACCGAGCCACGCCATCACTTCCCTGACGACGTCCTCCGCGCGTACGCCGTCGGTACCGCTCCCGAGGCGACGCGTCTGGCGGTCGCGTGCCATCTGGCGTTCTGTTCAGCTTGCCGGCGGGACGCCACCGAGCACGAGTCGTTCCTGCTCGCCTTCGGGGGCAAGGAGGCGGACACCTCCAGGCGGGTCACCAGCGCGGTGCGCGACCGGCTGCTGGCCGACCTGCCCACCCAGGCGCCCCCGCCCCCCGGGCCCCCGGCCCTGGAGCTTCCCAGGGGTCTGCCCGAGCTGCCGAAACCCCTTCTGCACCACCTGGCGACCCTGCCCAAGCTGGCCTGGCAGCGACTGATCCCTGGCATCCGCGCCATCGATCTGGGCTTCACCGGCGTGTGGCGGGCCCGGCTGATCGCCTTCCAGCCCGGCCTGCCCATTCCCCGCCACGACCACGGCGGAATGGAGCACACGGTCGTCTTTCAGGGGGGACTGAACGACGACAACGTGCGCCTGGAGCGGGGCGATGCGGCCACCATGATGGGCGGCGAGACGCATCGCCAGCGCGTTCAGCAGGGCCCCCCCTGCATCGCGCTGATCGTGAACGAGGGGCCTCCCCTGCCGCTGACCCTGCTGGGGCACGTGCTCCGGCGGGTCACCCGCAGTTGATACCGGCGCCGACCGTCACGGTCGGGGCGCGGTCGACAGCTGCAGCGGCGGGCGCGGATACAGCGGCGGCCGCTTGTGCTTGCCGACGGTGCGGCGGATGTCCACGTCGGAGAACAGCAGCGGCGGTGTCACGATCGACGAGGGCACGCCCACGAAGCCCAGCCCGCCATCCTGGAAGTTGTAGACCTCCAGGTCCTTGCCCACCGCCACGATGTCCTTCAACGACCGGGGGATGATCCCTTCCAGGGTCAGCCCCCGCACCAGCTGTTCCTTGCCGCCGCCGTGGCCGTCGGGATCGATTCGATAGGCGACCAGGGGCTTCACCGAGGGGGCCGTCCGCCCGCTGCCCGAGACCGAGATCATCGCCATCGCGTCGGCGGGGTTGGTCACGCCGGGGATCTGCGGATCGTCCAGCAGCCGGATCACGTAGCTGGCCAGCCCCCCACCCTTTCCGGCGCGACGCATCTCGCCCAGCAGCGCCTCGCGGGTCAGTCCCACCCGCGGCGCGCCCGGCCTGCCCGACACGAACAGGTTGCCGATGGCGGCGCGCGGGCCGCTGAAGCGGGTGGCGCGGGCGTGTCCGTTGGAGTGCGCGATCTCCTTGCGGGGGATGCGCGTCATCAACAGCCCCTTCAGGATGCCGGCCTCGATCAGCGGCACGCGAGCCGCCGGCACCCCCTCGTCGTCGACGCGATAGGAGCCGAACAGCGGCGTCTTGCCCGCCGTGGCGCGCGTGGGATCGTCGACCGCCATCAGCAGCGGCGCGGCCACCTTCTGGCCCAGGCGATCGGCGAACTCGCTCGACTGGCTGCGCTCCTCGCCGCCGCCCGCCGTGCGCGGCGCCGGGGTCCCGGCCACGTTGTCGGCGATCAGCAGCTTCGCGATCTGCGCCGCCGCGGGCCCCTCGAACAGCACGCTGGCCACCCCGCTGGCGGCGATGGGCGCGGCGCGCATGGCCACCAGCTCGCGCGCCATGCGCTCGACCGCCTGCTGCATTTCGGGGAGCGGCGGCAGTCCCGCCGGGTTCAGCGCGGTGAAGCTGACGAAGTCGACCAGACGCATTCCGTCCGCCGCCTGCGTCTCCGCCGCCACGTCGACGCGCATGGTGCTGGAGGTCTCGTCGGCCGCCGCACCCTCGCTGGAAGCAAAGCGCCGGCGCACCGTCGCGTAGGTGCCGGTCACCCGCGTCCCCGAGATCTCGGCAAAGGCCTTCAGCGCGCCCGACAGGCGGCTGACGGTGTCCAGGAACGTGGCGGGATCGGGGACCACCTCGGCAAAGGGAACGGCGACCTGGACCGGCTTCTCGGCCGAGAAGTCCGGGACGTTCTCATCGGCGTCGTCGGAGACCTGCGCGGCGGCGGCCGACTGCTTCTTCGCCAGCGTCTCCACCGCGCTCTTGTACGCCTCGTCGGTGCGCAGCCACAGCTCGCGCCGGAACGCCGCGTAGTCGTCGTCGACGGGCAGCGATTCGATGTTGGCGCTGAACAGCGACTCGCTGGTGTTGCTGTTGTCGAAGGCCGGGCTGCCCACCCGCACGTCCGTGCGCAGCGTGCGGCCGCGATAGGCGACCGCCCCGGTCACCGCGCCGAAGGTGGCGGTGGCGGTGGCCTGCTGCACGTCGGACAGCGCATAGGCGACGTAGTACGGCCGCGGCGAGTCGCCCAGCTTCAGGTCCTTCATCGACCGGGCCAGCTCGTCGGAGAACGCCCGCTTCACGACGCTGTCGTCCTCGACGAAGGTGTGGGCCGGGGTCAGCACCACCTCGCGCCCGAACCCCAGCGAACCCAGCGCCGCCAGCACGATCCAGCGCGCGCGCTTCATGGCAGGCTCCCCGCCGGAAAGCCCCTGGGGGGCGCGGCGGCGCGAATGGTGGGGGCCGGCAGCACGGGCGGCTTGTTGTTGCCCTTGTCCTTGCGCTCGACCTCGATCTGTTCGACCAGCAAGCTGGGGCTGCTGGCCGACACCGGCACGTAGCCTGATTCGGCCCCGCACATGCCGTTGAACGTCTGCGTGTCGTTCCCCGCGGCCAGGATCTTGGTCAGTGACGCCAGCGGCGTGCCCACCAGATCGGCGCCCCGCACCAGCTGGTCGGGTCGGCCGTCGGCGAAGACCCGATAGACCAGGATGGGCAGCACCTTGAAGGCCTGCGGCCCGCCGCGCGTCGTGTTGGTGAAGCCGCCCGAGATGTCCTTGAACAGCAGGCCGTACGGTTTCCCCTGGCGGGAGGCCTCCGCGCGCAGCCGCGCGCGCAGCTCCGGCACCGGGACGGCGGCGCTGGACTCGACCACCAGGTTGCCCTGGCGCGAGACGATCGCCTTGCCCTCCTGCCGCCGCCCGTGGCCGTTCGAGTGGGTGAACCCCCGCGTGGGCGAGCGGCTGAGCAGAAAACCCTTCAGGATGCCCCGGTCGACCAGCACCGCCCGCGAGGCGGGCACGCCCTCGTCGTCGAAGCGGTAGAAGCCGGCCAGATCGACGCCGTTCAGGCGGGTCAGCGTGGGGTCGTCGTAGACGCTGATGAACGCCGGCATGATCGGCTGGCCCACCTTGCGGGCGAACGTCTGCCCTTCCTCTTCGTTCTTCTGCCGGTGGCCCTCCACCCGGTGGCCGAAGATCTCGTGGAAGAACACCCCCGCAGCCTTGCCTTCCAGGATGGCGGGGCCGATGTACGGGTCGGCCAGCGGCGCGCGGCGCAGCGCCTCCAGGTCGGCGATCATCGTGTCGGCGGCGCGCAGGATCTCCGCGTCACCGGCCAGCGTCTCGAAGGACGTGGCGTCGAAGCTCTCGAAGCGGTCCAGCTCCATGCCGTCGTCGGCGCGGGTCTCGGCCTGCAGGTAGACGCGCACGTAATTCTCCGCGTCCTCGACCAGCGTGCCCTCCGAGTTGACGATCCAGCGATCGACGGACGACACCTGCAGCGTCACCTGCGAGTCGTAGATGTTGGGGTGGCCCTTGAAGCGGCGCGAGAGCGCGCGGACCCGTTCCTCCCAGCGCTCGCGATCCAGCCCGGACAGCCCCAGGTGGGCCGGCGTCCCCACGCGCGTGACCGGCTTCTCGTGCGAGAAATCGTCCGAGGTGTCCTCCTCGGCGGCCTTCAGCGTCTGCTGCGTGCGGATCTTCACGAACTGCTCGGCCGCGGTCTTGTACGTGCGGTCAGTGTCCAGCCAGGCCACCGCCCGCGCGAC
>Ga0105237_10002611_pt1 | contig 22183 bp, 20 predicted proteins | sample KBSC24metaG_FD_81520 | JGI IMG/M metagenome (GOLD analysis project Ga0105237, IMG submission 81520) | Corn rhizosphere microbial communities from Kellogg Biological Station, Michigan, USA - KBS C2-4 metaG | ecosystem: Host-associated > Plants > Roots > Rhizosphere > Soil | place: Michigan, USA...
GCAGCCAACGGCAGTTCGGGCAATATCTCCGCAGGCTGCACGTGCTTGCGCACCGATTGCAGCAGCAGGCGACCGGCTGGCGTGCGCATGACGCCCTTGACCCTCATGATGTCGTCGCCGCGCGCGACCAGCACGGCAGAGAGCCACGCCGACATTCCGACCCACGACGCGTCCCGGATATTCAAGCGGTAGGGCCGGATCGACTCCAACCGGACTGCGTCTGGACTGTGGGTGAGTGGCTTGGCATCTGCGTCAAAGTCGGCCTCGACCGGCGCACCGAACTCTGCCCATGAAATCACTGCTTCGGGCGCGATATTGCGCAATGTCGCGGCTACCGCCGACCGGCGCTCTCGATCGGCGGCTCCCGGCTTGGTCACCACGATGACACCAGCGGCTTCGACTTGGGAGCGCGCAAGCGGCTCGTTTACGATCTGGTCACCGCCGCTAGTGGCGTCCACCAGTACGATCGTTTCCTCGATTGCGAGACGATGGCTGAGCATCGGATCTCTGGAGATGGCGTGTGCGATGGCTCCGGCATCGGCCAAGCCGCTGGTTTCAAGAACGACACGCTCGATTGTCGGGCCGGTCACTCGATCCAAATTGTTGCAGAGCATCACCAGTGAAGACCGTAGCGCTTGCCGGCCCGCGCAGCACACACAACCGCCAGCAAGAACCTCCAGGCTTTCCGCATTGGACAGCAGAAGATCATCGACCGGTGTCTCGGCCGCCTCGTTTACAATCATGTGGGCGCGTCCGAAGCGCCCCTCGTGAATTTGGTGTCGCAGCCAAGTGCTCTTGCCGGCACCCAGGAAGCCGCTGACGATCACCAGCGGCAGCCGCCCATCGCCTCGGCGGGCGATTTCAGCTGCGGCCAAGAGCCCTGTCCGACAAAGGGTCAATGGCGGATTTCGCCAGCCGACCCGCCTCCCGCCACAGCGCTTCCATATCCGGGACCAGCACGCGTTCGCCGGTTGGCGCGAACAATTGCAGCCCCGGAGTCGCGCCGTCGTCATAAGCGCTCAGTCCATATGGAGCGAGCAGCCGATTGACGATCGTCAGCCGCGTAAACCTCACGCGCATCTTGTCGCCGGGGCGAGTTGCCCCAGCGTCGGTCCAGTGGCCAGGCGCGGCTGGAAATCCGCAAGCGCTACACATGGCCGGACAGTCAGATTACCGGTGGACGCTTGCTGCCAGCGAACGGATACCGCTTGCGGAAATCATCGGCGATCTCTTCGAACGTCGCCCATTCGACCCCCTTGTGGCCGTTGATGTATTCGATCAGCCGCTCCAGCATCATCAATACCTGCGGCCTGCCGGCGACGTCCGGATGGATGGTGAACGCGTACACGGCATAGTCCATCTCGCGATAGACCCAGTCGAACTGGTCCTGCCACATCTGGCCGATATCGCGCGGGTTCACGAAGCCGTGGCTATTCGGCGCTTTCTTCATGAACATCATCGGCGGAAGATCATCCATATACCAATTGGCGGCTATGTCGACGAGGTCGATCTCCTTCCCGTGCTTGAGCGGATGCATCCAGTCCTGTGCTTTCTTGGTGTAGTCGATGACATTCCACTCGTCGCCGACCCGTGCATAGAAGGGCTGGAAGTCCCGATAACCCTGGCTGTGGTCATAGCTGAAATCGTACTTCTTCAGAAGGGCGGCCGTGACCGCAGACATCTCCCACCAGGGGGCGACATAGCCGCGCGGTGCGCGGCCCGTCAGCTTCTGGATGAGATCGATCGACTTCTTCAGCACGTCCTCTTCCTGCTGCGGCGTCATCGCCACAGGGTTTTCGTGCAGATAGCCATGCGCGCCGATTTCATGGCCGGCATCGACAATCATCTTCATCTCGTTCGGGAAAGTCTCCAGAGAATGTCCCGGGACAAAAAAGGAGGTGCGCAGATCGTATTTCTTGAACAACCGCAGCAGACGCGGAACGCCGACCTCGGTTGCGAAAATGCCTCGCTGGATGTCTGACGGGCTGTCGCCGCCGCCGTAGGAGCCGATCCAGCCCGCGACGGAATCGATGTCAGTACCGAATGCGCAGTAAATCTTCTTGTTGGCCATGGGCTGTTCCTCCCGTTGGTTCGGCAAAGGTTAGGCGACGCAATTCAAACGCCGCTCGGAATGTTCTGCGGGTCTCGTTTGATGAAACGGGGCGAGTTGAGGTCTTTCCAGACCGAAAGGGCGCGGCTGACAGCCGGAAAGGCAGGACGCGGCACATATTTTCCATGGCCGGCGCTGGGGCGCGCATTTTGTCCGTGCGACCAGACTACTTTACCACGTGAGATCGTATGGCGCGCCTGGGCGGTGACCTCGACGCCTTCGAAGACATTGTAGTCGATGATCGACATCTGCTCGGCGGCGCGAATGGTTTTTGGCAGTCTGGGATCCCAGATCACAATGTCGGCATCCGCTCCCGGTACCAGCGCTCCCTTGCGAGGATAGATGTTCAAGATACGCGCGATGTTCGTGGAGGTGACCGCGACGAATTCCTCCGGCGTCAGGCGTCCGGTCTCGACACCCTTGGTCCAAAGAACCGAGAGACGATCCTCCAATCCGCCTGTGCCGTTTGGAATCGACGGGAAGCCCTTGAGGCCCATCCGCTTCTGCTCGGTCGTGAACGCGCAATGATCGGTCGCAACGACTTGGAGGCTGCCTGCGGCAAGCCCAGCCCAAAGCCCATTCTGGTGTTGCTTGTTGCGAAAGGGAGGGCTCATCACGCGACGGGCTGCATGATCCCAGTCCTTGTTGAAGTACTCGCTTTCGTCGAGAGTCAGGTGCTGGATGAGTGGCTCGCCATACACGCGCATGCCCTTCTGCCGTGCCCTGCGGATAGCCTCATGCGCTTCCTCGCATGACACATGCACCACGTAGAGCGGCACACCGGCAGCATCGGCGATCATGATCGCCCGGTTAGCAGCCTCGCCTTCCACCTCAGGCGGCCGCGAATGGGCGTGACCCTCCGGCCCGATCTGTCCGGCGGCCATGAATTTCTTCTGTAGCTCATCGATGATGTCGCCGTTCTCGGCGTGCACCAGCGGCAGCGCACCAAGCTCTGCGCAACGGGAGAAGGACGCGTACATCTCATCGTCCTCCACCATCAGGGCGCCCTTATAGGCCATGAAATGCTTGAACGTGTTGACGCCCATGGCGACAACCTCGGCCATTTCGCGCCAGATCTGCTCGTTCCAACCGGTCACCGCGACGTGCCAACCCACGTCTATGCAGATCTTTCCATCCGCCTTGCGATGCCAGTCCCGAACAGCATTGACGAGCGATCCATCTTTGCCCGGCAGCACGAAATCGACGATCATCGTCGTGCCGCCGGAGGCTGCGGCTGCGGTCCCACTTTCAAATGTTTCTGCCGTGGTCGTGCCCATGAAGGGCATTTCGAGATGCGTGTGCGGGTCGATGCCGCCCGGCATGACATAGGCGCCGCCGGCGTCGATAACATTGTCGCCCTTAAGGTCCGGTCCGACGGCTATGATCTTCTCTCCATCGATCAGGACGTCGGCTTCCCAGCTCCTGTCCGCCGTGACCACCACGCCACCTTTCACGACTGTCGTCATGCTGCTTCCTTCCAAGACAAGTTTGCGTAGTCTTCGAAATGCTCGGCGGCTCCATTCATCAGCAAGAGAGACAGGAGCAGCCTCGCCTTCAGCGCGTCGAGGTCGCCGCCAGGGATCAATCCGCGACGCATCAGATCGATTTCCGCACCTAGCTGGCCGTAGGTTCTGTTGAGGACGCGACCGCCCCGGGTCCTGGATGTGAAAATCACCGGGACCGATGCCGCGGCCTTGCCAAGCGCGTCCGCCCATGCAGTGCTCGCGTGACCGCCGCCGCTCAACTCCACGACGAGGCCCGTCGCTCCGCAGTCTATTGCCGCCGCGACCAGAAGCGGCTGCTCGCCAAGTCCTGGCTTCAGGATCGGTACGAATGGTAAGGAAGCGCCGTCGGAAATCCGGACCTGGGCTTGTCTGTGCGGCTGCGCATAGAGCACCGGCTTGCCCTCGGCGATCCAGCCGAGCGGTGCCGGCGAACCGAATGCTCCGACAGAGGAGGTATCGCGCTTCTGCACCCAGGCTGCAGGATGGATCTCGTCATCCATGACGACCACGACGCCAGCGCCTTGGAACGCCGGATCAGCAGCGCATGCGACGGCAGCAAAGAGATTGGCGGGTCCATCCGGACCAGGCAGTGCCGGATTTCGCATCGCGCCCGTGACGATGATCGGACTGCGGCCCCCGTGAAGCAGATCGAGTACATACGCTGTTTCCTCGATCGTGTCGGTGCCTTGCGTGACTACGATACCTTGCACACCGTCGGCCTCGCGTTCAGCGATAAGTTTCACCACCGACTGCAACAGGGCGACGTCGATTTCGACGCTTGGGACGGCAGCGAATGTCCGCGCTGCCAGGTGCGCCAGTTCGCTGATTCCTGGAACCGCACCTAAGAGATCTTGCGCGGTCAAATCGGGGAATACGCCCTTGACGTCTGGGCGCGGCTTACTGGCGATTGTCCCACCAAGTGCGATGATCTCGACGCGCGGCTTCATTTTATTCCTCGTGCGGATTGCCGGTCGAGTTGTTGGTGCCGACTAGCAGGTGATTGAAGCGCGGTTCCCAGGCCGCATTGATCATGTCACCGACGGCGCGGGTGGCTGAGTAGAAATCATCCTCGTCGAGATAAACGATGAACTCGTCGCGCGATCCTGTGTCGAGGGCCACCTTCACATAAGTGCCCTGGTATTCGACATTGACGACTTTGCCGCGCGTGCCGTTGCGCTGCCCGGCTTCGTCGACCAGGCGGATATGATCGCGGCGAACCGAAAAGTTGACCGGCGCTCCTACCTTCGCGTCCGGCACCACCTGCAGATCATGCAGCATGCCGTCGGGAGTCCGAACGGTCGTGCCGCCTGCGCCCGTCCCGTCGACCAGGCCGGACAGCACATTCTGGCCCCCCATGAAACGAGCGACATAGGGACTATATGGCTTGCTGTAGATCTCGCGTGGGCCAGCAGCCTGCTCGACCACGCCATGGTCCATCACCACGACCTGGTCGGCGAGCGCAATTGCCTCCGGCTGCGTGTGCGTGACATGGACGAATGTGATCCCCAACTCGCTCTGCAGGCGTTTCAGCTCGACACGCATGCGCAGGCGCAGGAACTCGTCGAGCGCCGACAGCGGTTCGTCCAGCAGCAGCACCTTGGGATTGGTGATCAATGCACGCGCGAGCGCCACACGCTGCTGCTGGCCGCCTGAAAGTTCCGATGGCATGCGGTCGGCCAGATGCAGCAGTTGCACTCGATCGAGCATGGTGCGCGCCTTCTCGCGCCGCGCCTGGGCGGTCTCGCCTTTCACCTTCAGGCTGAAGGCAACGTTGTCGGTAAGCGACAGATGCGGGAACAGCGCATAGTTCTGGAACATCAGCGCCGTCCCGCGGCTACCGGTGCGCTTGTCGGTCACGTCCTCGTTGCCGATCTGGATCTTACCCGAAGTTGGCGATTCGTGGCCGGCGATCATTCGCAGCAAGGTCGTCTTGCCGCAGCCGGACGGGCCGATCATGCAGCAATAAGCGCCGCCGTCGATGGTAAGGCTGACATTGTTAACCGCCGGCACCTTGCCATACAGCTTGGTGACGTTCTGGATATCGATGCGGCTCTGTTCGGTCATGATCCTGATCTCGCGCGGGCTCGTCGTTTCTGGATCACTGCAATCGCCAGGAAGGCTAGGGCGATGACCACGAAGCTGACCACGGACGTGAGCGTTCCGATCGCATAGAGCGCCGGGGTCGTCACGTTGGTGGTCATGTTTGAGATTTCGATCGGTAGCGTGTTCTTGCCGCCGACAGTCAGCAAGGATCGCGGCATCTCGTCGTAGCTGAGCGTGAAGCCGAACAGCGCGACCGCGATCAGTCCGGGAAAGAGTATCGGCACCGTAACATAGGCGAGAACCTGCCAGGACCTTGCGCCGGCATCGCGCGCCGCTTCCTCCCAGGAGGCATCGAAACGGTTGAGCACTGCAAACATGATCAGCAGCCCGAAGGGCATCGTCCAACTGAGATGCGCACCGAGGCCTGAAAGCCACCAGTTCAGCTTAAAGCCGAGAAGCTGGAAGAACTGACTGATTCCAAGTCCCAGCAGGATGCCGGGAACAACGAGGCTGCCGATCGCCAGATAGAATATCGGGCCTGAGCCCCAGAACCGTCGGCGGAAAGCGAGGCCGGCGAAAAGGCACACGATCGCGGTGATGAGCATGGACAGACAGCCAAGAACCAGCGATCGGCGAAAGGCGCCGCCCAGATCGCCATAGCGGCTCGATGTCCAGAGGTCGTTGAACCAATGGGTCGAGATACCACGCATGGGAAAAGTCAATCCGCCGGTCGACCCCTGGAAGCTCAACAGGAAGATGACGAGCATCGGCCCGTAAAGGAAAATGACGAACAGCGTGAAGAATGCAGCCAGGAAGTAGAAAGCGGGTCCGCGCTTGGCGTTCGATATCTGGGCCATGGTCTACCGCGCCAGTTCCGAGCGGATGTCTACGACGCGCAGGATTGCGGTCACCATCAGCAGCACCACGATCACCAGCAAAACCGCCATCGCCGACGCGACTGGGTAATAGAGCTGATCGATGTTGTTCTTCATGGCCGAAACGACGGAAGCGCTCTGCCCGCCGCTCATCACGCGAACGACGAAGAAGTCGCCCATGACCAGCGTGACGACAAAGATCGATCCCAGGGCGATACCCGTCTTCGACAGCGGTATGATGATATCGCGCAGGATCTGGAATGGGCTGGCACCGGCATCGCGAGCCGCCTCGATCAGGTTCGGGTTGATCTTAGCCATGCTGTTGAAGATCGGCACGATCATGAACAGCGTGAACAGGTGGATATAGGTCAGCACCACCGCGAAATCGGAGTAGAGCAGGATATCGAGCGGGTGATCGATGATGCCGAGTTCGATCAGAGCGCTGTTGAACAGCCCCTCGCGGCCAAGAAAGGGTATCCAACTGACCATGCGAATGACGTTCGAGGTCCAGAATGGGATCGTGCAAAGCAGGAAAAGTGCGATCTGGATACGCAGATCGCGCACGTAGAAGACGAGGAAGTAGGAGCACGTGAACCCGATGATTACGGTCGCGACCAGGGTGATCAGTGCGTATTTCAGCGTTGCGAGAAACAGCTTCAGCGTAACGGGTGATTGCAGGACTTCGGCGTAGTTGTCGAAGGTGAACGCGGGATAAACCGCAATGCCGTCGAACTCCCAGAAGCTGAGCAACACAACCGTCAGCAGCGGAATGCCGACCATGGTGATCATCAGGAACGCGAGTGGCGCCACCTGAAGATAAGGAGTCAACAGTCTGCCAGGTGCCGATGACCTGTCGGACATACTTTATCTCCATCGATCGCGGATCCCCGGGGGAGGCGAGCAAATTGCCCGCCTCGCCTGGAAGGCATCAGGCCGAAATGAACTCGTTCCAGCGCTGGATCATGTAACGGTCTTCATCCATCACGGTGTTCCAGCAGGCGATGTTGCCCATACGCTGCTCGAAACTGCCGCCATCGCGCTTGGCTCCGGCCTTGTCCATGATAGCGCCGTAGGGGTCCTTGATGTCCTCGACGGCGGCCTTGCCCTCGTACCAATAGCCGCGTTCGTTCTCGGTGAGGTTGGCCTTTGCCGTTTCAGGAACCGACGAGTAGTAGCCCTGACGGGCAATGAAGGCGCCTTGCCATCCAGTAAGATACCAGTTCAGGAAAGCGTAAGCGGCGTCCAGCTTCGGCCCGTCGAGGTGGCGCATGAGGCCCATTCCCGAACCCCAGCCGCGATAGCCTTCCTTGAGGCCTTGGTACACGCATTGGATTCCGCGCGCCTTCACGGCTGTGACTGCCGGCGACCACATGGACTGGATCACCACTTCGCCTGCTGCCATCAGGTTCACGCTCTCGTCGAAGGTCGACCAGAAAGCGCGGAACTGCCCGGCCTTCTTCAAGGCGATGAGCGCGTCGACCGTCTTGTCGATCTCCTCCTTGGTCATGTTGCCCTTGTCGCCGTATTTCATCTGTCCGCTGGACTCCAGCGCCATCGCTGCATCCATGATGCCGATGGAGGGGATGTTGACGAGGGCGGTCTTGCCCTTGAACTCAGGATTGAAAAGTTCACTCCAGCTCGAAACTTCGCGCCCGATGAGATCTGAGCGAATTCCAAGCGTATCTGCGTTGTAGATGCTGGGCATCACCGTCGCGAAGCCCGTAGCGCCGGTTGCGTAGTCTTTGGAGTCCGCGCTCTCGGTGTAGAGTACCTCGAAAGGCAGCGTTCCCTGGCGGCTCAGGTCTTTCCCGTCGAAGCCCTTGCCGTCGCGCATGAGGGGCGTCATGTCGCCCCATTGCTTGATCTTGGATATGTTGACCGGCTGCAGGTTGCCCGCGCGGTAGACCTTCTGCAGTCCCCAATATTCGAAATCGGCAATGTCGACGGTCTCCGGCTGGTTGACGACCTTTGCCATCAGCTGAGTGGTCTCGGCCGTCTGCGCCACGATGGTGAAACCGAGATCGGCGCTCGCCTTTGCGGCGATGTCGGCGATCACGGAAAATGAGGGGCCAACCCAATTTAGCGTCACGTCTTTGGTCGTTTGTGCCCAGACCATCGGCGCCCCGATGATGCTGCTGCCGGCCGCTGCGCCAGCCAGAGCCGCCGACCTCTTGAGTAGGTCGCGCCGACTAATGCCCGACCGGGATTTGGTACGCGAAGATGACATGTTGGTCTCCGTTGTTCCCCAATGAAAATTGTCGCCGATCGGCGCATTTCGTGGTGCCGGTCGCTGCCTTCTGTGAGGCATGAGGTACTCTAAGCAAAAACGTACTTCGAATGCAATGCACAATTTAACGAACCCATTACCTCTGTTCGAAGCGCGAAAATCGCGCTATGCCGGCATCGGAATTGCATCGGAGCGGATTTTGTATTCTATGATCATTTTTGCGACAGCAAATGTGTAGGTTGCATGAGCGAGACGGAGCGCTATCCTGAAGCTGGATCCACGGTCGTCGATTCCCGCAATTCGGCAGGGAAAGCGACTGGTCAGCGATGGGAAGGCGGTGACGGCGTGCCGGCTGGGCCAAGTTACATCTATGACTCGATCTACCAGCTGCTCCGCCAAAAGATTCTCGATAACGACCTGCCTCCCGGTGCCCTGCTGAAAGAAGCCTCGGTTGCGAGCCATCTAGGTGTCAGCCGCGCGCCAGTCCGGCGCGCTCTGCTCATGCTCTCGGAGACTGGGCTCGTGACTTCCGCGGTTGGGCAGGGATATTTGGTGGGCAAAGGGATGGTCAGGCGGATGTCCCCGCGAGACCTCCACGATATCTTGGCCCCGGCGACCGACGAGATCGATCGGACCGCAACGTGGGAAAGGATCTTCGCCCGGGTATCTTTGGAGATCCTGTCGGTTATGCCATTCGGGACATACCGGATTCAAGAAGCGGAACTTGGTGACTATCACCAAGTCAGCCGCACGGTTGCGCGCGAAGTATTATGGCGTCTCATCGATGCACGCCTCATCGAGAAGGACCGGAAATCGCATTGGATCGTCGGCCAGATGACGGCCCGGGACGTTCGCGATTCCTTGGAGATGCGCCAAGTTCTCGAACCGAAGGCACTGGCGCACGTCGCCGCCGGGCTGGATCCGAGCTGGCTGGAAGGTCTGATCGCAAAGATCGACGGAGCGATCGCCACATTTCCCCACTGCGGTGGCGGTGAAATCGACGCGATCGAAGACGCCCTGTTCCAAACTATGTACGACGATTTGCGTAACGCCCGTCTGCTGGGCTCCATCCGCCGCAACCAGTTCGCGCTGATCGTGCCGCGCCTGTTTCGCCAGCATTTCTCGATACGGGATGATCTGTCGGCTCTCACCTCCTACGTTCAACTGCTTCGTCTGCTCCGTTCGGGTTCCGTAGATGCTGCCCAGGTTCTACTGAGTTCACATTTGAGACGTTCCGAGCCGCTCTTGCTGGCGAGGCTTCGGGTGCTCGCAATCCTGCCGCCGCCGGTAACCGTCCCATATATGATCGCGGAGGACTGAGCGGATCGATGCCTGAGCCAAGGCTGCGTATTATCGGAACCAGTGTGACGCTGACGGAAGAGCTGTGTGCACGCGCCAAAGCTGATTTGCCCTTCGCCATCGACTTCGACGTGCTTGACGGGCTCGCCTGCTTGCGGCGCGGCGTCCTCAGTCCGGAGAGCTACGACATTTACGATCAGTGGTTCTATTCTCTTGACATGCTGTGGACCGCAGGGGCCATCCAAGCAATCGACACCGCTCGTATCCGCCGCTGGCCGCAAGTCAGAGTCGCCGGCAAGGTACCAGGTCTCGCCAGGGAGCGGAGTTCAGGCAATGCCCCAACTGAGCTTTTGTTCGTTCAGTCCGACGGCACACTCGGTCACGCGCCTAACCAACCGGAAGCGCCACAGATCGGTATGCTGCCAACTACCTACAATGTCGATAGCTTCGCCTATCGACGCGAACTTTTGTCGGCTGTCGCGCCTGGCGAAGCGGAAAGCTGGGGTTGGCTTCTCGACGACCGTTGGCACGGGCGGGCCACCATCAGCCTTGATCCGGCGGGCAGCGCGGTGGAACTCGCCCTCGCGGCCCGCTCGGCGGGACTGGTAGACCTGCGCGATCCGGGCGATCTGACGACCGAAGAGATCGACGCGCTCTGTGACGTGCTGCGGTCGCTGAAGCGCCGAGGCCATTTCGCCAGGTTCTGGGGTTCGTCGGAGGATTCCGTCAGCCTCATGGCAAGCTCAAGCGTAATCGGGTCGCTGTGGTCGCCGGCATACTACACGCTGCGTGGCATGGGTCAGGATCTGATATATGCCGCACCGCGAGAAGGGTATCGAGGCTGGCACAGCGGGCTCTGCCTGTCGGCCAGGGCGACAGCCGAAGTTAGCGAACTCGCTTACGCCTATATGAATTGGTGGCTTGAAGGGACACCCGGCGCCGTGATGGCGCGGCAAGGCTTTTACATGGCAGTGACCGAACCGTTGAGCGAAACGCTGAGCGATGCTGAATGGCTTTACTGGTATGGCGGCGAGCCGGCTTCTGAAGACCTCCGCGGAGCGTCGGGCGCGATCGTCGTCAAGCAGGGTGAAAGACGCGAAGGTGGCAGCTATCAGGATCGTATTCGGCGGGTCGCCGTTTGGAGCACGATCATGCCCGAACACAATTACCTGGCACGTCGGTGGCGCGAGTTGATTGAACTATGATCCATCTGCCATGCGCCCCACGATCATCGCCGCAATCGGGATCGCCGAGGTGGCGGCGGGTGAGGGGGCGTTGCACACGTGCAGCATCCGGTCCGTTTGTGCGAACAGGAAATCGTGGATGAGGGCGCCGTCTTTGCGCACGGCTTGCGCGCGGATGCCTGCTTCGTGCGGGAGCAGGTCGGCGAGGTCGAGGCTCGGGCAGTATTTCCGGCACTCCTCCAGATAGCCTGGTTTCCAGAACGAGTTGCGCAGTTCCGTCACCGCGGACCCGCGGTTGGCAAACACGGTCTTCCAGAAGCCGGGAAACAGCGCGTAGTCGGCCATGTCCGAAACATTGAACGAAAGCCGAGGATAGCCCTCGCGGGCAAAACCGATCACGGCATTCGGCCCGACCGTGACGCTGCCGTCGATCATCCGCGTGAGGTGGACGCCGAGGAAAGGCAGGGCGGGATCCGGGACGGGATAGATCAGATGGCGAACGATGTCGTTCTTCGCTGCGGGAAGGCGATAGTATTCGCCGCGGAAGGGAACGATGCGATGCTCGATCGAAAGCCCGGCGAGCACGGCCAACCGGTCCGATTGGAGACCGCCGCAGACCACCAGTTTTTTTGCCTGCAAGTTTTCGCCGGCCGACGTGATATCGACGGAATCGATGGCTTCGCGAATGCCGGTGACGCGCGTCGAAAGGCGGAGCTCGCCGCCGAGCGCCTTGATGCGGCGCCCCATGGCCTGACAGACGTCGGCATAGCTGACGATGCCGGTCGAGGCTACGAAAAGCGCGCCGAGACCGCGGATGTTCGGTTCTCGCTCCTTCAATTCACCCTCGCTGACGCGATGGACTTCGATCGTGTTCTGCCTCGAGCGTTCGTAGAGCGCCTCCATGCGCTGCATTTCGAGTGCGGAGGTGGCGACGAGCAGTTTGCCGCAGACATCGAAGCGGATGCCATTTTCCTGGCAGAAGGCCTTGGTGGCATCCGCACCCTTGCGGCAGAGCTCGGCCTTCAGGCTGCCCTGCGGATAGTAGATGCCGGCATGGATGACGCCACTGTTGTGGCCGGTCTGGTGCTTGCAGAGCGCCTCCTCCTTCTCCAGCAGTATCAGGCTGCTGCCGGGATATGTCTCAAGCAGCCGCATGGCCGTCGCCAGGCCGACGATGCCGCCGCCGATGACGCAATAGTCGAAAATCATATGTCTTGCCCTTGTCCGGCCGATTATGCGCGCGCGGTCTGACGGTCGCCGTAGCCGAAATAGGCCTCTTCCAGCGCATGCCCATCGGCAAGCTCGCTTGCCGAACCCTCCAGCGCGACATGGCCGTTGCGCAGCACGTAGATGCGGGAAGCGAGGTCGAGAATACGGGCGGTGGACTGTTCGACGACGAGCAGGGTCAGCCCGCCGGCGTTAAGCTGGCGGAGGCTTTCGTAGACCTGGTCGATCACCAGCGGCGCAAGGCCGAGCGACGGTTCATCGATCATCATCAGCGACGGGCGTTGCAGGATGGCGCGGGCGATCGCAAGCTGCTGCTGCTCGCCGCCGGAAAGGTGGCCGGCAACGCCACGGTAGCGGTTCCTGAGGATCGGAAACGTATCCAGCACCCGTTCCAGATCGGCGGCTGCTCCGGCCTTGTCGTGGCGGATCATGCCGCCGAGCAGCAGGTTTTCCCGCACCGTAAGTGTCCGGAAGATGCTGCGGCCTTCCGGCACCAGCGCCAAACCTTTCCGGCACAGCTTTTCCGGCGCCTGGCCGGCGATCGGCTCGCCATTGAACGAAAGCGTGCCTCCGGTCGGCGCCATGAGCCCGGAAATTGACTTCAGAAGCGTGGATTTGCCGGCGCCGTTGGGGCCGACGACGAAAATGATCTCGCCCTTTCTGACCTCGAGATCGACCGATTTCAGGGCAGCAAGCCGGCCATAGCCGGCGGTGAGGCCGCGGATTTCAAGCATGTCATTCCCCTTTGACGGTCTGTGGGCGCCAACCGAATTCGGGACGGCCCGCCGCATTTTTTGCCATTGACAAAAAAAATCTAACCCGCATTCTGTCTTCTGTCCACAGAGGACTATGTGCAAATAATTGAGGCGGTGCATCGCCCACCGCCAAGGGGAACCACGATGAAATCTGTTGCTGTGGCCGCCTGGGCCGCTATAGCCCTCCTATTGCCCATGACCGGCGTGCGCGCCGAAGAGCCGATCAAGATCGGCTTCGCCATCGCGGAATCCGGCTGGCTTTCGAACTACGACAGCGCGCCCTTCAAGGCGGCGGTCATGAAGATCGAGGAGATCAACAAGGCCGGCGGCCTGCTGGGACGCCAGATCGTATATACCGTCATGGACACCAAGACCGAGCAGGCCCGCGCCGCAACCGTCGGCGCGCAACTCGTCGATGGCGGCGTCGACATGCTGGTCGTCTCCTGTGACTACGATTTTGGCGCGCCGTCGGCGCTAGCCGCCAAGCAGGCAGGCAAGATCGCCTTCAGCCTGTGCGCCGCCGATCCGAAGATGGGTGTGCAGGGTGTCGGCCCGCTCGCCTTCACCGCCAACAGCGCCGCGCAGTCGGAAGGCATCGCGATTGCCGAATATGCCCAGAAGAAGATGAACCTGAAGTCGGTCTACGTGCTCGAAGACCTGACGATCGAATACAACAAGTCGGCCTGCGCCGGGTTCCGAGCGGCCTGGGCTGCGGGCGGCGGCAAGGAAACGATCCTCGGCAACGACACTTTCAAGAACGACGACCCGTCGATCGCCTCGCAGATCACCCGCCTCAAGGGGCTTGCAAAGCAGCCGGACGCGGTCTTCGTGTGCTCGTTCACGCCGGGTGGCGCTTCTGCCGTGCGCCAGCTGCGCGCCGCCGGCATCGATCTGCCGATCCTCGCCAATACGGCGATGGTCGACAATTATTGGCTCAACGCCGTACCTGGCTTGAAGGATTTTTACCTGCCCGCCTTCATGTCGCTTTACGGCGATGATCCGCGGCCGGAAATGAACAAATTCCTTGAAAGCCACAAGGCGCGTTACGGCGAGCTGCCGGTCTCCTCCTACTCGGTTCTGGGTTACAGCCTCATCGAGCAGTGGGCCTACGCGGTCGAGCAAGCGAAGACGACTGAATCCGAAGCAGTGGTCGGCGTCATGAACACCTTCAAGGACCAGCCGTTCACGGCCGGCCCGACCTCATTCACCGATCAACTGCATATCCAGGTCGACCGCCCTTGGCTGATCATGAAGGTCGAGAACGGCTCCTTCCACGCTGTCGAGGTCTACCGTAACTCGTTCAAGCCGGACATGAAGCTGCTGTTCCGCGTCGGTCAGTAACCGACTGCGATCCGCCGGCCGCATCGCGGTGCAGCCGGCGGAATCAATCTCCTGCCAAGTTCATAGGCAAGCCTGCGGATAGGTCTCGCAACGATATGTCACGTCCATCGAAAAGATCGGGATCGAAAGAACGGCTGGAAGCCCGCGGCGTTGCCGTCGCCTTTGGCGGCATCCGGGCGCTCAGCGGGGTCGACCTCGAACTCAGGCGCGGCGAAGTCCTCGGCCTCATCGGTCCGAACGGCGCCGGCAAGACGACCATGGTCAATGTGCTGAGTGGCTTCCAGCGGCCGACGAGCGGCAGCATCCGCCTTGACGGCATCGACGTCTCGCGGCTGACCGCCCGCAAGATCGCACAGGCCGGCATCGGCCGCAGTTTTCAGGCAGCGCGGCTGTTCCGGATGATGACGGTGGAGCAGAACCTCTCCGTTGCGGCGATCGGCAGCGGGCTGTCTCGTCGGAAGGCCCGGGAGCGGGCGCTCGACATCCTTGACTGGATGGGTCTCGCTAGGAAGGCCGATCACCGTTGCGACAGCCTTTCCTATGGCGACGAGCGGCGTGTCAGCATAGCCCGGGCACTCGCCTTGCAGCCGTCCTTCGCGCTGCTCGACGAGCCGGCTTCCGGCATGAACGACGCAGAATGCGAGGCGCTGATGGAGGTCATCGCCGAGTTGCCGGCCCGCTTCGGCTGCGGCGTGCTGCTGATCGAACACAATATGAAGGTGATCATGGGTGTGTGTCAGCGCATCCATGTGCTCGATGGCGGGCAGAGCCTTGCCGAAGGCTCGCCGAGGGATATTCAGATGAACCCCGCCGTCCGCCGCGCCTATCTGGGCGAAAAGGCGGCTGACAGCACTCTAGCGATCTAGAACCGGACGCCATGGCCAACATCGTTCAAGTTCTCGTCGATGCCATCGCGCTGGGTAGCCTCTACGCCCTTGTTGGGCTGGCGATCGGTCTCGTCTTCGGCGTCATGCGGCTCGTCAATTTCGCGCAGGCTGACTATATCACCATCGGTGCTTATGCGCTGGTCGTGCCGACGGCGAGCGTGACGCCGCCGCTGCTGCTTGGTGCGTTGCCCACTGCCGTCATGATCGGCGGCGTTCTTCTCGTGGTTGTCGTTCTGGCGCTTCTGACGGAGCGCGTCGCCTTCCGACCGCTGCGTAATTCCAACCCGTCCACGCTGCTCATCTCCTCCTTCGCCGTCAGCTATTTCCTGCAGAACCTCGTCATGCTCATCCATACTGGCCGGCCTAAATCGGTCGGGATCGGGCAGAGTCTGGCAAATGCGGTGGAAATCGGCGGCGTGCGCGTTCCGGGCGTGCAACTCCTGACCATGGGCGTCACCGCCGGCCTCCTCGTCGCGCTGGTTTTGTTCCTCAAGAAGACGCCGCTCGGCATCCAGATGCGGGCGGCGGCGGAGAATTTCCAGATGGCCCGCCTGCTCGGCATGCCGGCGAACCGGGTGATCGCGCTCGCCTTCGCCATTTCGGGCCTGCTCGGCGGTGCGGTCTCGCTGCTGCTCACGATCCAAACGGGCACGCTCGACCTGCGCATGGGCCTGATGCCCGTCGTCTACGGCTTCTTCGCCACCGTCATCGGCGGCATGGGCTCGCTGCCGGGGGCAGCACTCGGTGGGTTCCTCGTGGGTGTCGCCAGCGTGCTCTTGCAAACCTACCTGCCGGCCGATCTGCGCCCGTTTCGCGATGCCGGTGTGTTCACGCTCGTCATCCTGATCCTCCTCGTCCGCCCGCAAGGCCTGATCGTCACCAGCGCCGCGAAGGAACGTGTGTAATGAAGAGCAAGACCATGCCATCCTTTGCAGCGATCGGCCGCTTCTGGCTTCCGGTGCTGGCGCTTGTCGTGCCGCTTGCGCTCATCGTCACGGTCACCGGTCAGTTCGGCGGTCTGTCCCTGCAGCGCACCGTCATAGAAATGCTGATCAGCATTGTCATCGTCGTCGGGCTTTACGTCTTTGTCGGCAATTCCGGCGTCATTTCCTTCGGCCATGCCACGTTCGTGGCGATCGCCGCCTATGCCTCGGCCTGGCAAACCTGCTGCGAAATGCTGAAGCCGATCACCATGGCCGGCCTGCCGCCGTTCCTGCGTGACCAGAGCATTCCGCTGCTGCCGTCCGCCATCGTCTCGGTGCTGCTCGCCGCCGCTGCCGCCTTCCTCACCGGCCTCGTCATCATGCGGCTCACGGGCCTTGCCGCGTCGATCTCCACACTTGCCGTGCTCTTCATCCTGAACGTGGTCTATTCCAACTGGGACAGCGTCACGATGGGCTCCGCCTCGATCGTCGGCCTGCCGACCTATGTGACGGCCTGGCTTGCGCTCGCCTGCGCCGTTCTCGCAATCGTCATCGCCTATCTCTACCAGATTTCCGCCTTCGGCCTGGCGATCCGCGCGACGCGGGAAGACGAGGTCGCGGCCGCCGCGTCGGGCATCTCGCTCTACTGGTCGCGGCTCATTGCCTTCACGCTCTCGGGTTTCATGGTCGGCCTCGGCGGCGTGTTGCTGGCGCACTACCTCGGCACGGTGTCGATCAACAATTTCTTCCTGAGCTTCACCTTCCTAGCGCTCGCCATGCTCATCGTCGGCGGCATGGGCAGCCTTGCCGGCGCGGTGGTCGGCGTCGTCGTCATCACGGCGATGGTCGATATCTTCCGCCGCCTCGAAGGCGGGATTTCGATCGGCGGCGAGCAATGGTCGCTGCCGGCGGGCACGCAGGAGCTTATCATCGCGGCCTTTATGCTGTTGATACTTGTCTTCCGCAAAGACGGAATCATGGCGGGGCGAGAAATAGGCCTGCCGGAGCAGGCACAGCGCGAGAAGGGGCTCATCAATGGCTAACAATCTGCTCTTCAATACCGACGAGCCGATCGGCATCATCGACCATCGGATGCTGTCCGACCAGGTTTCGACGTTTCTCGTGCGCGAACTGATTTTCGGTCGGCTGCAGCCCGGCCAACGCATCAACGAAGCGGAACTGGCCCGCCAGCTCGGGATCAGCCGCAACCCCATCCGCGAGGCGATCCGCCGGTTGGAGGAGCGCGGCCTGCTCGTGGCGGTTCCCCGCAAGGGCACGTTCGTTCGCACCTTCCTGCACAGCGATATCGACGAGATCTTTTCCTTTCGCGTCGTCGTCGAACGTTTCGCGGTGGAACAGGCGCTGCCGCAGATGACGGATGCCGACATCAACCGCATTGCCGGTTTTGTCGATGCCATGGTCGCGGCCGCCAATGCCAATGACGAGATCGCGCTTGTCGAAAACGACCTCGCCTTCCACATCGAGATCTGCCGGCTCTCGAAGAACCGCCAGACGCTGCACGCTTTCACCAACATCCAGGCGGAAGTGCAGATGCTGATCACCATGGCGGAACGCCAGTTCGAGAGCCAGATGGCGGCCGCCGTCGACCACTGGCCGGTCGTCGAGGCGCTGCGCACCCGCAATCCCGAAAAGGCGATGGATGCCATCCGCGATCACATCCGCGATTCCTGGCGTCACCTGCTTGAAGCTTACGACCGGGAAAAATCCCGCTCGTCCTGATCCTATCCATGAGAATTGAGGGAACAATGCCTGACAGAAAAATCATCGGCATCGACATCGGGGGAACGTTTACAGACTTCGTTTCCTACGATGCGGCGACTGGCACCATCGAAAACTGGAAGAACCTGACGACACCCTCCGAACCGATCGAAGGCGTGCTCCAGGGGCTCGGACAGGTGGAGGATGTCGCAAGCGTCGACAAGATCCGCCTTGGCACGACGATCGCCACCAACGCGCTGCTGACGCGCCGCGGCGCGAAGGTCGCTTACATCACGACCACCGGTTTTCGCGATGTTCCCTTCATCCAACGCGGCGACCGCCGCAGCCACTACGACATCACCTGGATCAAGACCAAGCCGTTGATAAAGCGAGCCGATACCTATGAGATCGGCGGGCGTTTCAGCGCCAAGGGCGAGCTTGTCACGGCGCTCGATGAGGCGGCCGTGCGCGAGCTGGCCGCAACGATCAAGGCCGACGGCACGATCGAGGCGATCGCCGTCTGCACGCTGTTCTCCTATATCGATCCGGGCCACGAGCAGCGCATCCGCGACATCCTTGCGGAAGAACTGCCCGGCATGCCGATCTCGATTTCTTACGACGTTCTGCCGAAGTGGAAGGAATACGACCGCGCCTCGACCACGATTGCCGATGCCTATCTGAAGCCCATCGTCTCCGACAATTTCCATCGCATGCAGAAGCGTCTCGATGGCATCGGCATCGGCGACAGGATCGGCGTGATCAAGTCGAACGGCGGTGAATCGACGCTGAAGGGCGCTGCCGAAGCACCGGTGCAGATGACGCTCTCCGGCCCGACCGGTGCGGTCGTCGCCACCCGCGTCCTCTCCGAACTCACCGGCATCAAGAACCTCGTCACCTTCGACATGGGCGGAACCTCGACAGATTGCTCGACCGTCGTGGACGGCATGGAGCATGTGACGACGAGCTTCGAGATCGAATGGGGCCTGCCGATCCAGATCCCGATGATCGACATCCACACGATCGGCGCCGGCGGCGGCTCCATCGCCTGGATCGACAAGGGCGGCATGTTGCGCATGGGCCCGCAATCGGCCGGTGCGGCACCGGGGCCTGCCTGCTACGGCCGTGGCGGCGAGAATGCCACGGTGACGGACGCCAATGTCGTGCTCGGCCGCATCAACCCCGACTACTTCCTCGGCGGCAAGATGAAGCTCGACGCCGAGGCGGCGCATCGAGCGGTCAAGACGATCGCCGACCAGCTCGGCCTCGAGGTCGATGCTGCTGCCTTCGCCATGGTGCAGATCGCCAACAACAACATGCTTGGCGCACTGCGTGCCGTTCTCCTCCAGCGCGGCCTTGATCCGCGCGACTTCTCGCTCGTCGCCTCGGGCGGCGCAGGGCCGGTGCATATCTGCGACCTGATGGATATTTCCGGCATTCCGCAGGGCATCGTGCCGAACTATCCCGGCCAGTTCTCCGCCTTCGGCTTCATCATGACCGATGCGCGCGTTGACCGGCATCGCACGGTACAGCAGATCTCGAAATACTTCGACGGCGCCCGTGCCACAGCGGCGATGACGGAACTGGTGGATGGAGCCGTGGCCGAGCTGGTCTCTCAGGGCTACCAGCAGAAGGTAGAGATCTACCGCTCCATCGAGGCCCGCTACTTCGGCCAGAACCACGAGCTGGAACTGAGCTTCCCGGCCAACCAGTTCACCGAGGAGACCATCGCAAGCCTCTGGGAACGTTTCCACGACGAGCACCAGAACCGCTTCGGCTTCTCCATCCCGGGCGAGACCATCGAGACGGTCAATCTCAAGGTCGTCGCCGTCGCCGTTTCCGAAAAGCCGCAGATGCGGGAACTCGAAAAGGGCGAGGGCACGCCGGCGTCCTCCGGCAGCCGCAAGGTGCGGTTCGAGGACGGCTGGCACGAGGTGAAGACCTATGACCGCGGCACGTTCAAGCAGGGCCAGATCCTCGCCGGTCCCGCCATTGTGGAAGAAAGCGCGTCCGTCACCGTTCTGCAGCCGAAACAGACGCTCCGCGTCGACCGGTTTGGCAATCTGATCATTTCGGCCTGAGGAGTACCATCATGGACTTCGTTACGATGAACATCCTGGAATCCAGCATGGTCTCCCTCTGCAAGGAGATGGGGATCGTGTTGATGAAGACGTCCTATTCGACGATCTTCAACGAGGCGCTCGACTTCACCTGCGGGCTTGCCGACATGAACGGCGACATGATCGCCGTCGCCGACTATTGCCCGGCACAGATCGGCGGCATGCCGCTGCTCGTCAAATCCTGCCTCAAGGAAATCCCGATCGACGAGATCGAGGAGGGCGACGTCATCCTGCACAACGACCCCTATCGCGGGGGCCTGCATACGCCGGAGCATACCTTCTTCAAGCCGATCTTCGTCGATGGCGAGATCATGGGCTTTGCGGTCGCCATCGGTCATATCGCCGAAGTCGGCGGCATGGCGCCCGGCGGCTTCTGCGGCGAGGCGACGGAAATCTTCCAGGAGGGCCTTCGCATCCCGCCGGTCAAGATCAAGAAGCGCGGCAAGGACAATATCGAGGTCTGGAAGCTGCTTCTCGCCAACGTGCGTACGCCGCGCGCCAACTATGGCGATCTGCGCGCGCTCATCGCCGCCGTCGACCTCGGCGAAAAGCAGATGACGCAGATCTACCAGAAGTACGGCAAGGAGAAGATAAAGGAGACGGTCAACGACCTGCTGCTCTATTCGGAGCGCCGCATGCGCGCCGAACTGGAAGCGATCCCGGACGGCATCTATGCCTTCTCCGACAAGATCGAGAGCGACGGTATCGACGCCGACCGTACCTACACGGTCGCCGTCGAGGTGCATAAGCGCGGTGGCGAGATCATCGTCGACTATCACGGTTCCTCGCCGCAGGCCTCCGGCCCGATCAACGCGACGCTCGGCGTTGCCACATCGGCGGCCTACAACGCCGTACTGCACATGACCGACCCGACGATCCCGCGCAATTCCGGCTGCTTCCGGCCAATCCGCGTCATGGCGCCGCCCGGCACCATCGTCAACGTGGACTTCCCGGCGCCGGAAGTCGGCGGCAATACCGAAACCCATCCCCGCATCGTCGGCACGATCCTCGGCGCCATGGCCCAGGCGATCCCGAACCGGGTGATGGCGGCGGAGGGCGCCACCCATTGCAACTTCGTCTTCGGCGGCGTCGATGCCGACACAGGCGAGTATTTCGCCTGCTACGACCTCGAAGCGGTCGGCTGGGGCGGCCGCGCCTTTGCCGATGGCAATGACGGTGTCGATTCGATCAACGGCAATTGCCGCATCACGCCGGTCGAAGTCTACGAGACGCGCTTCCCCTGGCGCATCGAAAGCCTCGCCTTCAACATCGATGCCGGTGGTGCCGGCGAATATCGCGGCGGGGTCGGCTACTCCAAGCAGATGCTGTGCCTCAACGACGAGATCATCTGCTCGCAGATGACTGACCGGCACCTGCTGGCTCCCTGGGGCCTGAATGGGGGCACGGAAGGCGGTCTCGGCGCGACGCTGGTCATGAAGTCCGGGCGGCGGGACTGGCAGACGATGCGCGAGGCCTATGGCAAGGCCTCGACCAGCCGCTACTCCAATGTCTCCATTCGCCGCGGCGATCGCGTGCGGCTCGTCACCCCCGGCGGCGGCGGCTACGGCGAGCCCGCAAAACGCGATCCGGCGGCGGTCGCGGAGGATGTCCGCGAGGGCTACGTCTCGAAGGCGGCCGCCCAGAAACACTACGGCTATCAGGAGGCCTGAGACCATGAAGTTTTCGCTGAACGGGCTTTACATCGAAAGCTATACGAAATGCGCCAATTGTGGCGTGCTGATCTACGAGGCCTCGGCCGAGGACTCCGCCCGCAGGAAGACGCATGACGGGAGCACCTATTGCTCTGAGGAATGCGTCGACTGGAAGATCGACCGGGACGCCCGCCGCGCCAGGGCCGCCGCCTAGAGCCGGATGATTTCAGGTCGCATGACCTGAAATCTGAAGCCGCCTCTAAGTCAAAGAGATAGAGCATGATGTCGTCCGAAAACCGCGTCACACTTTTCGGCATCA
>Ga0105237_10002612_pt1 | contig 22179 bp, 19 predicted proteins | sample KBSC24metaG_FD_81520 | JGI IMG/M metagenome (GOLD analysis project Ga0105237, IMG submission 81520) | Corn rhizosphere microbial communities from Kellogg Biological Station, Michigan, USA - KBS C2-4 metaG | ecosystem: Host-associated > Plants > Roots > Rhizosphere > Soil | place: Michigan, USA...
ATGGCCACAGCGTCACCTACGACGGCACAGTCGTCGGGCAGGACGCCGGCACCGGCAGCGCCTTCTCGCTGCTGCCGGCGCAGAACGCGACCGGCAACTGGATCAAGGTCGTGCAGCGCATTCCCATCCGCATCGCGCTCGATCCGAAGCAGGTGGCGGCGCATCCGCTGCAGCTCGGCCTGTCGATGAAGGTCACGGTCGATACCTCGCAGCAAGCTGGCGCCCGGCTCGCCGCGGCCGGCACCACGGCACACGGCGACCAGACCGAGGTGTTCGCGAACCAGCTAACCCCTGCCGACGACATCGTGCGCACGGTCATCCAAGCCAATCGGTAATCGTCTCACTTCACCCGCAGGGAGTCTCGCCATGAACAAGCCCCAGTCCGGTCGATTGATCTACGCGACGATCTTCCTGCTCTCGCTGATCGAATTCCTTCAGTCAGGCATGACGGCCTTCGCGGCCGCGCCGATCATGGGCGAGACCGGCATCGGGCCGGAAGAGTTCAGCCTGATCGCGGCGGTGTACGCGAGCCTGGCGATCGTCGCGATCTCGATGCACCGTTGGCTGGTCGAGCGGATCGGCGGCCGCCGCTTCATCCAGGCCGCGGCGGCCGTCTCGATGCTCGGCGCGGTGCTGTGCGCGATGGGTCAGGACTTCACTGGCTTTCTCGCCGGGCGAGCCGTGATGGCGCTCGGCGGCGGTGTGTTCTTCACCGCCTGCCGGATGATCATCCATCACCGCCTCGCAGGGCCGCAGCGCTTTGCCGGGATCCGCTGCCTGGCCAGCGGCCTGGCGATCGGCACTTCCGCCGCGCCGTGGTTGGCCTCGCTGGCCGTCTCGAACGACACCTGGTCAGCGATGTATTGGGGCATCGCGGCGCTGGCAGCGCTGATCTTCGTGCTGGCCGGATTCACGCTCGATGCCGGGCCGGTGGCCGTGGGGGGCGCTGCGCAATCCGGCGTGCAATGGAGGCAGCAACTGCTGCTGGCCATCTCCAGCTTCCTGCTGCTCTATGCGCTGCAGCGCTTCTACTACGACTTCGGAAGCGTTGCCTTGGGCGATGCGCTGGTGCTGGCGGGCGCCGCTGTGGGGCTGCTCGTCTATCTGCGGCAACAGCATCGCGCAACTCTTCCGCTGCTGCGCGTGCGCGAGATGCTGCGCGCGCGTTACGTTGCAGGGCTCGCGCTGTTCTGCTTCGCCTACGTGATGCTCGGCGCCAACAACGCGGTGATTGCGGCCATGCTGCAAGGCACGCTCGGCTTCGCGTGGAGCACGGTCGGGCAGATCGAGGCGATCGGGCTGGGTGCGGCCTTGCTGACCTGGCTCGTCATGTCGCGCGTGCTGCCGCGCCGTCCGGCGCCGCGCAAGTTCCTCGTCGTCGGCTTCCTCTCGCTGGCCTTGTTCGGCGCCTTGATGACGCGCATCAACACCGGCGCCAACCTCTGGTCCAACGTGCTGCCGGCGCTGGCCTTCAACAGCATCTTCCTGCTCACCGTGCTGCCGGTCACCGCGATGCAGACTTTCCGCGAGATGGAGCGCGACGAATCCCTGTTCTCGAATGCCCAGCAGCTGAAGAACATGATGTCGCAGGCGGCCATCGCCATCGGCATTACCTTCGCCACGGTCGGCCAGCAATGGCGGACCGCGCTGCACTACTCGGGACTCTCGGCGCAGATCGACGCCAGCAATCCGATCTACAACGCAACCATTCAGCAATTGCAGCAGGCGCTCGAGTCGACGATGACACCGGCCGAGTCAGCCAAGGTCGCGCTGGCCCGGGTGGCGCAGTTACTGGCGCAACAGTCGGCGATGCTCGCCAACATCGATCACTTCGGCCTGATTGCGGTTCTGGGCGTGCTCGGCATCGGGGTGATGATGGTTCAGAAGGTGTTCCGGTGAGAGGACGAACGGCAATGGTTCGACGTGTGGCTCGAAGCGAAGCAAATGCCACGGTTCCTTGCTGGCCGAAACGGTACCGCGACAGTACCCTTTGCGGCGACGCCTTCTCGCCAGCGGACGGCCATCACGGACTTTCGACATGACTTCAATATGCCCTGCCTCCCAGCAGGACTGGAGCCTCTGGATTTGCGAGATGATTGTCACATCAATGGGTCGTCGACCCTGCGGAATCGACGACATTCTCGGGGCGTGTAATCGCCAGTCACGAACGGGCCTCCTTGGAATTGCCGGGCAATCGGATCGAGCAGTTCGGATCGGGCGACGATCGCCTCGGCCCAGTCCTCAGCGTTCTGAGTCGGCTCGTAGCCGATCGCATTGCTCTCGGCGAGGTCGTAGTAGGCGCGCGCGTTCGCCGAGATGCCCCAGACCGCTGCGCAGCCGACTTGCTCCGCGGAAATGGAGCGCATCACGAGTTGCAGCAAATCCTCGGTGCCCATCCAAGTGCTCAACTGGCGGATGTTTTCCGGCGGCCTTCCCATCGTCGTGCCGATGCGCAGCAAGACACTCTCGATCCCGTGCTTGTCCCAGTACATGCGCGCCATCGCCTCGCCCCAGACCTTCGACAGGCCGTAGAAGCCGTCCGGCCGATACTCGGCGTCCAGCGACAGCCGGGCACTCACGGGATTCATGCCGAAGGCATGGTTCGAACTCGCGAAGACGACGCGCCGTACCTCGTGACGCCGCGCACCTTCGTAGACCTGATGCAAGGCGACCAGGTTGTTCTCGATGATCTCCGGCAGCGGGCGCTCGACGCTGGTGCCGGCCATGTGGACGAGCACGTCGACGCCCTGGAGCAATCGGTCGACGACCGCGGCATCCCGCAGGTCGCCGTGCATCACGTCCTCGCCGTCATGCAGCGGCATCAACGGCTGGGTACCGCCGGCCGATCGCAAGTCGACGCCTCGCTTCTGCAATTCGACCCGCAGGACGGCGCCAATATTGCCGCTCGCACCACTCAATGCCACCTTTGTCATGTCAGTTTCCTTCGTTGAAATCTGTTCAGCCGCGATACAGGGAGACCGGCGTGCCAGCCACGTCAAGCGTCATCTCGAAGACGTCACCGCGAGCGGCACGGCATCGAGTTGAGACTGGAGACTCAGAACGTATGCGTGACACCCACGCCGTAGCGCAGGTGCTGGTGCGTGGTGCTGCCGTCGCCTCGATCGACGGTCAGCCTGCGCATCGCAGCGTACAGACGGGTGCGCTTGGAGAGGTCGTAGGTGCCGAGCGCGCTGAAGCCGTTGGCGTCGACCACTTCGGTGCCGGCGCCATCGCGGGTGACTGCCTTCGCGTAGCCGAGCGCCACCGTCCACAGTCCGAAGGGCACGTCGACGCCGACTTGATATTCCTTCGACTTCTGGCCTTCGGCCACGCGCTCGTCGTTTTGAATCTGGTAGTTGCCGACCAGTCGCACGTCGCCGAAGTTGTAGCGGCCGGCGATCATGTCGAACTTGTTGCTGCCGGTCGTGTACTTCTCGACCTGGAAGGCATAGCCGAAGCGGAGCGGCCCATCGTTGTATTCCACGTGGCCGGTGATCATCCTCGGCGCCTCGGTGGCCGTCGTGGCACCCTCGCCCGCACTGACGCTGACCGATGCGAGGACCGGGCCCCACTTCGGCGTCTTGTACAGCACGGTGTTGTTGCCGCGGGCGAGGTAGTCGCTGCCGTTCATGGCACGCTGGTGGTCGCCCGGCGTCGCGCCCGCGCTCCAGACCTGGCCGGTCGAGGCGAATCCGGAGGAGTCGTAGAGCTGATTGTTCGAGCCGCGCAGCGCGTCGTAGGCCGTCAGCATGCGCCCCAGGCGAACTTCGCCGAAGCCGCCGGCGAGCGAGACGTAGGCGTTACGGTTGAAGCCGACGTTGGAGGCCGAGACGTTCGTGACCGTGCCCTTGTCGATGCTGATGCCCGATTCGAGCGCGAACTTGGCAACGAGGCCGCCGCCCAGATCCTCCACACCACGGATGCCCCATCGGCTCGCCTGGGCGCCGCCGCTCTCCACCACCGAGGTCTTGCCTTCCGGCGTGCCGCCGACCTTGTTGTCGATCCGGCCGACCCAGGCATCCACGATTCCCCAGACGGTGACGCTGGATTGGGCAGAGGCCGAATGGGCAAATGCGCACAGGGCAGCTGCGGCGAACAGGGGTCTCTTCATGGCACGGGTCTCGAGTGGTTGATCATGGATTTAACTGTCGGTCGTCGGTCGTCAGACATGTTGATCGATGATAAGCACTGCCAGCGCGTCAGAAATAGGCGTTAACCCTTTGTCATCGGACGTTTAAGATCACCACGGGCCCGCGCGTCACTCGCCGCCCGCCTTGGCGCGCAGCCGTTCCCGGCTGTTGCTGAGGTGCATGAACATCGCCGCCCGCGCCGCGGCTGGATCGCCGCGCCGGATCGCCTCGTGGATGGCTCGGTGTTCGCCCTGGGTGATTTGCTTGCCAGACTCGAGCGCAGGCTGCGGCTCGCCGAATCGAGGCTCGGGCGCCGCGTTCGAGGAATGCGCCATCGTCGCACTGCCCAGGCTCGCCAGCACTTCGCCGAAATACTCGTTGCCGGTGGCGGCGGCGATCTGCGCATGGAAGCGGAAGTCGTCTTCGATCGTGCTCGCCCCCGCCCGGCGATGGGCATCGAACGAATCGAGCGCAGCCTGCATCTTCGCCAGGTGCTCGTCGCTGCGCCGCACGGCCGCCATGCTGGCCGCCTCCGACTCCAGGCAGATGCGCAACTCGAGCATCGCGAGGACCTGGCGCAGCTTGACGTTGCGCGAGCCGATCGCCAGCAGCGGCTCGGCCGCCGGCGGCGCCAGCACCGAGGTGCCGATGCCCTGCCGCGTCTCCACCAGGCCGCTGGCCTGCAGGCGCGACATGGCCTCGCGCACCACCGTGCGGCTGACGCCGAATTCCTTCATCAACTCAGGCTCCGAGGGCACGCGGTCACCGGGTTTCAGCAAGCCGCTGCGGATCCGCTCGGACAGCCAGTCGACGATGCGCTGAGGCTGGCTCTTGGCGCGCATCGGCGAGGGTTCGCGCGTGGGGAGGGTCATCGTGTCGCTGCCAAGGGTTCGATCGCAGCCACTATATCGCCTCATCCGCCAACCCACCTGACGACTGACGAAGAGAAAGGGTTTACACGAATGGAGGTTGTCTGACGAGTTACTTACCATTCTACCCATCAGACGACTGACGTTATAAACGAGGAACATCATGAAGATCGAAAGCGTGACCGGCACCGAATTCACCTACCCGACCCGCCGATCGGTCGACAGCGCGGGGCATTCGCACCCGGGGCCGCCGGGGCTTGGCCGCATGGCGATGATCACGATCACCACCGACGACGGCCACAGCGGCCACGCCTTCGCGGCGCCGGAAGTCATCCGCGCCTACGTGCTGGAGGCTTATGCCCGCAAGGTGCTGATCGGGCAGGACCCGTTCCAGCGCGAGAAGCTCTGGATGTCGCTCGAGCACTGGCAGCGCGGCAGCGCCGGCCAGTTCACCGACCGGGCGCTCGCCGCGATGGAAACTGCGTTGTGGGATCTGGCGGGGCGCGCCCTCTCCCAGCCTGTCTACAAGCTGCTCGGCGGCTATCGCGACAAGGTACCGGCCTACGGCAGCACGATGTGCGGTGACGAACTCGCCGGCGGCCTCTCCACCCCCGAGGACTACGGACGCTTCGCCGAGAAACTGGTGGAGCGCGGCTACAAGGCGATCAAGCTTCACACCTGGATGCCGCCGGTGGCCTTCGCGCCCGATCCCGGCGTGGACATCAAGGCCTGCGCCGCGGTGCGTGAGGCCGTGGGGCCCGGAATCGAGCTGATGCTCGACGGCTATCACAACTACAGCCGCACCGATGCCTTGCGCATCGGGCGCGCCCTGGAGAAGCTCGGCTTCGCCTGGTTCGAGGAAATGATGAACGAGCAGAGCAATTCGTCCTACGCGTGGCTGGCGGCGCAGCTCGACATCCCGATCGTCGGGCCGGAGAGTCTCGCCGGCAAGCACTACAGCCGCGCCGACTGGGTGAAGGCTTCTGCCAGCGACATCCTGCGCGCCGGCGTGGCCGGCAGCGGCGGCATCACGCCCACGATGAAGGTGGCGCACCTTGCGGAATCCTTCGGCATGAATTGCGAAGTCCATGGCAACGGCGCGCCCAACCTCACGGTGTGTGCCGCGATCAAGAACTGCCGCTGGTACGAACGCGGGCTGTTGCATCCCTTCCTCGAATACGACGAGGTGCCGGCCTATCTCAACACCCTCCCCGACCCGATGGACAGGGACGGCTTCGTGCACCTCTCGCAGAAACCCGGGCTGGGCGAAGACATCAATTTCGACTACATCGCGGCCCACACCGTGGCCACCTACTGAGCCCGGTCCCGGAGACACCCATGAACTCCCTCCGCTCCCTGGGCGCCCGTGCGCTGTCCGCTTCGCTGCTCGCAGCGGCGATGACCTGTGCGCACGCCAAGACCCCCGACGATCAACTGATCATCGGCGTCAGCATGAACAACCTGCTGACACTGGACCCGGCGTCAGCCACCGGCAACAACGTGGTCGAGATCGCCTGCAACGTCTACGACTACCTGGTCGAACTCGACGCGAACGACCCGACCAGGCTGCTGCCGGGCCTGGCCCAGGAGTGGACGATCGCTCCGGACGGGCGCCGCATCAGCTTCAAGCTGCGCAGCGAGGCCCGGTTCCATTCCGGCAACCCAGTGACGGCGGAAGATGCGGCCTGGTCTTTTCGCCGCGTGCTCAAGCTCAACCTCGCGATGGCCTCGCCCTGGAAGAGCTACGGATTCACCGCGAAGAACATCGACCAGCTGATTCGCGCCACGGATGCCGCCACCTTGGTCATCGATCTGCCCCAGCCCACCGATCCGAAGATCGTGCTGTACACGCTCGGCACCTCGGTGAGCGCCGTGATCCTCGATCGCAAGACCGTGCTCGAGCACGACAAGAACGGCGACATGGGCGCGGCCTGGCTGACGACCCACGCGGCCGGCTCGGGCCCGTTCGTGCTCGACGAATGGCGCGCCAAGGAGGTGTTGATCATGAGCCGCTACACCCGCTACTGGCGCGAGCCGCCGAAGATGCGCCGAGTCATCATGCGCCACATGACCGAATCGCAATCGCTGCGTCTGATGCTGACGCGCGGGGATCTCGACATGGCGACCGGCCTGTCCGTCCCCGACATCGAGGCACTGAAGCGCAACCCCGAGATCGACGTGCATTCGGTCAAGCGCGGCACGCTGTACTACGTCGCCGTGAGTGCAAAGGATCCGAAGTTCGCCGACAAGCGCGTGCGCGAGGCGGTGCTGCGCAAGCTCGTCGATTTCGACGGCATCAACAAGAGCGTGATGCCTTACTACGGCGTCTATCACCAGCGGCCGGTGCCGCTGGGGCTGACCGCCACCTTGCCCGAACCGGGCTACCAATTCGACGTGGTGGCGGCCCGGAAGCTGCTGGCCGATGCCGGCATGCCGAACGGCTTCAAGACAACCATCAGGGTCGTCGCGGAATCGCCCTTCACCAACATCGCCACCAATTTGCAATCGACCTTGGCCAAGGCCGGCATCGATGCGAGCATCCTCCCCGGCACCGGCAACCAGGTCTATGGCGCGATGCGCGAGCGCAACTTCGAAATCATCGTCGGCCGGGGCGGAGGCGGCGCCGAGCCGCATCCGCATTCGAGCCTGCGCGCGCTGGTCTACAACCCGGACAACCGCGACGCTGCGAAGCTGACGAACTTCCAGGGCTGGCGCACGTCGTTCTCCGACCCCGAGCTCAACCAGCTGATCGAAGGCGGCCTCACGCAGCGCGACGAGAAGAAGCAGACCGAGCTCTACGTCGAGGCACAGCGCGCCTTCGACGCCGACGTGCCTGCCATCCAGCCGGTCTCGCAAATGGTGGATACCGTCGTGCTTCGCAAGGACATTCTGAACTATGTCGGCCATCCCTCGGTCACCACGCGGCTGCGCGAAGTCTCCAAGCAGCGCTGATCAGTCCACACCCTGTACTCCCTCGCGGAAGGAATCGCCCGTGTCTGCCCTCCCTCAATCACCGCCGTCTGCACCACGGCGCCCCAGCCCGGGAAGCCGTCACCTGCGGCTGGCCGGGCAACGACTGTTCAGTGTGCTGCTGACGCTGCTCGGACTGTTGCTGCTGACCTTCCTGATCGGCCGGGTGATGCCGCTCGATCCGGTCTTGTCGATCGTCGGGCCGGATGCCGACCGATCGACCTACCAGCAGGTCTACCACCAGCTCGGCCTGGATCGGCCGATCGTCGTGCAGTTCGGCTACTACCTGCGCGACCTGCTGCAGGGCGACTTCGGCAACGCCCTGCTCACCGGCCACCCCGTCACCGAAGACCTGGCGCGCGTGCTGCCGGCCACGATCGAGTTGGCCACGCTCGCCATCATCGTCGGCACCCTGCTCGGCGTGCCGCTCGGCGTCTACGCCGCGACGCGGCGAGGCCGCCTCGGCGACCACGCGGTGCGCCTGATCAGCCTGATGGGCCATTCAACGCCGATCTTCTGGTTGGGGATGATGGGGCTGCTGGTCTTCTATGCCTGGCTCGGCTGGGCCGGCGGCCTGGGGCGGGTCGACTTCGCCTACGACGGGCTGGTGAAGCCGGTCACCGGACTGCTGTTGTTCGACTCGGCGCTGGTCGGCGAATGGGCAGTGTTCGGCAGCGCGCTGAAGCACGTGATGCTGCCGGCCTGCATCCTCGGCCTTCACTCGATGGCCTACATCAGCCGCATGACGCGCAGCTTCATGTTGTCCCAGCTCTCGCAGGAATACATCCTGACGGCACGCGTCAAGGGCCTGCCTGAGCGCACGGTGATCTGGCGCCACGCCTTCCGCAACATCCTCGTGCAGTTGCTGACGATCGTCGCCCTCGCCTACGGCGGCCTGCTCGAAGGCGCAGTGCTGATCGAAACCGTGTTCGGCTGGCCCGGCTTCGGCTCGTACCTCACGAGCAGCCTGCTGCTGGGCGACATGAACGCCGTGATGGGCTCCGTGCTGGTCGTCGGCACCGTGTTCGTCGCACTCAACCTTCTTTCCGATGCCCTGTACCAGGTGTTCGACCCGAGGACCCGCCAATGAGCCCAGTCGCCTCCACCGCCACAGCCGTCGATCCGCCGATCCGCGGCTCGCTCGCCGGCAACCCCCAGTCCCGCTCGCAGGCGCTGCTGCAGGACCTGATGCGCGGCCTGCGCCGCCTGCTGCGCAACCCGCTGACCGTCGTCGGCGTGATCATCGTCGCGATGCTGATGCTGGTCGCCCTGTTCGCGCCGTGGATCGCCACGCATGACCCGCTCGCCCAGGACCTCGCCGGGGCTTTGCGCGCGCCCAGCGAAGAGCACTGGTTCGGCACCGACGAGTTCGGTCGCGACATCTTCAGCCGCCTGGTCTACGGCTCGCGCATCACGCTCTACATCGTCGCGCTGGTGACGGTGGTGGTCGGCCCGATCGGCTTGGGCGTCGGCGTGATCTCGGGCTACTTCTCAGGCTGGGTCGACACGGTGTTCATGCGCATCACCGACATCTTCATCTCCTTCCCGAGCCTGGTGTTGGCGCTCGCCTTCGTCGCCGCACTCGGCCCGGGGCTCGACCATGCCGTGATCGCGATCGCGTTGACCGCCTGGCCGCCGATCGCCCGGCTGGCGCGGGCCGAAACGCTGACCTTGCGCAAGGCCGACTTCGTGGTCGTCGCCCAACTGCAGGGCGCCTCGTCGATGCGCATCATGCTGCGCCATATCGTGCCACTGTGCCTGTCATCCGTCGTGGTGCGGCTGACGATGAACATGGCGACCATCATCCTCACCGCCGCCGGCCTCGGCTTCCTCGGCCTGGGTGCGCAAGCGCCGCTGCCGGAATGGGGCGCGATGATCTCCGATGGCCGCCGCTACATGCTGGACAACTGGTGGATGGTGGCCGCGCCCGGTGCAGCCATCCTACTGGTCAGCCTGGCGTTCAACCTGCTGGGCGACGGCCTCTACGACGTACTCGATCCGCGCAGCGAATGAAGGACCATCCAATGAACACCACCCCCTCTCCTCGCCTGCAGGTCGAAGACCTCAACGTCGGCTTCGCCACCGGCGGCGCCATCGTCAATGCCGTGCGCGGCGTCACCTTCACGCTGAATCGCGAGAAACTCGGCATCGTCGGCGAATCCGGCTCGGGCAAGTCGACCGTCGGCCGCACCTTGCTGCGTCTGCATCCACGCAGTGCGCGCATCGAAGCGCGCCAGCTTTCTTTCGACGGCATCGATCTGCGCTCCGCCAGCGAGAGCACGATGCGCGGCATTCGCGGCCGGCGCATGTCGATGATCATGCAGGATCCCAAGTACTCGCTGAACCCGGTGATGCGCATCGGCGAGCAGATCGGCGAGGCCTACAAGGCGCATCACCCTGCCTCTCGCGCCGAGGTCATGCAGCGTGTGCTGGAGATGCTCGAAGCGGTGCGCATCCGCGAGCCGCATCGGGTCTACAAGCTCTATCCGCATGAAGTCTCGGGCGGCATGGGCCAGCGCATCATGATCGCAATGATGCTGATCCAGCAGCCCGAGATCGTGATTGCGGACGAGCCGACTTCCGCGCTCGACATCTCGGTCCGGCTGCAGGTGCTCGCGGTGCTCGACGAACTGGTGACCCAGCGCGGGCTGGGCCTGATCTTCATCAGCCACGATCTGAACCTGGTGCGCCACTTCTGCGACCGCGTGTTGGTGATGTATGCCGGGCGCGTGGTCGAGTCGCTCGCCGCGGCCGACCTCGATCGAGCCGAACACCCCTACACCCGCGGCCTGCTGGATTCGCTGCCGAGCATCGACCATCGTCGCAAGACCTTGCCGGTGCTGCAGCGCGACCCGGCATGGCTGACGACCTAAGCGAGATGGGAGCTCCCATGGCAATCATCGAAGTGAATGCGCTCAACCTGACTTTCGGTCACGGCGCCGAGGCGAACCAGGTCCTGAACGACGTGGCATTCGAGGTCGAGAAAGGCGGCTCGTTCGGCCTGGTCGGTGAATCCGGCTCCGGCAAGACCACGGTTCTGCGGTGCCTTGCGGGCCAGTACATGCACTGGCAAGGGCGCCTCGCCATCGGCGGGCAGGCGCTCGGCGGCAAGCCTGACAAGGCGCGCTGCCGGCAAGTGCAGATGGTCTTCCAGGACCCTTACGGCTCCCTGCACCCGCGCCACACGGTCTACACCGCATTGGCCGAGCCGCTGCGCATTCACGGCATCGGCGATGAAAGCCAGCGCGTCGATGCGATTCTTGACAAGGTCGGCCTCAACGCCGGGTTTCGTTATCGCTATCCGCATCAGTTGTCGGGTGGCCAGCGCCAGCGCGTCGCGATTGCGCGCGCGCTGATCCTCGAGCCGAGCATCCTGCTGCTCGACGAACCGACATCGGCGCTCGACGTCTCGGTGCAGGCCGAGATCCTGAATCTGCTGACAGCATTGCACGAGCGCGACGGTCTGACTTACGTGTTGGTCACGCACGATCTCGGCGTGGTGGCCCATCTGTGCGACCGCGTGGCCGTGATGCAGCGAGGCCGGATCGTCGAAACACTCGCGGTCGACGACTTGTGTGCAGGTCAGGCGTGGGACCCCTACACCCGCATGCTGCTCGATGCCAGCCGATCGCACGAGCTCGAGCGCGTCAGTGTCGGGGAGATTCGGACCGCGGCCCGACCTGTTGGTTGATCGTCGGGTCCCTCCGGGTCACTTTGCGAAGCTTTGCATTTCGACCCGCGGGCGACCTTCGATCGCCCGCACTGATCGCCTGCACTGCGACGCAGACCTTGCCGTCGGCAGTGGCGGCACGCCGACATATCCTGGCCATTATGGTGAGCTCCACATAAGGGTCGGTTCACGCCAACCGAGCCGGCACGGCATCGGCCGCAGTGCCGAAGCTTGGCAATGGTCGCTCGGCCGTTCCTTCCTGGCCGAAACTGTACAGCGACAGAACCCTTTGCGACGATGCTTTGTCGATGCCCTCTAAGGAGAGGCCATGTCGGCAAACTCAAACGGTACATTCGCGTCGCTAGCAGTGCCCGGCGCGCCCACTTCCGTGGCCTGAACGATACCTTTGGAGATCGCCTGAACCTACGTTTCAAGAGGGGCAGCGGTGGTAGATGCCGAAAAGGGAGCAGTGTCGGAACCCTTTCGACCCGAAGTGAATGCACGGGCCTTGCATTTGGAGGTCCGCAATGCTCGCGACGACATCCATGGCGACCGGGTCGATGACGGTCACCGGTCGGCCAGGAGCCGTCGGAGGCCAAAGCCGCCCCTTTGGAGCAGCCTGTCGATCGCGTGGTGATCCTGAGTGCGGCAATCCAGATCACGCCTGCGACGGCATCACTTCATGGGCAGTCACTGCGTTCTCGCTTCGTGCGTTGACGAACAGATCGAGCGCGGCGATTCGCCTACATTCGGCGATGCTGCCGTCAAGGCGCCACTAAGGACATCGGCGGCCTGAACGACACCGGTTCACCCCATGGTTGTACAAATCGAGGGCCAAGGTGGGGATCATCTCGAGAAGGCGGATCCTCTGTTCGGCACCGGCCCTTCTCGGCGGGGCATCGATCTTGTCGGCGTGCTCGCAAGGATCTGACTCCGAGGGTTACGAGGCTGTCGCCGCACGAACCTGGCGAGCCGGCGCCTCGGTCGGCATCGAAGGCGCGGCGCTCGGCCAGGAACTCGTCCGCTGCGCGACACAGGCGCCGTCCAGCCACAACACCCAGTGCTGGAAGTTTTCCATCGAAGACCAGGCGATCACGATCCTGCCCGACCTGTCACGGCGCTGTCCCGCGGTGGACCCGGACGACCACCATGTCTTTGTTTCGCTGGGCTGTGCCGCCGAGAATCTCATTCAGGCTGCATTGGCCCACGGGCTCAGGGCCGAGCCCAGCTTTGACGCCACACGAGACGCCGTCCGCGTGACGCTGGCACCCACACCAGCCCAAGCCTCACCCTTGTTCAAAGCGATTCCCGCGCGGCAGTGCACGCGTGGCGACTACGACGGCAAGCCGCTGTCCAACGAGGAACTTGGCCTGCTCCAACGTGCAGGCACTTCGAACGGTGTGCGGCTGCTGCTGTTGACCGAGCACGTCGCGATAGAACAAGTGCTCGACTATGTGGTTCAAGGCAACACCACCCAGATGGCGGACCCGGCGTTCGTCAAGGAACTCAAGTTCTGGATCCGCTTCAACGGCCCCGATGCGGTTCGTACAGGAGACGGCCTGTTCAGCGTCTCGTCGGGCAACCCGGCCATCCCGGCCTGGCTGGGTGACCTCGCCTTCGGCTGGTTCTTCACGCCGAAGGGCGAGAACGACAAGTACGCACGACAGATTCGGAGCTCCGCTGGTATCGCGGTGTTCGTCGGCCAGGCCGCCGACAAGGCGCACTGGGCGGACGTAGGCCGCTGCTACGAGCGCTTCGCGCTGCAAGCCACGGCACTTGGCATCCGCAACGCGTTCCTCAATCAGCCGGTGGAAGTCCCATCGGCTCGGCCGCAGTTCGCCGCTGCCATCGGACTGACCGGCCAGCGTCCCGACCTGGTGGTGCGCTTCGGCCGCGGACCACCATTGCCATCGTCGCTGCGCCGGCCGGTTCAGGCCGTCCTGGTCTGACAGCGCGTGGCCCTGAACAAAAGAACTCGGATGACGTGGCTGCGGTGGCTCGGCCTGATTCCGTGCTTGCTGGCGGTCGCTGCTGTCGGCCTCTCTGCCTACGGGTCCAACCGATGGAACGACATCACGCGGACGCTTTCCAGCAGGCTCGACGCGGCCCGGACCGACGAGAAGGCTCGGTCGCCGTCCCCGGCGCGCTACGACTCGCGCGAGCTCGAAGGCCTGCCTGCGCCCGTGCAACGCTACTTGCGTGCGGTGCTCAAAGATGGCCAGCCTATCATCGGCGCCGTCACGGTCGACCTCGCCGGAACGTTCAACCTGTCCGCCACCGGCGAGCAATGGAAGCCGTTCACCTCGCGACAGCGGGTCGTCACCCGTCGCCCGGGCTTCCTCTGGGACGCCCAGATGGCCATGTTTCCGGGTGTGCCGGTGCGCGTGGTCGACGGCTACATCACCGGCGAGGGCCTGCTGCACGCTGCGGTTCTGGGCTTGTTCACGGTGGCCGACGTCCACGGCGGCGGTGAGATTGCTCGCGGCGAACTCATGCGCTTCTTCGCCGAAATGGCGTGGTACCCGACCGCGCTGCTGCCCAGCCAGGGCGTGCGATGGGAGGCGATGGATGACACTTCTGCGAATGCCACCATCGTGGACGGCCCGCTCACGGTGAACCTGGTGTTCAGGTTCAACGATGCCGGCCTGATCGACTCGGTGCACGCTGAAGCGCGCGGCGCCATGGTGGGCATGGAAATGGTCATGGCCCCTTGGGAAGGTAGCTGGTCCAACTACCAGTCGCACGACGGAATGATGGTGCCGACTACCGGCGAGGCGGCATGGCTCCGGCCGGAGGGGCGCAAGCCGTACTTCCACGGCACCGTCACGTCGCTGATCTACGCGTTCTCGCCGTGATACCGCGCCTGCAGATGGCCTGCAACGCAGCGCTATCGACCAGGCGATGCCGTGTACGTCGGGCTGCGGGGCGGTCGCGCGGCGCGTCGGCGTCGCGCATGCGCGGCCTGTGCAGCGTCGCTCGAGTACCCCGCACCAGCTTGTGCATTGCGGTGCAACTCATGACCGATCGCCGACGCCCAACAACCGATAACCCGCACTGTGCGTCGCATGCTCGCGCCCTGCAGCCGCAGGCTCGCGCTTACAACACGATCCTCCTGCAAATTTTCATTCAGACACCTCATCTGGGGACGAGGTGTTGCAGTTCAAATTCGAGCCCGCCCCCATTCTTCCCGCTATGTTCGCTAGCACACAGACAAAGTCAGTAGCCGAGCCAACACTGATGAATGCTGGACAGTTGTGCAACGAATCAGCGAGTCGCCTATAACGAAGCGGCACCTTCGCCGGTGAGAGAGCAAGATTGTTCAAGGCCGCCAGCCTGTCGCCGCCTGTTCGGCCGAGCCTCCGCTGTCGGGCAAGGTTCCATCAATGAGCATCTCGGTGAAGCACGCTAGCCTTGCCGGCTGCTGTCGGGCGGTCGCCACGTTTGTGGTCATATGCTCCGCTTGGCCCAGCCTTGCGTCGGCACAGAATGAAGCCACACCTGCATTCAAGAGCGTCGATTCCATCGAAGCTCGCGTGCAAGGTTGCGTCACGTGCCACGGCCAAAGCGGTCAGGGGACGAACAATGGCTACTTCCCGCGCATCGCGGGAAAGCCCGCCGGTTATCTTTACAACCAGTTGGTGGCATTTCGCGACGGGAACCGGCGCTATCCGCCGATGAACTACCTCGTCGCCTACCTGCCCGATAGTTACCTACGCGAGATTGCAGAGCACTTCGCGAAGCAGCGGCCGCCGTTCGCAGCAAAGGACACCGCACCGGCCGATGCCGCAACGACGACGCGAGGCCGGTCGCTCGTGGCCGCGGGCGACGCAAGTACCGGCATCCCAGCCTGCATCGCCTGCCATGGTGGGGGGCTGACGGGCATGGAGCCCGGCATCCCCGGACTTGTCGGACTGCGATCGAACTACATCGTGGCCCAGTTGACGCGCTGGCGCGTGGGCGAACGGCACGCCGCGGAGCCCGACTGCATGAAGCGCGTGGCAACGCGACTGTCGGACTCCGATATCACGGCTGTCGCTGCCTGGCTCTCCCAGCAAGAGGCGCCCAAGAATCCGTCGCCAGAGTCTTCGAACCTCGTACGCATGCCCTTCGCATGTGGCAGCCAACGGTGAACACGATGCGCTTCGGTATGCGTATCCTGTCCGTGCTCGTGCTGCTCGCGGTCATTGCGATGGGCGTTGTCTTGTGGATGCAGCCGGGCGCGCTGCCGGTCAATCCGAACGCGGTCCCAGCCAACCCCACGACGCAGGTCATCGATCTCGGTGAGTACCTGGCTCGAGCCGGGGACTGCGTCGCCTGCCACACCACGCCGAACGGCAAAGCCTTTGCAGGCGGCCGCCCCATGGCGACTCCCTTCGGCGCGCTCTATGTTCCGAACATCACGCCCGACGATGAGACCGGCATCGGCAAGTGGACAGCCGAGGACTTCTACCGAATGATGCACACGGGCGTCTCCAAGGACGGAACGCTGCTGTATCCAGCAATGCCCTTTGCCTCCTACACGAAGGTGACTCGCGACGACTCCGACGCCATCTTTGCGTACTTGATGTCGGTAACCCCGGTAAAGCAGCCGAATCGGCCACACGAACTGCAATTTCCCTTCAACAACCGGGACCTGTTGCTCGGCTGGCGCACGCTCTACTTCAAGGAAGGCGAGTACAAGGCGGAGATCGCGCAGAGCGCGGAATGGAGCCGCGGTGCCTACCTGGTGCAGGGTTTGGGTCACTGCGCCATGTGCCACACCGCCATCAACGCGCTGGGCGGATCGAGTGAATCCAAGGCCTTCGAAGGCGGCATGATTCCCAATCAGAACTGGTATGCACCGTCGCTCACGTCGAACCGCGAAGCCGGGCTCGGGAACTGGGACATCAAGGACATCATCGACCTGCTGCAGATCGGCGCTTCGCATCGCGGCACCACTTATGGACCCATGGCCGAGGTGGTATACAACAGCCTGCAGTACCTCAGCGACGACGACGTCAAGGCGATGGCCGTCTACCTGAAGGCTCTGCCCCAGCGCGATTCGGAGCCACCCCCGACCAGCCAGGCGCGGCTCGTCAACCCGGCAATGATGGAGACCGGTCGCAAGGTCTATGCCGCTCAGTGCGCGATGTGCCACGGGGACGAGGGCAAGGGCAATCCACCCGCCTACCCACCACTTGCGGGCAATCAGTCCATCACCATGGCTTCACCCGTGAACTCCATCCGCATGGTGCTCAATGGAGGCTACGCGCCCGGCACGAAGAAGAACCCTCGACCACATGGGATGCCACCGTTCAGTCACATCCTCAACGACAACGAAGTGGCCGCGGTGGTCACCTACATTCGAGTCGCCTGGGATAACAGAGGTACGCCCGTGGCTGCTGCTCAGGCCAATGAACTGCGCAAGCTGCTGCCCGAATGAGGAATCGCCGATGACCGATAGTCAAAGCCTGCAGCAGGACGCCGAAGACCATCAGGTCGATGAAATCGTGAAGCGCGGTCCCGTTGGCGCGTTTGCCGTTGCCGGCGTGGCCACGGCCATCGTCGTGGCCATCTACTTCATCTTCTATTTCATGGTCTACTTGCCGCGAGGGGTGGTTCAGTGAGTGCGGCCTCGCCGTCTTCTGCGCCGCCGGACCACGCGTCCGAGGCGGTCTCGGTCGCAGCCGAGCGTCGCTGGGCATACATCGTGATGGCCATCATTGCGGTTCTCATCCTGATGATGGTCTTCACCGGCTTGCACTGGGCGTCGATGCCGCCGTCCAGGGTCGAGACGGTGGACATTAAGACGCTGCACATCAAAGGCGAGTTCGTCGAGAGCAACTTGGGCACCGCGCTGGGATCGGACGGCAAAGTCACGGTCCGCCTCATCGCTCAGCAGTATTCGTTCGTCCCCCAATGCATCGTCGTGCCGGCCGACATGCCCGTCACGTTCAGAGGAACGGCCTCCGACGCCATTCACGGCTTCATCATCGGAAGGACCAACGTGAACACGATGCTCATTCCCGGCTTCGTGGCCACTTTTACGACCATCTTCCCCCGCGCAGGCGAGCAGTTGATGCCCTGTCACGAGTATTGCGGGACAGGTCACGAGGCCATGTGGGCCCGAGTGCAGGTCCTTCCCACCGCCGAGTTCTTGTCCAAGGCCCGCGGCGGAGAAAGGCTGAGCTGTGTTCCAAGCTAAGCGCCTCGTCCTCGCCCACTTCTGGGTGGCTTTCATCGCCTTCCTCGGCGCCCTGGTCCTGGGCGCTTGGCAAATGTACGTTCGCAGTCCGCTGTCGACGTGGGTCAACAATCCCGAGCATTACTACCGATCGGTGACGGCCCATGGCACGGTGATGGCCTATGTGCTGCCCACGCTCATTGCAATGGGCTTCGGGTACGCCATCACCGAGCTGGCACTGAAAAGACCACTCCTTGGTGTGAAGTGGGCGTGGGGCGGTTTCTGGCTCGTGATTGCCGGCACTGCAATCGCGGCAGTGACGATGGGGATGGGCAAGGCGTCGGTCCTGTACACCTTCTATCCCCCCATGATTGCAAGCCCGTTCTACTACCTCGGCGTCGTCCTCGTTGTCGTGGGTTCGTGGGTGTGGGTCGCCCTCATGGCCATCAACCTGCGCGCCTGGAAGAAGGAAAACCCCGGCGCCTCGGTGCCATTGGCGATGTTCGGCAACGTCGCGGGTGCTTACCTGTGGGCCTGGACTTCGGTCGGCGCGGCGGTCGAAGTGCTGGTGCTCATCCTGCCCGCTTCCCTGGGGCTGACCGACACCATCAATGCAGCTCTCGCGCGTGTGCTCTTCTCATGGACGCTGCACGCCATCGTCTACTTCTGGCTGATGCCGACCTACATCGTCTTCTACACCATCGTGCCGCGCGCCATCGGCGGCCGCCTGTACAGCGACACGATGGGGCGCGTCGCGTTCGTGCTGTTCCTGGTCTTCTCGATGCCGATTGGCATCCACCACCTGTTCGCCGACCCGCAGGTCGGTGCCGGCTTCAAGTTCGTCCACGCGGCGATGACCGCAATGGTGTCAGTGCCGACATTGCTGACGGTGTTCACCATCGTCGCCTCGGTCGAGATTGCCGCGAAGCTGCGCGGAGGCAAAGGCTTGTTCGGTTGGGTCAAGGCACTCCCCTGGGACAACCCGATGATGCTTGCCGTGACCTTCTCGTTCATCATGCTCGGGTTCGGCGGTGCCGGCGGCATCATCAACATGAGCTACCAGCTCAACGAGACCATCCACAACACCCAGTGGGTCACCGGGCACTTTCACCTCATCTTCGCCGGCGCCATTGTTCTGATGTACTTCATGCTGGCGTACGAATTGTGGCCGCAGCTGACGGGCTGCGCACCGCTGTCGACCGGGCTCATCAGGGTGCAGGTTTGGCTGTGGTTCGTTGGCATGATGGTGCTGACCATGCCTTGGCACCTGGTCGGCCTGCTCGGCGCACCTCGGCGCATGGCGTACTACGACTACACCCACCCTGACCTCCATTCACAGGCGTGGACGGTAACAGCATCCGCCATCGGCGGATTCGTGCTGCTCGCCTCGGGCATCTTGCTCGTCTACATCCTGGCGACGGCGCGACGGCGCGACGGCGCGACGGTCGAACCTTTCACCTTCAGCCGGGCGGCGCATCCTGGGGGACACACGCCCGTCGCATTGAATGGCTTCGGTCTGTGGGTGGCCATGATGGTTGGTCTGACGCTCGTCAACTACGGCTACCCCATTGCCCAGCTCGCCTCGCTCGCGGAGGCGTACGTGCCCGTCATTCCGATTGGGAGCCGGTGATGCCCGAGGCCGGCATGTACTCCTGGAGCAACCTCTGGTTCCGATGGAGCGTTGTGTCCTTGGTCGTGCTGATCTTGCTGGCCATGCTCGTCGGCTTCGTCGTGCTCCCGTCGGTCCATGGCGACTTTTCGGCGCAGGGGTTGTGGGCAAGCATCTGTCGCGCGGCGGGCGTCCCCTCGACGTGGGTTGACGGTCCGCCGACCGCAGAGCGCGCGCCTCAGGCCACGAATGTCGTGCTCGATCGGAGCATGGCGCGTGACGGAACCAGCGATGCCGTCGGACGGGGTGCGACGCTGGCACTCAACTGCACGATGTGCCACGGGGCACAGGGAATCAGCGGGTCCGACGCACCGAACCTGTCCGGCCAGTATCCTGAGGTGGTCATGAAGCAGCTGCATGACTACAAAGCTAGAAAGCGGGACAGCCCCATCATGCTTGCACTGGCAAAGAATCTGTCTGAACGCGACATTGACGACCTGGCCGCCTACTACGCTTACCTTCCGAAGGCACGCACCGCTTCGACGACATATGACGAGTCCTTGCCGGCACTGGTGCGAGTCGGCGCTCCGCTGCGCAACATCGCGCCATGCATTTCCTGTCATGGCGGGGTCGACCAAAAGCTCGGCGCGCCTTGGATTGAAGGCATGCCCAGGGGCTATCTGGTCGCGCAGCTCCAGGCGTTCCGAGCGGGTACGCGACGCAACGACTCCGAAGTGCAGATGCGCAACGTCGCCCGCTCGATGACAAATGCGGAAATCGAAGAGGTTTCCAGCTTCTACGCCCGCAAAGCGAGCGCAGGCGGAGAACGTTAGCCCGTCTTTCTCAATTCAGTCCTGACACGCCCGCCAAGTTGTCGATTTCTTTGGCGCGACGGCTGCAGGTCTTCACTACGCGGCGAGGTCCACCGATGTCTGGCGAGACTGGGCCGAGGCGATTCGTGGTGGCGGTTGACTCGGCAGGCTCAGCCGCAATTGATCCAGCAACATCCGATGCTCCGGCTGGGGCTGGCGTGTAGCGCGACAAGGTCAACTCGCGGCCGTCGGTGGTGGGTACCTGCATGTTGCGGCGGGGCGCCGGCCAGGAGTGGATGCCGATGCGATCGCGGCACGCGCGCAAGGCTACGGCGAACTTCTCGAGGGTCGAGTCGGCGCAAAGCTTGACGACGAACCCGGGCCGAGCTTCGAGCTCCCTGTCAACCGCTTCGAGCATTCGGGAACTCGAGCACGACCCGCGACGCGACGTCCCCCGTCGCCAGCCGAGCCAGCACGCGGTTGATCGTCGACAAGGGCTGCAACTCGATGTCCGCGTTGACCTTGCGCTCGCAGGCGAAAGCCAGCGCTTCGGCCATGTCTCGCCGGGTGCCGACGAACGAGCCGCGGATGGTGATGCAGTTCGCCACCACGTCGAACAGCGGCGTCGGGAATTCCCCCGGCGGCAAGCCGACCAGCACGCAGGTGCCGCGCTTGCGCGTCATGCCGACACCTTGCTTGAATGCGCTGAGCGATGGCGCGGTGATCAGCACGCCGTGCGCCCCGCCGCCGGTCGCCCTCTTCACCGCCTCCGCCGGATCGCCGTGGCTGGCATTGACCACCGCATCGGCCCCGAGGTGGCTCGCATGCTCGAGCTTGCCCTCGTCGAGATCGACGGCACAGACGTGCAGCCCCATCGCCTTCGCATACTGGATCGCCAGATGCCCGAGCCCGCCGACACCGGAGATGGCGATCCATTCACCCGCCCGCGCCTCGGTCTCCTTGATGCCCTTGTAGCTGGTGACGCCGGCGCAGATGATCAGCGCCGCGTCGCGGGCGGCGAGCCCGGCCGGTACGCGCGCGACGTAGTTCGGGTCGGCCAGGATGTATTCGGCAAAGCCGCCGTTCTTCGTGTAGCCGCCGAACTGCGCCTCGGCGCAGACCGTCTCCCAAGCCGACAGGCAATCCTCGCAATGCCCGCAGGCGGAGTAGAGCCAGGGCACACCGACCCGGTCCCCCGCTCGCACGCCTTTGACGCCGGCGCCGATCTCGACCACGACGCCGATGCCTTCGTGGCCGGGAATGAACGGCAGCGTGGGCTTGACGGGCCAGTCGCCCCGCGCCGCATGCAGATCGGTATGGCAGACGCCGCAAGCCTCGGTCTTGACCAGGATCTGGCCCGGCTGAGGCGAGGGGATGTCGCATTCCCGCAGGACCAGGGGTTGGCCGAATTGCTCGACCCAGGCGGCTTGCATTTGGCGTGTCATCGGAGATTCCTTTCGATCGAACGGTCGTCGCCAGACTGGCCGGGAATCCGATCGCGGTCTGTTCGCTGACACACACAACGGGCCGCCCGGACATCGCGCCATGTGGGCCACCGCACAGACAGCACCGGGTATTCGGCGCACCTTGTTCCTCCCAGTCTGTCGATTGGCCGAGGCCCAGTCGCTCGTCCCGGGCTGATCCGCAGGCACGGCGGAACGCCCAAGACCCCGCGGTATCCGGATCGCGCGGTCCAGCCCACACAGCCGGTCGGAGACAAGACACCATGATCTACGCCAATCCCCATATCGCGGGCGCCAAGCTCCAGTTCAAGCCGGCCTACGACAACTTCATCAACGGCAAGTTCGTGCCGCCGGTGAAGGGCCAGTATTTCGACGTCATCACGCCGATCACCGGCAAGGTCTTCACCAAGGCGGCACGCTCGGGCGCCGAAGACATCGAGTGCGCCCTCGACGCCGCCCATGCCGCGGCCGACAGCTGGGGGCGCACGCCGGC